>Ga0213875_10000794_pt1 | contig 23573 bp, 22 predicted proteins | sample BarmaccomBMRX_R8_FD_160105 | JGI IMG/M metagenome (GOLD analysis project Ga0213875, IMG submission 160105) | Root-associated microbial communities from Barbacenia macrantha in rupestrian grasslands, the National Park of Serra do Cipo, Brazil - RX_R8 | ecosystem: Host-associated > Plants > Roots... | reverse complement strand
CTGTGTCTCGGTGACCGTCAGCGGAACCTTCGGCCTTCCTGTCCTCGCCACCAGGCAAGTATAGAGTTCCTAAACCAACTTAAGGCGGAGAACACTAGTGCTTACTGACAGGGCCGTCGCGGGCGTCGCCATCGTGACGCTCAACCGGCCGGAGAAGTACAACGCGCTCAGCTCGGCCCTGGTCCGCGCGTTCGACGCGGCCATGACGGAGCTGAATGCGGACCAAGGGCTGCGCGCCATCGTGCTCACCGGCGCGGACCCGGCCTTCTGCGCCGGCCTTGACCTCAACGAGCTCGGTGACGGCGGCCTCGGCGGCGCGCATGCCGCGGACCCGCTGCACGACAGTCCGGTCCCGGTCATCGCGGCCGTCAACGGCGTGGCGGTCACCGGCGGGCTGGAGATCGCGCTCGCCTGCGACTTCCGCATCGCCAGCGAGCGTGCCCGCTTCGCCGACACGCACGCGCGGGTCGGGGTCATCCCTGGCTGGGGCCTGACCGCGCGGCTGCCGCAGGCGGTCGGGCAGTCCTGGGCGCGCCAGATGTCGTTCACCGGAGACTTCGTCGACGCGCCGCTCGCGCTGCGCATCGGGCTGGTCAACGAGGTCGTACCGCACGGCGAGCTGCTCGCCCGGTGCACCGAGCTGGCGATCAGCATCACCAGCACCGCGCCCGACACGCTTGGCCGCGTCCGGCACAGCTATAACCTCGGCCGTGACGGCACGGGCGCTGAGTCGCTCGCCGCCGAAGCGAAGTGGAGCGAGGCGGGCCTCGCCATGGAAGATCCCGGGCAGTTCGCCTCCCGGCGCGCCGCCGTGTTCTCCCGGGGCAGGGCTCAGTGAGTACGGCGTTGCCCGCGGGTCCCCGCCGGCGCTGACCGTGGCCCGCCGGCGCCGGGCAGCCATTCAGCTTTATTGAGTAAACTCATTTTTCTACGGATCCGACCTCACCGTAAGGAGCGCTCGTGCGACTCAAGCCGGGACTGCGCCTGCGCAGCCAGGTGTGCAGCACCGAAGTCATCATCGTCCGCGGCTCGACGGACGTCGACCTCACCTGCGGCGGCAAGCCGCTGGTCGGCGTCACCGAGGCGGCGGAGCCGGGTTCCGCCCCCGCCCCGGGTCTCGACGCGGGCAGCCAGCTGGGCAAGCGGTACGTCGTCGAGGGCTCCGGCGCCGTGGAGGTGCTGTGCACCAAGCCCGGCGAGGGATCACTGGCCGTCGGGGACGCGCCGCTGGTCCTGAAGGACGCCAAGCCGCTGCCGTCCAGCGACTAGCAGGCCGCTGCCCGCCAGCGACCAAGAGGACGGCGCCCGCCGTTTCCATCCGGCGGGCGCCGTCTCCCGGTGAGTGCGGCTGCTGCTAGCTCGCCTCGTAGCGGATACGCAGCGCGCGGCGGTCGAACTTGTTGTTTGGGGTGAGCGGCAGTGAGTCCGCGATGTGGATGCGCTTGGGGACCTTATACCCGGCGAGCCGGTCGCGCACCGCGCCGCGAAGGTCGTCGCCGGTCAGGGCGGCATCCGGTTCGACCATGACGGCCGCCTCGATGCGCTCGCCCCAGTACTCGTCGGGCACACCGAACGCCGCCGCCTGAACGACGCCCGGCAGCTCGGCGAGGGCCTGCTCCACCTCGATGGGGAACACGTTCTCGCCGCCGGTGATGATCATCTCCTTCAGACGACCGGAGACGTACAGCCAGCCGGTCTCGTCGAGGTGCCCGATGTCGCCGAGGCGGATGTACCCGTCGGCGCCATAGGTGGCGGCGGTCTCGTCCGGCTGGTTCCAGTAGCCGAGCGTCTGCCACGGCGACCGGACGGCGATCTGCCCGGCCTCGCCGGGCGGAAGCGGCCTGTCGTCAGCGTCCAGGATCTTGATGCTGCATCCGGGGTACGGCCGACCCGCACCGTCAAACCGCCCAGCGCGGAACTCGGACGGAGGGATGCGGCTGACGCCGCTGGCGAACTCCGTCGAGCCGTACCCGCACACGATGTCCGCGTTCGGGAAATTCTGCAGCAGTGAACGGCAGAACGCGTCGGTCCACGACGTGGAGCCGAAGATGATGTTACGGATGCCGAGCAGGACGGACGGATCCCCCGCCGCCTCGCGCATGAGCGCGTTGAACATGGTCGGGGCGCCCTGCATCCGGGTCGCCGAGTGCCGCCGGATCGCTTCCAGAGCCGGGCCGGGGCCGAACGTCGGCTCGATCACTGCCGTGCTCCCGGCGAACAGCGGCGCGAGCAGCCCCACGACCAGCGACACATGGAAGAACGGCGCGAAGTAGAGCTCTGTCTCGAAGCGGTGCCGCCGGGCGGTGGCGGCCACGTTCCACGACCACAGCAGCAGGCCGCGGTGCGACGTGTAACAGCCCTTCGGCAGCCCGGTTGTGCCGCCGGTGGGGAAGATCACCGCCGGGTCGGCCTCGTCGGGCGCGGCCAGCTCCCGCGGCATCCGGTACAGCGGCTCCAGTTGCTCGCGCAGCGTTCCGGCGGCCCGCCCGGGCAGCACCACCTGGGGTACGCCGGCGTCCTTGACCAGCGCAGCGTGCGCCGCGTCGCAGACCACCGCCTGCGGCCCGATCCGCCCAAGGAATGCCGCCACCTCGCGCGCGGTCAGCCGGGTGTTGACGAACGCCGGCACCACTCCCGCCTCGAGCGCCCCGAGAAAGAGTGTCAGGTAAGCCGCCGAGGGCTCACACGCCAGGGCGACCGGCGTCCCGCGCACCACGCCCGCGTCGGTCAGGCCGGCGGCGACCGCCCGCGCCGCCTCCACCAGCTCTCCGTAGGTGACCGTCACCGTCGAATCGATGAGCGCCACCCGGTCGGGATCATGCCGCGCCGTCGCGCTGAGCCAGCCCATGTAAGTCAGCGGCACAGGTGCCACGAGTACCTCCTATTGCTCCTCGAGTAGACACACCAGGGAATCGACTGCTGTAATTGAGTATACTTTTGAGTATCAAACCCTTGCTAGAGCCCGACGAAGGAGGCGCATGACGGTGCCCGGTGACGACAAACTCGCCGCGTTCCGCGCGAAGGTCCGGGCCTGGGCGGAAGATCACGTTCCGGTCGGCTGGGAGGACCAGTACGGCGCCACCGCCGACGCTGAGTACATTGATTTCCAGCGCAGCTGGCTGCGCGAGCTGCGGGGCGGCGGGTATGCCGCGGCGCACTGGTCCAAGGAGTGGGGCGGCGGCTACTCCCTGTCGGAGCAGGTCGTCATCTTCGAAGAGCTGTCCCGGCTCAACGCGCCGCGGCTGCGGAGCTTCTTCGTCGCCCTGCATCACGCGTACGCCACCCTGACGCACGCCGGCACCGCAGAGCAGCAGCGGCGGCACCTGCCCGCCATCCTGAACGGCGACGAGATATGGTGCCAGGGCTTCTCCGAGCCGGGCGCAGGATCCGACCTCGCCAGCCTGCGGACACGGGCGGTCCGTGACGGCGACTACTACATCGTCAACGGCCAGAAGATCTGGTCAAGCGGTGCGCGTCATGCCGACTGGTGCCTGCTGCTGGCCAGGACCGATCCCACGGCGCCGAAGCGGCGCGGTATCTCCTACTTCCTGCTCGACATGCGCACGCCTGGCATCGACGTCCGGCCCATCAGGCAGGCCACCGGGGCGGCCGAGTTCAACGAGATGTTCCTCACCGATGTCGCCATCCCGGTTGAGAACCTCATCGGCGCGGAGTACGACGGATGGCGCATCGCCCAGACGACGCTGTCCGCCGAACGCGGCATCACCATCCTGGAGCTCGCCGAACGCATGTCGGTCGCGATGACCTGGCTGGTCGACCTGGCACGAGAAGCCCGTATCGGCGGCCGCCCGGCGATCGAGGACCCGACGATTCGCGAGCAGCTCGTCACCCACCAGACCGAGGTCGGCATCCTCCGGCGGCTGTGCAGGCAGATGATCGCCGACATCGAGCGCCGCGGCGGCACCGGTCCCGAGGCGTCGATCGTCAAGGTCTTCTACAGCGAGCTGCTGCAGCGCCTGATGAACTTCGGTGTGTCCCTGGCCGGCCTCGCCACCCACAGGAACGGCGCCAAGCCGGTCAGTGCGGGTTACGAGTCGGGTAACTGGATGCTCGATTACGTCGACTCGTGGAGCTGGATTACCGGCGGCGGCACTAATGAGATCCAGCGCAGCGTGATCGGCGAGCGGGTCCTCGGGCTGCCGCGCGAGCCCGTGACCCAGTGACCGAGGAAGAGGACTACTTGCCATGACCGATCTAGACGTCGACCGTGACGAGCTCCGGGCCGCGGCCCGGGACATGCTGGGCCGGGCTTCGACCTCGGCCCGCGTCCGCGAGCTCGCCGATACACCGGACGGCTTCGATGAGAACCTGTGGCGGCTCTTCGCGGAGATGGGCCTGCCCGGCATCGAGGTCAGCGAGGACTTCGACGGTGCCGGAGCCCGGTTCGGCGACCTCGCGGTCGTGCTGACCGAACTCGGCGGCCATCTGGCCAGCAGCGGGCTCGCCGCCACCACCGTGCTTGGCGGCGGCGCCCTTGCGGCCGTGCCCGGCCACACGCTGGCACGGGACTGGCTGCCCCGCATCGCCTCCGGTACGGCCCGGGCATCGTCCGCGCTCCTGTCGCCGGAGGGCGAACCCGGCTCGCCGGGCCTGCGCGCATCCAGGACCGCGGACGGCTGGCGGATCTCTGGAGCCTCCGGCTACGTTCCTGACGCGGGCATCGCGGAACTCCTCATGCTGCGCGCGCTCGGTGACGACGGCGGCGAGTTGCTGCTGGCCGTCGACCGTGACACGCCTGGCCTGACCGTGATGCCGACGCCGATGCTTGACATCACGCGGCGGTTCAGCGACATCGCCGCTAGCGACCTCGTGGTCGGCGACGCTAGTGTCCTCGCGGCCGGGGCGGCGGCCGCCTCGGCGGTGCGCCTGCTGCTCGACCGCGCGGCCCTCGCCGCGGCCGCCGACGCCCTCGGCGTCGCTCAGCACATGCTGGACATGACGGTGGAGTACGCGAAGACGCGCGAGCAGTTCGGCCGCGCCATCGGGTCGTTCCAGGCGGTGAAGCACCGCTGCGCCGACATGTTCGTGGCGGTGACCACCGCGCGGATCGCTCTCGCGGAGGCGCTTGCCGCCTACGACGCGGCACCCGCCGACGCGACCGCGGCCGTGTCCCAGGCGAAGGCCTACACCTGCGACGCGGCGGCCCAGGTCACCGAGGACGGCGTCGACCTGCACGGCGGCATCGGTTTCACCTGGGAACACGACGCGCACCTGCTGCTTAAGCGGGCCCGGCTCGACCAGGCGCTCTACGGAGACTCCCGCACCCATCGCCGCGCGGCGGCGGACCTCGCCTGGGTGCCGGCCGCCGGCTAGGCGCAGAAAGCCGGCCAGCCACGGGAGAACAGACGCGGGACCAAGGATCGGCAACATCGCCCTCTGGGCAGCAAGGAAAGATCATGAATTTCAACTGGACCGAGGACGAGTCGGCGTTCCGGAAGGAACTGCGCGCGTTCCTCGACGCCCTCGTACCGGCTGACTACGACGCCTTCGCGCTCGGCGAACACGAGTGGGCCGCGAACTCCAAGCGGTTCTGCGAACGGCTGGCGGAGCGCGGATACCTGACCCCGTCATGGCCCGCGGAGCACGGCGGCCGCGACGCGTCCGCGTTCGAGCAGGTGATCGTGGCGGAAGAGATGGTGCTGCACGGCGAGCCCCGGGGGCTGCAGTACATGAGCGTCAACTACATCGGGCCGACGATCATGATGGCCGGCACCCCCGAACAGAAGGCCTATCATCTGGGCCGGATCAGCCGCGGCGACGTGCTGTGGTGCCAGGGCTTCTCCGAGCCTGACTCGGGCTCGGATCTGGCGTCGCTGCGCACCCGCGCGGTCAGCGACGGTGACGAGTTCGTCATCAACGGTGAGAAGATCTGGACCTCCGGCGCCGACGTCGCGGACTTCTGCTTCCTGCTCGCCCGTACCGACCCGGACGCGCCGAAGCACCGCGGGCTCTCGCTGTTTTTGGTCCCGATGGACACGCCAGGCCTCGAGGTGCACAAGGTCGCGGGCGTCGTCGGCGAGGGGGCATTCCACTACCTCGTCTTCACGGACGTGCGGGTCCCCGCCAGCGCGCTCCTTGGCAAGCAGAACGAGGGCTGGTCACTCGTCCGCCGGGCGCTGGTCTTCGAGCGCGTGGGCATCGCGAAGTACGCTCGCGGTAACCGCTACCTCGACCGGTTCATGGCCTGGGCGCGCGCGCACGGCCGCGACACGGACCCAGTGATCCGGCGCCAGTTCGCCGAGGCCGCGGCCGCCCAGGAGATGGCTCGCATCCTGGCGATGAAGGTCGCCGACGAGCGAGTGAAGGGACGGCCGGACAGCCCGGTCGCTTACGTCTACCGCGCGGCCTCGGTCCGTGCCGAGCGCCTGGCCATGGAACTCGGGATCGAACTGCTCGGCCTGGACTCGATCGAGGAGAACAGCCTCGCCGACCGCCAGATGCGCTGGGGGATGACCGCGGGGGTGGCCGGCGGGAGCGCCGAGATGCAGCTGAACACGATCGCCCAGCAGGTGCTCGGCCTGCCCCGGGCAAGCTGAGGACGATACATGGACCTTGACTTGAACGACACAGAGACGAGCATCGTCGGCTCGCTGCGGGTCCTGCTGCAGCGGCACGCGGGGCCGGCCCGGGCCAAGCAACTGAGCGCCGCCGCCCGGCCGGACCTGGCTCTCGTGGACGCGCTCGCGAAATCCGGCTTCCTTGACCTGTTCGTCGACGAGCAGGCAGGCCCGTCGGCAGCGGGCCTGGTGACCGAGGAGGTGTGCCGCGCCGCCGGCACCATGCCGATCGGGGCGAGGACCCTGGTCGCGCCCTCGGTCACCGCTGGGGCCGAACTGCCGCCGCTGGTGACCGTGGCCGAGGCGGGGACGACCGCGCCGGTGCGGTTCGCCGCCGACGCCGGCGCACTATTGCTCATCGGCGAGGACGAGGCGGCGCTGCTGACCCGCGGCGAATGGACCGCCGAGCCAGCGCCGAGCAAGCACGGCTACCCGGTAGCACGCATCCGGCCCACCGGCGCGGGGCGGGGTCTCGGCCCGGGCTCCCCGGACGTGGCGCGCCGCTGGTGGCAGGCGTCGCTGGCGGCGGAAATCGCCGGAACCGCGCAAGCCGCCATCGACCTGACCACGAAGTACCTGAAGGAGCGCGAGCAGTTCGGCCGGCCGCTCGGCGCCTTCCAGGCGCTCCAGCACCGGCTCGCCGAGTGCGCGGTGCAAGTCGAAGGCGTGCGCTGGCTGGCCCGGGAAGCCATCGGGCTCGGCGCGCCCGCCTCGCTCGCCGCCAGCGCCGCGGTGGCGGCCGCCGGGGCGGCGCGCCTGATCACCCAGGAGACGCACCAGCTGACCGGCGCGATGGGGTTCACCCTGGAGTACGACCTGCACGTGTGGTCGCTGAGGCTGCAGGCCCTGCGCACGGAGGGCGGCGGAATCGGCCGCCACGCCGAGGCGCTGGTCAGCGCCCGCTGGCAGTAACGGGATAGCAGAAGGGAGCGGCAGCGGGTTGTCCCGCTACCGCTCCCTTACTCGTCTGGCCCGCCGATGCTGCGGAGCGATTGCTACAGGATGGTAATCGCGCCCTCGGGGCACGCGTCGGCACCGTCCTGGGCCTGGTCCTCAAGGCCCGGGGGAACCTCCAGCTCCCGGATGGCACAGTAACCCCGGTCGTCAAGCTCGTAGACATCCGGAGCGATGAAATTGCACTGTGCGTGTCCGGAACAACGGTTGGCGTCGACCACGATCTTCATCATTACCTACTTCCGTTAGCGGACTCGATCAGGGTGAGGATCTTGTCCGGGCTCAGGGCCTGCTCGGTCAGGGTGATGTCCAGCGGCGCGAGCGCGTCGCGGACGGCGTTGAGCAGCGCCGGCGGGGACGCGATCGCGCCGCCCTCGCCAAGGCCCTTGTAGCCGCCGGGCGTGTTGGACGGCGTGACGACGTGCCCGTACTCGAAGTCGGGGATCTCCGCGGCGGTGGGCAGCAGGTAGTCCAGGAACGTCGTGGTGAGCGGGTTGCCGTCCGCGTCGTAGATCATGTTCTCGTAGAACACCCCGCCGATGGCCTGGGCGATCCCGCCGGCGATCTGCCCCTCCACGATCATCGGGTTGATCATGTTGCCGCAATCCTCGGAGACCACGTACCGCAGGATCTTAACCTGGCCGGTCACCCGGTCAACTTCGACCGTTACCGCGTGGCAGGCGTTGGAGAACATGAGCCCCGGCGCCTTGTAGCGCTTGGACACCTCAAGGCCCGGCTCAAGGTCCGGTCCGAGCGCGTCAGTGTTCAGGTAGGCGGCGGCGGCGATCTCGGCCAGCGTGACCCGGGGTCCGTCCGGGTCACCCTTCACCGTTGCGACGCTGTCGGTCATCTCGATGTCGGCGGGCGAGGCCTCGAGCAGGCGCCCGGCGACCGCGGTCACCCTCTCCCGGATGGCCTGCGCCGCCTCGTGCGCCACGCCGCCGGCGATGGGACCGGTGCGGCTGCCTCCGGTGCCCGCCCCGTAGGGAGTGGCCTGCGAGTCGCCCTGGATGATGCGGATGTCGGAGATCGCAACGCCCATCTCGTCCGCGATGATCTGCGCCATCGTGGTCTCGACGCTCTGGCCGTGGCTGCCGGTGGACATGTACGCGTTCACCTTGCCGCTCGGCTCGACCCGGATCGTCGCCGCCTCGGTGCCCAGGATGCCGAAGCCGAACTGCGGCTCCACGTACAGCGACAGGCCGATGCCGAGCAACCGTCCCTCGGCCCTGGCCGCTTCCTGATCGCGGCGGAACTGCTCGTAGCCGATCAGCTCCGCCGCCTGCTCCAGAGTCTCTGCCGGGCTCACCGTCTCGTATACCAGGGTCGTCGGCGTGGTGAACGGCAGATGGTCGCGGGAGATCACGTTACGACGGCGGATCTCCAGCGGGTCGATGCCCAGCTGGCGCGCGACCACGTCCATCATCTGCTCGCGGCCGACCGTCTCCATCATCCACGGCCCGCGGTAGGCGCAGTGCCCGCAGGTGTTGGTGTAGATCGCCTCACCGGAATACGCGACCGAGCCGGGACCGTCCCACCGGTAGGGGCCGGGGAAGATGACGGCCGAAGTGGCGCCGTTCTGGCCGTTACCGGGCACGGGGTACGCGCCGACGTTCTCCAGGTGATGCGCGCGCGCGGCCAGGAGCACTCCCTCGCCGTCCACCGCGACCTCGACCGTCAGCGTCTCCTCCCGGGCGTGGCCACCGCTGACCAGGTTCTCCACCCGGTCCTCGATCCACTTGACGGGGCGGTCGCCGACCGCGCGGGCCGCGAGGACGATCGCGTGCTCCTCGCGCATCGGGAACATCTTCTGCCCGAAGGAGCCGCCCACGTCGCCCATCCGCGCGCGGACGGAGTCCTCGGGGATGCCGAGCAGGCGCGCGTAAAAGAACCGGGGCTCGTGCACGCCCTGCCCGGACAGGACGAGGTCCAGCTGCTCGGTCCACGGGTCCCACTGGGCGACGATGCCGCGCGTCTCCATCGGCACGCACAGGTAGCGGTGCTGCCGGAAGGTCTCGGTGACGACGTGCGCCGCGCCGGCGAACCGCTCCGCGAGGCCGGGTATCTCCATCTTCGGCAGCGCGGCCGCGATATTGCTGTCCAATTCGTGGTGCACCCGCTCGGAGGTGCGCACCGCCTCTTGCATGTCGATGACCGGCGGGAGGGGGTCAATCTCCAGCTCCACCAGCTCCGCGGCGTCCTCGGCGAGGTACCGGTTCTCCGCGACCACGAGCGCGACCGGCTCGCCGACGTACCTCACGTCGCCGTCGGCGAGCACCCGCCCGGGCGTCCGCCCAGGGCCGGTCATGTTGTACCAGAGCTGGTGGTCCGGTGAGTTGACCTCGGCCGCCGTCAGCACCGCGACGACGCCGGGTGCGGCCAGCGCCGCGCTGGTGTCCAGGGCGGTGATCCGGCCGCGGGCGACGCTGCTGCGCACGAACGTCGCGTGCAGGGTGCCGGGTTCCTGGTAGTCATCGACGTACCGGCCGCGGCCGGTGATCAGCCGCGGGTCCTCGCGGCGCGGCATCCGCTGCCCGATCCAGCGGGCCGCGCCGGCGCCGCCGGCGAGCTGGCCCGGAAGTGACGTAGTGCTCTCGGCGGTCATGCCGACTCCTTCCCGTTGCTGTCGTGCCCGCCGCCATGGTGACTGTTGCTGTCGGGGCTGGCCGCCGCCAGTTCACCCGCGGCGGCACGTACCGCGCGGACGATGCCCTGGTAGCCCGTGCACCGGCACAGGTTCCCTGACAGGCCCGCGCGGATCTCCTCCTCGGTCGGCCGCGGGTTCTCGGCGAGGAACGCCGTGGCGGAGACGACGAAGCCGGGGGTGCAGAACCCGCACTGCAGCCCGTGATGCTCCCTGAAGGCCCGCTGTACCGGGGACAGCGAGGCCGCGTCCGGCGCCAGCCCCTCCACCGTGGTCACCTCGGTGCCGGCCGCCTGCACGGCGAACATCAGGCAGGACCGGACGGCAGCGCCGTCGACCAGCACCGTGCACGCCCCGCAGACCCCGTGCTCACAGCCGATGTGGGTGCCGGTGAGGTGTAGGTCCTCGCGGAGGGTGTCGGCCAGTGTCTTGCGGGCCTCGACCCGGGCCCGCCGGGACCGCCCGTTCACGGTCAGCTCGACTTCCACCTCGGCCCCGGCCTTGAGACCGCCGCTTGGGCGGCCCGACAGCTCCTGCACTGGCAGCTCAGGCACTGACAGCCTCCTTAATGGCGGTGGACAGAGCGCGCCCGACCAGGACCGCTCCGATCTTCTTGCGGTAGTGACTGGTGGCATGCACGTCGGACGGCGGGTTGAGCGCGGCGACGCCCTGTTCCCCGATGTCATCGAGGTCGAGTCCGTCCACCGCGGCTCCGTTCAGCGACTTCTCCAGTGCGTAGAGCCGCTCGGGGACGCTGCCCATCCCGAACATGGCCAGTGCGACCCGTTCGATGCGCCCGGCCGAGGCCTGCACGGCGCACACCGCGCCGGCCAGCGCGAAGTCACCATGGCGACGGGCGATCTCCTCGACCGCGAACCCCGAGCCGGGCCCCCATACCGGGAACCGGACGCCGGTCACCAGCTCATCCGGCTCGAGCGCGGTCGTAAACACCATCTGGAAGAACCCGTCCGCGGGGATGGTCCTTTCCCCGGACGGGCCCGCGACGACGAACCCGGCGCCCAGGGCCCGGGCCACCGCGGGCAGTTCGGCCGCCGCGTCGGCATGTGCCAGCGACCCGCCGAGCGTGCCGCGGCTACGGATCTGGGAATGCCCGATGTGCGGAGCGGCCAGCCGCAGCAGCGGCACCGCTTCCCCGATCGCCCGATCCCGCTCCAAGTTCGCGTGCCTGGTGGTGGCGCCAACGATCAGGTGGCCGTTCTCCCGCCGGACGCCCGCGAGCTCGGCCACCCCGTTGACGTCGACCAGGTGTGCCGGGCGAGCCAGCCGCAGCGCCAGCATGGGCACCAGGCTCTGACCGCCAGCCAGCACCTTGGCCTCGTCTCCGAACTCGGCGAGGACGGACACGGCGTCCGCCACGGTTGGCGGCGCGTGATACGCGAACGGAGCAGGTTTCATCGTCGTCAATCTCCTCCGGATGAGGACGGACATACAGCGAAAGCAGGACTTAAAGTATACTTATTAGTATGTCACGGCAACAGGCACCGGCAACGCCGGGTCCTGGCGAAACCTTCGCAGGCCAGTGGCCATGCGAGGGCAGGCGCACGGGGCGAATACAGGGTCCTTATTACCGCATCTCCGGCCCGCGCAGTAGAGCAGGCAGCCGCCCACGGCCAGTCACCGCCCGGGCATCTCGAAGACGAAGTCGTCGAAGGGCTCGCCGGCCGGATAGTGCTCGCCGAACAGTTCGCTGCCTTCCGCGGTCAGCCGCACATCGGTCCGCGGAACACCGTGCCATCTTTCTGCGGGCCGCCTTCATCACGCCGCACGCGAAAGGTCACGAGCGACTGGCGGGGAACTGGCTCGCCCCCGATCCCAACGGCGGAGAGCTTCCCCTCGGCCCCTTCGATCTCCAGCCACGGATCGGCGACCCGTACCCGCAGGAACCCGAAGTGCCCCTTAAAACGGACGTCGCCGCGGTACCGCAGGACAGTCGGCCCGTCTGGCGGCCCTGCCGGCTGGTCGCAGGCCACGGTGAAGACGAAGAGCGGACCTGGGGCCGGGCTCGCGCCGTCGGTAACGGAGCACTGGCCGTCGGGAAGGCTGCCGAGGTACCGGAGGAACGAGCGTTTGATTCCCCAGCACAGGCTGCCCGAGCCGGGAGCCGGTGACGGGCTCCTGGTTTGACGTCATGCTGCCTCCCGCACTGAGCGCTCCCGCCGGCCAGCCGCCCAGCAGCCGGCATCTGTGCAATAAGAGTATGCTAAATATGTATCTGTTGGCAGGATGATCCCCGTCGTCCCGATGCCCGGCAGCCCAGTCCAGGAGCCTCACATGCAGGAACCCTCGTCGTCGCACGACCCGGACGACGTCGTGCTGTACCACGTCGAGCGTGGGGTGGCGATCGTCACACTCAACCGGCCGGTCCGGCTCAACGCGTGGACGCCCGAGCTGGAGCGGCGCTACGTCCACCGCCTCCGCCAGGCCACTGGTTCCCCGGAGGTGCGGGTTGTCGTGGTCACCGGCGCGGGCCGGGCCTTCTGCGCGGGCGCCGATACGAAGGTGCTCGGCGACCTGGCGAGCGGGGGCCAACGGAGTGGTCAGCCGGACGTTCTCGGACCGCGCCGGCTCCCGGTCTACGAGTTCGAGGCCGCGGTACCCAAACCGGTCATCGCGGCGGTGCACGGGCCCTGCGTCGGGATCGGGTTCAGCCATGCGCTGATGTGCGACCTCCGCTTCGGGTCCCCGTCCGCCCGGTTCGGTGCGACCTTCGCCCGCCTGGGCCTTCCCGCCGAACAGGGCACGGCGTGGCTCCTCGACCAGCTCATCGGCCCCTCCAGGGCCGCGGACCTGCTGCTCTCCGGGCGCATGGTCGGCGCGGATGAGGCGCTGCGGCTTGGTCTGGTGGACCGGCTCGCCGAGGACGTGCTCGCCGCGGCCCTCGACTATGCCGCCGACATCGCGGCGAACTGCTCCCCGGCGTCTCTGGCGACCATCAAGCGGCAGTTGCAGCGGGCCGCGCAACAGGATTTCCGCACCACGGCGAACGAGGCCGACCAGCTCACCCGCGAGGCGCTGCGGGGCGATGACTTCGGCGAGGCGGTCCGTGCCCTCCGCGAGCGACGGCCCGCGTCCTTCCCGCCGCTGAACGCCGGGCGTTGATCCGGTCCAGCCAGCGTCCTAGACAGAACAAGCAGGAGAAACGTGCGACTCGACGTCCACCTTGGTGTGCTGACCTCCGCGGCTGACCTCGACCGGATCAACCTGGCGGAGCATGCCGAGGCACTGGGCTTCGACACCGTGTGGACCGCTGAGTCGTACGGGTCGGACGCGGTCAGCGTGCTGGCCCAGGTCGCTGCGAGAACGAGCCGGATCGCGCTGGGCACAGCGGTCATGCAGATCCCGGCCCGCTCGGCGGCGATGACCGGCATGACGGCCGCGACCCTCGACTTGCTCTCGGGCGGGCGGCTGAAGCTGGGCCTCGGCGTGTCCGGCCCGCAGGTCTCCGAAGGCTGGCACGGGGTGCCGTTCGCCGCGCCGCTGGCGCGTACCCGCGAATACGTCAACGTCGTCCAGGCCGTGCTGCAGGGTGACCCGGTGACCGCCGAAGGGCCGCACATCAGGCTCCCGCTGCCTGGCGGGGAAGGCAAGCCGCTCCGCCTGCGGCTGCATCCTGTGCGCCCGGATGTCCCGGTCTACCTTGCCGCCGTCGGCGACCGCAACATCCGGCTGGCCGGCGAGATCGCGGACGGCTGGCTCGCCACCGCGGTTCCCGCCGAGCGGATCCGGGCGTCCCTGGATGTGCTTGCCGCTGGCGCGGCTGACGGCGCGGCCCGTTCCCGGCCGTTCGACGTGGTGGTGGAGCTGCAGGCCATCGTGGGCGACGACATCGAGGCGTGCGCCGACCAACTGCGGGCGCGGGCCGCGATGACGCTGGGCGGCATGGGCAGCAGGAGGACCAACTTCTACCGGGCGGCGGCGGCCGCGCTCGGCTTCGCCAGCGAGGTCGCCGAGGTGGAAGCCCGCTTCGCTGCCGGCGACCGGGCAGGGGCCGCCGCGGCCGTGCCGTTCGACTACCTCGATCGCACGGCGCTGCTCGGACCGGCCGAGCGCATCGCCGGGCGGATGCGCGAGTACGCGGACGCCGGCGCGACCAGCTTGTGCCTGTTGCTTTCCGGCCACCCCAACGGCCGGGAGGCCATGGGCCAGATCGCGCAGGCCTACGAGCTCAGCGGCACGTCCGAGCGCTGAGCGCGGATGGGGTCCGTACGCCTGGGGAGCCGGCCCGTCACGAGGTATCGCCTGGCAGGCGCAGGAGCACCTCCTGGACGAAGCTGGCGACGAGCGTCCCGTCCGAGCGCGAGACCTCACCCCGCGCCACTCCCCTGCCCCCAGAGTTGACCAGCGGCGTCACCGCGACGTGGTGCCACTCCTCGGCACAGAAGGTCCCGTGCAGCCACAGGGCGTGGCCGAGGGTCACCGCGGCTCGCTGCACGCGGAGCGGGCTGCCGGGCCGGCGGGCCGACGCGGTCACCCCAACGTCGGTCAGCACCGCCAGTGCGCACGCGTCGAGCACCGGGTCGCGGCCAGGCTCTGGTTCCCGCAGGCGGGCCCAGAACGGGTGCAGCCGCGCCGCGGACCCGCGCACGTGCTCGTGCTCGGCGCGGATCTCGAACGGCGCAAGCGCCCGGACCCCGGCGAGCGGCGAGAACACGGCGCGGTCCGGCACGGACAGCGGGTCCCTGGGCGTTTGCCAGCGCTCCTCCTGCGCGGCGCCGTAGAACGACAGCTCCGCGGTCAGCAGGGCACGCGTCCCCTGGACGGCGGTGACCTGGCGGACCGCGATCGTGCGGCCGTCGTGCACGGAAGCCACTGTCAGCCGCACCGGTTCGCCCGCTCGTCCGGCCCGCAGGAACCGGGCGTGCACCGCGTGGGGGACCGGCGAGACAGCCGCGCCCACCGTGCTCGCCGCGGTCCGGATCGCCAGGCCCATCAGGTGGCCGCCGAATGGGCGCCTCGCTTCCGCGTCCGGGATGACCGCGTCGAAGGCACCGTCGGCGGCCTGCTCGATCGTGAATATGTCTTCGAGCTCTTCCGTATGGGGCTGCGCCGCGAAGCCGCTCACCGACGCGCCCTCAGCTGTCCCAGCGCAGTCGGGTCACCGCGCGGGCGTGCTCCCCGATCCCGCCGAGCTCGGTGCGGACCGCCTGCGCCCGCATCGTCCATAGGTGCAGGTCATACTCCTGCGTCATGCTGATCGCGCCCGAGAGCTGGTGCAGGTCCGGCGCCACGGCGCGTACGGCCATCGTCGCATAGGTCGCGGCGGTTGCCGCGGATTCGTCGGTGCCGTGCCAGGCAGCCGCGCGGGCGGCCCAGCGGGTGCCCTCGACCCAGACGTAGGCCTCGGCCAGCCGATGCTGCAAGGCTTGCAGGGACCCAAGCGGACGGCCGAATTGCTCGCGCTGCTTGAGGTATTCAACGGTGAGATCAAGGCCGGCTTGCAGCAGTCCTGCCAGTTCCGCTGCCAGCGCCACCCGCCACCAGCGCGCCAGCACCGCGCCGGCACCGGGAAGCACCCGTCCGCCGGCGAGGTCGAGCTCAGCGTACGGGGCGACGTACCCGGTGGCCACTGGACGGGCCGAGCCCGGTGCGGGCTCAAGAACCCGGACGTCCGCGCCGTCGAGCATGAGCACAAGCTCCGCGTCGCGGCCGAACCTGACCGGGCCCGGGTCACTCTTGCTGGCGAGCGCGACCTTGCCCGGCGGGATCTCGCCAAGGACGAGGGGCGCCACCAGGCCTCGCGCGCCGACGTTCACCGCCGCCAGCTGCCGGGCCGCAGCCTCGGTGACCAGTGCCGCCTCCAGCGGTCCCGCGTCCGGGTGGGTCGCCAGGTCGAGGAACCCGGACTCCGCCAGGTGCGCCAGCAGCTCCTCGTCATGCGCGTTGTGCATCTTCCGCGCGCGCTCGCGTCCGGCATGCCGGCTGAGCAAGCTTTCCACCGCTTGAAGGGTCACCTGCTGGTCGGCGGTGAGTGTGTAGTCCATCGGGTGCCTCTCAGGAACGCGGCAGGCCAAGAACCTGCCCGGCGATGAGGTTCAGCTGGATCTCGTAGGTGCCCCCGGCGACACCCGCGGTGAGCGACGAACGGTAGATGTTGTCAAGGAAGCCGCCCTCGACAAGCGCGGCGGAACCGAGGACATCCAGTGCCAGGTCGGCCACGGCGCGCTCGGCGCGCACCATGGCGGCGCGCGCGGGGTAGGCCGTCGCCGTCCCGCTGACCTGCCTGGCCCGCTCGTCAACGACGCTGTAGGCCATCCAGCGGGCCGCCTCAACCACCGCGCGAGCCTCTCCGAAGCGCCGGGCCACGTCGGGATCGGACAGCCGCCCGGATTCCTTGGCCCGGTGCGCGAGCTGGTCGAGGACGAGTCCCGCCCGCTCCCAGCGAGCGGCACCCACGCGCTCGTACTGAAGCGCCTGCCGTACGACACTCCAGCCGCGGTTCTCATCCCCGAGCCGGTTGGCGGCAGGAACCCGGACATCGGTGAGAAAGACCTCAGCGAAAGCGCCCTCGCCCACGATATCGGGGATCCGCCGGACCTCGATGCCAGGCGTGTCCAGCGGGGCGAGCAGGATCGTGATCCCCCGGTTCTTGGGCGCATCGGGATCGGTCCGCACGAGCAGGAAAATCCACTCGGCCGACGGGGTGTGCGATGTCCAGATCTTCTGGCCGTTGACGACGTACTCGTCCCCGTCCCGCACGGCACGCGTCTTGAGGGAAGCCAGGTCCGAGCCCGCCTCTGGCTCGGAGAAGCCTTGGCACCAGAAGACCTCGCCGCGCGAGATCGGCGGCAGGAACCGTAGCTTCTGCTCCTCGGTCCCGGCGAGCATGATCGCCGGGCCGATCCAGTTCACGTTCATGTACTGGGAGCCGCGCGGCTCGCCGACCGACCACATCTCCTCGGAGAGGATCACCGCCTGCCAAGCCGACTGCCCTTCACCGCCGTACTCGGCCGGCCAGCTCGGCGTCAGCCATCCCCGCTCGGCCAGCTTGGCGGTGAAGTCCCTGACCCTCGCCTTGTCCTCTGCGGTGATCACCCGGCGGTGGACCGGCGCCTCGCGCCAGCCGGGTGCCTCCCGGTCGATGAAGTCTCTCAGCGCGGCCCGGTACTCGCGCTCGGTGTCCGACCAGCCGAACTCCATCGTCTCTCCTCGTGCAAGTGCCGGGGCCCTGTCGCCACACGACCCACGAAGAATAAGGGTATACTTATTTGCCCAGAAGGCAAGACACGCCCTAGCCAAGCATCGGAGGCCGATTCTCATCGGAAGAGCGGACCTCCACACATATGCGGCCCGACCCGCGCGTGCTTTTACCCAGCGAGGATGATTCGCGCCCCGGCCTGCGTCCGCTCGACCTGTCCGCGTACTCCGGTACGCTGCCGGTCGAACGTCGCCGCTCGCGGTCCGACCGCCGTGATCAGCAGTTCGCCGTCCTCCTCGTCGACGGCCCACTCGTTCTCGTCAACCGCCAGGCCGGTGCTGTCCGGCAGGGAAACGGCAACGCCAGGCCCCAGCGGCGTGATGATCCCCGTCGGGTGCACGCCAGCGTGATCCAGTTTCCCCATGGCGTCGGGACGGACCAGAAGCACGCGGACGTCCCCGAGTCGCTCGGTTAGACCGACGATGTTGCCGAGCGACTCAAGGAGCTCCCCGCCCGGGCCGATGACGGCGTGCGGCGCGAGCCGCCGAACGAACATGTCGAGTCGACGGGCATCCCAGCCCCACAGCTCGGAATTGGAGAACGTGGCCCTGGTGCCGTTCACCCCGCAACGCACCGCCACTGCCCAGGGCATCTCCCAGCCTAGGGCCGTGACCACGGCCCGTTTGCCCCGCATGAGGCCATAGCCGGAGAGCACCGCGCGCCAGAACTCAGTGTCCCGGGCCAGGTCGTCCTCGCTATACGGAAAGTCGACCGCCTGGCCGCCGACGAAGAACCGGCCCATGCACACGAGGCCCGATTTGCCCTGCAGCCGCGCCGCGCGCTCGATGGTGGACTGACGGGTCATGCTTTCATAATCCTCGGAATCTTGGCCGCGGACGATGCGCGAGCGATGATCTCCTGCTCCTCGATGAACTCCAGCTCCGGCAGCACGCCCACCGCCGACTGCACCGCCGCGGCCAGCCGCTGGCTGAGGTCGTCCAGATTCCGGGTGCGCTCGGGGGCGTAGCCGACGCGGATACGCAGCCGGTCGACCTCCCGCTGCGGCCGGATGACCTGGAACAGCGCCGAGCGGGTTTCGTCGAACTGCTCGACCACGGGCCAGATTTCCAGAGGCATGACCGACTTCCCCTGCACCAGCGTCAAGTCGCCGGCCCGGCCGATCGGCCACTGCCGGACATGAGTCCGCCCGCAGCCGCACATCCCGCGGTCCAGCCGGACGAGGTCCTCGGCACGGTACCGGATCAGCGGGGCGACGAGGTTGTCGATGTCGGTGACGACGAGTTCCCCGACCTCCCCCTCGGCTGCCGCATCCCGGCTGTCGGGGGCGAGGCCCTCGACCACCACCGTGTCCTCCCACAAGTGGTACCCGTTGTGCTCCCGGCACTCCCATGACGTCCCGGTGTCGCCGGCGCTTGTCCACATGGCCAGGCGCGTGTCCCACTCGTCGCGGAAGCGCTTCTGCATGCAGATGCCGAGGGGCTCGCCGGCGAAGCTGGCGAACTGCACCGGTGCCAGCGCCTTGCGCATGTCGCGGTGCTCGGCGATCTGCTCCAGCTCCCCATCAGCGGACCCATCGGCTGCAGGTAGCGGAGGTCGTACTTCTCGACGACGTCAAGCACGGCTTCCCATCCGCCGAACCAGGAGTTGACGGAGTGCGCCACGCATCGGAGCTGACGCAAGTCGTCGGCTGACGCCCCACGGAAGGTTCCCGGAATGATGACAGCGTGGTCCCCTGGCCACAGCCCGTGCTCCCAGAGGTCACGGATGTAGCCGGTGCTCAACGGCGCCCAGCGCTCGAATTTCTCGGGGAAGAACGTAGCGTCACCCGTAGTGCCAGAACTCGACATGATGGCAGTCAGGTCGGCGGGATTGACGCACAGCAGTCCACCGAAAGGGTCGTCCTGCTCGTCCCGCCACTGGCGGATGGTGTCCTTGGTGACGAACGGTATGCGCTCACGGAAGTCGGACATCGACCTGATATCCCGCGGGTGTACCCCGGCCGCGTCCCAGAGAGTCCGGTAGAGCGCCGAGCGCTCGTAGGCATACCGAACTAGCTCGAGGACCTTGCCTTCCTGTAGGTCCTCGAGCTCCGGGCGCGTCATCAGCTCAATGTCCGGCTCGAAGTACCGGTCATCTGGCACTCGTTCCCCCAGGACTGCCCTGCCGCCCGCCGCGCCGGTCACCGAGGCGTGAAGGCGAGCGGCAGGTTCAGCGCGGCTCGAACTGTGCCGCCGGAGTAGACCAGCGCCGACTCGTCGGCCACCTGATAGTCGGGCAGCCGGCGGTTGAACTCCTGGAGCCCGCAGCGCAGCTCGAGCCGGGCGAGGTGCGAGCCGAGGCAACGGTGGGTCCCGCTGGCGAACGCGATGTGCTTGTTCGCCGTCCGCTCCAGGTTCACCGTGAACGGGCTGTCGAACCGGTCCGCGTCGAGGTTGGAGCCAGCCCATAGCGCCTGCACCAGCGATCCGGCTTCCAACTTGGCGCCCGAGGGCAGCTCGACGTCCTCGGTGACCAGCCGGTGGCCCCACTGCACCGGCGATTCATAACGCATCAGTTCCTCGACGGCGGCCGGCACCCGGGCCGGGTCGTCGACGAGCCGCTGGCGTTCCTCCGGGTGCCGCCCCAGCCAGGCGATCAGGCAGGACAGCGAGGCGGTCACGGTGTCGAGGCCCGCGATCATGAGGAGGAAGAGGATGTTGAGGATCTCACGGTCGTCGAGCTTTTGGCCGTCAACCTCGGTGTCAAGCAGCCCGCTGATCAGCCCGGGGTACTTGCCCGGGTGCGCGCGGCGCGCGGCGATGGCCTCGGCGAGGTAAGGAAACATCCGGCCGGGCGCCGCGGCCCTGATGGCCGCCTGCTCCTCGGCGGTCTCGCCGGCCGGGCGCAGGACATCGCCGACGAAGCTGAGGAAGAACTCCCGGTCGGACTGGGGCAGGCCGAGCAGGTCGACGAAGATGATCGTCGGTAGCGGGACGCAGAACGCGTGGTAGGCCTCCACCTCGCCCGCGCCGGCGAAGCTGTCGATCAGGTCGTTGGCGAGCCCGCGGACTACCGGCTCAAGCCGGGCGATCTGCGAGGTCTTGGCCTTCGGGGAAAACAGCGGGTCGAGCAGGCGCCGGTACTTGAGGTGGTCAGGACCGTCGAGATCAAGTGGGATGAGCTTCTGGTCTCCGCCCATCGGAACGCCGGCCGTTCCGTTGCCGAGGACCGCCGGGTGCTGGTTGATGAACACCACGTCGGCGTGCTTGGTCACGACGAAAGAACCGTCATACTCACGGCGGAGCACGGGCGTGTCCTCCACCAGCGTCTGGTAGACGGCGGTCTGCGGCTCGGGCACCGCCGCCGCCGTCATGAACGGGTCCCTGTACATGTCGTACCGCTTGGACATGCAATCTCCTCCTGCACTGGAGTGGTGACTACGGTTCAGTGCTCTGTTCCGCCGACGCCGGCCTTGGCCCATCGGAGTAGATGGGGGGCGCGCCGAGAGCCAGAGAGACTCTACGGTTTTGAGTATCCTAAATCGCTGGGGCGCTGCAAACAAGTCACGAAATCGCGAGTGACGTCACGCGACCAGCGGCGACGGGAGGACGAGATCCGCCACCCGGCGGCGGTGCCACGACGAGGACCCGAACAGGGCCTGGTCGAGGAGTGCCCGCTTGAGCCACAGGTGGGCGTCGTGCTCCCAGGTGTAACCGATTCCGCCATGCATCTGGACGGCATCGGCACAGACCTGTGCCGCCGCGTCCCCCACAAAGGCCTTGGCGGTCGAGACCGCGCGCTCCTCGTCCGGCCCGCCCCACGCGGCAAGGGCCTGATCCACGGCCACCCGGGAGCACTCCACGGCGACGGCCATGTCGGCGCACGTGTGCTTCACCGCCTGGAAAGAGCCGATTGGCCGGCCGAACTGGTTTCGTTGCCGAGCATAGGCGGCAGTCTCTGTGGTGACGCGTTCCGCGAGGCCGACCCCCGAGGCGGCGACCGCCAGGGCAGCGGCGCGCTGCACCCGGCCGATCAGGGCCCCTGCCGCGCCAGGATCGGTCAGCAGCCGTTCGCGCGGCACCATGACCCCTTCCAGGACTACCCTGCCGACCCGGCGCGTCCGGTCGGTGGTCGGCTGGTGCTCGATCCGGGTCACGGAAGAGTCCACTGCGGCCAGCAGCGGCCCGTCCGGCCCGGCCGCCCCCACGATCACCACGTCACTGCCTGGGGCGTCCAGAACGTAGCCGCTGACGCCGTCGAGCCGCACGCCGCCTGCCTCCGCTGTCCAGCGCACCGCCCACGCGCTGACGGGGAGTTGCCCCGCCGGCCCGCCGATGGCGACCGTGATCCGCTGGCCGCCCGCCGCCACTTCGGGGAGCAGTTCGCTCGCCAGATCAGGGTTGCCGCAGCTGCCGAGCGCGGTCGCGGCGAGGACGGCCCCGGAGAAGATCGGCAGCGGGACCACGCGCCGGCCGAGTTCGTGAAGGACCACGGCCATGTCCGCGAACTCGGCGCCCATTCCGCCGTGTTCCTCGGGCACCAGCAGGCCAGCCACTCCGAGTTCGGCCATGGTTCGCCAGAGGCTCGGATCGAACCCGTCTGGACCGTCCAGTGCCGCCCGGACGTGCTGCGAGCCCGACCGGTCGGTCAGCAGCTCGCGGACCATCGCACGCAGGTCATCCCGCTCGCTCATCTGGCCTCCCCAGGTGCCCGGGGCTCGCGCGGCAAGCCCAGGTGCTGCTCTCCGATGATGTTCCGCTGGATTTCGTTGGATCCGCCCGCGATCGTCCACGACCACGAGCCGATGTAGTCGTTGAGCCAGTTGCCGGTCTCCCAGCCCGCCGACATGAGCAGGGGCTGCTGAATCTGCGCTGGCAGCCCCTGCAGTTCGACGGCGCACCGCATGAGCCGTTGCAGCAGCTCGCTGTAGTAGAGCTTGATGATCGATGCCTCGGCGCCTACCCCGCCCCGGCCCATCATCGAGTCGATCAGCTGACGGCAGAGTCCGCGCAGGATCTGAACCTCTCCGTACAAGCCGCCGAGCCGCTCGCGGACCGCGGGATCGGCAAGCAACGGGGTCCCGTCCTCGGCGTGCCATCCGCTGGCCGCATTGACCAGCCCCTCCATACCGTTGCGATGCAGCCGCTCGGCCAACTCAAGGATGGTGACGCCCCGTTCGGAGGCTAGCGTGCTCTGCGAGACCTTCCAGCCCTCGTTCTCCGGCCCGAGCAGGTTTTCCACGGGGACCTTGACGTCGGTAAGGAACAGCTCGCAGAATTCGGCGGCGCCGGTAGCCTGCTTGATCGGCCGCACCTCGATGCCCGGTGTCCTCATGTCCATCAGCAGGAAGCTGATCCCGTGTCGTCTGGGCGCCGCGGGATCGGTGCGGACGAGAATGAAGCACCAGTCTGCGTGCTTCGCCCAGCTGGTCCAGACCTTCTGGCCGTTGAGCACGTAGACGTCGCCGTGGCGTACGGCGCGGGTGGACAGGCTGGCGAGGTCAGACCCTGCCCCAGGCTCGGAGAAGCCCTGGCACCACACGTCGCCATCGCGGATCCCGGGAACGAAACGCCGTTTCTGTGCCTCGGTGCCGTAATGCAGGATCGCCGGCGCGGCGTTGTAGATAGCGACCTGGTAGAGCGCCAGCCGCGGGGCGTCTGCCCTGGTCAGCTCCTCGGCGAGCACCACCTGCTCGGGAAGGGACAGGTCCGCGCCGCCCAGCTCGCGGGGCCAGTGGGGGGCCAGGTACCCGCCGGCCTCCAGCGTCGCCCGCCACTGCCGCTGGAACTCGACCAGCTTCTCGCTAGACGCGTTCGCCTCTTCCTCCCGCCAGCCCTTCGGCACGTGCTGCTCGCACCACCGGCGCACCTCGGCGCGGAAGCTGTCCAGCGTCTGGGCTTTCGACATGGCCCTCCTCGGCCGGCCGTAGCGGCCGGGACGTATGCGTCGGTCATCGGATGGCGGACCGGTTTGCCTGAACGACCCCTGCGCCCAGGCGGCCGGCGGCCGCGATCTGCTCCGCGTAAGCGCGGCGGGACACCGCGACCTCAGGTGCCAGCATCTCGAACCCGTGGAAGGCACCGGGATAGCACTGCAGTTCGACCGACACCTCGGCGCGCAGCAGCCTCGCAGCGTAGTCGAGGCCCTCGTCCCTGAGCGGGTCAAGCTCGGCCACAAGCAGGTACGCCGGCGGCAGGCCCGCGAGCTCGCCAGCCCGGGCCGGCGCTGCGTACGGCGAGAC
>Ga0213875_10000793_pt1 | contig 23573 bp, 29 predicted proteins | sample BarmaccomBMRX_R8_FD_160105 | JGI IMG/M metagenome (GOLD analysis project Ga0213875, IMG submission 160105) | Root-associated microbial communities from Barbacenia macrantha in rupestrian grasslands, the National Park of Serra do Cipo, Brazil - RX_R8 | ecosystem: Host-associated > Plants > Roots... | reverse complement strand
CATCGGAGTAAGTGGGGTCGCCAAAGTTGATGACGTGTCCCCAGGACGTGCCGGCATGCCAGAAGGCGCGGTTGCAACAGGTATGGCTGGGCACCGAGCAAAACCAGTGATCGAAAACCGCGAACTGTTCGGCGAGGGTGGTGAGTACCGGCACCTGCTCTGGCTGGAAACACTGCATGATCGGCCGGTATTGCTCATATTTGGGACCGAGGCCACCGTCCGTGTCGCCAAGCGGGAAGCTCGCGATGTAGTCATTCACGAATCCCTGCATGCCCGGTGTCGCCGGTACCGCGCTCGGCAGGTTGTAGGGCGCTTTGTCGTTGCCGTCGATCACATTGAACAGCTGTGTGTTGACATGGTAGTACTGCTCGCCCGGATCGGGATAAGGCTGGTGATAGTTGGGCGGGTCGGGCACCGGGGAGACCGGGATCGACGTCACACCGGGGGGCGGTGCAGACTGGCCGGTGGCGGTGGCGGGGATCGGATTAGCCAGGTTCTTACCTGCCACACCCTCGAAGGTCTTGCCCGCTGGTGCGTTGTCCGGGACGCCGTTCGGGTAGAGGTAACCGAGCAGGTTGTCAAAGGAGCGGTTTTCGAGCATCAGCACGACGACATAGTCAAAGCCATCAAGAACATCGCCCACATCAGCAGTTGGTCTCATCGCTGCATCCCTTCGGCGCCAGGTATTAGTGCGGTCGCTCACCCCGTCCGGGCGAGCCTTAAGCGGGCTGCAATAGTAATATGTGCAATTGTCCCGCTCGAGGCGGCCACCGTCCTCGGCTCGTCTTTGCTGGCGCCTTAGGCGCCGTTCTCAAGGAGGCTACAGTTCGTCAGGCTCAACAACCTGGTGATCGTGATTATCGCTACCCTGTCAGTTACAATATCAGCCTTGACGCCGTCTCCGAACGGCACCCCATGGCAGCGAAGATAGAATGATCGCGACTTCGCCACTGATCCGGTAACGGTGCGCCCACCCTGCTCCTGCGCGAGCAGCGGCGCATGATGAGCCGGAAGTATTACGAGGTGAGCGGTCGCCATGTCATTGCATACAACCGCCGATTTCATAAAGAAGACACTTGCTGCCAGGAGTAAACGATAGGCGTCCAGTAGGCGAACAGGGGACGGCTGACAGCCCTACTGCAGACAGCTACGTGATCAGGACAGGTTGGGTTAAGACCTAAGCTCCGTGCGCTAGGCCAGGTCAGCGCGCGCTTGCCGTCCGTCTCGGTTTCCGTCTAGGTTCACCCCGGTGCGACCCACCATCCCGGTGCTAGTCGTCGCTCTACCCGCAGGAGAGCGAACGAGGGGATGGTTGCGAACGGCTGGAAATGGACCTCAAAAGCGCGTGAGGGTTAAGCCTTCACGGCTCATGGACGAACGGATCGGTAATTCCGCAGGGCGGATTCTGGGCGAACCGCTATTGTCCTCAGCGTTGCGGTCGATGCCTGCGGCGCACCGCACTCGTCGGCCCGGCGATCGGCCTCAATGCTTGCGGGCCAGCAGCGCATACATCAATGGAATGCGCGGTGCGCTGGCCGGCAGTCGGAACCAGCCGCCCTCGGCCGGAGTCATCGACCTCCACCGCCGCCACGGCAGCCGTTCGCTCTCGCGCAGCCGCTCGATGCGCAGGTCCGCACCAGTCAACGCGTTGATCACCTCCCCAACGCCGTGCATCCACTCATAGGAGACCCGTGCCTCCGACAGCGCCGCCCACCGGTGTAGGTGAGGTGGAGTCCCGCTCGGCCGCCCCCCGGCCGCCCAGGAAGTCGTGGCGCAGCAACAACTCTTCGCTGCCCTCCGGCGGCGGCACCACGCTGAGCGCGTAGAGCAGCGGATGAAACTCAACGACGTAGATCACCCCACCGGCACGCAACAGTCCGGCCACTACACCTGCCCAACGGTCCAGGGCCCTTGCCCGTGTAAACCACGTCGAACGTCCGCCCACCGAGCGCCGCAACCGCGTCGTACACATTGGACTGGATGTACTCCACGTCAGCGTCCTGTTCCACCGCGATACGCCTGGCCTGCTTGATCGACTCGCCGGAGATGTCCAGGCCGACTGTGCGGGCACCGCGCTCGGCGAACACGACGGTTTCCGTGCCCAGGTGGCGCTGCAGGTGCACCACGTCACGCCCGGGCAGCTCGCCCAGATCTGTCCACTCGAAGTCGGCGAACCAGTCCGCGCAGTTCACGCGGCCGTCCAGACCGTAGAACGCACTGCTTACCTGGATCGGGGTACGCGCATTCCAGTTAGCCTGGTTCACCCGCATCATGTGCTCGTCGAGGTCAGCATGAAACCGCTCACCATGTCATCGTGCCCGAGGAGTCTCGCTGTCGCGAACATAGGTTCCGAAGGAGTCCGGTGCGACACCTGCCCGACAGCGGAGGAACAGACCCCCATGGATGACCGAGCTGACCCTGACGCCGATCTCATACCTGGGCGCAAGCCTGGTGATCACCGAGCCGGCCAAGGCCGGCGCGATCCGTCAGTTTCGGCGACCGGAGGGACATGACCCGCGCTGCGTCTGCGTGTTGGCTGGCAAGGACGCTGTCACCGGCCACGCCATACCGGTGGCCGGCGCTCCAGCGCGGCGGCCCGACCTTCCGCGGCGTCCTGTGTGGCATTGGTCACCAGCCGCATCGTCTCACCGAAGCGGATCGCATCCACAGCGGACATGTCGGGCGCGCGGCGGGCCACCTCCTTGGTGGCCCGGGCGGCCAGCGGGGCGGCGGCAAGCAGCCGGTCGGCCAACTCCCGAGCGGTGGAGAGCAGCGATGAGTGCGGCACGATCCAGCCGGCGAGGCCGATTTCCTTGGCCCGCTGGGCGTTGATCTGCTCGCCGGTAAGGAGCAGCTCCATGGCGTATTGCCAGCCGATCCGCTGCGGCAGCCGGATAGCTCCGACGATCGTGGGAGTGCCGATCCGTACCTCCGGGTAGCCAAAGACCGCCTGTTCGCTGGCGATGACGAAGTCACACCAGGTGACCAGGGTCAGCCCGTAGCCCAGGCAGTACCCGTTCACTGCGGCAATCACCGGCTTATAGATCTCCCAGCCGCTTTCAAAGGAGTTGACGGTTGGCTTCTCCCAGAACGTGCCAGGGAACTCGCCGGCAGGATTGCCCGAGGACCGGATATCCGCCCCAGCGCAAAACGCCCGGCCCGCCCCGGTGACGATCGCCACCCAGGCGCCCTCGTCGTCGCGGAACGCGGCGAACGCGGCGTTGAGTTCCGCACGCATCTGCTGATCAATGACGTTGAGTTTGTCCGGTCGGTGATAGGTGATCGTCGCGACGTGTTCATCCAGCTCATAAAGCACCGTGTCAGCCACAACGCCCAGACTAGGGACGAGGGCCAGCGACCCACGTTCAGCGCCGAGCAGGGGGCGCTCGGCTGACCACGCGGATGACCGGCCTCCGCAAGACTCCCACCAACACCGAGTTCCTTACCCAGCTCACCAGGACTACCCCGCATAACGCCAGCGGTTCGGGGACTGCCGGCCGGTGACCGCGCCGCAAACCCAGTCCAACCCAGCGCCCCTCGACGAGCCTTGCATCCGACACTCGGATGTTTCCGACAGCAACACCCGCTATTCGGCAGAAGCGAACGCTCTGGAGCGGTGACCGCCAGTCGACGCCATGGCCGCGGCGGCCGCTCGTGGGCTAGGCCTTAGTTCGGTGATCTCAGTTTGGCTCTAGGCTCGATTCGGTACTACCGTGATCGGGTAGTTGCTAGGGTTTCCATCGGCCGTCTCAACTCTTGTCTCGGACCGTGCGCGCATCTCGTCATTCCGCAAGAAGGCTACCTATGGCACGCGGCGGACCTTGTCCATCGGACTGTCCATTAACTCCAGTCCTGCCAGTACCGCTCCTACTTCCGCAGCGCAACTACAGCAAGCAAAATGCCAGGTAGTGCTACACCTATTCGGTGAACTTCCTACGGATCAGAAGGTTAGGGGTTCGAATCCCTTCGGGCGCGCATCATCTGTAGCCCTTCTGAGCAGCAGTGATACTTGCTTTAAGATCAAGCCTGCTGCTCTAAATGGATCTTTGGTCTATTAAACTATCCATGAATCCGTAGCCGCTCCACAGTGAGGGGGCTGCGTGCTAAGCCTCGTTTGTCAGACCTTTTGAGCTGTGTATCACGTGATCATCGTCTGTTCCCTTCCCATCTGTACAAGGTGCCGGCTAACAGCATCGCCCCACCCCGGTCCGTAATGGGCTGGCGGGCAATCCCTCTCTGCCAACCTGGGTTGAGGCACCGACACCGCCCGGCCGGGATCTGCTTCCCTTGTCCACCCGCGATGTGGCAGCCGAGATGGACATGTGGTCTCCTGTGGTCTGCTCGCCCACCTGATTGGCGAGTCGGTACCAGCGTCGTGCCGACGTGGGTGATGGGGTCAACAATGGCACCGCGAGCGTTGACCACAGCCGGTTTAACTGCAGCATGCTGTGGTGCGGATTATCAGCACGAACAAGAAGATCACAATATTGCATGCTGGCGATCCGAGTTAGCTGTCACACCATGTTGCTGAGTCGCTGACCGTCAGGTAGCCATCGAGGATGACAAGTCGGTCGGATTCGGGGCGCGGTGGTAAGTCGTGGCCGAGGGATTGTGCGCGTACTTCAGCGATCCATTGGTCGTGTTGATATTCATGGTTGATCACGGCGACAAGGAGAGTTTTGGCGATCGCGTGCATGTGTCGAGGTGCGCTGACGCGAGGGGCGGTGATGTCGCCGATCCGGCGGTGGAGTCGGTCAGCGACGGCCTCGCGATAAGCCAGGAGCCGCTTGATGGTGGGAAGCTGTCCCCGGTGCTGTTCGGGGGTGGCTGAGTCCATGAGCGAGTCGAGTCGCGGGTCGGGACTGGGTTCGGCGGAGGTGAGGTTGCGGATCATGAAGTGGGCCACCGCAGCTTGATGGCCGAGGTGCCATCCGATGGCACTGGACTGTTCGTGGGGCCGCCAGTGGACCTCCTCAGCGCTCAAATCGCGCCACAGCAGATCGGTGTAAGCACGCGCACGTCGGTACTCAGTAAGTAGTTCGGCAAGCTCGCTCGTCGCGTTCATCGTGTCCTTTCCCAGGGCGATCTAGATTAGTTCGGTCGGCATAGTTCTCTTGATCCGGATCTGGCTGAGCAGCGGCGGGAATGCCGGTGCCGTGTCTGGGTCGCCGATCGCCGCCGCCACCGGTCCGGCCACGGACTCCTTGTTCAGCGACCAGCTGAGCCGGATAGGCGCAGGTGTATTCAACAGCTGTGACAAGATCACACCCTGGCTGATCATGACGATTTCTCCTATCTGGTTTCTATTTGGCGATTTGGGATCTCCGCATTGGTGGCACCTGCGAGGCCGTTTCTTGACGTCGAGGGCCGTGAATTGGTTGATCCTGTGGGCTTGCGTTAAAACTCCGTTACTTCTTTAAGCTGCTCATGGAAGGTGCGATACCGGCGCGCAGTAGATGCCGGACGGCGCGCCGGTGGAGGCCAGAGAATCGGCATAACTGACATCAGCTTCTGCATCATGCCGGTGGACTTCATCCGTCCCTCCCTAAACGCCTGATTTGGGTCAAGCTCGCCCTTGTGTATAGCGACACTGTCCGCATAAGGCAGAGTGAGAGTGACGTCGGGGTCAGCAATATCGCCGAGGGAAGCCGACACCAGCCTTCCGTCCTCCAACACCAAAGAGTAGTGAATCTCACCATCGGAGCGTTGAAGAACGTATTGGATGCGGGCGCCCGCCCCCGGACGCTCGGGAAAGTCAGCTGCAAGCCTGCGGCATTGATCAAACCACTCTGGAGAGAGGAACTTTGACACTTGCAGTCCTCCTCGCCTCTACTAAAATCGTTGTGTACCATTTTAACGGATCGCCGAGCAGGGTTGCTTAGACCGTATGTTGAAATCTGCAGTACGTTGGCTCTCGGCGCTCGCTTCGCTCGCGTAACTGGTTTGAATCAGAGGTAACTATGGGACCTCGCCGATGTGCAGCGGGTCTTGGCGAAGCTCTCGTTCACATCTGTTCCGCGAGCGTCTTAAGGCAGGCGCGATGCTTACTATTTACCGCGAGACTGTTTGTGAAGATGTCGAACCAAAGCCCCGATCTGGTCACTGACCGGTAAGCGGCCTGACCGGTACGGATAGGTCCACACATCACTGGTTTCGAGCGATACGCTGCGACATTCAAACTCGTGAGACCGGGGTCAACGACCAACACTGGTCGCGGAGGTAGCCAGCCGGACGCTGCTAGCCAAAGCCACCACTCGACCAATCGGAGCCGACCATCCAGGCTAAGTGCTGCGGTGGGGCCGCGCTGCCTCAACGGTTACCGGTGCCTGCCCGCCAGGCACCGGTAACCGGCCGTGATCAGCACAGGGCGTTAGTAGCCGCTCACCGTGCGCGACGTCGAGGCGTTCCTGCCGTGCGTGGAATTTCTTGTGCATGGACGCCAAATCAATAAGGTCAAGCGAGCCGAGCCGGCAGCGGAAACCCAACAGCTGCTTGTTCCCGGCGAGGTCGGGGAGCGACGCCGCGTCGAACTCACTGATGCCGCCTCGAATTCATTGAGCATGGCGTGGTGCCGCTGGCGCGGTCAAGCACCTCACCGTACATAGACAGTGGACCATCAGGTCAAGCCCGATGAGCCGAGGTGGTCGCGCGGTCCCGACAGAACAGAGGCGGGCCATCGATCCACGGTGATTCTCCTGCTGTGCGGACGAGGGCGGCGGAGCAGGTGCGGCTCCGGGTCGGGGGCGCATAGAGGTGTTCAGGAGGGGCTGCGGCTGCCTATTCGGCGTGGCGCGGGCTGGGGTGTCGTCGGCTGCCGCTTTCCGGCTGATCGGTTGTCTTGCTGTGGGCTGCGTACCGTGACGGTGTCGAGGGCGTGGAAGGTGGTAGACGGATTCGGGTGCTGACCTTGACTGCGAAAGCAGCGGCGGTGGCGTGGGGTGGGATGCCAGTATCTCGTGCATGCGACTTCCTAATGCCTTTCGCACGCAAGCGCACGCTTCTGCGGGTTAAGCGCGGAGACGTACAGGTATCGATCGAACGACAGAAAGAAATGCTATTCCGATCTCTACGTCGATGCGCACCGGTGAGGTGAAGTGAGGTACGGTGGTATCAGTTGTACTTTTGTCAACACCAATCAACTGTGCGTCGGAAGCGACCAAGTCCAGCGACGACGAACTCGTCGCGGTGCCCAGCTGAAATCACTCCGAGGTGGCGTAGGGCGCCGCAGATCGGACTGTTACCTTCCGCCGGGAACGGTTCATTTCTGCCGAGAATCATTGGACCGTAGATTGTCTCGCCGGATTGCCAGACGGCCGCCGTCTGGCGACCCTCTCGACCGACGTAGTCGGCTTCCAAGTAAGCAATTCGCCCGCGGACAGATTCAGCAACCACCAGCCCCTCAACACCTACTGAAAGCTGCCAGAAGCCGGTTTCTACGGAGACGCGCGTACCTGTCTCATCTAACTCCAGCACCAGATCTTGGGTAACTGGAACCAGCACAATGTCCGCAACGGGCAGGGCAACAAGACGCGCGCTCTGATGCTGCGCGCAGATAAGTCCAAGCACTGACTGTGTCGAGATGATAGCGCTCAGCTCATAACGCATCATTGCTCAATAACGTTTATCCGTATCACTCGAGAAAGCCTAGGTTTTTGAGCACGTGGGCCGCGGAGGTTGCACGAACGTCGGCGACTTCGGCGCGGTATTCCTCAGCAAACAGACCTGCGTGCCGGGTGATCCTGCCCTCCTCAATCAGCCTTGCGGCCTTTTCCAAGTGTTCTCGGGACAGAGCATCGGTCCACAAGGGGTGCCGGATGTAAACGTTGTCGTCATCCACCGACGTTATTTCGAGGGTCTTGCCGCCGGCCACGGTGGGAATCCTCGCTCCATGGCCATACCTGCGTTGCACTTCCGACCAGTCCAACGGCATGTTGGATTCCTTTAGATAGTAGACAATGACTGTTAATCTTCGATGGAGTGATCGTTGACTTCGTGCAGGATTGTGGGCGGCAGCGCGCACGCCGCCAGCCCGTGCATGAGTTCCATGGTGCTGTGCCGGCGAATCTTTGCCGTCTGCGTGTCGCAGCCCAAATTCGAAGCTAGGTGCTCGTCGTCGTCGCCTTGCACGCAGGTGAATACGAGAACTTCCTGATGCTCCGGTGGCAACGTGATTAGTTCCCGGAGTAGATGCGGCCAGCTTCCTACGTCGGCCAGGCGGCCTTCTTGGGCCTCGGCGAGCCGGGCTTCGGCTAGCCGGGCGATACGCCCCGAGTAGGGCAGTCCAAAGTATCGAAAGACCTTGGGCTTGGCCAGCAGACCTGCCACCACTTGGACGCTGACCTGCTCGGCGAGCCGGCGGTTGCCCAGCCGGTGATGGCAAGTATAGGTGATTGCGTCATAAGTGGCGCAGACGCGTTTTATCCAGGCGTCGTACTCCGGTAGTAGGGAGGTTGGTGTGCTCATTTGCCACCCACGCGCAATCGGGTCTTTCGTACAATTTCTGCGCAGGTCTGCCTTAGAGTCGGCAAGCACCGTGTGCAGAGCAGACTATGTGATCAACAAAATGCTCAACTAGGATCGGAGCTGGCGGGCGGTCCCGACGCCCGCCAGCTCCGATTCTTTGCCGCGTTCTGGCTAGGAGCGGCTGAAGTCAGTTAGGGAGTCGTCACCACGGTTTGGACCATGGGTGCGATGTGGGCGCCTTGCACCTCCGTAAGGTCTTTCGATGCCGGGGCATCTCCCCTGATCGCCGCATGCGGAACAACGACCCAGCAAGCGCAACCCCAAATGCACTCACCAGCCATACCCTCAAATCGGATCGACTGCTCGCTCATCATGACACCGAGGTCAAGAATCCAGGAGTGCATAAGAAGCTTATCGTCCCACGACTCGGTCTGGTCGTAGGCGTCTCTGGCTTCGTAGAAGAGCGGGAAGTCGGTCTTAGCAACGCCCGGAATGATGATACTTGAATACGCAGTGAGTTCATCAAAGAACTCTCCTTGCGTTGTGTACAGGGTGCCGTCCTCTCCCGGCAAGAGGTAGACCTGGAGTGTCTCTTCCAACTTCTTTTGCAGGGTGTCGTTCCATAGTTCGCGCGGAGCGACTGTATGGGCCTCAATGTAGTCTGTTTTGAAACCCTCTTTGAGGCCGGACCACTGGGGGATGTATCCGATCCACTTGCTGACAACTTCGCGCCACTTGCTGCGCGGTTCGCCGGGGAGCACCTCAACTCCGGGGTGGGTGAACTTGGCGACGTCAAAAAGTGTCCAGGCGCGGTCTCCGGAGGTGTTTCGCTCGTGTGGTGCGCCGGTGAAACCTGCGGGCCGAAGCAGTTTGAACAGCAGCCGTCCGTAGTCCTGGACGATGAACCGGGCGAACGAATCGTCGATAAATTTGCGTGTGACGCCCTTGCGCAGTGCATCTCGGATGGCTGGCTGGCCGGTCTTGGTGTAGGTGCCGAGCCGCTGCCAGGAGTGTTCCTGCGGCAGCGCGAAGAATCCGCCGGTGAACGGGTTTTTGTAGAGATCGCCCCAGACTGCCATGACGCCTTGGTTTTTGTTGTCGTCGAGCATGCAGTCGAGCTCGTTGATGGTCGGGAACAGGGCAGCCTTGCCTCCGGCGTGGTCCTCGTCGCCCGAGAATGGCATGGTGGCCACACCGACTACTGGGATCCGGCGGCCGAGCTTCACATTGGACAGGTGTCTGGCGAGGTCGACCACCATGCCGCTGCCAGTGCCACCGGCGAGTGAGAAGAAGACGAGCACGATCGACGGAAGCTTGGTGTCGTTGATGCTTTGCACGAACGCATCAAGCTCCTTTTCCAAGCTTTTCGGTTCGCTGTAGTAGTAATGACCATAGATGGCCTTAGCTACCGCGCGCGGAAAGGAGTCGCCGGCTTTGGGCAATTCTAGGTCGGCCGGTAGCCACGGCTCGTAGTTGGGGTTCCAATAATAACGGGGGTATTCCATCTTGAGGAATTCACGCCACCGGTTGAGGCTGGTTTGAAGATCCTCGCGGTTGGGGACATCGAGGCCCACGGTGCGCACCTGGGCGCGCTCCCGGGGGATTCCTCGCTCGTCGAGTCTGGCGTTGAAGCCGTTAGCGTACTCACGCAGTTCGTGCATATCCTGTTCACCGATGTCGATCGCCAGTCCGGTGAACCGGGCTCGGTGGTCTTCGAGCAAATCTTCGATCTCGCCGGTACGCAGGAGTGCCTCAACCATGTAGGCGCCGGTTTTGCCGATGCCGAGTGCGTGAATGCAGTGAGGCGACTGGTTTCCCGTCGCACTGTGGTACATAGACAGTCCCATGACCCTGAGTTCCTCTCCTCGTACACCTCGATATTCGATATAACTTGACTTGCCTGGGCGCGATCCGGCGGCAAGCCGCCGGATCGTCACGTCATTCGAGGAAGCCCAGGTCCTTCAGTACGGTGGCGGCAGTTGTTGGGCGCTCGTCGGCAACGAATGTGCGATATTGGTCAACGAAATCACCGGATTTCCGTGTCATTTTTCCTTCCTCGAGGAGTGCCACCGCCTTCTCCAAATTGGCTCGTGAAAGGCTGTCCTTCCACAGCCGGTGTTTCACATAAACCTTTTCTTCATCGGCACCGGTTACCGATAATGTGGACGATCCGGGGATCGGCGCTATTTGCGCACCGTCTTTGTAACGCTTGATGACCATATCCCAGTCCAACGCCATCACGGTCCTCCTCGCGGGCAGATTAGGTGCATTCGGCGTTCGGACTTAGCCGGTAGCGGCCACCGCGGGCGCCGTAGCCGGCAGCTTCTCGCCACGGATGGCGGCATAGGGTACGACGACCCAGCAGGCGCAGCCCCAGATGCATTCACCGCCCATGCCATCAAAGCGGATGGATGGTTCGCACAGCATCACTCCCAGATCAAGCAGCCAGGAGTGCTTGAGCAGCTTTTCGTCCCAACTCAAGGTGTCATAGGTGTCGCGGGCGGTGAAGAAGATCTCAAGGTCTAACTTGCTGACACGAGGTATCACCACCGTGATCAGGGGATCGCCGCGATCTTCTAGCTGTAGCGCGACTGGCTCCACCGCAGTGCTCGCCGCTTGCGCGATCTGCTCTTTCAACTGCGACACGACTTGGTCGGAGAAGGCCTCCTTTGGCCCGAGCATGCGCGCCTCGGCATATTCGGTGTCAAATCCCTTGACCAGCCCGCAGGCGTCCAGCTTGCTGACGTTCGCCGCCTCGCGGGTGGTTAACACGTTTATCCAGCGGGCATTGGGCTCGCCGCGGATCGCCGGATGCCATGCATTCGCAGGCACCGACAGCCAGTTGAGCGCCTTGAGGGTCTCGTAAAGATGTACCGAGTCGTTACGAGCAATGAAGTTGACGATTCCCCGGTCCACGGCCGCGTGGGTCTCAGCAAGGTTTCCGGTCAGGGCGAACACATCGTCTTGGGGCACGGCGAAAAAGCCACCGGTAAATGGATTTTTGTACAGGTCCCCCCATACCGCCATGACGCCCTTGTTCTTCTCGGTATCGATCATGCAGTCGAGCTCATTGATGACCGGAAAGAGCGATCCGTCGAAGGTTTCCGGTGGGTCACCCTCACACGGCAACACGCCGATTCCTACAACCCATGGTCGGCGTCCCAGCTTCATGTTCGACAGGTGTCGGGCGATTTCCACGACGATGCCACTGCCCACTCCGCCGGCTAGGCTGAAGACCACGACGACCAGTGGAGTGGTTTCGCTGGAGAGCACGTGTTCGGCAAAGGTATCGAGCGCGCGGGTGATCTCACGATTTTGGTAGTACTCCGAGCCGTATACGGCCTTTGCAAGTGCCCTTTGGAAGTGCTCGCCGGGGCCGGGCAACTGCACGTCGGCCGGCAGCCACGGCTCATAGTTGGGATTCCAGTAGTAGCGGGGGTATTCCATCTTAAGGAATTCGCGGTAGCGGTTGAGGCTGGTCCGCAGTTCTTCGTCGCTTGGGATGGGGAGGGCCACGGTGTTGACGTGGCTGCGCTCCGATGGAAGGCCCGAGCTGGCCTCACGGACTTGAGCAAGATCCTGGTCACCGATGTCCACTGCCAGTGCCGAGAACCGGATTTTAGGATCTTCGAGGAAGCCCTCCGGGCGCTCGCGGAGCAACTGGGCGATGACTGAAGCTCCGGTGCCTCCAAGGCCCAGCACGTGGAGCGAGAAGGGACCTTCGTGCTCGCTGGCGCGATGGACGCCTTCTGCCCGGAGGGCCTCGATCCGGGCCAGATCGCTGATTACCTCATGTACATGCCCATGATCGTGATCGTGGTCGTGTTGTTCGGTAGCCATACCTAGCTTCTTCTCTCTTACGGTGTCGATCTGGCAGGGGTTGTGCTGTCCCGCCGGAGCTATGGAGATTTCATTGGTGATTAAGCGCCGCCGCCCTCTTTGGGAGCGTCTTGCCACTCCTGGGGGTCAGCCATGTCGGGCAGGTCCTCGGCGCTTTTGCCGAGTGCGGCTAAATGCTCCTGGCGTTGGTCGTCGAGCTCGCCCTGAGGAGAAGGGTTTTGGCCTTGCGGCTGCTCGGTGGAATCGCTCATGGCCTTCCTTATGGGTGCGTAAAATTTCGCGCTGCCCGATCCGGCTGTTGCGGCTGCAGTGCGATTGTTGTGCTATTCGGGTCAGATAACCTTGACGCTTATGGTTTAGGTTCGAGACGGCGATGGTTGGTCGGCTTGCCGGTCCGATGGTTCATCGGGGAGGCGTCCACCTTGAATATCGTCGCTGGCCCCGCTGGCTCCGTTTGAGCTTTGGTTGGGCAGGCCGGGGATGGGGCTTTCGGCTGTTCCGATCGTCGACCGAGTAAACGCTTCGACTTGTCGCTGAGCGGCGGCCGGATCGGTGACCCAGGTCCGGTAGAACTCAAACGGGCATTCCGCGACGCCTTTGTCGCCGTCTCCAGAGGCCAGGACGCCGGTGTAGCCTCGGTGGAGCAGTTTGAACATTTGGTTTTGTGACTGCCAGTTCGCGCGAGCGTCACGGATGAGCGACTTCGACAGCTCGGCGTACTGGATGCCGTACTCCTCTTCGCCGGTTTCCCCGAGGGTGCGCCCATCAAAACCGATGATTGAGGAGTGGCCGAAGTAGGAGTAGACACCGTCGAACCCCGCAGCGTTAGCGACGGCGACGTAGCAGTTGTTCATCCACGCCATCACCCGGGAGACGAGGATCTGCTGCTCTTTCGCGGGGTACATGTAGCCCTGGCAGCGCACGATTAGCTCGGCGCCCTTCATCGCGCAGTCCCGCCAGATCTCCGGGTAGTTGCCGTCGTCACAGATGATCAGGCTGACCTTTAGCCCCTTAGGTCCGTCCACGACGTAGGTCTTGTCACCGGGGTACCAGCCCTCGATCGGCACCCATGGCAGGATCTTGCGGTACCGCTGCACGATCTCACCCTCGTCGTTCATGAGGATGAGTGTGTTGTACGGGTTTTTGTGTGGGTGCTCCTCGTGCTGCTCTCCGGTGAGGGAGAAGACGCCCCACACTTTGGCGGTTCGGCAGGCGTCGGCGAAGATTTTGGTCTCTTCACCGGGGATGACCGAGGCCGTGTCGAACATCTCCTGGCGGTCGTACATGATCCCGTGGGTGCTGTACTCGGGGAAGACGATGAGGTCCATACCCGGCAGTCCCTGCTTGACGCCGACGACCATGTCCGCGATCTTCAGGCAGTTTTCCCGGACGTCTTCCCGCGTGTGCAAGCGGGGCATCTTGTAGTTGACGACCGCGACCCCTACGGCGTCCTTGCTGCTGCTGATGTCTCCATGTCGCATGGTGGGCGGACTCCTCCCGCACCGTTTAGTGGATCAATCATGATCAACCCGAGTCGGACAGTTCTTTCCGTTTGAAACTATTCTCAGACGAAGCAGTACTGTCAAGGGATCACCGCAGGTCACGTCACAGTGAAGACACGATGTCGAAGTCCAGCCCTGCGGCTCGCGCAAGGTAGATGCGCTGGTCAACGTGGGCGTCTCGCAGCCCGAGTTCGCCGCGTGGCCCGCCATAGCGTGCCGCCTGCGCCACGGCGCAGATCTGTCGCACGTCGGAAGAACCGGCACGCTGGATCAACTCAGCAAGCAGCAGCAGCCCTTCGTAGCAGGACTCTCCAAGGCTGTTGAGCATAGGAGCGTCCACACCAAAACGCCGGGTATAGCGAGCGTTGAAGTCAAGGCTTTCCGCCGTGGAAAGGCATTCAAAGTAACCTGCCGCTACAAAAAGCCCAGCCGTGTTGTTGGCACCCGAGGCGAGAAGCATATTCTCCTCCATCAGAGGGCTCAGGCGCACATACCGCCGGTCCAGCTCGGCATCTGCGAATTGTCGGTTGAAGTGCACCGCGTCCTGGCCGACGAGAAACATAAGAACGCCGTCGCATTCGCTGCGTTCCACTCGCTTGATTGCTTCCCGGAAGTTGTGCGTGCCCAGCGGGACGAAGATTTGGTCACGAATCTCAGCATCACACATTCGTGCGAAGCCTCGGCTTACGGCGGCTGAGCGACGAGGCCAAATATAATCATTGCCAACGATGCACCATCGCCGAACGCCCAGCTCATGTGTCATCCATCGCATGGATGGCAGGATTTGGCGCTGCGGCGTCTCCCCAGTCAAAAAAACCCCAGGGCTGCGCTCCCCACCCTCGTATAGCGCGGTGTACACATAGGGCACCCGCTGGGCTATACGGGGCACTAGCAACTCCCGCACAGCCGAGATGTGCCAACCGACTACCGCTTGCACCCGGGCTGCCGTGATCAGCCGATCGATCGTGTCGGTGACCCGGATCGGCGAAGCGCCACCATCGACGGTCAATAGGCGTAGCTCGCGACCGAGCACGCCGCCACGGGCGTTGACCTCCTCCATCGCCAGCTGAGCACACAGTTCGCAGGACGGACCGAAGATTCCTGCGGGGCCCTGGATTGGAACCACCAGGCTGGCAGTAAACGTTCCTCGATGTCTCGGCATTCAAATCCTCACGTTGGCCGCGTACATCAGAGGAGCCGAGTGACGGCCCGTCGTCCGTTCCCGCCATGGTAGGCCGGCGTTGAGCATTCAGATAGCCCCTAGCAGCGCGGATGTCCCTGGGATGGCTGTGCAGGCGGTGGCTCACCGCCGCGCTACCAAGCGTCCTGCCTAGGTACAGCACGTAGGTGTCGGCCGTGTACGTCGGCACGTGTCTACGTGTAGTGCGGCGGAGCGCCCGGTACAGGGAAATTGCCGGGTCTGCAAGTTCGCTCGTGTTATTTTCTGGTTGCTTAGTTCCCTAGGACACCTCTGGGGGTCGCGCGTGAAACCGGGCTCCGACCTGGGCCTGGCCCACTTGCTCAGCCAAGTGGAGAGTCGGGTGACTCGACGCTTGGTCGCTGTGCTGCGCGCGCATGACTGCGAACTTGCGGAGTGGCGGGTACTGCGGCTGCTTGCCGACGGCCATGGGCGGCCGATGAGCGAAATCAAGGATTTCGTCATTCTGCCCGGCCCCACGCTGACGAAGTTGATCGATCGGATGGTCGCCAACAATCTTGTCTACCGGCGTGGTGATGTGGTGGATCGCCGCCGGGTGCTGGTGTTTTTGGCTCCTCGCGGTGTCACAAAATACGAGGTCATCCGCGCCGCGGTGGACTCCGATCAGCTGGAGCTGGCCGAGCGCATCGGCGGAGAGAATCTGGCGGAACTGACCCGCGCGTTATCTCAAGTCGCCGACGCCCTGCAATGAGTGCCGTGGTCAGGACGGCAACTGATCGCTATGACGGTTCGGAGTTGGCGGCTTCTGAATCGGGCTGATGCCCATTCCATGGTCGGCAACCCGATCGACAAGCTGCGCCACGTGCTGATCGACCAGCGCATAACGCACCAGCCGACCATCCCGTTCCGCTGCCACCACACCACGGCTGCGTAGCAGCCGAAGTGCCTGTGACACGGTCGCTTCCTTCAACGAAGTCGCCGCCGCCAGATCGGATACGCAGATGGGGCCGGCATAGCGGATGGAGACGAGCAGGGCCAGCCTGCTCGGATCTCCCAGCAGGTTGAATACCTCGGCCCAGCGCTCGAGCGCTGGTTGGTCACCGACCGCCGCAATAGCGTCACAGACCCGATGGTCTCCGTCGATGATCCGTCGTCCCCCACGAACCAGATGCATGCCTCCATCTTGGCCTGTGTCAACTACAAGTGCCTACTTGCTCACCCTGCGGTCCTCGGCAGGAACGACATCTCGAAGGGCGTTGACACGTCTCGCTCTCAGGATCCAGAATTTCTGATCGTCCGACACTATATTTCTTTCGGAAATATTTCCCCAGAGAGGACCCTCGATGAGTTACCCCGCTTCCTTCCCCGTCACCATCCCGACCACGCTGCGCATCCCCCTACGCGAAGCGCTGCCGTGGATCCTGTTTGCTGGGGCCATCCTGTTGAGCTTGCTGTACCTGGTAGGCCTCGACCAAGGCGCAACGTCGGTGTTCTCGGGCAGCATGCTGCATGAGTTCCTTCACGACGGTCGTCACCTGTTGGCCTTCCCTTGCCACTGACTGGTCTTGCCCTGCCAGTGACGACCGTGGGTGAGTAACCGTGATAAGGACGCTGCTGATCCGCGGAATGATCGTCGGCATGGTCGCGGGCGTGCTATCGCTGGTGTTCGCCTACGTCTTCGGTGAACCCGGCATCGATAGTGGCGTTGCTTTTGAGGACCAGGCCGCCCGTGCCGCCGGTACCGCTCCCGAGATGGAGCTCGTCAGCCGAGGAGTGCAGAGCACAATCGGGTTGGCCACAGCCGTTGTGGTATATGGGGTGGCGATCGGAGGGCTTTTCGCGCTGATCTATGCGGTCGCCTACGGTCGGCTCGGCCGGCTCAGTCCGCGTGGGCTGGCCGCGGTGCTGGCACTTATAGCCTACCTCGTTGTCGTGGTCGTACCGTTTATCAAGTATCCGGCGAGCCCGCCCGGTGCCAACGAAGCCAGCAGCATTTCCCAACGCACCGGGCTGTACCTGGCACTCGTCTTGGTTGCAGTGATCCTTGCGGTTGCAGCCCTAACGGCGGCCCAGCGGCTTGGCCCTCGGATCGGCGTGTGGGCTGCCACGTTGAGCGCGGCCGCGGCCTACCTCGTTGCGATCGGCATCGTTGAGTTTGTGATGCCCACGGTCAACGAGACGCCGGTGAACTTCCCGGCTGCCGTGCTATGGCAATTCAGGTTAGCTTCGCTGGGCACGCAGGCGGTGCTATGGGCGACCCTTGGGCTTGTGTTCGGCTGGCTCACCGACCGCAGCTTCCGCCATGATCGGCAGGTACAGTTGGCTAATTCGCCAGCGACTTGATTCGTCGAATTTAAGGGCGACACCGGCCAGCTGTGGCCGTGCTGGATCGCCACAAGCCGAACCGGGCCAGCTATTGGTCTAGGCTCATCAGCACATACCTTTGCGCCTCACGGAGAACCCGATGGTGGGAACAGAGATTCAAGGTACAATCAACGTCGTCGATCCGCACCCGTTAAACTGGCTCTACATCACCTGGAACACGATGGAGGAGCCGGTCCGTACTGACGAAAAAGGCTACTTGAGCAACTCCGCAATGGAGAGCGGTTATTGGGTCGACGACAGAACCTTCGAGATTAAGCTGCGGGAAGGAATCGGTTTTCAAGACGGCACTTCATTTAATTCCGAAACCTTCGAGCGCGCATTCATTGAAACGCAGAAATGGAAAGCACCTCATCCCCCAGGGACTTTTCTGAACTTCGACCCGGAGACGAAGCTAGAAGTCGTCAATGACCACACCGTGCGCATGCGCTTTCCGGTCCCCGACGGCCTGGTCCTCGGTAAGTTCCGCGGCTTCCATCTGCCAAACGACCGGTTCTGGGACGAGATGGGTTTTGGATACAAGACACTGGGAACCGGCGAAGGCCATTGGTGAGTGATTGACGGGCCGGGCCCGTGGGGCTCGGGAGTCTTTGAGCTTGTCGAGGGCTACTCTTCTCTCCGTGCTGAGATAGGCCTCGTATCAGCGAATCCATTCGTCTGCACCTGGCTGCCGACTCGCCAGCCGCGCAGCGACCGGATCGTGTTACAGGCCAACCTCAACCATTGGAACCGTGACCGCGGCCCAAATGTGGGCACGATCGTCTTCCGCAACGACGTCAATCCGGCTGAGGCACTCGACCTGGTCTGCAACACCGAAGGTGAAATTGACATCGTCAGCGAGGTCGCACCCGCCGACGCGCAAAAAGTCCTGGATTCCCAGCACGCCCGGCTCGTGCGTGTCGATGCCCTCCGTGTGCTCACCTGCCTCATCAACCGTGACGCCGAGGGTGTTCCTCTGGGCGACGTCCGGACGCGCCGGGCGCTCAACATGGCCGTGAATCGCGACGAATTAATTCAGAAAGCATTCGCCGGCTACGCCCAACCATTGAGCGGACTGACCGCGCCGTACCAGGCCGGTGTACCAAAGGGACAGCAACCCTATCCCCACGATCCGAACCGGGCGCGCGAACTCGTGCGTGAGGCGGGATGGCCGCGCAGCCGCGAGCTGCGGTTGGCGACACTGCCTGACACGGAGGCTGTGGCGCGGTTGCTGGTCGAGCAATACCAAAAATCGTTGAAGATCGAGGTGGTGTTGACAGTCATCCCGCAAAAAGAAGTCCTCGCGGCGCAGCACTTGCTGGTCGAAAAGACGCTGCCGCTGCCGTTCGACCTGTTGGTGTTCCCGTGGTTCGACCTGCTCGCGGACGCTCCACCCGCAGTCCTGCACCGGGAATTTTATCACTCAACAGGCGCGTTCCGGACCGGCCCTCCAGTGCCGGAATTCGAGGACCTGATGAACAAGTTCGCGGCGTCTATCGATGACTCGCTCGTCGGGTACGCGACGGACATTGACAGGCTTGTCTATGAGCAGGCGCTCAGCGTGTTCCTCTGCGCCCCGCAAGCCTTGTACGCCGTAAATAACAACGTCACCGGATTCGAGGGATACGCTGCGACGTTCGAACTCGCCGAAACCGGTGTCAATGACCGACACTGGTCGACAAGGTAGCCGTCCGTACGGTGCTAGCGAAGGCGGCGACTGACTACGCGGCGCCGACGGGTCGGAGTAAGAGCTGCGGTCGGGCTGGTTGCTTCCACGTTCGTATGGTTCTCCAAGTGGCAGTACCCGCTCGTGGTTTTGCACACCGCGCTGGTAGCTGCTCGAATCTTGTCCATTGGACTGTCCATTAACCCAGTCCTACAGGTGCTGCTCCTGCCGCCGCAGCGCAACCACGGCAAGCGAAATCTACGGATCAGAAGGTTAGGGGTTAGAGTCCCTTCGGGCGCGCTGCTCTAGCAGAGGATATAGCTGTTGATTGAGTTCTGTGTGGACAGTGGTTGCCTCGTGGTTGCCACGCCCGATGATCGCTTCGGGTGTCCTGTAACGGCCGGTGAGCTGCGATGCCCCCTGGTCTGCCGTCGGTGTGAGAGGCGATACCTTCTGGTTTTTGGCTGCCCACCTGGCTTCGTCGCGCCACTATCGCGATGTTCTTGCGGTCGTGGCGGGCGGTGTCGAGCACCAGATGAGCGGTGGCTTCGTACTGGGCTATGGGTAGCACGCTGGTGTAGGTGTCGGCGGTGAGCACGATGCTGGAATGCCTAAGTTGATCGGAAATGGTCTTCAGATCGATACTGGACAGACGCGCCAGGGTGGCGCAAATCGTGCAGGCGGACCGGGGGCAGCATGGCCCCGGCCACTAGGGGCAGCCCAGCGGTGGAACGAACCCGGGCTGCAGTGGTTGTCGTGCTGGTTGGTGAACCCGGCGTGGATCACCGCTCCCTCCGCCGCGTCCAGAAACGACGCACCGGCCGCTGGCCACTTCCGCAGCTCCGAGGTGTGACCCAAAAGACACGTCTAGGTGCCACCACGACGCACAGCATCCTGCCAGGCCACCCCGCCGGTGTAACCACTGATCACCACGTCCGGCTGGCCCCTAAACCACCACCAACCAGCTTTACACCGCCGATATATCCGGATCGATAATCTCTCGATGTCATGCAAAAGGTGTCTTCAACAGAGTTGCGTATACTCCACCTGATACCATTGCTTTCTCCGTGCGGTAGTCTCCAGCCGTGTCGTCTGCCCGGCCATGGTCGGGATCTATATTTCCCTGTTCTCGCTGAAACGAGGGCAGGACATAGGTGCGTTGCGCGTTAGCGTTTTCTTTTCTGTGGCGCTGTACGGTGTTGGCTGGCGCGGTCATGCATTCTGTCTGCGGTGGATTCCCGGGGGAGCGACAAGACGTAGTGGCGTCGCGGCTGGCGGCAATGATTGTTGTTAAACGAGGTGAGCGCTATTGGGGCCGATCCCGCATTTCGCCACGGCGCGCACCATGCCTAGCATTAATCGGCTCGGCGGTCGTGTCGTCGACGCGGTCACGACCACCGCGCCTGGCGGAAATGTCGTTCGCGGCCATCGCGCGCCATCGATGATGAATGGCATTGTGGGATGAAACCTCAAGATAAGACGCGTAAGTCAAAAGCCGCTTGCGATTTTCGAGCGAACCGAAAAGGTCGATCCATTAAGACAATGATGTCATTTGATGGACCGCTGTCGGGACCAGGGGAACTGACAGTGCAAAAGGTTGTCTATAATCGATCAAGCGATTACGCTCATGCATTGTTACGGTATGGGTCTGCATGACCGGACAGTGCGCCGGAGGGGGAGTGGATGGATCGCGGGTGGCGTGTTGCTCTTGTTGTACTTTTGACCGCGGTCGTCACCGTCAGCGCTGCCGCACCGATTGTATCTGCTCAGGCACTGGCTCGGGGCGTGGCCGCATCGTCTGGTAGGGCGATGGACTGTTGTGGCGGTGCGTCATCGTGGACGACTGGGAACAAGTTGGCTCTGGGCACCTCTGCGACTACGGGCAGCACGGTGTGGTTTACCGTCGCCAAGGGCATTACCTCAGAGGTCTTTTACCCACGGGCAGACGTCCCGAATATGCAGGATATGCAATACATCGTGACAGACGGATCGACCTTCGTCGATCTCGAGCGTGACGCCACAGATCACGTCGTGTCGATGCCGGATGAGAACGCCCTGGAATACACGGTCACCAATACCGCCAAGACCGGCCGGTACCGGATTGCAAACACTTATGTCACCGATCCGGCCCGTAACACGCTAGTGATCAACACGCGATTCCAGTCGCTCGACGGCGGCCGGTATCAGCTCTACCTGTTGGAGAATCCGTCGGTGGCGGGTGGCGCGGCTAACGACAACGCGTGGTGGGATGGCGCCCATGGGGCTTTGCTGTCCAGCGACACGCAGACATTATTCGGCTCGGTGACGACCGTGGCCTCGGCAGTGAAAGCGTCCAATGGTTTCAGTGCGCACACTGACGGATATGCTAGTGCAGCTAGCGATTGCCTTGTCGATCTCAGGGCGCATAAGGCGTTGAGCAATCAGTTCGATGCGGTCAGCCGTCCTGGCAATGTCGTGCAATGTGGCCAAATCCCGGTAGGCTCTGACACGGCGTTCACCGTTGCTGTGGGCTATGGCGGTGACGTGGGCTCGGCGATCGCCGCGGCGGACGGATCGCTGGCCGACGGATTCCCGGCTGTCGAAGCGAACTACCGCTCCGGTTGGCACTCCTACTTCAACGGCCTCAGACCAGCACCGGCCAGTGTGTCTGGCGATGAGAAACGCAGGCGCACGTATTACGTCGCGGTGATGGCGTTGCACGCGGCGGAGGACAAGACCCATCCGGGCGCCAGTGTTGCCGGGCTGGCGACGCCCTGGGGCGATTTCGTCAGCGGTGATTCGCTCAACGATGGCTACCATCGAGTCTGGGGTCGCGACTTGTACCAGCAAGCCACCGGTCTGCTGGCTGCTGGAGACCGTGCACAGGCCAAGCGCATGGCGCAATTCCTCTGGAACAGCCAATACATCAACGCCCCCACACCGGGCGACGGTACGACGTATTCGCCGGGTTCGTTTCCGCGGTACAGCCCGGTCAGCGGGGTCAGCGCCGCAACGCCCCAACAACTGGGGTGCTGCGAGCAACTTGACCAGGACTCCTTTGCCATCATTCTGGCGTGGACGACTGGTCTCACCGACCCCGCGACCTATAGCAAGGTCAAGGTTACCGCGAACCATATCCAAAGTTCTGGCCCTCAGACCACCGAGCGCTGGGAAGAACAGTACGGCATGTCGCCGTCCTCGATTGCCGCCGAAATCGGCGGGCTGGTCACGGCCGCCGACATTGCTCGCCATAACGGCGACCCAGCCAGCGCCGCTGGCTGGGAAGCAACGGCCGATCGCTGGCGCAACGACCTCGCCAGCTGGACATTTACCACCGACGGCTACTGGGATGGACATCACTACTATGAGCGCATTGATTCGGGCACCGACCCAAACGGTACCGACACACTGTGTTTTCAGGAGGGCTGTTTCTTCCAACATGACGTTGTCGACTTCGGCTTTCTCGATCTGATACGGCTCGGTGTCCGGTCGCCCGGCGACAGCACTGTCATCACCTCCCTTGGACCGACCGCGTCGGCTTTCGACAACAATTCGGCCGAACAGGTCACCATGCCCAACGGTGACGTCTATTTCCACCGCTATATCCACGATAATTACGGTGAAAGTAACATCGACTGCAGCGGCTGGCCAGCGAACGGCTACCACCGCTACGGCCGGCTGTGGCCGGTGCTGTCCGGAGAGCGCGGCGAATACGAGTTGGCAAACGGCCGCTCCGCAAGGCTCTACCTGCAGTCGATGGCGGATGCGGTCAACGACGGCTACCTCATGCCGGAACAGATCTGGGACCGCGCCGACATCTCCTGCTTCGGCCTGGGCAAACCGACCGGCAGCGCGGCGCCGCTGATGTGGGCTGAAGGACAGTACGTGCGACTGGCCCAATCTATCGACGTAGGACACAACGTGGAGACACCACTGGTGATTCAAGCCCATTACGGCCATCCGTGACAGTGAACGGTTCGATGCCAGCTTGTATCAGACCAACGCGTCCGTTGGAGCTGTCTACTCCGCCGCAGCGATCTTACATAATTATCGATAACGCTACGGACGCATTATTTCTGCCCTTCCAACCTGGTCAAAATAGATGACCCTGTGTATGAAAATGGGCTATTTGAAAGGAAAAGGCGAGTTCATCGAGTGATGGCGGTCGCGTCCGCGGAGTTAACGCTGACGTTGTGGGACCGGTCGATCGTTTTGATGGTGTAGTGGTATTCGGCATCGAAGCGACGTGGGTTGTCCACGAAGGAGTTCGTGGTGGTAGTAGTGACCAGTTGGTAGCCGCCTCCGGCTAGCGGGCTGCGCCAGATTTGGTAGCGCGCGGCATCGTCGACCGCATCCCAGTTGATGCGGACTAGGCCGTTGGACTGGCGGGTGGCTTGGACCTGGGTGGGGGCGGGTGGCGGGGTGATAATTCCTCGCTTTTGCGCCGGATGGCCACACGCTTTACGTCTCCATCTACAACGATGAGCGAACAATAAATTCGATCGACGTCATTGACACTACCAAGAACACCGTAGTTGCCTCGATTCCGCAGCGTGCCCGACCGTTCCTACCTGCGGTCACGCGGGACGACAAACGGCTCTAT
>Ga0213875_10000792_pt1 | contig 23586 bp, 26 predicted proteins | sample BarmaccomBMRX_R8_FD_160105 | JGI IMG/M metagenome (GOLD analysis project Ga0213875, IMG submission 160105) | Root-associated microbial communities from Barbacenia macrantha in rupestrian grasslands, the National Park of Serra do Cipo, Brazil - RX_R8 | ecosystem: Host-associated > Plants > Roots... | reverse complement strand
CAAAGCAGCGGATGACCTGCCCGAACCATTCGGTTTTCTTGTTGACACTGCTAACTTCTGGTGGCACCTTGGGCCACGTAAGCAGTGCTAACAAGGAGACGGGACATGGACATTTATCCGGTCAGCAACGGCTTCTCGACCGCCTACCTGGTCGTCGACGGCGGGTCGGCGATGCTGGTCGACGCGTCCTCCGAGTCGATCGCGCCCAAGGTCCTGGCCAAACTGGCCGAAGCGCGGGCCGAGCTGCGGCTGATCGTGCTCACCCACTACCACTTCGACCACGTCGGCGCGGCCGGCCCGCTGCGCGAGGCGACCGGCGCCCCGGTCGCGATCCACCGGCTCGACGCCGACCCGCTGCGCCGGGGCGGAGCGCTGCGGCTGCACCCGAACCGGCCGCTCGGCCACGTGATGGCGCCGATCTTCTCGCGCGGGGTCAAGGCCCCGGTCACCCCCGACCTGGAGTTCGGCGACGAGGAGGACCTGGGCGGGCACGGCGGGTTCGGGCGATCGTTCTGGACCCCCGGTCACACGGCCGGATCGCAGAGCGTGCGGCTGCCCGACGGCACCGTGCTGGCCGGCGACGCGCTGTCGGCCGGGTTCCCGCCGAGCCGGGCCGAACGGCCGATGTTCGCCGACGACGTCGCCGCCAGCCGGGCCAGCATCGTGGCCATCGCCGACGCGGCCGGCCGGGACGTGCGCATCGCCCACTTCGGCACGGTCGGCGCGCCGTCGGTGGCCAGGCTGGCCGCCCGCAACCGGCCCGCCGGATGACGACAGCGCGTAACCTTCCGGCATGACCGAGGTCGTCATCTACACCGACGGCGCCTGCAGCGGCAACCCGGGGCCGGGCGGCTGGGGCGCGATCCTCCGCTGGAACGGCACCGAGAAGGAGCTGCACGGTGGCGACCCGGAGACCACCAACAACCGGATGGAGCTGACCGCGGCCATCATGGCGCTGGAGGCGCTGCGGCGCCCGGCCCGGGTCCGGCTGCACACCGACAGCACCTACGTGTTGCACGGCATCACCAAGTGGATCACCAGCTGGCAGCGCAACGGCTGGCTGACCGCGGCCAAGAAGCCGGTCAAGAACGCCGACCTGTGGCAACGGCTGGCCGCGGCCATGAGCCAGCACGAGCTGACCTGGACCTGGGTCAAGGGCCACGCGGGCGACCCCGGTAACGAGCGGGCCGACGAACTGGCCCGGCTCGGTACCGCGGAGGTCAGCGCGGCCCCGGCCCTCCGGCCAGGTCGGCCCGCCGAACCCGGATCGTGACCACGGTGATGACCAGCGCCAGCAGCATGATCCCGGCCGAGACCAGGTAGCCCTGGGAGAACCCGGCGGCCAGCGCGTGGCCGGTCGTCGCGTGGGCGTGCAGGCGGCTGGCGACCGCGCTCCAGGCCACCGTGCCGAGCACCGCCAGCCCGAGCGTGCCGCCGACCTGCTGGCCGGTGTTGACCAGGCTGGAGGCCACGCCGACGTCGGCTTCGGCCACCTTGTTCAGGGCGATCAGCGACAGCGGCACGAAGATCAGCCCGATGCCGACCGCGGTCAGCAGCATCGGCCCGAGCAGGCCGCTGGCGTAGTGGCTGTGCTCGTTGACCCGGGACAGCCAGAGCATGCCGCCGGTGGCGGCCGCGCTACCGGCCAGCAGCAGCGGCCGGGCGCCGATCCGGCTGACCAGCTGGGCCCCGAGGGCCGAAGCGACCGTGATGCCGCCGACCATCGGCAGGTAGGCCAGGCCGGTGCCGAGTGCGCTGTACCCCCACACGTCCTGCAGGAAGAGCGTGAGGAAGAAGAACATGCCGAACAGCGCGGTGCCCACGCAGAGGCTGATCAGGTAGGAGCCCGACCGGTCCCGGTTGCGCAGCACCCGCACCGGCACCAGCGCGTTCTTGCTGCGGACCTCGATGAACCCGAAGACGACCAGCAGCACGGCCGCGGCCGACAGCGCGACGATCACCTTGGTGTCACCCCAGTGCGACACGCCCTGCGGGCTGGTCGCGGCGCTGGACAGGCCGTAGACCAGCGCGGCCAGGCCGAGGCTGCCGGTGACGGCGCCGGGCAGGTCGAAGGCACCGCCCCGCCGCGCCGACCCGGGCAGCACCCGGGGCGCGAGCAGCGCGATGACCAGCCCGACCGGCAGGTTGACGAAGAACACCCAGCGCCAGCTGAGGTACTGGACGAGCAGGCCGCCGGCCAGCAGGCCGACCGCGCCGCCGGCCACGCTCATGGCCGAGTACACGCCCATCGCCCGGTTGCGGGGCGGCCCTCGGAGAACGTGACCGCGATCAGCGAGAGCGCGGTGGGCGCGGCGAACGCGCCGCCGACCCCCTGGGCCGCCCGGGCCGCCAGCAGCCACGCCTGGCTGGTGGCGAACCCGCCGACCAGGCTGGCCACCGAGAACAGCACGATGCCGGCGATGAACACCCGGCGGCGCCCCAGCAGGTCGCCAGACCGGCCGCCGAGCAGCAGCAGCCCGCCGAACGCGAGCGCGTAGGCGTTGACGACCCATTCGAGGTTGCTGGCGGAGAAGCCGAGCGCCGCCTGGATGTGCGGCAGCGCCACGTTGACGATGGTCGCGTCGAGCACGACCATCAGCTGCGCCGTCGCGATGATGGCGAGCGCCAGGCCCAGCCGTCGCGACCCAGGGGTCGCGGCGGCCGACGGCCCCGCCGTAATGACTTGCGGTTGCGTGGTGGACATGGCGATCAGTAGCCGTAGCCGCCGGCCGGGCCGGTCGGGGCCATCGGGCTGGACGGGGCGGCGTTGCTGGTGAGCTGGGCCAGGCCGGGGGTGGCGACGAAGAAGTTCTGGACGCCCTGGCCGGTCACCACGCCCGCGTGGTCGCTGACGAACGTGTACAGCGGGTGGCCGTTGTAGGTGACCTGCTGGCCGTTGACGTCGTTGAGCACCTTGAGCGGCCCGCTCAGTCCGGTGCCGCCCGGGTTCGCCGCGGTCGTGGTCAGCGGCGGCCACAGCGCGGCCAGGCCCCCGGTCACCAACGACTTGGCGGCGGTGTCGGGCTGGTAGTAGTACAGCGGCTGCCCGGTGGCCGAGACCAGGATGGTCTCGAGCTTGCCGTTGACCGGCACCCGGGCGGTGCGCACGGTCGTGGCGGCGGCACTGTGGCTGGCGTGGCCGGCGGCGGGCGCCGCGCTGGCGGTCGAGCTGCTCGTGGCGGCGGCGGTGATGCCCCCGGCCGCGGCCAGCACGGCCACCCCGATGCCAGCGATCATGATCCTCGGGTGTTGCATGATTCCTCCTTGAGGCGATCTTTACTACTAGTACGGTTAGTAGATTCAAGAGGGATTGCTTTGGCCGAGGAAAAAGTGCTTGTAGATGAATGGTTCGTGCGCGGCAAGAGTACTTTTATTACTAAAAGGCCTAGTAGATGGCTGCGCAGGGCGGGTTCGGCGGGCGGGCGCGACCTCCGTCACACCCAGCGCTGCGGACGGTCCAGCTCGGGCGGATCGGCGGGCTGATGGCGGCCCGGCGGTAGCTCGGACGGCCGCGGGCGGCCGAAACCGGACGGATCGGGCAGTTGGCGGTGACCCAGCCCAGGCGGGTCGGGCCGCGGGCGGTGACCCAGCCCAAGCGGCCCGGGTCCCGGGCGATGACCCAGCCGAGGCGGCTCGGCCAGCTGGTGGTCGCCGCCGGTGCATGAGTCCGCGAGAGACGGACCGGCCAACCTGGGCCGGCCGGCGGTGGCCAGGACCGCGACCGCCAGCAGGACGCCGAGGGCGGCGGTGGCGGCGTCGGGGATCGTGTAGGGCGCGTGGAATCCGGTCGCGGCCGCTTGCGGGCCGGAGGCGAGGCCGATGAACAGCGCCACCCAGGCCGGCCAGCGGCGGGCGAGCTGGAAGGCCTGCGCGGTGCCCAGGCTCAGCGCGGCGGCGGCGATGCCCGCCAGCACCAGCCCGGCCGTCGGGTCGTCCCGACGGGCGGCGGTCAGCGCGACGCCACAGCGGGACAGGTCCAGCGCCGCGGCGGCGAGCAGCAGGACGGCGATCACCGGCCGGCGCTGACCGTTCATCAGGCGGCGGCTTCGCGCGGGTGTGGCTGCGGGCGGGGCGGGTTCTCCGACTGCGGGCGGCCATGGTCCTCCGACTGCGGGCGGGCCGCGTCTGGCAGTTGCTGGCGGAGGGCGTCGAGCGCGTAGTGCAGCCGGGACCGGGCGGTGCCGGCCGGTATCCCGAGCCGGCGGGCGACCGCCGCCATCGTGCCGCCGCGGTAGAACGTCTCGACCAGTACCACCCGGTGGGCGGGAGACAGCTCGGCCAGCGCGGCGGCCAGCAGCTGCCGGTCGATGATCTGGCCGGAAACGTCATCCTGGCTCAGGTCCAGGCCGGCCCCGGCCGCTATCGTGACCGGCCGCGACCGGGCGCGCCGGTCGGCGTCGATCAGCAGGTTGCGCGCCACCCGGAACAACCAGGGGCGGACCAGCCGCTCGTCGGTGGCCAGCTGCGGCAGGTGCCGCCAGGCGCGGATGAACGTCTCCTGGACGATGTCATCGGTGCTGGCCAGGCCGGGGCTGAACCGGTCGACGTAGCCGTGCAGGGCCTGGGCGTGGCGGGCGTACAGCTCGCGCAGGGCGGCGTCGGCATCGTCGGCCCGATCGCCGCGGGCCGCGTCGTGGATTGCAGACATGACTACTAATACGATTAGTAGATGTCAGGAGATTGGCCGGCGGCCGGGCAATCCGGGTGGCTGTCCTATCCGTATTAGTAGACAGTGGCGGGAGTACTGCCGTCGCGACGACAGGTGGAGCCGCGAATGCGTCAGCTGGGCGAACTGGAAGCCGTGATCATGGACCGGCTGTGGGACTGGGGCCGGCCGGCCCTGGTCCGCGAGGTGGTCGAGGCGCTGCACGAGGACCGGCCGCTGGCCTACACGACGGTGATGACGGTGATGGACAACCTGCACCGCAAGGGCTGGCTGCGGCGCGAACGGGACGGCCGGGCCTGGCGCTATGAGCCCGCCCACTCCCGCTCGGCCTACACGGTGGCGCTGATGAGCGACGCGCTCGGCACCGACCCGGACCGGCGCACGGCCCTGGCGCACTTCGTGCTGCAGATGAGCCCGCACGACGCCGAGCTGCTGCAGCAGGCGCTCGACCAGGTGCGCCCGCCGGCCGAGCCGGGCGAGGCGTCATGACGATCGGGGCCATCCTGCTGGCCTACGCGGCCCTGGTCGGCACGCTGGGCGCGCGGACGCTGGGCCGGGCCCGCTGGACGTCGCGGGCGCCGCTGCTGGCCATCGGCACCTACCTGACCGCGGCCTGGTCGGTGCTGGCGGCGGTCGGGCTGGCCGGGCTGACGCTGGCGGTCCACGCGACCGCCCTCGGCGGCGGCCTGAGCCAGCTGATCGGGGCCTGCGTGATCCGGCTGCGCGACCTGTACGCGACCCCGGGCGGGGCCGCTGTGGCCGGGTTCGGCCTCACCCTGACCGGCGCGGTGCTGGCCCGGACGGCGTTCATCACCGTGAGCCAGGTGCGGGCCGGGCGGCAGCAGGCCCGCCAGCACGCGCAGACGGCCCGGATGATCGGGCGCCCCGACCCGGCTCTGGGGGCCACGCTGGTGGATCATCCCCAGCCCGCCGCCTACTGCGTGGCCGGGCCGCAGCCCACGGTGGTGCTGACCACCGGCGCGCTGGCGGCCCTGAATCCGGCCCAGCTCGACGCGGTGCTGGCCCACGAGCGGGCGCACCTGGCCGGCCGCCATCATCAGCTGGTGACCGTGGCCCGGATCGCCCGCCAGGTGCTCCCGTTCCTGCCGCTCCTGCGGGCGGCCGACGCGCAGGTCACCCGGCTGTCCGAGCTGCACGCGGACGACGCCGCCCGGCGCTCCCGCGATCCCGGCCTGCTGGCCACCGCGCTGGTCATCCTGGCCACCCCGGCCACCCCGGGCCCGGCCCTGGCGGCCGCCGCGACCGACGCCATCGGGCGGATCCACCGGCTGCTGGGACCGGCCGAGCCGCCGCTGGGACCGGTCCGCCGCCACCTGCTGCGGGCCGCCGTCGCCGCCCTCGTCCTCACCCCGGTCCTGCTGGCGGCCGCCCCGGCCGCGGTCGCGCTGCTGCTGGGACGGGTCCCCGGCGCCTAGCCGGCGGCTACCGGCCGGGGCGGCGGCCGGACCGTGCCCGGCCACCGGGCCGCGGCGGCCCATCGAGCCCTCCGCTGGACCGGCCCGCACCGCCCGGCCGGCCCTCCCGTTGAACACTTTTTATCTACTAAGCGTTTTAGTAGATAAAGACTGCGACCCCGAGGGAGGCGGCGGACATGATCGACCGGCAGCCGCGCCAGCACCAGACCGAAGCACCTCAGAACCGGGAACGGCCGGTCCTGCCGACCGGCACGCTGTGGCGGACCAGCCGGCTGGCCGCGCTACCGCTGCGGCACGTCGCGCGGACCGCGGCCGCCGCCAGCCGGCTGTCCCGGGCCACCGGCGACCAGATCGCCGCCCGCACCGCCGAGCAGCTGTTCACCACGCTGGGTGAGCTCAAGGGCGGCGCCGCCAAGCTCGGGCAGGCGATGTCGGTGTTCGAGGCGGCGATGCCCGAGGAGACCGCCGCCCCCTACCGGTCGGCCCTGCGGCGGCTGACCGACGCGGCCCCGGCCATGCCCGCCGACGTGGCCCGCCGGATCGTCGCCGCCGACCTGGCGGCCACCTGCGGACCGGACTGGCAGGAGCGGCTGGTGGCGTTCGAGGACACGCCCGCCGCGGCCGCCTCGATCGGCCAGGTGCACCGCGGGCGCTGGCGCGACGACGACGGCCAGCTCGTCGAGGTGGCGGTCAAGGTCCAGTACCCGGGGGTCGGCGCCGCGCTGCGGTCGGACCTGCGCCAGGGCCGGCGGCTGGCCCGGGGGATGGCCCGGCTCAGCGGGCTCAAGGTCTCCGACCTGGCCGACGAGCTCGCCAGCCGGGTCGTCGAGGAACTGGACTACGTCCGCGAGGGCCGGGTCCAGGCCGAGGTCGCGGCCGCGTTCACCGCCCGCGTCCCGCTGCCGGTGGCGGCCGCCCGGGCGGCCGGGACACCCGAGCCGCCCGGGCGGACCGACGTCCTCGTGCCAACTGTCTATTCGGCCACCCCGCGGGTGCTGATCACCGGCTGGCTGGACGGGGTGAGCCTGTCGGCGCTGCTGGACGGGCGTACCGACCTGCTGCCCGCGGGCTGGCGCGAGCTCAGCCCCGGCGACGCGGCCGACCGGGCCGGGCGGCTGCTCTCGCACGCGATCTACGCGCCCGCCGCCTGCACCGGCTGGATGCACGCCGACCTGCACCCGGGCAACTTCCTGCTGCTGCCGGGCGGGCGGCTCGGCATGCTCGACTTCGGCGCGGTGGCCGCCACCCCCGGTGGCATCCCCGCCCCGTTCGGGCAGCTGGCCGCCGCGGTGCTGGCGGGCGACGGACCCGGGGCGATCAGCCTGGCCCGGCAGATCGGGCTGCTGGCGGCCGGCGCCCAGGTCGATCCGGAGCTGATCATGGAGCTGCTGGAGCCGGTCGTGGCCACCGCCGCGGCCGACAGTTTCACCTACTCGCGGCCCTGGCTGCGCGGCCTCATGACCCAGTTCACCGAGCCGCGCTTCGCCCCGGCCCTGCGCAGCCTGACCCCGCCCCCGGAGTACGCGCTCGTCTGGCGGTCGACGCTGGCCGCGGCCGGGCTGTTCGCCCAGCTCGGGGCGACCGTGCCCACTCGCGCCTTCCACCTGGCCTACTCCCCCGGCTTCCGGGACGGGAGGTCGCTGCGGCTGGAACGGTGACTCCGTCTGGCCGACGGCCACCAGGCGGCCGGGCCGCCTACTCTGGGGGTAGGTGCTCGGCTGAAGGCGATCGGGCTGGGAGACGACCGTGTCGGCAGTGGGTGGTGAACGGAGCGAGGGGGCGGCCCCGGGCTGGCCGGCCGGTGCTGCGGAAACCATCCGGGATGCGTTCGAGGCGCTGCCGTCGCCGTCGCTGGCGCTGGAAGGCCCCGGGCACACGGTCGTGGCGGCCAACGCCGCCTTCCGGACCTTCGCCGGCCAGCCGGAACCGGTCGGCCAGCCCGCCCGGCCGCTGCTCGCGGGGTCCCTGCTGGCGCCGGTGGCCGACCTGGCGGACCTGGTCTACGCGGCCGGAGAACCGTTCACCGCGCGCGAATGGCCGGCCGGGGAAGACCGTTACCTGGACTTCACGCTCGTTCCCTGGCGGGGCACCGATGGCGCGATCCGGGGCGTCCTGCTGACGCTGACCGACGCCACCGATCGAGTACGGGAAGCCGCCGATCAGCTACGGGAGCCGATACCGGACCACCCCACCGGGCGGCCCGCGCCGCTGCCGCCGGCCCACGAGGCGGCCGCCGTCCAGGAAGCGATGCTGCCGTCCGGTCTGCCGGTCCTGCCCCAGCTGTGGATCGCGGCCCGCTATCTGCCCGCCGCCGCCAGCGAGACGGCCGGGGGTGACTGGTACGACGCGCTGACGCTGCCGGGCGGCCGGGTCGCGCTGACGGTGGGTGACCTGGCGGGCGGCGGGGTGACGGCCGCCGCCGCCATGGGCCGGCTCCGCGCGGTGCTCAGGCACGCGCTGACCGGCCAGCCCGATCTGGCCAGGGTGCTGGCCGAGGCCGACCGGTTCGCGGCCGGCGATGGCGACTTGCGGGGCGCCACGCTGTGCGTGGCCGTCCTCGAGCCCGGCGCCGCGCGATTCCAGTACGCCACCTGCGGGCATCCGCCCCCGCTGGTGGCCCGCCCGGACGGCCGGGCCCGGCACCTGCCGGGGACCGGGGACGGCCCGCTCGGTACCGGCCGGGACCTGGCCCCGGTGCCCGGGCAGGCGGCCCTGGAGCCGGGTGACGTGCTCCTGCTGCACAGCGACGGCCTGGTCACCCGGCCGGCCCGGACCCTGGACGCCGGGCTGGCCGACCTGGCCATCGTGGCCGGGGACGCGGCCGCCAATCCGGAACTGGCGGCCTGGCAGGCCGGAACCCCGGCCGAGCGGGTCAGCCATCTCACCGTCGAGCTACTGGCCCGGGGGGGATACCGCGACGACGTGACCACCCTGGCCGCCTGGCGCCGGCCGGCCCCGCCGCCCCGGCTCGACGTCGGTGTGGCGGCCGATCCCGCGGCGGTGGCGACGCTACGGGGGGCCCTCGATGACTGGCTGGAAGCGCTCGCCATCGCCTACGGCGACCGGCAGCTGGCCGAGTTGTCGGTCACCGAGGTGGTGACCAACGCGGTCGAGCACGCCTACCCGCCCGGCCGCCCGGGCCCGGTCCGCCTGGAGGCCGCGGTGGGCAGCGACGGCTTCCTGGAGACCCGGATCAGCGACCGGGGGCGCTGGCGGCGGCCGGACGTCGCCGCGGCCGATCGCGGCCAGGGCCTTTCGGTGGCGTTGCAGTTCGCCGACTGCCTGCAGGTCAGCCATCCGCCGCAGGATGCGGACCAGCCACCGGGTGTCCGGGGCACGATCGTCGCGATGCGGCACCGGCTGCACCGCCGGGCAATGCTGGCCCCGCTGTCCGGTCCGCCACCTCCGCCGGGGCCGGCCGCCCGCGCCTCGTTCGCAGCTGACCTGGCGACGGCCAGACCCGAGCCGCGGGTCCGGGTGGCCGGGCCAGTGGATGTCGTCACCGCTGACCGGCTGGCCAGCGGGCTGCTGACGGCGTGCCGGGCGGGGGTACTGTCCCTCACCGTCGACCTGTCGGCCGTCACCATCCTGGCCAGCGCGGGCGTGACGGTGCTGTACCGGTTGGCGGCGCAGCTGGCCGCCCACGGGCAGCGGCTGACCCTGATCAGCGAGCCGGGCAGCCCGGCAGCCGCGGTCCTGGACCTGGCCGGGCTGCCCCGGGCGCCGCGCTGAGTCAGCCGGCGTCGCGGGCCGCGGGCCGCGAGCGCGGCTGCGACAGGTCGCGGGCACGCCCGCTCAGCGCCAGCAGCCGGCCGCGGTCCTCACTTTTCCGCGCCGTCCGGTAGCGGCTGTTCAGCGCCAGCTCCGCGTAGGTGGTGGCGAGCCGCGACATGATCACGCTGGCCTCCGTGACCGACTGCCGGGCGGTCGCCTGGGTCACCCGGATCAGGGCGGTCAGGTCCTGGCCGCGGGCGGCCGGGCCCACCGGCCCCAGCGAGGCAGGCACCGGGACCGGCCAGGTCAGCGTGGTCACGTACGGCAGGTCAAACCCGAGCAGTTCGAAAAAGCGCCGCACGACCGGGCGGCAGCCGTACAGCCCGGCCCCCCGGGCGGATACCGCCCGCAGTTCGCGGGCGAGCACCCGAGCGCCGTGGCAGTCGACGAAGTCCAGGCCGGACACGTCGAACAGCACCGGTCCGCCGAGGGCGGCGAGCGCCATGGTCACCTGGCCGGTGAACTCGTGGCTGGTGGGAACGGTGAGCTCACCGTGGACCCCGATGACGCAGGCCGATCCGCGCAGCTCGAAGCTGACTCCGATGCGACCGGCTCCCATGGCTGGCTCCTCCGCACTTGCTCCACGGCATTACCCGCGTGGAAAAAGCCTAAGCCAAAAGCCGGGCAACGGCTCAGGCCGGCCGCTGGTCGATGACCAGAATGATGCCGCTGATCCCGCCCTCTTCGGTCCGCATGGGCGAGGCCGCGGTCTGCAGATTCACGGTCTTGCCGCGCCGGTTCACGGCGGTCAGCTGGAGGGCGGCCGGGCGCGCGCCGCCGTCGGCTGACTGGCCGCTGAGCACCTGCCTGAGCAGCGGGGCGATCTCGTTGACGGGCAGGCCGATGTCCAGCGCGAGCAGCTCCCGGGATTCTGCCTCCTCGGGGCGCAGTCCCCACAGGTCCTCGGCGCCCGGCGACCAGATCCGGACCTTCAGGTCCTCGTTGAGGACGATGACGGCACTGCCGAGGCTGCGCAGCACCGAGCCGAGGAAGCCGTTGGTCTGGTCCAGCTCTTCGGTGCGTCCGCGCAGCTCTTCGTTGATCGCCTGGAGCTCGTCGTTGGTGGACTGGAGCTCCTCGTTCATGGTCTCCAGTTCCTCGTTGGTGGACTGGAGCTCCTCGTTCGTGGTTTCCAGTTCCTCGTTGGTGGACTGGAGCTCCTCGTTGGTGGTCTCCAGCTCCTCGTTGAGCGACTGGAGCTCCTCGTAGGCGCGCTCCAGCTCCGTATTGGCGTGCGCGAGCTCGTCGCGCACCCGCCGGTACCTGGTCACGTCGACGAAGCTGATGCCCACGCCCAGCAGGTCACCCGGCACGGCGAACAGCGGGACGATCGCCACGTCGTAATAGGTGCGGTCCGGGTCGCCGGGTCGCTGCCACTCGACGTCATGCAGCTCGACCGGGCGCAACTCCTTACGTACCTGTTCGATGCGGGACCTGAGCTCGACCGGCCGGTAGGAGACCTCGAGATCCTGGAACGGCCGCCCGAGGTCGCGCGGCCGCAGGTTGAACAGCGCCTCGGCCGCCGCGTTGGCCACCCGCAGCTTGTCCGACAGGTCGACGGCCAGCTGAACCACCGGACCGGAGGCGAGGGTGGCGTTGTCGATCCGGCTGCTGGCCGTTTCCCGGCTGCTCATCTCGGCCCAGGGCAGGGTGCCGCTCGGTTGGAGCTCGGCCCGCGAGGCCTTGCGGAACAGCCGCTTGCGCAGGTCGACCGGGACGAAACGGTCGGAGTGGTTGAGCAGCATCTCTGCCTTGCCGAGCAGCAGGTAACCCGGATAGCGGAGCGCGAAATGAAATCGCCTGATGACATTGGCCTGAGTCTCCGCGTTGAAGTACATCAGCGTGTTGCGGGCCGTCAGCAGGTCCACGCGCGAGATCGGGGCATCGCGGGTCAGGTCATTACGGCCGAAGATCACCTGCCTGCGCAGGTCACGGCGAAAGGCGCGTTTGGTACCAGCAGGCTCGAAGTAGATGTCGCGAAGACGCTCGGGCACGTCCGCCAGCGCGCTCAGATCGTAGGCGCCCGCCCGGGCGATCTGCAGCGCTTCCTCATCGAGGTCGGTGGCGTAGATCTTCACCCGCTCCCGGAACTGCTCGGGGCCCAGCGCCTCGGCCAGCACGATCGCGAGCGTGTACGCCTCCTCACCGGTTGCGCAGCCCGCGCTCCAGATCCGGATCGGCGCCTTCGCGCTCTTCCCGGAGACCAGCTCGGGGATCACCTTCTCGCGCAGCGCCTGCCAGGCCAGCGGGTCACGGAAGAAGCTGGTGACGTTGATGAGCATGCTGTCGAACAGCAGGTTGTACTCGTCCGGCTGCAACTCGAGGTAGTCGCGATACTCACTGAACGTGGCCACGCTGAGCAGCGCCATCCGGCGGTGGATGCGCCGCTGCAGGGTCGACCGCTTGTAGCCGGTGAAGTCGAAGCCGCGCGTCTCCTTGAGCATCAGGAGGAGATCTTCGAAGTCCTCCGGTTCGGTCGCGGTCACAGCGCGGAAGCTTACGCCTGGCCCGGCTCGCTGGCGACCTCTGCGGTCATGCCGCTCGCGGTCTTCCGGAGCACGTCAGCAGAGTGCCTGGCCTCCTCGGCGGCGTTGTCGAAGTGGCTGGCGGACAGCGCGTGGCCGCGCTCGCGGGCCTGGTCGGCCAGCCGGGCGGTGAGCCTGCTGCGTTCGTCGAGTGATCTGATCGCCAACCACAGCGCCCGCTCCACGGCGGCGCTGTGTCCCTCGGCCAGGCTCTCCGGCGACCAGCGATGCCCGACCAGGCAGTCGAAGGTTTCCGTTCCCGCTTCGTGTCCGATGTAGAGCGGACCGCCACAGTCCGGGCAGGTCAGACCGCTGAACGTCCGGAACTGGGTATTGGTTTCCAGGGAACCGGTCAGCAGGCCCTGGATCTCGTCGGCGAGTTCATCCCCGGGCGGGGTGCCCGGAACCGTCATTCCTTCCTCCTGCACAGCCAGGCGCGTCACCTGTCCGGCCACGGCCGCCGCCGGGACGACGATCGGCTGGTCGGTGACGGCTATCGCGTTGCGGGGCATGCTGTCGTAGTCGGCGTCCTCCGGATCCTGCACGATCACCTGGCCGCCGAGGCGCTCCACGGTGGCACTGCCGAGGGCGGCGTCGTCGAGCGTGCCGCTGAGGACGACCGCGGTGACCCGCTGGCCCGCGTACAGTGCGGCGCTGCGGAACAGCGGATCGGCGGCCGGGCGGACGCCATTCTGCTGGGGTCCGTGGGACAGCCGCACGTCATCCTTGACGACCAGCAGGTGGCGGTCCGGCGGGGCCACGTAGACCCGCCCGGCCTGGATCCGTTCACCATCGATCGCGGCGGCGGCCGCCAGCGGCCCGGAGCGATCCAGGATGCGCGGCAGGGCGCGGCCGCCGGTGGCGGGGACGTGCAGCACGACGAAGACCGCGGCCGGCAGGTCCGCGGGCAGGTCGCGCAGCAGCGTGCGCAACGGCTGGAGGCCGCCGGCGGAGGCGGCCACCACGACGATGTCCCGGCCGGGTGGCATGCCCAGCCCCTGCCCCGTCTGCCGCCGCCTACACCTGTGAATCACACACCTGTCCATTTTCGCTGGGGAGCCTAGGCTGAAGGCAGCGGCGAAGGGGCTGGGCCTGCGGGCTGGCGCCACAACCTGGGAGGTGGCGATGGCCGACCGATCACCGGTTGACGTCGTGGCGCTGGTCTCGTCGGCGGGCGGCCTGACGGCCCTGAATCAGATCCTGCACCACTTGCCGGCTGACTTGGCCGCCGCCGTGGTGGTGATGCAGCATCTCCCGGCCACCGGCAGCAGCCTGGTGGAAATCCTGCGCAGGCGCAGTCAGCTGCCGGTCGAATGGATCCGTGACCGCGAGATACTCAGGCCCGGGCACGTGTACGTCTGCCCGCCCCGCCAACTGCTCGAGGTCTCGCCGGACGCGGCCTGCTCGCTGCGGCCGATGGCGGACGAGCACCGGCTGCGGCCGATCGACTTCTTCCTCATCTCGCTGGCCGGCAGCTACGGCCAGCGGGCGATGACGGTGGTGCTGACCGGCATGGGCCGGGACGCGGAGGCCGGCGGCCGCGCCGTCAGCGAGGCCGGCGGCACGGTGGTCGTGCAAAGTCCCGATTCGGCCGAGCATCCGGGTATGCCGTCGGCCGTGGCCGACAGCGGCGCCGCTGACCTGGTGCTCGAGCTCCCGGAGATCGGCCCGGTGATCGGCGAAATCGTGGCTGGCGGGGTGCGGCCGCGGCGGCGCTTACCCCGGCCGCACCCCGGCGGACTCACGCCGACGGTGCGCCCAGCGGAGCACGCTGGGGGACGATGACCCGGCGGCTGATGCGCCAGCCGCCGGGCTGGCGCCGCAGGGTGTCCTGGTGGGTCACGCTCGCGGGGCTGCCGTCGGCCATGATCATGAAGCCCTTGGACTGGGTGGTCACCAGGTCGCCGTCCACGCTGGTGATGACGATGTTGGTCACGTGGTGGGCGATGGGATTCCCGGGACCGAGCCGCCGGGCGCCGTCCCGGATCGCGTCGATCCCCTCGAATACCCCCACCCCGGCGCCGCTCAGGTCGTAGACGACGTCGGGGGTGAAGATCTCCCCGAGCCGGTCCAGCTCGCCCCGGTCGAACAGGTGCCCGTGCCAGGACAGGGTCTCGGCGATGGCCCAGCGGTCGTCAGCGGTCAGTTCGTTCACCATGAGGTCCTCCGTTCGTTTTGGTACTCAGTACCGTAACGTACTTCGTTCCTTTTGGTACGGCAACCGTTAATCGGTATGCTGGCCGTCATGACCTCGCCCCTCCCCCTGGTGGAGCGCAAACGACGGCAAGCCCGCCAGCGCATCATCGAGGCCGCCCGCGAGCTGTTCCTCGCGCGCGGCTTCGACCAGGTCTCGGTGGGCGACATCGCCGAGCGGGCCGAGGTCGGCCGGACCACGTTCTTCCGCCACTTCGGCGACAAGCAGGAGGTCGTGTTCGCCAACGAGCAGGAGCTGCTCGACACGATCGCCGCGGCCGGCCGGGCCGGCGGCATCCCGGCCGCCCGCAGCGCGACCGAGGCCGTCGAACAGCTCCGCCCGGTCCTGCTCGCCCTCTGCGCCCAGGCCACCGCCGACCCCGAGGCCTACACCCGCCACTTCGAGCTGATCGACCAGCACCCGGAGCTGCGCGACCGCGACGCGATGAAGGTGCAGCAGATCGGCGGCCGGCTCAGCGAGCTGCTCGTCGACCGCGGCTGCGACCAGGCCACCGCCGTGCTGGCCGGGCAGATCGCGCTGGCCTGCTTCCAGACCGCCAAACAGCTCGGCAACGACCCGCGCACCCTGACCGGCGACACCGCGGCCGCGCTCGACCGGGTGCTCACGCTCGGGACCGGCACCACCGACTGACCACCGCACACCGGGGACAGCGGCCAGGGGAACCCCCGGGCGCGAACCACCCGCCACCCGGGCAACCGTGGAATGGTGACGCTCGGAACCGCGGTGATCGTCGGCATCGGCCCCGGGCTCGGCCGCGCGCTGGTCCGCACGTTCGGTCGGCCCCGCCCCGCGTCGTCCAGGTCAGATCCTAGGTCAGCTCCGCGAACGTGATCGCGGCGGCGTGCACCGCGACCAGTGCCTCACCCGGCCCGGCCACGGGCACCGGCGCTTGCTCGTAGATCAGCTGTTCGGGGCCGCCGCGGGCGTGCGCCCGCAGCGCCATCATCGTGACCATCGCGCCCTCCCCGGCCGGGCGGCCGCTCAAGGCGCCGACCCGCCGGCGATCCAGCTCCGGAAGGCGGCGACGCGGTCGGGCGGCCAGGCCCCGTCGCATGGCATCGTGCCGTCGCCCAGGCGCTGGAGGATCGCATCCTGGTGCACCTGGACGTCGGCGTAGGCCCAGAGATCGAAGGCCTTCAGCATCGAGTCGCGGTCCTTTTCGCGGAACAGGGGGCGGATGTCGCGCTCGAAGCTCAGTCCCGCCGATGAGTCGCCCGGCTGGCCGCTCACGCCGTGCCCCCGTCCGCGGACACCTCGTGCAGCCGCCCGGTGCTGACGTCGTAGACGAACCCCCGCACCGGGACCTCCGGGGAGATCCAGGGATGGGACCGGGCCTTCTGGATCTGCTCCCGGGTGTTGGCCTCGGCGTCGGTGAAGCTGTAGAACCGGGCCGGCGCGATCGGCGCCTGCCCGGTCTCCTGGCGGAGCCGGTCCTCCAGGTCGCGATCGGTGAACCTGAGCATCCCGCAGTCGGTGTGGTTGATGATCATGATCTCCCGGGTGCCCAGCAACCTGGTCGACAGGACCAGCGAGCGGACCGCGTCGTCATCGATCACGGTGCCGAAGTTCCTGATCATGTCGACGTCGGCGTGGGCCAGACCGAGCATCTGCTCGATGTCCGTCAGCCGGGGGTCCGCGCAGGTGACGATCGCTATCTTCGGCGCGGGCGGCTTCCCCCGGCTGGGGTCGAAGCCGTCGGCCAGGGCCGTATTGGCGCTCAGCGCCTCATCGATGAGACTCATGGCCTTTCCTCCTCGGGTCGGCACAGCCTCATGATCATGCGCGGGGGCGTCTCGTCGCCCCCGCGCAAGTCCCTGGCCGGCACCCTGGCCTGCGCACCGCCTAGGTGGGCTGGACGACGGCGGCCATGGTGCCGATCAGCCGCCGGAACTGGCCGACCGCCCCGGGCTCACCGGTGATGTCGAGCCCGGCGTCGGACCCGGTGAAGATCAGGGCGGTCAGCGCCTGGGCGGTCCCGGTGATCGTGACCCCGGCCGGGGCGGACGGGGCCCCGGTGGTCAGCACCCAGTCGTGGCCGTCGCTTTCGGCCAGGTAGTCGGCGCCGTCGAGCCGGAAGTGCCAGCGCGCCGGCTCGTGGTCGGCGGCGGCCAGGGCGATGGCCTGGGTAGCCGAGCGGAGCAGGTGCTCGGCGTGCAGCTGCTCGCCGGGCAGCGGCCGCCGCCAGGCGTGCTGCAGCCCCCACCGGGCGAGCGCGTCGAGCACCGGCCGCAGGTCCTCACCGGCCGGGGTCAGCTCGTACCAGACCTCGCGCCGCCCGGGTTCGCGGTCGGCGGCCACGATCCCGGCCTCTTCCAGCTCGCGCAGGCGCTGGCTGAGCGTCTTGGGGGTGATCCCGCCGAGCCGGTCCATCAGGTCGGTGAACCGCTTGGCCCCGGTCAGCAGGTCGCGGATCACCAACAGGCTCCACCGGTCGCCGACCTGCTCCAGCGAGCGCGCGGTCAGGCAGAAGTGGTCGTAGGTGCGAACGTTCCGGGTCATGACGTCCAAAATAATAGTTGGAAGAAAGTATCTAGCAGATAGTATCTTCCAGATATCTAAAGACTGACTCGGGGAGGATGTCATGTACGACCCACCTGGCTATCTGTGGGCGATGACGATCGCCGGCATCGCCGCCATCCTGGCCACGACCTGCGTGGTGCTGTACGGCGGGGCGCGGCGGGCCGGGCTCGGCCGGCCACGGGCGGGGCTGCTGGCCGGCGGCGCGGCCGTCGTGCTCGGCGGCTGGTTCACCGCCAGCGCGGTGATCGCCGATCACGGCTGGTACCACACCCGGCTCGGCCACGGGGTGCCGTGGATGCCGGTCGCGGTGATCGGCTTCTTCGGCCTGGCGCTGGCGCTGAGCCGGATCCCGGTGGTGGCCCGGGCACTGCGGGCCCCGGGCATGCTGGCCCGGCTGGAGCTGCCGCACGCGTTCCGGGCGGTCGACGGGCTGGCCTTCCTGATCATCATGGGCCTCGGCCATCTGCCCGCGCTGTGGGCGCTGCCGGCCGGCCTGGGCGACATCGCCGCCGGGATCGCCGCCCCGTTCATCGCGCGCGGGCTCGCCCGCGGCCGCGGCCGCCGGGCCGCCTTGTGGTTCAACGCCTTCGGGATGACTGATCTGATCGTGGCCCTGACCCTCGGGGCCCTGACCGCCTACCAGCTGATCCACGTCACCCCGTCCGGGGCGCCGATCAGCGAGCTGCCGATCGCGGTGGTGCCGACGGTCGGCGTGCCGCTGCTGTTCGCCGTGCACATCACGTCGGTGACCGCGCTGGCCAGGTCGCGGCGGACCCCCAAGCCGGCCGCCACCCTGATCACCGCGGCCGCGAAGTAGAGGAGCAGGCCATGACCCGCGTGCGTTCGAAGCCGCTCGTCCTCGTCGCCCTGCTGATGGCGTCGTTCGTGATCAACCTCGACACCACCCTGGTCAACGTGGCGCTGCCGACGCTGACACGCGAGCTGGGGGCGACCACCGCCCAGCTGCAGTGGGTGGTGGACGCCTACAACCTGGTCTTCGCCGCGCTGCTGCTGACCTCCGGCAGCCTGTCCGACCGGTTCGGCCGCAAGGGCCTGCTGCTGGCCGGGCTGGCGGTGTTCGGCCTGGCCAGCTTCGCCGGCGGGTTCGCCACCGGCACGGCCGGGCTGATCGCCGCCCGGGCGGTCATGGGCCTCGGGGCGGCGATGACGTTCCCGGCCACGCTGTCGCTGCTGACCGGCGTGTTCACCGGGCGCCGGGAGCGGGCGCTGTCCATCGGCCTGTGGGGGGCCACGGCCGGGATGGCCATCGCCCTCGGGCCGATCGTGGGCGGCTTCCTGCTCGGGCACTACCGCTGGTCCAGCATCTTCTACACGCTGGGGCCGGTGTCGCTGGCCGTCATCGTCCTGGCCGCCTGGTTCGTTCCCGCCGCCCGGGACCCGCGGCCAACGGGCCTGGACTTCCCGGGCCTGATCCTGTCCGGTGGCTTCATGGGGCTGCTGGTCTACACGATCATCGAGGCCCCCGCCCGGGGCTGGACGTCGGCGGCGACGCTGCTCGGGTTCGCGGGGGCCGCCGTCCTGCTGATCGCCTTCATCGCCGGCGAGCGCCGCACCGACCGGCCGATGCTCGACGTGCGGCTGTTCGCGAACATGCGGTTCAGCGCGGCCAGCGCCGCGGTCACGATCGCGTTCTTCACCCTGTCCGGGTTCATCTTCCTGATGACCCAGTACTTCCAGTTCATCCGGGCCTACAGCCCGCTGTCGACCGGCGTCCACCTGCTGCCGGTCGCGGTCTCGGTGGCGGCCGGATCGACGATCGGGACCCGGCTGGCGGTCCGATCGGGGACCAAGATGATCGTCACCGCCGGGCTGGTCCTGCAGGCGGGCTTCTACTTCTGGGTCGCCAGCGACCTGTCGCCGACGCTCAGCTACGGGATCATCGCCGTCCAGATGGTCGTCTACGGCCTGGGCATGGGCCTGACGTCGGCGCCGGCCACCGAGTCGATCATGGGGGCCGTCGCCGCCCGCCAGGCCGGCGTCGGCTCGGCCGTCAACGACTCGACCCGGCTGCTGGGCGGCACCCTCGGGGTGGCCATCATCGGCAGCGTCTACGCCTCGCTGTACGCCGCCCGGCTCACCACCTCGCTACCGGCCTTGCCGGCTGCCTTGGCGAACCTCGCCCGCCAGTCGGCCGGGGCCGCGTTCGGTGTCTCCGGCCAGCTCGCCGCCCACGGGCAGCGCGCGGCCGGGGCCGCCGTCCACCAGGCCGCCACCAGCGCCTTCGATCACGGCCTGAGCGTCGGGTGCGTGGTCGCGGCCGTCATCGCCCTGGCCGGGGCGCTGCTGGCCGCCGCCTTCCTGCCCGCCCAGCCTCCGGCCCCGCCTGCCCAGCCGGCCGGGCCTGACCAGCACACTGAACGACCGGCGACCGCCAGCGACGGAAAGGATCTGGTGCGATGACCTACGCAGAAACGGCGGTCAGCCAGACAATCGGCCGGCTGCTGAGCGAACCACCCGGCCTGGACCCGGCCGCCGACGGGGCGCTGGACGGCCTCGACCAGTTCCATCTGGGCGGCGCCGAGGCGACTGACCTGCTCATCGCCGGCCTCGGCCTCACCGCGGGCGACCGGGTGCTGGACGTCGGCGCGGGCTTCGGCGGTCCCGCCCGGCAGGTCGCCCGGCGCACCGGCGCCCGCGTCACCGGCATCGACATCACCCCGGCCTACGTGGACGCCGCCCGCGAGCTGACCGCCCGGACCGGACTGGGTGACCTGGCCGGCTTTCGGGTGGCCGACGTCGCCACCTTCGAACCCGGCCCGTTGTTCGGGGCCGCGTTCACGATGCACGTCCAGATGAACGTGGCGGACAAGGCGGCCTGGTTCGCCCAGATCGCCCGCTGCCTGGCCCCGGGCGCCCGGCTGGCGGTCTGGGAGATCTGCCAGCCGCGGCCGGCCGACCTACCGTGGCCGATGCCGTGGTCGCTCGACGGCACCGACAGCTTCGTGGTCACCGCCGGCTCGCTGCGGGCCGCCATCGAGCAGGGCGGCTTCACCACCACTGAGTGGGTGAACGAAACCGCCTGGGTCCAGGCCTGGATCACCCGGACCTTCGCGGGCGGCCCGCCCGGCGGCCCGGCGCTGCCGATGATCCTCGACGACGGCTACACCCGGGTCATCAACGCCGCCGCGGCCGTCGGCGACGGCACCCTCGAAGTCTGGCGCGGCGCCTTCACCAGGCCGGACACCTGAGCGGCGCGCGCCGTTAACCCGCCGCGACCATAATGGCGGCATGGCGGACAGAGTTGACGCGCTGGTGATCTTCGGGGCGACCGGCGATCTGGCCAAGCTGGAGACCTTCCCGGCGCTGGTGGGGCTGGTCAAGCGAGGTGTGCTGAACGTCCCGGTGATCGGCGTGGCCAAGGCCGGCTGGGGCCTGGAGCAGTTCCGCGACTACGCCGTCGCGTCGCTCAAGCTGAACGGGATGGACCCGGCCGACCCGGCCGCGGTGCAGATGCTGAACCTGCTGCGCTACGTCGACGGCGACCTCGGCGACGAGGCCACCTACAAGGCCATGTCCGACCAGATCGGCGACGGCCGCGACGTCCTCTACTACATGGAGGTGCCGGCCCAGCTGTTCGGCCGCATCGCCCAGGGCATCGCCGAGGCCGGGCGCAACACCGGCGCCCGGGTGATGGTGGAGAAGCCGTTCGGCACCGACCTGGCCTCCTCCCAGCAGCTCAACGACACCATGCACCAGTACTTCGACGAGGAGTCGATCTTCCGGGTCGACGACTGGCTGGCGTTCGACGCGCTCGAGAACATGCTGTTCGCCCGGTTCGCCAACTCGGTCATCGAGCCGCTGCTGAGCCGCGACCACGTGCGCAGCATCCAGATCACCATGGCCGAGGCGTTCGACGTGGCCGACCGGGGCGCGTTCTACGACCGGACCGGCGCGACCCGGGACGTGCTGCAGAACCACATGCTGCAGGTGCTGGCGAGCATGCTGGCCGAGCCGCCGTCCAGCCTCGGCACCGGCGACGGCTGGCGGGACGCCAAGCAGGCCGCCATCAACGCGCTCGGCACGCTGACCCCGCAAGCCGTCGTCCGCGGCCAGTATGACGGTTATCTGCAGGTCAGCGGCGTCGCTCCCGACTCCACGGTCGAGACCTACGTCGCCGTCCGGCTGGCCAGCAACTCCTGGCGCTGGGCGGGGGTGCCGATCGTGATCCGGGCGGGCAAGTGCATGCCGGTGACCGCGACCGAGGTCACCGCCATCTTCAAGGACCCGCCGGTCGACCTGTTCGGGGTCGAGCCGGAGACGCCGCCCAACATGCTCAGCTTCCGGATCTGGCCGGAGACCGCCGTCCGCTTCACCCTGCAGGGCAAGCAGCCCGGCGCCGGCTGGACCGGCCAGGCCGAACAGCTGTCGTTCGCCCAGCAGCCCGGGTCCGACATCCGCCCCTACGACCGGCTGATCGGGGCGGCCCTGGACGGGGACCGCTGGCTGTTCGCCCGCCAGGACACCGTCGAGGCCGCCTGGCGGATCGTCGACCCGATCCTCGGCGGCGTCGTGCCCGTGCAGCGTTACGCCCGCGGCAGCTGGGGGCCGGACGCCAGCGGGCTGCTGCCGGCCGGGGAGACCTGGATCGACCCGCCCGCCTGACCTGGGCGAGCATGTCAATTGGCTGTCAACGGGCGCGGGATAGGCTCCGCTTTGTGGATCAGGCGCGGGCCGAACGGACCTTGCAGGGGATGCGTGAGTTCTACGCACACGGGCCAACTCAGTCGGCCGGGCCGGCCGCCGCGGCGGCGCTGGCACTGTTCCACGACGCGGCCCGGTCGGTACCGGCTTACGCCGCGTTCCTGAAGTCGGCGGGCGTCGACCCGGGCGCGGTGCGGTCGGCGGACGACTTCGACCGGCTGCCGCTGCTGACCAAGGACAGTTACCACCGGCGCTACCCGCTGCCCGAGCTGTGCCGGGACGGCCGCCTGGACGGCTGCGACACGGTCGCGGTGTCGTCGGGCTCGTCGGGCCGCCCGACCGTGTGGCCGCGGTCGGTCCTCGACGAGCGGGCCGTCGCGGCCCGGTTCGAGCAGGTGTTCCGGGACGGGTTCCGGGCCGGGGAGCGCCGCACCCTGGCGGTGATCTGTTTCGCGCTCGGCAGCTGGGTGGGCGGCATGTACACCGCGGCCGCCTGCCGTCACCTGGCCGCCAAGGGCTACCCGATCACGGTCGCCACCCCCGGCAACGACGTGGCCGAGATCCTGCGGGTCGTCGGTGAGCTGGCGCCGCTGTTCGACCAGGTGGTGCTGGCCGGGTACCCGCCGTTCGTGAAGAACGTGGTCGACGCCGGCCGGGACCAGGGCATCGACTGGCCCGCGTTCCGGGTCAAGCTGGTGCTGGCGGGCGAGGTGTTCAGCGAGGAGTGGCGCGACCTGATGGGCCGCCGGGCCGGGCTGACGGCGCCGCTGGCCGATTCGGCCTCGCTGTACGGGACGGCCGACGCCGGCGTGCTCGGCACCGAGACGCCGCTGAGCGTGTCCGTCCGCCGGTTCCTGGCCAACCGCCCGGACGCGCTGCAGGAACTGGTGGGCCAGGCCCGGCTGCCGACGCTGGTGCAGTACGACCCGATGGCGCGCTACTTCCAGACCTCGGGGCCGACGCTGCTGTTCAGCGCCGACGGCGCCACCCCGCTGGTGCGCTACCACATCGCCGACGAGGGCGGCCTGGTCGGCTACGACGAGATGCTGGCGTTCTGCGCCCGCCACGGGCACGACCCCCGGGCCGAGGTGGGCACCGGGACCGGCGCGCCCCGGCTGCCGTTCGTGTACGTGTTCGGCCGGTCGCTGTTCACCGTGTCCTACTTCGGCGCCAACATCTATCCGGAAAACGTCACTGTCGCCCTCGAGCGCCCGGGAGTCAGCGACTGGGTCACCGGCAAGTTCGTCCTGTCGACGGCCGAGACGGCCGACCGCGACCGCGAGCTGCGGGTGGCCGTCGAGCTGGCGGCCGGCCAGGCCGCCTCGGCCGAGCGGGCGGCCGAGCTGGCCGACGCCATCCGGGCCGAGCTGCGCCGCCTCAACAGCGAGTTCGCCCACTACGTGCCGGACGCCGCCCAGCTCCCGGTCGTCGACCTGCGCCCGGCCGGCGACCCCGAGTACTTCCCGCCCGGGGTCAAGCACCGCTACACCCGCCCGGCCACCTCCTGACCGGGAGGCGGCGGCGCGGGCGTCAGGACTGCCCGGGGGCCCGGTAGGCCGGGGACCGGGTGATCGCGGTGTCCATCTCCTCCGGCGTCAGCAGCGCGGTGACGTGGCCCTGGGCCGCCCCGGAGTTGTTGATGGCGAGGTTGAAGGCGGCCGCCGCCTCGTTGTCGGGCAGGTCGCAGATGACGACCAGGTTCTCGGGCGCGAACGCGAAGTAGAAGTGCTCGAGCGTGCCGCCGAGGCTGCTGAACAAGTGGCGGGCCGCCTCCACCCGCGATGTCCA
>Ga0213875_10000791_pt1 | contig 23625 bp, 23 predicted proteins | sample BarmaccomBMRX_R8_FD_160105 | JGI IMG/M metagenome (GOLD analysis project Ga0213875, IMG submission 160105) | Root-associated microbial communities from Barbacenia macrantha in rupestrian grasslands, the National Park of Serra do Cipo, Brazil - RX_R8 | ecosystem: Host-associated > Plants > Roots... | reverse complement strand
GTCGGCTTCCTCAAAATCCAGGACCTTCCCGCCCGAGCGCATCGGCTCCAAAGCACCCAGCGCGTTCGGGCGGCGGGAGAACAGCACATTGAGGGGGGCGATACCGATGTGCAGGTGCTTGGAATAGGTGACGAACACCCCGAACCCGAGGATCACCCCCAGCTGAGCCAGCACGAACACCGCCTCCAGCACGGTATTCACGCCGGAGCCGAGCGGGTGCAGCCAGTGGCCCACGATCTGCGACGCGAACGCCCCATGCCGGTAGGGGAACACCCCGGAGTTGATCTGCGCCCCCCTATAGAGGAGCAAGGTCGCCACCACCAGGAAGATCCCCGCCAGGACCAGCCAGGCCGCCCCGGTGTGGGAGCCGTAGAACCGGGACGCCCGGCCCTCCTTCTCCGGCTGGTTCCGCAGCCGGATGACCGCGAACGTGATGATCCCCGCCAGCACCAGGACGGCGAACAGGTCCTCCAGGAACCCCAGCGCGAAACTGTGCCCGATCCCGGGGATGGCAAAGGTCCGCGAGAACAGGTCCCCGTAGGCCTCGATGATCGTGAAGACCAGGATGATGAAGCCCCAGAACGTGACGAAATGCGCGATCCCCGGGATCGTCCACTTCAGCAGCTTCCGCTGCCCGAACACCTCGGTCGCCTGGACCTCAGCATCCCGCTCCGGATGCGACCGGACCGCCGCGATCCGCTCCGGCGCCGGCTGCCCCGACAACCCCAACCGCCCCAGCCACCACAACCGCCGCCCCGCCAGCACCAGCGCCGCCACCGTCATGACCAGGCCGACCACTATCCGAGCAACCACAGAGACCCCTCACAGCGGGCAACCCGACGTAGCGCGGTAGCCCGCTCAGCAGACTCGCTTTTAGGTTAAATAAATACACTATAAAGGTTCACGGAGCAACGACCGTACTTCCCCGACCCCGTCGATCGCGGCGTGCTCGCTCTCGGCCACCGGGATCAGGTTGAAGGAGTGGCAGCCCGCCGCTACGTAGGGACGCAGGGCCTCCGCGATCTGCGCCGGCGTCCCGCACGGGCAGTACCGTTCGAACCGGGCGAACGGAATCCGGTACAAGCTCTCCATGGCCGCGGCCAGCCTTTGCTGGGCTTGCTCGGATGCGCGGCCGAGGCCGCACCACACGTGCATACCGTGCTGCCAGGCGACGTCCACCCGGCCTGCCTCTTCGGCATGCTCGTTAACCTGAGCGGTGGCGCCGGCGTAGCGGTGAGGCGAGACCCAGAGCCCGAGCCAGCCGTCACCGTGGCGGGCCACTCGCCGCAGGGCAGCGGCGGACCTTCCGCCGACAAGGATCGGCACCGCCGGGGACGGGGCGGGCCGGATGCTCACCTGGTCCACCGCGAAGAAGGCGCCGCGCATGCTGACCGGCGCACCAGTCAGCAGCGACTTCAGCAGGACGAGCCCCTCGTCCATCCGGCGCCCGCGGGTGGCCGGATCGACACCGCAGGCCCGCAGTTCGGCCGGATCCTCGCCACCCAACCCGACGCCGAACACCAGCCGTCCCGGCGCCAGCTCGGCCAGCGTCGCCACCTGCCGGGCGACCAGGACCGGGTGGCGCAGCGGCAGCAGGTACACCGCGGTCTGGACGGTGACCCGCGGGGCGGCCACCGCGATCGCGGTCGCGTTGATCAGCCCGTCGAAGCCCTGGCCGTCCTGGAAGGTCACGTGGTCGCCGGTGCACACCCGGTCGATACCAGCCGCCTCCACCTGGGCGGCGAAATCGCGCAGGCTCTGCACGCCGTCCGGCAGCTGGTGAGGCAGCCGGAGGCCGACGGTGATGTCCACGGCCGGCCGATCAGCCCGAGAGCCTGACGTTGGCGTAGCCCGACATGACCTCTTTCCCGTCGGCATTGACCGTGGAGAGCGAGAGCTCGGCCACCGCGCCGTCATCGTCGGTGATCGTGGCGACCGTGCTGCGGACCGTGAGGGTGTCGCCCGGCCAGACCTGCGCGGTGAACCGGACCCCGAAGCTCAGCAGGTTCTCCGGCCCGGCCAGGTCGGCCACCGCCTGCCCGGTCATGCCCATGGTCAGCATGCCGTGGGCGAACACCGACGGATAGCCCGCGACCTTGGTGGTGTAGACCTCGTCGGTGTGCAAGGGGTTGTAGTCGCCGGACGCTCCCGCGTACTGGACGAGCTGAGTGCGCTTGAGGTCTTCCACGATGACGGTCTCGAAGCTCTGGCCGACGGTCAGGTCGCCGGCTCGCAGGCTGCTCATGACGCCTCCCGCCGCACGTTCACGCTGCGGGCGGTGACCACCCGCTGCCCGGCCTGGTCCCGGTACTCGGTTATCTGCTCCCGGAACTTCAGCTTGCCCGACCGGCCCTCCTTCTCCCACTCCTGACCGGGCTCGGTCGTGCAGGTCAGCACGTCGCCGACCCGGATCGGCCGGTGGTAGGTGAAGTGCTGTTCCGCGTGCAGCCCGCCCGCGCCTTCGATGACCAGGCCGGCCTCACCGCCCGATCCGTGCCACTGGCTGCCCGGCCGCGGCCGCAGGTGGGGTGAATAGTCCGAATCGAACTGGGCCGCCGCGATGGCGAACGTCGGAGGCGCGGCGTCGCCTGCTTGTGGCCGGCCGCCCGGCGGATCGGCGGCGCCCAGCGCGCGCGAGAACATCAGTACGTGCCCAGCCTCCACCGGAAACCGCTCTGCGGCCATGATCAGGCTCCCTGCTCGATACCAGCGACGAGTGACCCACGAATAAATAGCTTACCTATCATACTATTTACGTCTCGGGTGAGGCGAGCGGCCAGCGCTGGTCTCGGGAGGCGAGCGGCCAGCGCTGGTCTCAGGTGCGGCCAGCGGCCAGCGCGGCCAGGGCTTCGGTCTGCTCGATGAAGTGCGCCCTCGAGGTGTGCACGAAGTGCGGGATGAAACCACTCAGACCGGCGTCTCGGGCCGCGTCGAGTTGCCGCGACACGGCATCGGGGTCACCAACCGGGTCGATCTGCTCGACGGCGGGATAGAGGAACACCTCCAGCGGCCGGTCCCGCTGCCCGAGCGCGGCCACGGTCCGCGGGTCGGCCAGCAGGGCGGCCGCCTCGGTCACGTTCAGCGAGAACGGCGACCAGACGTCGGCGAACTCGATCGCTCGCCGCAGCGAGCGCAGGCTGCGGCCGCCGACCCACACCTCGGTGTCCGCGCGCAGGCCGGGGTCGACGATCATGCCACCGAACTCCACGTATTTGCCCGAGTAGGCCGGGATCCGCGCCCCCATCGACGCCCGCAGCGCCGCCATCGCGTCATCCGCGCGGGCGCCCCGGTCGTCGAACGGCACGTTCAGCAGCGCGAACTCCTCGACCAGGGAACCAACCCCGACCCCCAGCACCGCCCGGCCGCCGCTGATCCGGTCCAGCGTGCCCACCCGCTTGGCGATGTCGAGCGGATGGTGATAGCCGAGCACCAGCACGTAGGTGGCCAGCGAAATCGTCTCCGTGGCCCCGGCGATCAGGCCCAGGGTGGAGAACGGGCACCAGTAGATCGACCCGCGGGTGTCCTCCCGGGTGACCGGCAACGCGACGTGCTCGGGTGCGCACAGGTGGGTGTAACCGGCCCGCTCGGCCGCCTGCGCGACGGCGGCCAGGTCAGCGCCGGTGCCGTGCACCTCCCACTCGTTCGCCCCGAACTTCGGCGGCTGCGTGACGATCGGCAACATCAGCCCAAGCTTCATGATGCGGTTCTCCCTGGTCAGGACTCGACGAGCTGGTCGCGTAGCAACTGGCCGTCCGCGCTGCGGGGCAGGGACGGTACGAACTCCCACTGCAGGGGCATCTCCGCCCCGGCGAAGGCGGCGCTCGCGGTGGCCCGCAGCTCGTCGCGGCTGGGTGGGTGATCGGGGTCGGCCAGCACCACGAACGCCTTGATGACCTCGCCTCGCCGCCGGTCGTGCGGGCGCGTCACCGCCGCCTCGTTGATGCCTGGATGCTCGACCAGGCGGCTTTCGACCTCCAGCGGGTGGAGGTTGCGGCCGCCCCAGGCGATCGTGTCGCCCCGGCGACCGGCCAGGTGCAGGTAGCCGTCGTCGTCGAGGCGGCCCAGGTCGCCGGTCCGCAGCCAGCCGTCGGGGCTGGGCGCGAACAAGTGGCCGGCCTGGACCGTCACCTCACCGAGCCCGGACTGGTCCGGGTGGCCGATCCTGATCTCGGCCCCCGGCACCGCCCGGCCCACCGATCTCAGCCGCTCAGCCCGCCCGGTGCCGGCCGATCGGTGATCCTCGGGCGACAGCCAGCTGATCGGGCTGCCCTCGACCTGACCGTACAGCCGGACGAAGCCGATCCCGGGCCGCTGGGTCATAGCGGCCCGGAGCGCCGGTGCGTGCACCGGGGCCGTGCCGTACTGCACCACCTCCAGGCTCCGGAGCGGGACCGAGCCGTCCCGGAGCAGGGCTGACAGGAGCGGCGGGGACAGCAGCGCGTGGGTGACCGCCAGCGAGTCGAGGTCCCGCGCGGTCAGCGACCCGGACGGCGGCATGCATACAGACGTGCCCCCGGCCGCCAGGGCGACCATGATCGTGCCCAGCCCGGCCAGGCGATGGAGGGGGGACACGGTGGCGAACACGGCGCCGGGCCCCAGCCGCAGCAAGCTGGCGTTCAGCTCGCACCGGCGAGCCAGCCGGTCGTGCCGGAACGCCACCGGCCGGGGGTGGCCCGCGGTTCCCGTCGTGTGCAGGACGACGGCGGCGTCCTCGGGGCGCGGTGTCGGCAGCGGCGGATCCGCGCGACCAGCCAGATCGCCGATGATCCGTACGTCGATGGACAGCTCACGGGCCACCGCCGCCGCCGTGGCCTCGAAGTCCGGATCGGTGATCAGGCCGGAAGCGCCCAGCCGGCGGACGCAGTGGACCAGCTCGGGGACGCTCCACCGGGGCGACAGCGGCGCCAGTGGCCGCCGGGTGGCGGCCCCCGCCAGCATCAGCGCGAACGTCTTGGGGCTGGCCCGCATCAGCACCGGCACCGGCTTTCCTTCCGGTGACCCGGTCCCGGCCAGCCAGGCGGCCGCGCTGTTCGCCTGGGCCAGCAGTTCATCACCGGACCAGGTGCGGTCACCGGTCGCCAGCGCGGCCGGGGCACCCCGCTGCGCCTGCTGGACGGCGGAGACCCAGTCCATCAGAAGAGGTCGCCCCCGGCGGCCGAGGCGGTGCTGCCGGAGGCTCGCTGGGCCGCGATGACCTGGCGGCCGATCCGCCACCGGTGTACCTCGTCGGGGCCGTCGACCAGGTGCTGCATCCGGGCCTCGGCGTACCAGGCGGCCAGGGGAGTGTCGAGGGTGTAGCCCAGCGAACCGTGGATCTGCAGGGCGGTGTCGACCACCGAGGACAGCATGTCGGCGATGAAGTTCTTGGCGATCGAGTTCTCCTGGCTGATGTCCAGGCCACGCTCGAGCTTGTAGGCCAGGTGCAGCACCATCAGGCGGGCGATGTACAGATCGCGGGCGCAGTCGGCCAGCATCCACTGGATCCCTTGACGGTCAGCCAGCGGCTGGCCGAACGTCTGCCGGTCCAGGGCCCGCTGGGCGGCCAGGTCCAGGGCCCGCTGCGCCCGGGCGATGCTCCACATGCCGTGCCGCAGGCGGCCGTAGCCCAGCCGGTGCTGGCCCATCGCGAACCCGCCGCCCACCCCGCCGATGATGTTGGCGCCGGGGACGCGCAGGTCGCTGATGCGTACCTCGGCGTGACCGGGGATCTTCTCGCCCTGATAGCTGGGCGCCGGTGCCTCCCGCAGCGTCGGGATGTCCCGGATCACCTGGTACCCCGGATCCGGCAGCTCGACCACGAACGTCGTGAACTGCTGGTGCCGGAGAGCCTCAGGATCGGTCCGGGCCATCACCATCGCCAGGCCAGCGCTGCTGGCGCCGCTGCTGAACCACTTCTCCCCGTTCAGCACCCAGCTGTCGCCGTCCCGGACCGCGGTGGTGCGCATGCCGGTCGCGTCCGCCCCGGCCGCCCGCTCGGTCATCGAGAAGCAGATCCGCTTGTCCCCGTTGACCAACGGGACCAGGAAGCGCTCCTTCTGCTCCTGGGTACCGTGTTCCAGCAGGGTCAGCATCGTCGCGTCCTGGGGGCCGACGCAGTTCAGCGCCCAGCCCGCCAGCGGGGAACGGCCGACCTCGATCTGCACGACCGCGTTGGCCAGGTGTCCGAGACCCATGCCGCCCCATTCGGCCGGTATGAACGGGCACCACAGGCCTTCGGCCCGGGCCTTGGCCTGCAACCTGGCCACGATGTCGAAGTAGGGCCGGGACCCGACCTCGGCCTCGGCCGGCAGGACGTGGGCGTCGACGAAGGCTGCCACCCGGGCCCGGATCTGCTGGACGTCCTCGGGGATGGAGAAATCGATCACTGCTGCTCCGGTCAGGGAATCGCGCTGCCGCCGTCGACGGGCAACAGCATGCCGGTGACGTAACGGGCGGCGGGCGAGGCCAGCCACACGACCGCCTCGGTGATGTCGGACGGCTCGACGTAGGGGATGCCCAGGGGGATGCCGGCCGCCGCCCGGGTCAGGAACTCCTCCTCGGTCGGCTCGGCTACCTCGGGTACGTACAGGTGGCGCATCCCCTCGTTGTTGAACATCGGGGTGTTGGTGTTGCCGGGCAGCACGGCGTTCACGCGGACCCCACGGGGAGCCATCTCCTTGGCCATGACCCGGACCATGCCGACCAGGCCGTGCTTGGCGGTCACGTAGGCGCCGACGTTGGGCAGTCCCTTGACCGAGGCACCCGACCCGGTGACGACCACCGAACCCCGGCGCTCGATCAGCGCCGGCATGGCCGCTTTGACCGTCCGCCAGACGCCCAGCAGGTTCACGCCGATGATGTTCTGGAAGTCATGCTCGGTCGTTTCCCACAGCTGCGACCGCGGGGCCAGGATCGCGGCGTTGGCCACCACCACGTCGATCCCGCCGTAGCTGGCCACCGCCTGCTTGACCACCTCGTCCAGTTGCTCCTGGTGCCGGACGTCGGCCTGGTACCCGTCGATGACCCCGCCGGCCGCCCGCGCGGTCGTGACCGTCTCGTCCAGATCTTCGGGCCGGGACATGGCGTAGGGGACGTTCTCGATCTGCTCGCAGATGTCGAGGGCGACCACGCTCGCCCCCAGGGCGGCGAAGCGGAGTGCGTGTGATCGTCCTTGGCCGCGGGCGGCCCCGGAGACGAGCACGACCTTCCCGGCGAACCGGCCGGGATCAGGGTGGGTCATGCCGTTACCTCGCAAGATGCGATAGATGATCTAACTATTGCAGGGCAGTGGATACAGGCTCTAGCGGATGATCAAGGCTTCCAGCCGAGCCCCGAGGCCGTATCGTCCCACCTGGCCGCGCCTAACTGTCTAAATAATTGTAGATTTAACGCGGTCGGTCGTCCAGGGCGATCATGGCGCGTCTAGTCTATTTATTTAGACGAATCTGACTTAGCCTGCAGAAGTTGATGCTGTGCCTGACCGAAGGAGTGACGGGTGACCGCAGCGTTCAGCCCCACCGACGGGGCCGGGGAGTTGGCCGCGGCTGGCCGGATCTGGCGGAGCACGGCCCGGAGTTCGCAGGAGCAGCGACCGGCCGGGCAGACGTACTCGCAGATCATTGCCGGGCATCGGGACCTGCCGGGGCCGGCGGTGCTGGATCGCGGGGAGGCCTGCACCTGGCCGCAGCTGCTCGGCCGGGCGAGCTCGGCGGTGCGGTGGCTGGCGGAGCTGGGCGCGGCTCCCGGCCAACCGGTCGCCGCCCTGGTGACCACCAGCGCCGACGTGGTCGCGCTGACGCTGGGGGCCATGGCGGCGGGCAAGCCGCTGGCCCCGCTGGGCCCCCGGCTGACCGAACGTGAGCTGGTCCCGTGCGTCCGCGGCATCGAAGCCCGGCTGCTGGTCGCCGAGCCCGAGTACGCCGAGCTCGGGCGGCGGGTGGCCGACGCGGCCGGCGTCCAGCTGGCCATCCTGCCCCGGTTCGAAGCGGTGGCCGACATCGACCTGCCGGAGCCAGGCATGGCGGACATCGCGATCATCCTGCACACGTCGGGGACGACCGGCCTGCCCAAATCGGTTCCGATGAGCCAGCGGATGCTCGCGCAGCGCGTCATCGTCAACGCCAAGCTCCTCAGCTTGGACCCCAGCAGCGTGTACGCCTCGGCCTCGCCCTTTCACCACATCGGTGGCTGGGGCAACGTCGGGGTGGCCCTCGGGGCCGGTGCGACGGTGGTGCCGGTCCCGCGCTTCACCGTCGAGCGCTGGTCGGAGATGGGCGCGCTCGGCATCACCCATGCCCTGCTGGTCCCGACCATGATCGACATGCTGCTGGCCAAGGGCACCCTGCGGCTCGGCACGCTGCGGGTGCTGCAGTACGGCTCGGCGCCGATCCACCCCGATACGCTGCGCCGGGCCCTGGCCGAGCTGCCCGGGGTCGCCTTCGTCGACATCTACGGGCAGACCGAAGGAAGCCCGATCAGCTGCCTGACCTTCGATGATCACCTGAGAGCGGCGGCCGGGGACGCCTACCTGCTGGAGTCGGTCGGCCGGGCCGTGCCCGGCGTGGAGCTGCGGATCGACGAACCCGCTGAGGACGGGGTGGGGGAGTTGCTGGCGCGCGGGCCGCACCTGTTCCGGTACGCCGGCGACGGCTGGCAGCACACCGGTGACCTGGGCTGGCTCGATGACGAGGGCTACCTGTACCTGGTCGGCCGCAAGGGTGACATGATCATCCGCGGCGGTGAGAATGTGTACCCGCTGGAGGTCGAGAACGTACTGACCGAGCATCCGGCCGTCGCCGACGCAGCCGTCATCGGGGTACCCAACCAGCGGCTGGGCGAGATGGTCAAGGCCTATCTGGTGATCGCCGACGGCAACGCCCCCCCTGCGTTCGCGGCGCTGCGGACCTTCACCCGCGAACGGCTGGCCGGCTTCAAGGTCCCCGAGCTGTGGGAGTTCATCGACGACCTGCCGCGCAACGCCAACGGCAAGGTCGTCCGGGCGCCGCTCATCGAGCTGGCCGCCCGCACCGCCCAGCAGGGCGCCAGCTCGTGAAGACAGACGCGAACCTGGACACCGCCAGCCTGGACGCGATCACCTCCTCGGCCCGCGAACTCGACGAGGCCGGCTACGACGGGCTGTGGGCGGCCGAGGCCGCTCACGACCCGTTCCTGCCGCTGGCGGTGGCGGCGCTGGCGTCCGGGCGGGCGGAGCTGGGCACGTCGATCGCGGTGGCGTTCGCGCGTACTCCGATGACCGTGGCCTACACCGCGCACGACCTGCAGGCCTACTCGCAGGGCCGGTTCATCCTGGGGCTCGGCAGCCAGATCAAGCCGCACATCGAGCGGCGGTTCAGCATGCCCTGGAGCCACCCGGCCCCGCGGATGCGCGAGTTCATCGCCGCCCTGCACGCGATCTGGGACAGCTGGGAGACGGGTGAGCCGCTGCGCTTCCGGGGCGACTTCTACCAGCACACGCTGATGACACCGTTCTTCGCGCCCCCGAGCAGCGGCTACCCGCGCCCCCGCATCTTCCTGGCCGCCGTCGGGGACGAGATGAGCCGGGTCGCGAGCGAAGCGGCCGACGGCATCATCCTGCACGGGTTCACCACCGAGCGGTACATCCGCGAGGTGACGCTCCCGGCCGTCGAAACCGGGCTGGCCGCCTCCGGCCGCACCCGGGCCCAGTTCCAGGTGGCACACCTGGCGCTGGTGGCGACCGGCCGCACCGAGGAAGCGGCGAAGGCCGCCGACCAGGCGGTACGGAAACAGATCGCCTTCTACGGCAGCACGCCGGCCTACAAGAGAGTGCTGGAACTGCACGGCTGGGGCGATCTGGCCGATGACCTCAACGCGCTCAGCCGGTCCGGCCGCGACGACAAGTGGGACGCGATGGCCGGCCTGATCGACGATGACGTGCTGAACGCGTTCGCGGTGGCGGCCGCGCCGGGCCAGGTCGCGGCCGAGATCGTCCGCCGGTTCGGCTCGCTGGTCGACCGGCTCAAGTTCTACGCGCCCTACAAGAGCGAGCAGTCGATGTGGGACGAAATCCGAGTTGGCATCGCCCGCGCGGGCTGACCGGCGCGCGGCGGCCGGCGGCCCGCGCTGATCAGGATGCGGCCGACATGAACTGGAACACGGCCCGGATGTGCTCCCGCATGCGCTGCTCGGCCTGTTCGCCATCGTGGCGCTCGATGGAGCGGGCGATCCGGCCGTGGGCGCGCAGTACGCCCTCGTCCATGCCGCCCGGCCGCCCCGAATTGAGCCGGAGCAGCACCGAGATCTGATCGCTGAGCTGCCCGATCGACTCGGACAGCCTCGGGTTGGCCGACCCGGCCGCCACCATCGCGTGGAACCGCAGGTCGGCTTGGACGTGGGCCTCGAGGTCCCCGGCGTCAACGGCGGCGCGGTGCCGGTCCAGCGTCGCGTGCAGGCCGGCCACGTGTGAGCTGGTCATCTGGGCGGCCGCGAGCCGGGCGGCCATGCCTTCGAGCGCTTCGCGCACCTCGAACAGCTGACGCAGCTCGTCGGGGCCGCCCGCCACCACCACGGCCCCGCGCCGCGGGCGGACCTCGACCAGGCCCAGCCGCTCGAGGGCGAACAGCGCTTCCCGGGCCGGCGTCCGGCTCACGCCGAGCTGCCGGGCGATCTCCGGCACCGACAGGTGCGCTCCCGGGGCCAGCTGGCCGGACATAATCGCCTCGCGCAGCGTCGCCTCGACCCGCTCGACCAGCCGGTCCGGATGGCTGACGGGCGGCAGCTCGGCGGGGCTGGCCCACGGCGTGGGCAGCGGATCGGTCACCCCGGCATCATAACGGGGCTTGTCACTCAGCATGTTGCATGTTACATGTAAATAGAAGGTTCGCGAGGTAGGCAGGAGGTTCGCGATGTACGTACTGGACCCGACGCTGGAACCGATCCCCGACGACGGCGATCCTGGTCCCGGCATCGCCACGCTGGCCGGGCTGAAGGTCGGATTCCGGCGCGACATTCTGTGGCGATCGTGGGACTGGGTGTCCAGCGAGTGGGCGCAGCTGGCTGAGCAGGACGGGGCGCAGGTGCAGATCTGGCGCGCCCGCGGCCGGACCGGGGACGAGGGCGACGTCATGCTCAAGGAGCTGGACGCGTTCATCGCCGGTATCGACGTCGCGGTGGTCGGTCTGGCCAACTGCGGGTCGTGCACCTCGTGGACCATCCACGACGCGCTCCGGGCCGCCAGCACCGGGATCCCCACCGCGGCCGTGTGCACCGAGCACTTCACCGGCCTGGCGGGCACTCTCGCCCGCCGCGGCGGCCGCTCGGGGCTCCGCCGGCACGTTCTCCCTTATCCACTCGACACCCTCCCGGAGGCTGAGGTCCGTGACATCGCCCGCGCGCACTATCGACCGTTCCTGCGGACCCTCGGGCTGTGAGGTCGACTGGCTGACCAGCCAGCGCCACCAGGTCGAGGACGACATCGCCGCCTTCACCCGCTGGGCCGCCGAGCGCGGCTGGGGCGACGGACTCCCGCTGATTCCGCCCACCGAAGCGCGGGTCCGCGCGTGCATGGCCGCCAGCGGCCGGTTCCCCGATGAGGTCATCGCTGAGCTGCCCCCCCTGGGCGGCGAGGGAACCGTCGAGAAGATCGCGGTGAATGCGGTCATGGCCGGCGCCGACCCGGCCGCCATGCCCCTGATCATCACGGCCATCGAGGCCATGGCCAGGCCCGAGTTCAACCTGGCGGCGCTGAACGCCACCACCGGCTCGGTGGTTCCGGCCGTCATCGTCAACGGGCCGGTCCGCGACCAGCTCGCCATCCCCTACGAGGTGGCCTGCCTGGGCGGGGCCGGCGGCGGCGCCCCGGCCATCGGCCGCGCCATCCGCCTGGTCATGCGCAACGTGGCGGGCCAGCTGGCCGGCGTCACCTCCCAGTCGGTCTACGGCACGCCCGGGCGGCTGGCTGGCCTGGTCTTCGGCGAGTGGGAGGAAGTCTCCCCGTGGGCGCCGCTGGCCGAACGGCGCGGGGTGACCGGCGACGCCGTCACCGTCTACGGGGCGATGGGGACCACCAACATCTGCGACATGATCGCTGACAACGGGCGCTCCCTGCTGGAGTTCGTGGCCAGGGGGCTGGCGTATCACGGCGCCAACGGCGCCCTCCCGTCGTCGGCGTTCTGCGAGGTGTTCGTGGCCGTCAACCCGGTCTGGGCGAAGATCATCGGCGCCGAGTTCCCCTCCATCGAAGACGTCCAGCAGGTCGTCTGGGAGCAGGCGTCCCTCCCGGTCAGCTCGTTCCCGGCCGGATACGACGAGGCGCTGATGTTCAGCCGGCGGCACGGCGACCGGGTGCACGTCGCCCAGTCACCGCAGGACGTGCTGTTCACGGTGTGCGGGGGGATGGGCAACCTGCACGCACTGTCGATGCCGAGCTGGGGCGACACCCGATCGGTCACCGCCGGTATCCCGTCGGCGGCCTCGTGACCGGCGAGGACAACGGCGGCGCGCTGGCCGGGCTGCGGGTGCTCGACACCGCGACGCTGTACGCGGGCCCGTTCATCTCGACGGTGCTGGCCGACCACGGCGCCGAGGTGATCAAGATCGAGCCGCCCGGCGGCGACTCCTACCGCTGGGGCCAGGCCCGCATGTGGCCGCTGCTGGCCCGCAACAAACGCTCGGTGGTCGCCGACCTGCGGGCGCCCGACGGCGCCGCGCTGGTCCGGTCGCTGGTACCCGACCTGGACGTCATCGTCGTCAACATGCCGGAGCAGCTGCTCACCCCGGCCGGCCTGGACGCCGCCAGCCTGTTCGCGATCAATCCCGGCCTCATCTACGTGCACGTGACCGGGTTCGGCCTGGACGGCCCGTACGCCGGCCGGCCGGGCAGCGGCACGCTCGGCGAGGCGCTCGGCGGCCTGACCTACGTGACCGGGGCGCCCGAAGGCCCGCCGGTGCTGGCCTCGGTGCCGCTGGGTGACGCGGTCACCGGGTACGTCGGGGCGTTCGGGGTGCTCGCCGCCTGCTATCACCGGATCTCGCACGGAGCCCGCGGCCAGCTCATCGACGTCAACCCGGTCGACGCCATGCTGCAGATGACCGGCCCGGTGCTGGCGCAGCACACCGACGGCGCGGCCCCGCCGGAACGGCTGGGCAGCGCCCTGCGCGGCTCTCCGCTGCGGGGCGTCTTCCGGACCCGCGACGACGCCTGGGTGGCGATCAGCGCCTCCACCCCCAGGCACCTGCGGGAGACCGCGGTGCTGTGCGGTCATCAGCGGTTCGACGCGGCGGGCGAACCCGCCGGCGACGTGGCGCCGCAGGTCAGCAGCTGGGTGGCGGAGCACGACCGGGCGGCGGTCATCGCTGCGTTCACCGCCCGGCGGCTGCCGGTCGCACCCGTCGCCACCGCCCAGGATGTGCTCGATGACGAGCACCTGCGGGCCCGTGGCGCGGTGCAGCTGGTGGACACCGCCGAGCACGGCCCGGTCGCGGGACCGGCGCCGGCCCCGCGCCTGCTGGGCGGGTCGGCCACGCTGCCCTGGCGGACGCCCGCGGTCGACGAGGACGGCCCGGCGATCCGGGCCCAGGTCCATACGAAACAGGAGGACACGGCGTGGACTCGCGCGTGAGCGTCACCGCCCTCCCGCTGCCGCAACGGCCGGTCGAGCAGGACATCGAACTGTTCGCGGAGCTGGCGATACCGAACATCGGGGTGGCCAGCTGGCGGATGGAGGAGGCGGGCTGGGAGCCGAGCGTGGCCGCGCTGAAGCGATCACCGGTCCCGGTCGCGTACCTGATCCACCGGACCATGTTCACGCTGGACGGGCCGGAACGATGGCAGGTGGAGCGGGCCCGCGTCAACCGCACCCTGGCCGCGGCGGCCGAGTGCGGTACCCCGGTCGTCTACACCACGACCGGGCCAGCTGGCCGGCTGACCTGGGAACAGGCGACCACGGCGCTGGCCGACGCGGCCGCCCCCTGCCTGCGTTTCGCGGCCGAGGCGGGGGTGGCCCTGTGCTTCGAGACCACCTCACAGCTCCGTCAGGAGCTCGGCTTCGTCTACACCCTGCGCGACCAGGTCACGGTGGCCGAGGCGACCGGCCTCGATATCTGCCTGGACCTGTTCTGGTGCTGGCGCGAGCCGGCCCTGGCCGCTTCCCTGGCCAGCGCCGTCGGCCGCCTGCGGCTGATCCAGGTCAGCGACTACCAGCCGGGCACCACGTCGATGCCGGACCGGGCAGTGCCCGGAGACGGAGTGGTGCCCATCGAGGCGATCCTGCGGACCGCCCAGGACGCTGGCTACCGCGGCCCGGTCGACGTGGAGCTGCTCGGGCCGCGGATCGATGCCGAAGGAGCGCCCGCCGCCATGGCCCGCGGGGCGCAGGCCGTCAGCGACATCCTGACCCGCCTCGATGATGGGTAGACTGCGCACCTTTAGATGAATAATATAACTGAATAAAGGGTGGCCCGGGTGGTGGGCTGACCAGGCGAGGAGGCAGCATGACGTTCGCTGGCTTCGGTCTCAGCGACGAGCTCAGCCAGCTCCGGGACCTCACGTCCCGCTTCGTCGCGGAGCGGATCCGGCCCGCCGAGGAGGCCGCTGGCCCCGAGGCCCGCGCGATCCCCGCTGACGACCTGGTGAAGCTGCGCTCGGCCGCCCGCGAGGCCGGCCTGTGGTGCCTGGACGCGCCCCAGGAGTACGGCGGAGCGGGCCTGTCGGTCTTCGACTACGTGGTCGTGCTGGAGCAGGCCTGCAAGCACCGGTTCTGCTTCCCGCACGCCGGTGGCGGGGCGTTCGGGCACAGCCCGCCGGTGGTGCTGTACGCCGGTGGGCCGCACATCGTTGAGAACTACGTCCGGCCCACCATCGAGCACGGCTGGACCTCGTTCACGGCCATCGCCGAACCCGGCGGGGGCACCGATCCCGCCCGCGCCATCCGCACCACCGCCCGCCAGGACGGCGACCAGTGGGTGCTGAACGGCCGCAAGATGTGGATCACCAACGCCGACCGGGCCCGCTTCGGCGTCATCTACGCCCGGACCAGCGAAGGCATCAGCGCGTTCGTGGTCGACACCGATACGCCTGGTTTCTCCACCCGCACCCTGCCGGTGATCCGCGACCACTGGCCGACCGAGGTGCTGCTGGACGACGTGCGGATCCCGGCGGGCAACCTCATCGGCGCGGACGGCGCCGGGCTGTCGCTCGCGTCCGGCTGGCTGGTCCGCGGCCGTCTCGGCTACGCGGCCCGCGCCGTCGGGATCGCCGAGGAGGCCGTCCGCCTGGCCACCGAGTGGGTGCGTGACCGGAAGACGTTCGGCGCCGCGCTGGCCACCCGCCAGGCCGTCCAGTGGGCCATCGCCGACTCCCAGGTGGAGATCAACGCGGGGCGCTGGCTGACCTGGGAGGCAGCCTGGAAGGACGACCAGGGCGAGGACGCTCGCCTGGAAGCCGCCATGGCCAAGCTCTACTGCACCGAGATGGCGTTCCGCGCCGTGGACAAGATGATGCAGCTGATGGGGGGCATGGGCATGTCCCGTGAGATCCCGCTGGAAGGCTGGTTCCGCGACCTGCGGGTCGCGCGGGTGGTCGAAGGGTCCAGCGAGATCCTCCGGGTCCAGATCGCCCGCAAGGTCATCGGGCCCGCCGTCTCCAGCCGGCCGCGCTGACCATGGCCGGGGAACAAGCTGATGCCGGGGCCGTCCTGGTCGACCACCTGATCGAGACCGAGGGAGGGCGGATCCCGGCCGCCAGCCGCCGGCGCACGGCCGAGCTGATCCTGGACACCGTCGGCGCCGCCGTCGCCGCCCACGATGCGGCCGGGCTGCCCGCCATCCGGGCGGTCGTCAGCGGCTGGGGCGGACGCCCTGACGCCACCGTGATCGGGACCGGGGACAAGGTGCCCGCCCACCACGCCGCGCTGGTCAACTCGGCCCTGGCCCGGGCCATGGAACTCGACGACGTGCACGAACGGGCCCTGGTCCACGCGACCGCGACGACGGTCCCGGTCGCCCTGGCGGTCGCGGAACAGTCCGGCGGCGTCACCGGCCAGCGCTTCGTGGACGCGATCACCCTCGGCAACGACATCGCCTGCCGTCTCGCCCTCGGCGTGAACATGGAGTTCGGCGGCGCCGACCACCGGCCGCGGGTCATGTCGCTGACTTATCAAACCGGCGTCCTGGCGGGCGCCCTTGTCGCTGGCTACGTCGCCGGCCTGGACCGGCCGGGGCTGCTGGACTGCCTGGGCGTCGGCTACAGCCAGGTCGCCGGCAACCTGCAGGGCCTGTTCGAGGGCACGCTGACGGTCCGGCTGCAGCAGGGCATCGCCGCCCAGTCAGCGGTGCTGGCGCTGGAATTCGCCCGGGCCGGCATCACCGGCGCCCACGCCAGCCTGGAGGGCCGGGCCGGCTGGTACCCGGCCTTCTTCGGCGGGCGTTACGACTACTCCCGGGCCCGGCTGACCGACGGGCTCGGGGCCAGCTTCCTCGGCGACGACATCAGCATCAAGCCGTACGCCTGCTGCAAGTACGGGCACAACGCGATCACCGCGGCCTGCGAGCTCCAGCGCGACCTCGAGGTCCGCGCGGACACCATCGCCGAGGTCGTCGTGCCGGTCGGCCGGGACACCTGGGACATCATCTGCGACCCGCTGACCCTGAAGGCGTCCCCGGGCCAGATCGCGGGGCCCGGCGGGCTCGCCCTCGCCCAGTTCAGCCTGCCGTTCATGGTGGCCACCGCGCTCCTGCGCGGCCGTCTCAGCGCGGCCGAGCTGGACGCCGGCTGGCGCCAGGACCCAGAACTGGCAGCCCTGCTGAGCAAGATCCGGGTCGTCCTCGACGATCGCGAATCGTCACCGGACGTGATCCCGGAGCCGGGCCGGGTCGAGGTCGTGCTCAGCGACGCCCGCCGCCGCACCGCCGTGGCCGCCCGGACCCCCGGTCACCCGGATCATCCGCTGGACCAGACGGCGCTGCACGAGAAGTTCCGGTCGTGCACCCGCCGCCTGGGCGGACCGCAGACCGAGGCCCTGCTGCAGGCCCTTACCCAGCTGGACGACGTGGACGACGTGGCTGAGGTGGCCCGGCTGACCGTTCCCGGAGGTGACCGTGGCGGTCAGTGAGTCGGCGCCGCTGGCCGGGTTGCGCGTACTGGAGATCTCCAGCTTCGTGGCCGCCCCGCTCGGGGGCATGACGCTGGCCCAGCTCGGCGCCGACGTGATCCGGATCGACCCGGCGGGCGGGGGAGCCGACTTCGGCCGCTGGCCGCTGGCCCCGTCCGGCACCAGCCTGTACTGGACCGGGCTGAACCAGGGCAAGCGCTCGGTCACCCTCGACTTTCGCGCCCCGGGGACTCCCGCGATCATCGCCGAGCTGGTCGCGGCGTCCGGACCCGGCGGCGGAATCGTGCTGACCAACGCGGCCGGCCGCGACTGGCTGAGCTATCACGAGCTGGTGCGGCACCGGCCCGACGTGATCCACCTGCAGATCCAGGGCCGCAGCGACGGCTCCGCGGCCGTCGACTACACAGTGAACGCGGCCACCGGTTTCCCGCTGATCACCGGGCCGGCAGGATACGCGGGGCCGGTCAATCACGTGCTTCCGGCCTGGGACGTGGCCTGTGGCCTGTACGCGGCGGTCGGCCTGCTGGCGGCCGAGCGTCACCGCCGCCGCACCGGGCAGGGCCGCGCGATCACGCTCGCGCTGGAGGACGTGGCATTGGCCGTGGCCGGGCACCTCGGCTTCCTGGCCGAGGCCCAGCTGGGGACCGTCCGGCCGCGGATCGGCAACGACCTGTACGGCGGATTCGCCCGCGACTTCGCCACCGCCGACGGTGAGCGGGTCATGCTGGTCGCGCTCACCGGCCGGCACTTCGCCGACCTGGCCAAGGCCACCGGCCTGGCCGACATCTTCTCCGAACTGGAACGGCTGCTCGGCGCCGACTTCTCGGCCGACGGCGACCGGTACGCCCACCGTGAGGTCATCGCGTCGCTGCTGGCTCCCTGGTTCGCGGCCCGGACCCTGGCCGCGGTGCGCGAGGCGCTCGACGGCTGCTCGGTGCTGTGGGAGCGCTACCGCAGCTTCGCCGAGCTGGTCGCCGACCCCGAGGTGATGGCGAACCCGTTGCTGTACGAGATCGACCAGCCTGGAGTGGGGCCGGTCCTCGCGCCCGGCTCACCGCTCACGCAGCCGGGAACGTGCCCGGCCCGCCCGGCGCCTGCGCTCGGCGCGGATACCGAGAGCGTGCTCGCCGACCTGCCCGGGCCGTCTGCGGCCAGCTGAACCTGAAGGAGAACTCTGCATGCGCCGCCTCACCGACACCGACGGCCTCAGCGACCTGCAGCGCGACATCTTGCGCACGGTCCGCGACTTCGTAGACGCCGAGGTGCTGCCGGTCGCCACCCAGCTCGACCACGAGGACGCCTATCCCGACAAGATCGTGGCCCGGCTGAAGGATCTCGGGGTCTTCGGTCTGACCATCGACGAGCGATACGGCGGCCTGGGGGAGTCGTTGCTGATCTACGCGCTGGTGGTCGAAGAACTGGCCCGCGGCTGGATGAGCATCTCCGGCATCATCAACACCCACTTCATGGTCGCCTACCTCATCGCCCACCACGGTACCGAGGAGCAGCGCGACTACTTCCTGCCCCGGATGGCCACCGGCGAGGTACGGGGGGCGCTGTCGATGTCCGAACCGGGACTCGGGTCCGACGTCGCGGCCATCCGCACGGCGGCTCGCCGGGACGATCAGGACTACCTGCTTTCCGGCCAGAAGATGTGGCTCACCAACGGCTCCACCGCCAACCTGGTGGCTCTGCTCGCCCGCACCGGTGAAGGCGAGGGACACCGCGGCCTGACCGCGTTCCTGGTGGAAAAGGACCCCGGTTTCGGCGAGACCCGGCCCGGCCTGACCGTGCCCGGCAAGATCCACAAGATGGGCTACAAGGGCGTGGACACCACCGAGCTGATCCTCGATGAGTGCCGGGTCCCGGCCGATCGGGTCCTCGGCCAGCAGCCCGGACAGGGTTTCTACCAGCTGATGGACGGCATCGAGGTCGGCCGGGTCAACGTGGCGGCCCGCGGCTGCGGAGTGGCGCACCGCGCCTTCGAGCTCGGCCTGAACTACGCGCGGACCCGGCACACGTTCGGCCGCCCGATCGCCGAGCACCAGGCGATCACGTTCAAGCTGGCCGAGATGGCGACCAAGGTGGTCGCCGCCCACCAGACGATGGTGTTGGCCGCCCGGCGCAAGGACGCGGGCGGGCAGACCGACGTCGAGGCCGGCATGGCCAAGTACCTGGCCGCCGAGTACTGCAAAGAGGTCGTCGAAGACGCCTTCCGCATTCACGGCGGATACGGGTACTCGAGCGAATACGAGATCGAGAGGCTGTATCGCGACGCGCCGATGCTCCTGATCGGCGAAGGCACATCCGAGGTCCAGAAAATGATCATTGGCCAGCGCCTGGTCAGCAAGTACTGAGGAGACGTCGTGACGGACGGGATGTTCAATCTCACCGGCCAGGTCGCGCTGGTCACCGGCGGCAACTCCGGGGTCGGGCTCGGTCTCGCGACCGGGCTGGCCCGGGCGGGCAGCGCGGTCTGCATCTGGGGCACCAACCCGGCCAAGAACGAGGCCGCGCTCGAGTCGCTGAAGACGACCGGGGCGGACGTCGAGGCGATGATCGTCGACATCAGCGACGAGCGTGCCGTCGAGGACGGAATGCAGGCCCTGGTGTCCCGGTTCGGCCGGCTCGACACGTGCTTCGCCAACGCGGCGGTGACCGGCAAGTTCGGTAATCCGCGCTTCCTGGACTCCACGCTGGAGGCGTGGCGGGCCGAGATGGCCGTCAATCTGGACGGGACGTACGTGACGCTGCGATCGGCGGCCCGGCAGATGGTGGCGCAGGGAACCGGCGGAAGCCTGGTGGGCACCTCCAGCCTGGCCGTCAAGTTCGGCGCCCCCCGGGACGCCGGTTACGCCGCCGCCAAGGCCGGCATCCTCGCGCTCATGCAGACCCTGGCCGTCGAACTGGGGAAGTACAAGATCAGGGCCAACACTCTGCTGCCGGGCTGGACCCGCTCGCCGCAGTTCGACGCCTGGCTGGAGCACCCGGGCGTCGGCGAGCGCATCATGCCGCGGATCCCGCTGCGCCGCTGGGGAGAATCCGACGACTGGGGCGGCATCGCCGTCTACCTCGCCAGCCCGGCCTCGAGCTTCCACACCGGCGACGCGTTCCGGCTGGACGGTGGCTACGGTGTCTTCTGAACCATCTGGCCCCGAGCCGCTGGCGCAGGCGGTGGCCGACCTGAGCAAGCGGGTCCGTGAACTGGAAGACCACCTCGCCATCTACCAGCTGGTCGCCTCCTACGGACCCGGTGTGGACAGCGAATCGGGGGCCGTGGTGGGCGCACTCTGGTCCGAAGACGGCAGCTACGATCCCGGCGGTGTCTCGTCCTACCAGGGTCGTCAGGCCGTGGCTGGTCTGGTCGACGGGCCGCTCCACCAGCGATACCTGCAGGCCGGCTGCGCCCACGTACTGAGCCTTCCTGCCGTCTCGGTGAACGGTGATGCCGCGGTCGCCGTCAACCACTCCCGGGTCTACCTGCACGAAGGCGATCACTGGCGGCTGGAGCGGGTCAGCGCCAACCGGTGGGAACTTCGGCGGATCGATGGCACCTGGCAGGTCGACCGGCGGACCAACCGGCTGCTGGACGGCGCCCAGGAAGCCCGGGCCCTGCTGAGCATGGACCCGGGCCATGAGTGACGTGCTGCTGGTCACCGGGGGGACCGGGCTGACCGGTTCCACGATCGCGCTGCAGGCCGCCCGGCAGGGCCGCGAGGTCCGGGTCCTGGTCCGCGGCGGGGACACCGGACCCCTGGCGGCGGCCGGCATTGAGGTACGGACCGGGGACGTCACCGATTCGGTCACGCTGGACGCGGCCATGGCCGGCGTCAGCCAGGTTGTCAACACCGCCGCGGTGCTCAGCGGCACCTGGGTCCGGGCCACCCCCGAGCAGATGTGGGCGGTCAATCACGACGGTGCCCTCAACGTGCTCGAGGCCGCGGCCCGGGCGGGCGTCACCCGGTGTGTGCACATCGACTCGAACTCGATCTGGGACACCACCACCCCGCTCACCGAGCGGTCCCCGCTGATCGTGGTGACCAGCTACGACTCGCCGTACGTGGCGGCCAAGCGGGCGGCCTACGCCGGCGCGCTGCACCGCGTGACCCGGGGCCAGGACATCGTGTTCGTCACCCCCGGTGCCATCTACGGGCCCGGCGTTTTCACCGAGCGGGCGCTGGACCCAACCTCGCTGGCGGGCTCGGGGCACCGGGTCCGGGATATCCGGCCGAGTGACCCGGACGCGCCCGACATCGGCACGATGCGCCAGTTCACCGAGCGCCGGTACGCCACCCCGCTGTTCGACGACAGCGAGACCGTTCGTGCCCTGGGCTACCACTCGACGCCCCGGGCCGAGGGCCTGGCGGTGACGGTCAAATGGCTGCGAGCTGAGGGCCGGATCCGCGAAGAACTGACCAGTTAGGGGAACCTGTGCCAGACGACCAGCCGGTGGTGCTGACGACGGTGACCGACGGGGTGGCGGAGGTCCGCCTGAACCGTCCCGGGTCGCTCAACGCCGTCAACGACGATCTGTTCCTCGCCCTCATCGGGGCCGCTGCGCAGCTGCGCCGCGATCCGGCCGTCCGGGCGGTGGTGCTGTCGGGGGAGGGCCGCGCGTTCTGCGCCGGCCTGGACACCAGAGCCTTCGACAGCATGCGCGAGCACGGCGCGAACGGCGACTGGAGGCCACCAGGCGCGACCGAAGCGGCGGCGGCGCTGGCCGACGTCGACGGGCAGGCGCTGGGCCGCGGGCAGCGTGCGGTCCTGGTCTGGCAGACGCTCCCGGTGCCCGTCATCGCGGCCGTACACGGGGCCGCCGTCGGCCTTGGCCTGCAGCTGGCGCTCGGCGCTGACCTCCGGATCGTGGCCCCGGACGCCAAGCTCGGTGCGTTCGAGATCAACTGGGGCCTGGCGCCCGACTCGGCCGGGACGCAACTGCTGCCCCGCCTGATCGGACCGGACCACGCCATGGAGCTGTGCACCACCGGCCGCATCGTCTCCGGCGCTGAGGCCGTTGACATCGGGCTGGCGACCCGGCTGGCCGCTGACCCCCGCGCGGCCGCTGCCGAACTCGCCCGGCAGATCGCGACCCGGAATCCGCAGGCCATCCGCAGCGTCACCCGGCTCATCCGGCTGGGCGCGGTCGGCCGATGGCAGGAAGGCCTGCAGGCCGAGCTGGACGAGATGAACAAGAACGTCGGCAGCGACAACCAGCGCGAGGCGGTCGCCGCCGCCCGGGAAAAGCGCCAGCCGCGCTTCGCCGATGCCTGACCTCAGCACCAGCGTCGCCGCCGCCCACGAACTGCTCGACCTGGCGCAGGCCGGCCGCGACACCTACGCCGGGCCCCCCATGCTGACCGAGAACCGCGTGTTCGGTGGCCTGGTGCTCGGCCAGGCCACCGCGGCCGCCAACCGGACCGTTCCCGCCGACCGGTACCTGCGGTCGGTGCACGCGGAGTTCCTGCGCGAGGGCAACCCGGCTGAGCCGATCCACTACGAGGTGACCCGGCTGCGCGACGGGCGGACCTACACCCGCCGCCAGATCGTCGCCCGCCAGCGCGACCAGGTGGTCTTCACGCAGACGGCCAGTTACGGTCTCGACCAGAGCGAGGCGTCGCACCAGCGCCCCGCGCCGCCCGCGCCCGAACGCCCGGAAGACCTTCCGGCCGCCGGGCGGCTGGACGAGCCCTACGCCTGGCCGCCCTGGCTGGCCGCACAGCCCGAGATCGACGTGCGGGTCGCCCCGCCAGCGGGCGATCGGCAGGATTACGGCGCGATCCGCTTCTGGTATCGCTACCGAGAGCCGCTTCCCGATGATCCGCAGCTGCACGGCGCGCTCTGGCTGTTCCTCAGCGACCTGTCGCTGCTCGCCTCGGTCCGGCTTCCCCACGAGCACCGGTCCGGCAGCCGCTGGCTGGCCAGCAGCCTCGACCACGCGTGCTGGCTGCACCGCCCGATCCGGTGCACCAGCTGGCTGCGGGTGGACCAGATCTCAGACCGGACGGAGGCGGGGTTCGGGGTGGCGACGGCCAAGGTGTTCGACCTCGAGGGCCACCACGTCAGCACGATCGCGCAGCACGGTGTCCTGCGCCGACCCCGGGCCAGCTGACCCGGCCCGCTTGTCCGCGTGCCTTTAAATGATTAAATTAATACCCTATTAGTCTGATGTGAGGAGGCCAGCGATGCGGACCATACCGCCTCAGCTCGCGGCGCGCATCGAGGCCTGGGACGGGACGGCGGTGCCGCCCCGCGACGCTGCCACCGTGGTCGTCCTGCGCGACGCTCCCACCGGCCGGGAGACGTTCCTCATCCGCCGGCGGTTCACGATGGCGTTCGCGGCCGGGCAGTACGTGTTCCCGGGCGGCGGCGTCCAGGAATCGGACTTCGCCGCGGTGCCGTGGATCGGCCCCGACGCCGGCTTCTGGGCGGGACGGCTGGGATGCCCCGAGGATCTGGCCCGGGCGCTGGTGGTCGCGGCCGCCCGCGAACTGTTCGAGGAGACCGGTCTGCTGCTGGCCGGGCCGGACCAGGCCACGATGGTCGGCGGGGTGGCCGGCTA
>Ga0213875_10000790_pt1 | contig 23663 bp, 16 predicted proteins | sample BarmaccomBMRX_R8_FD_160105 | JGI IMG/M metagenome (GOLD analysis project Ga0213875, IMG submission 160105) | Root-associated microbial communities from Barbacenia macrantha in rupestrian grasslands, the National Park of Serra do Cipo, Brazil - RX_R8 | ecosystem: Host-associated > Plants > Roots... | reverse complement strand
AAATCGAAGTCGACGGATACGCTCAGGATGAGTGGAAGGCGACTTCCAGGTTGACAGTCAACATCGGTGTCCGGTATGAATTCGTCACCAATCCTGTTACCCATGAGCAACCGCTCAATAACATAATCAATCCTCCGTTTGGAACCTTCGTTCCTGTCCCGCACGTTTTCGCGTCAAATCCCTCGACCAAGAATTGGGATCCGCGAGTCGGATTGGCGTTTGACCCGTTTAAAGATCACAAGACCTCGATTCGCATAGGCGCCGGCATTTTCTACGATCCCATTCGCGCCCGGACCTACGCGTCGGGTTATTACTTCAATAAGCCCTACGAGCTGGCTTTCGAACTTCCTGCTCCACCGTTCCCCAACGCATTCGCGACCGGCTACTCAATTCCCTCCGAGATCGTCGGTATCGATTACAACATTCACGATACGCCGCACATGTACCAATGGAATTTCAACATCCAACGCCAATTGTTTGAATCCACAACTTTGACGGTCGGCTACGTTGGCTCGCGAGGCCTGCACTTGTATGAAGGCCGCGACATCAACCCTGTGGAGCCCACCTACGTGAATGGCGTTGCGAATTTCGAACATTTATCACCAACTGGTGTCATGGTCCCCAACGCGCGTGAGAATCCCGCCCTTGGCGCGCTCAGCAGCGAGGCGCCAGTGGGAGATTCGCATTACAACTCCCTGCAGGTAGGCTTGAACCGGCGCTTCTCGCACAACCTACAAGGCCAGCTTTCCTACACCTGGTCCAAATGCATAGACAACACGTCTGGCACCTCCGGTCTCGAGGGCGGTGCGCCCTGGACTGATCCGCTAAGCGGCAACTACGACGAAGGCCGCTGCCAGTTTGACCGGTCGCAATTTGTGAAGTTCAGCAGCGTCTACTCATTTCCCTTTAAAGGCAACTTGCTGGTAAGCGGGTGGCAACTGAGCGGCAACTTTACGTACTCGAGCGGTGCGCCGTGGAACGTACTGCTAGGGTTTGATCAAGCCGGAAACGGGAATAACGCCGAAGAGCGGCCCGACATCATTTCGGGCGTAAACCCCATCATCGGCAGCGTCAATGGTTACGCCAACCCCGCGGCCTTCACGTATCCTGCAGTTGGTACACTCGGCAATCTTCAGAGAGACTATCTGTCGGGGCCGGGCCTAGTCGATCTGGACATGGCGTTGCTGAAGGACACTCGGATTCACGAACAAACCCGCCTACAGTTCCGCGCGGAGTTCTTCAACATTGCCAACCATCCAAATTTCGGTTTGCCAAACCCCACCGCCTTTGCGCAGGGTCCGAACGGTACCGGCATCCCCAACCCGACGTTCGGGCAGATCACATACACCACAACTTCTTCGCGGCAGATCCAGCTTGCTCTAAAGCTGTTGTTCTGAGACCCATGTGAACGCGTAGCGGGTGCCGGCAACTCGCTACGCCTGAAGCAACGTCCCGAGCTTGCCTTCTTCCACCTTCGAGCGGGGCTTTCGAACCGGCGCCGATTTCCTGCCGCTTCAGATAGGCGCGACCGCCTCATTACGTTCGTGTGCGTTCGTTCGATACGCTTCGCGCACCACTTCTGTGTACGGCACCGGGCAAACTGTCGCACGGAGGTCGACCTGAACATGGCTTTCCACATTCGGTTTTGATCCCGTTCCAGGTTGCTCGCCCCAAACCAAAGTGACCTCATGGCCCATCTGGGCATGTTCATTGTCCAGAATCGCCAAAGTCAACATCTTGCCTTCGTTAGAGCTGTAGCCGATCCACGTAGAGATGCCAACGGTTTTGCCATTTTCGGTGACCTGGTCGTAAGGCCATGTGGCGTAGACCGCGGACGGGAATTCGAAGTACTTGGCTCGCTTGTCCCTTTCGAACATCGTTCCCATCGCATTCTTCACATCTTGCGTGTTCAGTTCCAGCGTCACTTTGGTGCGCTTGGGGCTTTCCGAAATCTTCTCGAGCGCGTCCCTTCCGACAAAGTCATGATCGAACTTCACACTTGGTCCGTAACCAAGGTCGTAAGGCGTTAGATAGTAATCCTCAATGTTCTCGGAATAAAAACTTCCGCCGAGCGAGGCAGTAGCTTCCCAGCAGGTGTCAGGCAGCCACTCACGATACGCCTTCATTTTGGGACTGGTATAAATGGCCGGAAGAGGCGAAGGTATCCAGCCCGATTCCAATGTATTCGAAGCATATGCACGACCACCCACCAGTCGCAATCCGAACTCCTCACCAGCCTCGACGATCGCGGCCTTGACGGCTTCGCCTTCGTGCCACGGACCAAACAGCTCGAAACCTGGCTGGCCGACCATGCCATGACGCAGCGCACTCACCGTTTTTCCGGCGATCTTCACAGTGGCCATGTTGAAGAACTTGACATCCGGTACCGGCCCTTGAAGCACCTTGTGGATCAACTTCATGGCGTTCGGGCCCTGCACCTGGAAACGATATGCCTGACGGACCACAGGCCCCTTCTGTGCAGCTAAGCGCTCGTCGCGCGTGCACTTGGCGTTGTAGCCGCCAGTCTCGCAATTGTATTGAACCCAATTGTGAACCGCCGGCCGTCCTACAAGATTGAAACGGTTGCCCTCCAGGCCGAACAGGATGACATCCCCAATCACGTAACCTTCGGGATTACAGGGAATGAACTGTTTCGCCTTATTGGGGCCGAAGTTCTTAAATGAATTGACCCCCAGGGCGGAGAGCAGTTTGAGCGCGTCCGGACCGTCCACGTACATATCGGTCATGTGATACGACTGGTTGAATAGGACGCAGGTCTGCTGCCATGCGCGTTGCTCATCGCGCCAGTTCGTATACTCGGCCGGCACTCCTGGATAGACGTGGGCGCCGGTCCTCGAATTCCTCAATAGCTTGACCGCTCCGGTCTTCTGTAGCAGCGCTTCCAAACTCTGCTGGCTCATAAAACTCCAACGACCTCTTTCTCAAGCTCGGATCGATTTTAGAACTGACCCGTGCGCACCGGCCTCCTGACACTAATTATGCCGGCCTGGCATCACAATCCCTTTCGAGACCGGTCGATAATCCCTTCTCCAGAAACAGTTCGGCAATCACTCCACGGAGCCATTTGCTGGCCGGGTCGTGAGTGTAGCGCTCGTGCCAGTGTTGCACCACGTAATACGGTGGCAGCGTAAATGGCGGAGCCAACAGCTTGATCCGGCCGGCGCTTGCGATCAGTTTGCCAAGTTGTTCGGGGAGGATTGCCAGGCAATCGGCGCCGGTAATCATGCTAGCTATTCCAAAGCAACCAGGCAGGCGCAGGCGCACTTTGCGGTGAATGCGATTCGCTTCGAGCGACTTCTCCACTACTTCCATTCCACTGCCCGGCGTTGTGAGAACCACGTGCGCCTCGTTTTCGAATTGATCCAACGTAATAGAATCCGTGATCCTTGGGTGATTGGCGCGAACGGCACAAACGAAGCGGTCCTTGAATAGCCTTTGCTGACAGAATCCGGAAGTAGTAGAAGGGATGAACCCCACCGCTAAATCCAATCGGCCGGCATGTAGAAGCCGGGGCGTTTCCTCCGAGACATCTTGTAATTCGATGCCCACGGCACGCGCTGTCATGTGGAGCCGTTTCATGAGCGCAGGCAGCACCGTAACTCTGGTGATTTCGGTGGCGCCGAGGCGAAATGTTCGATCGGACGTAGACGGATGAAAGGCCACGCGGTGTACGAGCGCGGTTTCCAGCAGACCTTCCGCCTTCTCTAGCAGCTCAATCAATTCGCTCATCTGCGGCGTGGGTTCCATGCCGTCGGGAGTTCGGACGAAGAGTGGATCCTTGAAGTGTTTACGGAGCCTCGCGAGACTCATACTGACAGCCGACTGACTCAGCTCAAGATTTTCGGCGGCCTGAGAGACGCTGCGTGTCTTATTGAGCTCATTCACGATCGTCAGGAGCCTGAGGTCGATGTTCGTCATATTCCGCCGGTTCATCGGGTATTACAATGCATGCATTACATGAATTAGAAATGCATGCACGCGGGCATTCTATCTCTGTATCCGGGGTGCTGTCAATCGCGAAATATGCTCGGTCGGCTTGAACATAACGAGAATCGAGGCCGAACGGGCTCGCGCCGGCCATTCATCTCACGGCTGGAGTGCATGCATTGTGGCCCTCGTCCGGCAGGGGCCCGAACCAAAGGCGGCTTTCGTTTCCGGGTTCCCTTAATCGTGTGCCTTAGAAGTTTGCGGGTCGGTGCCCGACCATACTCTAGCGATTTTTTACTGAGGGCCGGCGCCCTTGCAAACGGCTGTTATGCAAATGGACTCACCAGTGGGCGCTGGAACGGAAATTCCGTGCTGTTCCATCAGCTTCTTTAGAAGCGCTTCGGTGTCCGGGTGAGCGATGGCAGATTGTACACCAACGCGCACCAGGCCCCGCGCGTAATCGACGGGCATCCAGGTGTGGCCTTCCAACGCGCCGGTGAAAGTATCGCGGCTGCCATTGTCACGGGCATCCAGCTTGGCGCCATGGTCCACCAGCAGTTGAACCACGTCGTTGCGTCCTTTGTGCGCCGCGCCATGCAAGGCAGTGCGTCCATCGGCATCCCTGATGTTAGGATCGATTCCGAGATCCAGACACATCTTCACAGCTTCCACATTATCGGCTTCGGACCACTCATACGTTACTCCATCCACCCAGCCAATCCCCGATGCAACCATTAAAGCGGTATCGCCGTTGGCCGTGGCAATTTTGGGATCTGCCCCGTGCTCGAGTAGCAGTTTCATCACCGGTATGTCAGCGGACTGTGCGGCGCGCAAAAACGGAGTTGCGCCGTCTTCATACAGCCATTGCATGGTGAAAATGGTCCGCGTTTCGGTGCTGTCGCCTTTGCATTGTTGAGGCGTCGATTCGACCCCGCAGATTCGCGCGTTGACTTTCGCACCTCGGGCCAGAAGGAGCTTGATAAAGTCCAGATGATCCATGTCCGGCTGCCGTACCGGATAATCGCCACCCTCAATGTTCCGGTTGTCGATTGCGAGGTAGAGCGGCGTCCAGCCGCCGTTATTTGCGATGTTCGAATCAGCCCCCTGGTCCATCAGATAAGCGGCAAGACGATAATGCCGATTTTGTACCGCAGTGAGAAGCGCAGTCCAACCGTATCGCGTCCTCTGGTTGACGTCGGCATGAGCAGCGAGCAGAAGCTGGGCGCACTCCAGGCAGTCTTCGCGCGCGGCGATTACAAGCGGGGTCAGTCCACCGCCTTTCGTGTTCTGGGCGACCCCAAAAGCAGCAGCCGCGGCGGCGGCATCGGAAGCCGCGAGGTCTTTAGAAGGATCTTTAGCCGCAAGTTCTTTAGCGAGTTCCCTGCGCTGGCGGATGAACTGTTCTTGCGCCGCACGCTGCTGGATGGAAGGAGCCAGGTATGCCGTCCCGCCCTTAGAATCTGGACTGGACGCGACGCTGACATCCGCGCCATGTTGAATCAGCAGCTTGACGGCGCCGGTATGCTTCTGTTCCACAGCCCACATGAGCGCAGTGGTGCCGCGCAGCGATTCCTTCGCATTGACGGCGGCACGGCGGCTTATGAGCAGATTCAGCGCCTCAAGATTGCCGCTCCGGGCGGTAAACATCAGCGGCGTCTCACCGTGCAGGCCGCGCTCATTGACGTCCACGCCAGCGTTGAGCAGTTTCTCGATCATCGGCGCGCTGCCGCGCGTCGCAGCCAGCTGCATCGCGGTGGCGCCCTCGCGATTGGGGAGCTTCGGGTTGGCCCCGGCCTTAATCAACACATCGGCGAGTTCGAGATCATCGTGATAAGCGGCCCATTCGAGCGCCGTTGCGCCGTCGGTTTGTGGCGCATTGACGTCAGCTTTCTTAGCAACCAGTGCTTGGACGGCTCCGCGATCGCTGTTCATGGCCGCGTCGGCTACCGGACTCTCCCATGCGAAGAGGAGTTGAGAGATACCGCTGCCGAGGATCACCACGAACGGCATCCAGCAAGTTTTAGAACGCATGTCTAAATCACCACAGTTTCTTACTGGCAAGGCGGGCGCCCTCTACCAGGCTCTCGAATTTCGCCCACATCACGGTCGGATGTACCCGCTGAATCGCGTCGGACTGAGCGAATCCGCAATCGCTACCCGCAATGACGTTTTCACGCCCCACTAAGCCCGCGAACCTGACGATGCGATCGGCGACTGCTTGAGGATGCTCCACGGTTACCGTGTGGTGCGTAATAACGCCCGGGATGAGGATCTTGCCCGCAGGCAGCTTCTTGTTTTCCCAAATCCGCCATTCGTGTTCGTGGCGCACATTGGCGGCTTCGATGGAATAGGCTCCGGCGCGGACCTTGAGAATTAGGTCGACAATCGCGTCGAGAGGCGCATCGGCCACGTGCGGAACGTGCCAACTGCCGAAGCAGACGTGGTATCGAATGCGATCCTCGGGAATTCCGGTGAGGGCGTGGTTGAGCGCCTCCACACGCAGATTGGCCCAGTCACGATACTTCTGCGGACTTTGCTGGACAAGATGATCGTACATATTGGCCAGCACCGCGTCGTCCACCTGGAGAAGCAAGCCTGCGTCGAAAATGGCGCGATACTCCTCGCGCAGCGCGTCGGCGATGGCATAAATGTAATCGTGTTCGTTTGGATAATACTCGTTGACGCCGTCGTAAGCGGTGCTGGCGGGAGCCACAGCTGTCAGAAAGGCCTCTTCGACTTTGACGTCCTGTAGGGCGGCCGTGAAGTTTGCCACAGCGCGGTCTATAGGGGCATGATCCTGGTATTTGACCGGGCCGATACACGCTTCAGTGATGGTGCCGCCGGCGAGCCTCGGAAACTCTTGAAAGATGGCGTCGGCGAACCTCTCTCGATCGCGTCCCAGCCAAATCACCGGGCGCAACTGGTTGGGCCTTATCTCGAATCCACTGATGCGTTTCAAAATGTAATTGGACCAACTGGACTTACCGTACTCGCCATCGCTGACGATGTCGATTCCAACTTCGGCTTGCTTGCGGACGACGTCCCGGGTCTGGCGGCATAGCGCGGCATTGTACTGCGCCAAATCCTTTGGCTCTTGTCCGGTAGGAGCCAGCTCGCGAAGCTCCTTCGGCCGAACCAAGCTTCCCACGTGTGTGGTCAAGATGCGATGTTCGCTACGCTTCATGAATTTTGAGATCTATTTCAAGAATAGCGTCGGGAGCTAGCGGCGGTCGATAGGGGACTCCGAATGGATCCCATCAGTTTCCTTGATTCCGCTCAAGGAACGCGAGCGTTGAAAGCCGTGCAATTTTCAATTGCGTATCGTATCAACGTGCTTGAACGTGAATATCCGCGCCGGTCCATTGACGCTGTTGGTTGCTCCGTAAGATGAGGCGTGTCTATCTCTATTCGCCGCTGCTTTTCCGTAAGGCTCCGCGGATCTATGGCCTGATTACCCCGAGTTCCGATCTGGTGGAGAGGGTCAAGCGCCGCACAGCCTAGTTTCTTACTTTACGTAGTGCTTAAGATCCCGCTCGCCTTCCAAGCACTCGAATTCCATGATGTCCCCACCTTTTTGGGCGCGGATCGGGAACTTCATGGTCCAGGGCCTGGTGTAAACCTTGGGATCTTCGAGCATCGCTTCGTAGTTGATGTCCTTGGAGTCGACCATGGTGTATCGCTCGACGACGTGGAGCTGGTCGCTATGGAAATTGCCGGACATGTCGAGCCACGTTTGGTCATTGAAGCCAGTGACATCGACCACCAGCGTGTCACCATCCCAATGACCAACGGAGTCACCCATCCAGGTATTCAAAATGTCGCGGCCCTGCGGGTGCTGGTGCGATCCGTCGGTATGGACGATGCGGATCCCATGCGGATATTCGTACAAAAAGACCACGAGGTCCGGTTTCTGAATAACTTCCCATGGAAAAGGCGTGTAGACAGCGCGCGGAACTCCCGGCAGATTGCAGTGCGCCTGCGGGTCATTCGATGCGTCCTTCATCCGTTCGGCCCGCTTTGCCAATGCCCACGGCTGATAAGGGATCTTGTCGCCAATCACGACGCCTTTACCGGCGGGGATTCCGTACACCGCCGGATGGTCTTCCACATCAAAGGGGGCTAAGGTTTGCGCCAGCCATAAACCGTCCATATCCGGCTTGCCATCGGCAGTGCGCTTGAAAGGCGCCGGCGCAGCTTTTTCCGCCTTTTGAGCGGGCTGGCCAAACGAGCACACTGTGGCCAGCCAGAAAATACTTCCGATGCTAAACCTTCTCAACGAATACCTCTACGCGCGTACGGTTCGATTAGCCTCGGGAGCCTGAATTGGTTCCAGTTGCGCCAACATCTCCTCGGTCCGGTGTTCCCACCACGGCGGCAAATGAAGCTCGGAACCGAGATGGGCTTCGTCTTCGTCGCGGAAGAAGCCGCCTGCCTGGCTGCAGGCGCATTCAACGAGAATACCGCCGGGCGATCGAACATACATCGAGTAGAAGTAATAGCGATCCTTGATGTCGGATGCGTCGGTATAGCCCAGCTCCTCGTAGATTCCCTTTTGCTCCTGCAGTTGCTCGTAGCTGTCGACCGCCAGCGCAACGTGGTGGACAGTTCCCGCTCCAAAGCTCCAGCTTCCCGCCGGACGATCGGGTTCGTGATGCAGAATCAAAGTTTTTCCAAAACCGCCGGTACCTATTTCAAAGCGGTGATACGGCCCTTCCTGGCCGGTCTTGCGGAAGCCCAGAGCTTCGATGAAGAAGCGCTCGCTTTCGGCGACCTCCCGCATCGATAGCACGGTCCCGTAGAAACCCCGGACAGACTCGCCGGCGCCAATATCCTCGGTTGTCCAACCGTGTCGCGAATCATTTGCTTCTTCGATCATTTCGAAGGCTAATCCGGATGGATGCGGGAAGCGAATGAATTTCTGCCCAAATCTCTCTTGGATTCCGCCATGCTGAAGCTTGTGACGGTCAAAATGCTGCTTCCAGAACGGCAATGAGCCCTTGGGCGCCGAATAGGCGGTGGCTGAGATTTGCCCAGATCCTTGGCGTCCCGTTTTTTGTCCATAAGGAAAGGTGGTCTGTACCGAACCTGGTTCCGCATTGGCGTTGGCATAGTACAGGTGGTAGATCGGGATTTTGCCGTCCATCAGGACGGTCTGCTTTACCATGCGCAAGCCAACAGTTTGTGTGAAAAAATCAATGTCTTCTTGGGCGCCACCGACGCAAGCCGTGATGTGGTGTATGCCCGTTACAGGGTAGCTCATCCTTCGTTTTCTCCAGTCGTTCTAAATTCCATCCAGAAGCATGACCGCTGCCACCGGGAAAGTCGATAGCGGCATGGTGATAGTAAACATCAATTTCCCTCAACCAATTCTGCCTAAACCCGGTTCTGTCTAAACCAAGTTCTGCCTAAACCAGGGCCGCCCCGGGTTCTGCCCGCAGCGACTTTCGCGCTATCACTCGCTTGGCCGAGGCTTGCACTCTACGCGAGGACGCAACCTGAGAGCGCCGGGCATATATCTCGCAGTTACGCTCGAGATCGTTCAGTTCGTAGAGGTAATTCGCCATCATACCCAGGGACTGCTTCATCCCGCTTGCCGAGGTGTCCGCAAGCCAATTAATCCTATCGAGACGGGCGCCGTTTTTCAAATGGAAGCGGGCGACGGAATCGAGCGGCTCCTCGCCACGTTTAGCATTCAGCAGATAAAATGCGCATAGAGCCTCCAGATAGCGCCTCTGTTCAGAATCTATTCTGTCAGAATCGGGCCCATCCAATTGTTCCAAAGCTCGTCGCACTTCTGCGCGCACCAGGATCGATTCCAGCTTCTCGAGCTCGGCGGCCAGCCATCTGCGGAAACCCGGGATGGGTGAGAGCGTCGCGAAGGTCCTAAGCTGGGGAAGGTTTTTCCTGAGGTCTTCCACTACGTGCTTGATCAAAAAACTCCCGAATGGGACACTCCGGAGCCCCTCCTGGCAGTTGGTGATCGAGTAAAAAATCGCGGTGTCGGCCGAGGCGGGATCTTTCACGGGTGAGCCCGGATCGAGCAAAGGTTGTACGCGATCGCTCATACCCCGAGTTAGCGCCGCCTCGATAAAGATGAGCGGCTCCTCTGGCATAGCCGAATGGAAGAATGCGTAGCACCGCCGATCGGCTTCCAGCCGCCGGCGCAGATCGTGCCACCCGTGGATCTGATGCACTGCCTCGTATTCGATTAGTTTTTGCAGGACTGCCGCTGAAGAGTGCCAGTCAATGCGCTGAAGCGTTAAGAAGCCGCGGTTGAACCACGAAGTGAGCAGATGCGCGAGATCCGCGGCAATGGGTTCCAAGTGCGGTCCGCTGTCCATCTCGCGCAATACCTGGCTTCTCATCTCGACTAAGATACGAGTGCCTTCGGGCGCGAGATTCAACTGGCGGAATAGCTCCTGGCGAGGTGGTTCGACAACACGCTGCAAGTGTGAAAGGTTCTGGAAAGACGCATCTTTGCGGTAGGCATCAGCGGCGCGGCCAACATCTTCCGGATCGGGAGAAAAATCGACGATCAGAGCTTCAAAGAAAGCTCGCCGCGCTGGTGGATCGAGCGCATGGTAGAGGTCCAGCGTTTCGGCTGCTAAATGGCTGCTATTGATTGCTCCACGTTCTGACAGCAGTGCGCGGCAGAGGGAGAGAAGCCTGCGAATCGATCTGGAATCACTTGCAGGCGCGAGGCTCGACCGAGCCGATCGTTCCAGGAAGCGTGCCAGTCTCACTCGGTCTACTTCTGGTCTTCTTTCTGTTCGGGACCGGTGGCTGCCGAACCGGCAAAGACCTTTCGTCCATCGGGTAATGTCACCTGCCTGGCGGCAGCGGTGTGCGATCCATCCTTGGCCAAAAACGCGCTAAAAGTCACGGTGTCGCCGGCTTTCAGGTCGTCCTTCCGCCAGCCGGCGCGATAGAGCGCGTTTGGAGCCCCGCTTTCGAGCGCCCAGTTCACAACAGTGCCGTCTTCGCCCTTCACGTCCACATAGATATATGCGTGCGGATTTACCCAATCCACCTTTGTGACGGTTCCGCTGAGGGTGATCTGTTTCGCTCCATCAAATTCGGCGGCGAAGGAGTGATGGGCGGACACAGGAACAACCGCTCCGACCAGGCTTAGTACCAGCGCTATGCCAGCGATACTTGTGAACTTCACTGCGATCTCCGATAAAGAGGTGTTCTCAGCCAACATTGTCACGCTATTGAGGGAGTTTTCTCTTATTATCACGCGAAGTGATCCACGATATCCGATTTTGCGTTATCGGCCGTTCTGCGCGGAAATGAGCCAAACTCGATAATTGATCATGAAAGGGCCGCGAAGTTATGAAGCTAAGCACTGATCGCATCTTGACCACCCATGTAGGTAGCTTGCCCCGTCCTCAAAAGGTTGTCGATTTCCTGTTTGCGCAGGATCGCGGGGAAAACTACGATCTTGCCAAGTTCGACGAGGCAATCCGATCGGCGGTGCTCGGTGCGCTGCGAAAGCAAATGGATGCCGGGGTGGACGTGGTCAGCGACGGAGAAATGGGCAAGATCAGCTACGCCACCTACATTCGACATCGACTGACGGGGTTTGAGGGCGATTCCCCGCGTCCTACGCCGCAGGATCTGGAGGATTTTCCCGGTTATAGGGATCGATTAGTCTCGGCCGGAGCGTCGGCCAAGTACCAGCGGCCGGTTTGCAAAGGTCCGATTACGGTGAAGGACCTGGCGCCGCTTGAAAACGACATAGCCCGAATGCGGGAGGGCTTGGCGCAGGTGAATGCGACCGAAGGCTTTATGAATGCCGTCTCGCCTGGGACCATCGCCGTTTTTCAACCGAACGAATATTACCCGTCGCACGCCGCTTACATGGAAGCGCTCGCGGACGCCATGCGTTCGGAGTACGAAACGATCGTAAATGCCGGACTTCTGCTTCAGGTGGACTGCCCGGACTTAGCCATGGGACGGCACAGCCGATTCCGCGACATGACCGACGATGAGTTCCTGCGAGCCGCTACCGTTCAAGTGGAAGCGCTGAATCATGCGCTCGCAAACGTCCCAGCTAACCGCGTGCGCATGCACGTCTGCTGGGGTAACTACCAAGGTCCACACACGCACGACTTACCGCTTGAAAAGATTCTTCCGGTTGTGCTGAAAGCCAAGCCACAGGCCTTGCTGCTCGAGGGCGCCAATCCTCGGCACGAGCATGAGTGGGAGATTTGGTCGGTACAGAAACTTCCTGACGACAAGATTCTGGTACCGGGTGTCGTCGCGTCCAGCTCGAATTATATTGAACATCCGGAGTTGATTGCGCAACGAATCGAGCGGTACGCCGATTTAGTCGGACGCGAGCGCGTCATTGCCGGTACGGATTGTGGCTTTGGGACCTTCGCTGGTTTTGGACCCGTGTTTCCTGACTTCTGCTGGCTGAAGCTGCGCGCTCTTTCAGATGGCGCCAAACTCGCGTCCGACAAGCTGTGGGGGAGAGCTCGTTCGGCGGCTTGATCTGATGGATCCGAAGCAGTAACTGATTCTGGCAATAGCCGATTACATGCAATTTGGAGTAAGATTCTGATAAACAGTCATGAGAATAGAATTGGGATTTCGAGGACGGTGGAGTTCCCTAGGCCGGTCAGAAATGAAGCGGCTCTTACCGGTCGCGCTGTTGGCTACGGTCTGTTTCGCGCAGACCACTACGGCATCCCCGTCTGCCGGCCCAGTGCTTGGCATCCTGAACTACATCCATGCAGTGAACGATCTTGACACCACGCTCGCTTTTTACAGCGACGTATTCGGGTTGAAAGGCGAACCGCGCCCGTTCCCCAATCCAGGCGTTCCGGCGCTGACCAATTCGCCTGGGGTCTCGCTGCGGCTTGCCGTTTTGAAGTTGCCGAATAGCGACTTCGGCTTCGAGCTCACGCAATTTTCTGGTGTCGATCGTCATCCCGGCCGGGCCAAGCATACCGATCCCGGCGCGGCTTTGCTGGCTCTGCGCGTCAAGGACATGGCGCCGGTGCTCGCGGCAATCAGGAAGAGAAATGATCCGATCGTCACCTCCTCGGGCGCGCCGGTCACCATCGCTACTCCGCGTGGCGACATTCACTCGCTTTTAGCGCAGGATCCCGACGGTTACTTCATCGAGGTTGTCCAATCCCCACCGCCTGCCGGTGTTACGTCCGAAGGCAACGTTTACGCCGCCTCGGTTGGTCTGACGATCGCCAACCGTGAAGCGACGCTGAAGTTCTACCACGATCTGCTGGGCTTCGATCTTACCGGCAAACCTGACTTCTCAAGCGATCCGGTGATCGCGGACCTGGTGGGCGCGCCCCATGCGCAATCGCGCGAGTTGGTCGGGAATATTCCGGGCACGAAGACCCTCATGGCGTTTTACGATTACAAGGGGGTTTCCCGAGCCCCGTTCCATTTACGGGTTCCCGATCCCGGAGCGCCCGCCGTCGCTTTGCGCGTGCAAGATCTGGATGGACTCCTAAAGCGTATGCGAGCCGCCGGCGTGCAAGTGACCTCGCGCGGTGGCGAAGTGGTTCAGTTCTCACCGGCCATTCGGAATATTTTCGTCGAGGATCCAAACGGACTGAATATCGAGTTGTTCGAGTCCAAACCATAGGGCGCCTACCGTCGACGGGTCCGCACAATAGATATCCACACACGATATCCTCGAAAGTCCTCCTGCATCAGCGAAATTGATGATTATTATCGCCGCACTGCGCTAGTCATCGCGAAGAACTGATGCTATCTTTTCATAAACAATTCGGCAAATAGCTATCGGCCCACAGGCCAAACCAAAAGGGGTGCGACCCATGATAAGTCTCAAGAACCGTGAAGTTCTATTCCTCCTTATTGTGTTCTGCTTGTGGGTGGCTGTAGCACCCACATTTCTATTCGGGCAGGCTGCGACCGCGTCGATAGCTGGACGAGTAACGGACTCCTCGGGCGCCGCCATTCCTGGCACGCTGGTGACCGTGAAAAACACCGCGACATCAGCGGCGCAGACCGTCAACACCGACGATCAAGGCCGTTATACCGTACCGGAACTGCCAATCGGCCCCTATGAAGCAACGGCCTCCAAGTCTGGCTTTCAGAATGAGGCTCGGAGCGGCATTACTCTCACCGTGGGAAGCGCGCCGGTGGTCGATTTTCAATTGATGATCGGGCAAGCAACTGAAACTGTTAGCGTGTCGGCGGAGGCGTCGCAGGTGGAGACCACTACCGCAGCGGTTTCTTCCCTTGTGAACTCAACCCAGATGCGCGAGCTGCCGCTCAATGGCCGGAATTTCGAGCAATTGATTCTACTCGCTCCAGGCGTATCGACTTATCCGGCGGGCGGAAGCTCCGCGCTCACTTCGGTGGCCAACGCCTACTCGATCGCCGGAAACCGGCCGGAAGGATACAACAACACCTTGGATGGCGAGGATGTCCTGAACTGGTGGCAGCGCAATGCCGGCGGTAACGTAACCGGCACTTCTTTAGGCATCGACAGCATCGCAGAATTCCAAACGCTCACCGGCACTTATGGCGCCCCATACGGTGGAAACGGTGGGGCGGTTATCGCCGTGACCAAGTCGGGCACCAACGAGTTTCATGGCTCCCTATACGAGTTCCTCCGCAACAGCGACCTGGACTCGCGCGGCTTCTTCGACGCGGGCTCTCCGCCTCCTTTTCGCCGCAACCAATTCGGTGCGACTTTCGGCGGCCCCATCAAAAGGAACAAAATCTTCTTCTTTGTAAATTACGAAGGAATCCGGCAGGTGCTGGATACGACGTACATAAACTATGTTCCCACCCCGACGCTGCGTCAAGGGATCTATAACGGCACCCAGATAACTAATATAAATTCAGCCGCGGCAGCGATGCTGCAGGTGTACCCTCTTCCGAATGAGCCCTTCAACGCCAACGTCGGAATTTACAAGTTTGTGGGCCCTCAGATCACGCCGGAAGATTTCGGCGTAGCGCGCATCGATTACAACATCTCAGAGAAAGACTCATTATTTGGCCGATATCAGGCCGATTTCGGAACTCGGACCACGTACGCCGGCCTGGGGCTTTGGCCAACATACGATCTCACCCATAATCAGTTCCTGACTGTCGGAGAGCACCATATTTTCTCACCTACTTTGGTCAATGAATTCGACGCGTCTTATTCTCGGCCGGTCACAAACGAATTTCAACCGACTCAGCACGCGGCCCTTCAGATCTTCACCCCAGCCAGGGAAGACGTTTACCTTAGCATGCCGATCGGCCTTACGCCGCTCGGCGCCTCATTCATCAACCCCTTTCAATACATCCAGAACAAATTCACCGAAAGAGACGACCTGAAATGGATCCGGGGCGCGCACACCATCAGTATTGGTGGCACGTTCCGGCGCGAGCAGCTCAATCCATTTGCGTACACGTACTGGAATGGATTCTATCTGTTCACCAGCATCCCGAACTTTTTCGCAGGTAATCCGGCTACTTTTACTGGTGCGCCCAACGGGGGAACGGACACCCTCCGCGCCGAGCGCGACATTCGGATCACACCTTACGTTCAGGACGACTGGAAAGTCAATAACCGGCTGACGCTGAATATCGGTTTGCGCTATGACTGGGAATCGAACCCCATCGAGATTCATAATAACTTCTACAACGCCGTGGGCCCGCCCTTCAGTACCGGCTTTCAGAACGTGCCGCACGCGTTTGTGAGCAATCCGTCGAACAAGAATTTCGATCCTCGGGTGGGTCTAGCTTGGGACGTCTTCGGAGATCATAAGACCGCCGTTCGCGCCGGCTTCGGCATCTTTCATGACACGTTCCAGACCTACACGTTCTCGTCGGCGTATCTGACCAATCCTCCCTATCTGACCGAGAACCAGATCTTCACTAACGGCGATCCGAACTTCCCGACGCCTTTCGTTGGCGGTGGAACGCCCCTGCTGAGCAACACGAACGGGACGTATTACGGAATCCACACCACCCCGTATAGCCTCGAATACACCGCTACCATCCAGCGGCAGCTCCCCGGGAATACGCTATTGACCGTGGGTTATGAGGGAACGCGCGGCGTTCATCTGCTCGCCTTCCATGATTTCAACGCGCCGATACCAACGATCAATAACGGAGTTTATACTTTCGTTCACCCGGACCCGGTGAACCCCTCCATACTGGACGCGAACGCCCCTCCAGATCCTCATTTTGGCTCGTTGGACATGTTGGACACCAGCAGCTATTCGGCCTACAACGCGCTGCAAGTTGGCCTGCAACACCGGCTCTCTTCGAATTTCGTGTTCCAATTCTCATACACCTATTCGCATTGCATCGATGATTCGTTTGCGTATGCCGGCTTGGGAGCCAACAACGTGACCTCGTCCAATACCAATCCTTATAATTGGGCGCTTGACAAAGGAAACTGCAGCTTCGATCTCCGCCACAACATTTCGGCCAACGCGGTCTACGTCCTTCCGTTCACGGGCAGCCGTTGGGTAGAAGGTTGGCAATTGACTGGAGTTGAGGCTTGGCACACCGGTGTTCCATTTTCGCTCGGAGAAGGCACGCAGCCGTACTTAGCGAACAACTTCGACAATCCGCGGCCGGATTACATCGGGGGCTGCAATGTCTACGCCAATCAGAACGTGCACGAGTGGTTCAATCCGGCGTGTTTCACCGCCTCCCCCTATGGCACACTCGGTACCCTGGGAAGGAACGTCTTAGTTGGACCAGGTTACGTGGAAACCGACCTGGGTGTGATGAAGGAGACCAGGATCACCGAGCGCGTCAATCTCCAGTTCCGCGCCGAACTGTTCAATCTGTTCAATCATCCCAATTTCAACATTCCGGTCGATTCAGTCTTTACCGCGGGGTCGGCAGCTACCAACTATGAATCCACGCCCGTCGCGACAGCGGGTCAGATTACTTCGCTCGTGGGGAGCGGCGGACTTAGCAATGTCGCGCGTCAGACGCAGTTTAGCTTGAAGTTGATCTTTTGATCGGCCTAAACGCTAGCTCCCCGTTCGGACCTCTGCGCCCCGATCAGCGGCGTACAGCGGCGCGCCTTTGCGGGCGGCTTCTTGGCTGGGCTACACGGCGGAGCGACCGGTCCCGGTTGCCACCGATCTTCGTCCTCTTCTTTGCTTCCTCAGGAGCCCACCGCTTCGCTTATCAGCAGAACTGATCTGCAATATCACTGCATTTGGATTAGCCACGACGTTGTTTCCCGGCGTCGGCATATGGAACGATCGGGGATCTGGGAAGAAATAACATGCGGGGTACGGGCTATGAGGACACCGACTTCGGTGTGTTGAAAATACGCGGCTCGGTGAGAGATTCAGCCTTCAATTTCGCGCAGAGCTGTTCAATATCTTCAATCATCCGAACTTTGCGCCCGCCTCAGGCGGCATCTATAACGCAGGCGTGGTACCGACGATCAGCGCGACCGGCAATCAGATGACGTCGATTATCGGCAACGCGCGTCAGACGCAATTCAGCTTGAAGTTGATTTTCTAGATCGCTGAACATACTGCCGCTCCGCTCCCTGGAGATGAATGCCAGGAAGCGGCGCGGACAATTCCAATGCCCGCGTGAACAAGTCTCTATTCTGGCTTCTCAGTACAGACCTAAACTAACAACCCGATCGTTCTCGTCCACAAAGACATTTAAATGGCGATTCTTATATGAGTAGATCTTGTTCCCGTTCGGACTCTTCACTATTGCAACATCCTTGCCCCACCATTTCTTGCAGTCATTCCAAGTTGTTATCCTGGACGGATACAGATAAACGTTGGTCATTCGACTCGTTTTAGAATCGAACTCCAGTTCGATACGATTGGTAGTCAGAGTCGGATCATGGAACGTATAGATATCACCCGTCACATTCTGTGCCGAGTCATACGCGTAACGGTGCGACAGAGGGTCGCCCATAGTCGTGCGGGCATCCTGCTCAGACCAAACGAGCAATCGAGTGACTAGAAAATCCCCGACAGACTTACGCATCTCATTAGGGATTTGAGCCCCTGGGCGTATGATCGGATGGGATGCCGATGTAGGACCGGAATTAGTTTCCCGCGTCATTGTAAACGTGCCATTCCCCCGAGCGCCAAGACAATCTGAGCCAGTGTAGGTGCCGATAATGCGATTACCGTCGGAAACACCTTTCGCTTTGTAAATCCCGGGACAGTTCTCGATAGTCTGTGAAAGTTCAAACGCAAAGTCTGCATTCATCACAGTTCCTTTGATCATCCCGCCACCGCCAAGTGAACTCGTGTAGGTTCCCACGACTTGCCCATCGGAATTCTGGATCAAATTGAAATCCAGCTTACCAGAGGCTTTGTTATCCGCGAACGTGGCAGACCATGAACCATCGATACTCGGCTGGGACTGTGAGGCCGGCTCTACAGAAGCTTTGGACTCCGAACGCGGAGCCGTACTCTGAAGTGAACTGGGGACAGTATCACCTGAAGCGAGACGCGGCTCGTAAATTGCCATCAGAGGCCGGGTGCCGGTAATTGTCAAGAGAACTTTCGCATACTCGATTGGTATGGCGAAGTTGACATTCTGAGCATCGTCATAAGCTGACCGCACGACCGCTATTACTTCTCCTCTAAGGTTGACTATAGGACCACCCGAACTTCCATGACTTACAGGTGCCGTGATCTGAATTAGGCGAGATCCTTCTCCTTGCTGAATTGCACTGACGATACCCTACGAAAGAGTGTTGTCAAGACCCATCGGATGCGAGATCGTATAAACCTTCGCACCCACTTCCACGTCTGCTGATTTCGCGAGATGCAGGTATGGGAGTTCGACAGCTTTAATCTTAAGGACAACTAGATCTCGGCGTTTGTCCACATCAACGACATCGACGGCATCGTACACATCGCCACTGGCAAGCCTAACCGCCGCCTGTTTCATGTGTTCGATGACATGGTAGTTAGTAATGAGCCGCCCATCCTCGCTGACCAGGAATCCAGTGCCGCGCGCCACGCTGTTCTCATCTGCCGCCACCACTAAGACGACCGCAGGGGCGACTCTCTTGAAGATTTCTGTCGCGGTTGATAGCGGCGACGGAGTCTGGGCCCGTCCAAGCGTGCTGCAAAACAACAGAACTACACAAGGCAGCAACAATACAGTCGATTTCATGCTCGATTACAATCGGCGGCATGTCGCTAAACCCGCAGCTCAGAATGCAAACTAATGCTACTTAGTCAGGAGGTATTTGCAATCTAGTCCTTTTCTAGGCAAGTACCTGCGAACAGAAGATTGTGGTACGCCCGAGAGGATTCGAACCTCTGACCTTTTGCTCCGGAGGCAAACGCTCTATCCAGACTGAGCTACGGGCGCTCTGTGGCTATTTAGTTGGATGCGACGTGATGCGTCTTGGCCGTACCGGTGTGATGCACCGGCGTCGCTGGCTCCTTCAACAGCGTCTCAATCATGTTGCGCCAATAGCTTTCGGTATAGTATGTCGGGTCGTCACCCGCCGCGGGCGTTTGCGACCGAATAGAGCCTCTGCGGTCAATCCACACGATTTGAGGTACCGTATAGCGTTCCATCACGTTGTACCCCAGATATGCCATCACCTCTTCGGGTGTGCTGTACCCTACCGGATAACCGATCTGGTAATCCTTCACGAAATTCGAAACCAATGTGTTCGCCATCGTGTTGAAGGCCGCATCTACCGGTTGGAAACCGCGCGGGCCATACTCCTTGTAGAGTTCCGTAAAGACTTGCGAAGTATGCTGACAATGCGGGCAGGTGGTGTGAACCATCAGCAACGCGACGACTTTCCCTTTTAGACTGCTCAGCAGCATTTGTTTGCCATCCACGAAGTTGACGACAAACTCAGGCGATTTTCGAAGCACCGGCGGAGCTTCGTTTTTCGGGGTTTCCGCTTTCGGGGTCGCGGCGTTCACTCCGATTCCAGCGACTAGCAAGAGGGCAGCACAGGCCAAGCGCATCCAAAAACTCCTTTACTCTTAGTCTACCCGGATTATATCGTGGGATGTTTAGGCTGGTAGGGCGGTGCTTCTGACAGAGGGCGGTGTTTTGATGAGAGCGCGGTGCTTGGCGCGGATTTCTCTAACGCCGCTTTGGGCTACGATGCTGTTATGGGCCTTTCTGGCCGATTGCCCTGGCTTCTCGCGATGCTTCTGGCGGCCTCGGCGGTGGCGGCTCAAGAGCAACCTACGGTTGTCTTCGGCACGACGGTAGTGATCCCGTCCGGCTTGCGCGGGTTGGTCTATCACATTCATAAGAACACCTTGAAGCTTCCCGATTTCGAGAACCTGAAGCCGGTTAAGACGCCCATATACACCTCATCGCTGAATGTGCCGCCGCAAGATTTCGCACAGGGTTTTCCCGGCGTCACCAAGCGCACCGAATGGTTCGCGGTCGACTACCGCGGAAAGTTCTGGATTGCCGATCCAGGCATGTACACCTTTTCTCTGCTTTCCGACGACGGGGCGAAACTCTATATCGACAGTCAGATCGTGATCAACAACGACGGAACGCATGGACCGCTGGAGAAGACAGGTGACATCGATTTAATGGGTGGCCTGCACTACATCCGTGTCTCTTATTTCCAGGGACCGAAATTCCAAATCGCTCTGGTATTGAAGGTCGCTGGTCCCGGCCAGGAATTACACGTCTTCAGCACCGATGAATTCAAGCCTCCGCCGGACCCTGGCGAATGGCGTTTTCCCGTAAAGGCCGAGCCCGCGCAAAAGTAGGACCTTTCGCCGCGGCGCGGACGTTCAGGGCACGGGTGCATTCCACCCCTCAATTTGATTCACCGTTACCCCGTCCACCCAAACACGGAAATAACCCGAATCGCCTCGTCCTACCATCAGCAAAGGCGTATTAGTTGTGATCTCGAGCTGCTTCCATTTGCCTTGCATCACTCGCCGGTATTGCTCGACATATTTCCGTGCCGTGTCCGGCGAATCCCACGTGGACGCTACAACGAGTACGGGAAATTTTTCACGTTTGTGTTCGAATAATCCATAGGATCCGCCTCCCAAATGCGCCGCTAGAGCGTCGCCCTCGGCCGCGGTGCTGTATTCGGAGAGCAGCACTCGAAAATCCAGCTCTCCTAACGTGCCGTCGGCCAACTTGCGAAAATCGCGTGAGTCGGGCAGTGGCGGCGGTTCTGGAACCACGATTCCACCATGTCCCAAATACCGCCGCGGATGCAGAATCTGACCGGTGCCCGCTGGAGGACGAAGGAAGACTTCCGAGAAAGCCACGCGCCCCAGCTTTTGAAATACAGCGTCCTGAAACGCGATCCCATCGGCGTAGGGGAATACGAGAGACTCCCGGATATATAGCGGCGCTTTCGAGAACACTGGATATTGCTGCGCCGCCGAGCCCTCGATACTCTTCTTCATCAATTCCAAAACAGAGTCAGGGATTTCCGGCTTTCCGCCGCCTGCGAGCGAAATGTAGGCGGCCATCAGCCAGGTCGCTTGCCCCTCCATTACCGCTTGGCGCGCCGCGCTGCTATCGTCGCTCCGCATTCCTTCCCGGATGTATTTCGCGAGGTGAAAATGCTGATCCGCCAGAGCGTGCGCCAGTTCATGAACCAATGCAATACGCTCCTCGTCGCCTTCGCTTGAACCCTCCAGTACAAACAGCTTCTTTTGGTTGTAGTCGTAAAATGCGGCGGCCTGTTCGGTAAGCAAATCGAGCGTGTTCTTGCGCAGGTCGAAATCGGCGGGCACCAGGCCCAGCATCTTGAGTGTGAGCTCTTCGGCTCTGGTCTCTTCCGGCTTCATGGTCTCGCGGAGGCGCTGCTCAAGATATCGACGCAACTGGTCTTTGGTAATCAGCGCATAGGGAACGTCATGCTTGAACGCGAGGCCAGTGATCTCCGACAGGCCCTTTTTGATGTGGTCAATATTCGCGAACAGGTCTTCGGCGGGCGCCGGACAAACCAGCGCCCAAACGGCGAACAGTGAGAACACCGGGGGTGAGAACAAGCGTTTCATGCGACAATAGGCCTTATGGCGGACGATAAACTGTATTCAGCCGAAGCACACGGTAGCGGGACCTTCATCATCAGCAAGCCGAAGCGGAAGGGCCCGAAGCTTCGCCAGTCGCGACTGAAGAAGCCTCAGCGCGGAGCGCGGAAGTAGTTAGTCCAGCTTGAAACGCCGGCGTCGCGTTGAGATAACGCCAGTTCAGAAGATGAAGCTCAGCCCGCCACGCAGGGCGCGAGGCGACGGCACCAGCGTCACTCGCTGGCCGCCTTCGGTAACAGGCAAGTAGCCCTGAGCCAGTCCGTTCTGCAACTCCGCGGTAGCTTCCAGACGTCCAGGCATCCCCGGCACGGACGGAATCGGTTGGCGAACGCGAACGTTCAATCCGGGCTCCGTATAGGGACTCTGTGTCAGATAGAAATGATCCGGCATGATGGTGTTGTTATAGTCCATCCACTGGTAACTCCCGGTGACGATCGTACCGGTGAGCGGAAGCTTGGCCGATGCTCGCGCAGAAGCCCAGAAGCGTTGTACGGTCTGCAGACTCGAGCGCAATCCGTCGGCCGACATCGCGGTAGGATCTTGCCGATCGGGTGAAAGCGCGCCACCGCTTCCGAACGAAGTTCCCACTTGCACGCGCTCTCCCAGCGCTTGGGACAGCGAGGCCGCGAAACCGGAACGCCGATAGCTACCGGCATCGAAAATACTATTCTGGGATGAGATGTCCGGCAGCAGGTCACCCGCGGCGAAAGCGCCATCGGGAGCAACCACGGTCATAGCGGCGTTGCTCACCTTCTCGCGATAGGCGCTCAAGCTAAGGGTAGTGTCGCGGATTTTCTTCTCGTAACCGACCTCGAGGTCCTGCGAACGTTGAATCGCCGCGTGCCCGTTTAATAACGACAAACGAGGCAGAGTCGCCAAAGCAGCCAGGTCCTGCGCCAAAGCTTCCGCATCCCCGCCGGTACTTCTGTCTTGGCCCCGTGGTTCCATCAGTAATTCCGGTGGTTCCATCAGTAATTCCGTAGGAGGCGCTCCAGAGCTAAAAGCGGCCTTCACCTTGCCCAACATCCCCAAATCGTATGTCAGACGCGCGAACTTATTGAGTGAATTCAGGTGATCTGTGTAGGTCACCGAATCGAGCGAAGCGCCATAATCCAGGCGCAAATTGTCAGTCAGCATTTTGCTGTCATGCATCGACACCGACATCGTTCGTAACGCGGGCACGCCATCGGTTTGCCCTGTCAAGACTGCCAAGCCGCCGCGCACAGGCAGATAAACTTGCTGCACGGTTATGGCGATCTCCGGGCCTTCGCCTTGCTGGCTGTAACTGGTACGGAAGCCGGCTGCAGGAAGCCCTGCGTGGGCGCTATAGCCAACGTTGCCGCTGAATTGGAGCTCGCTATGACCGAAGACCGAAGTCGCCACCGCGAACGCCGTTCCCAAATCGGACTGCGCGGATGTTCCACCGAGCGATCCCGCATCTCCGGCGGACAGATTCAAGACGCCCCGGGTATCGGAGAATGCGCTGCCGGAGGTGGACTGGCGTTGCTCTGGATCGGAGCCGCTGAAGCCCGGAAGCATCCGCAAAACTGGACGCGTTGCGGCAGACTCCTTCAGCACCCACTTCCAATCGTCGCTCATCAGAGCGCCTTCACCGGGTTTAGCGTACACCAATTCCACCGAGCTCAAGACGCTCGCCAGATTGACGTACAGCAAACTTTGCATGCCCGGTTGGACGGCGATCTTTTGCTTCAC
>Ga0213875_10000789_pt1 | contig 23665 bp, 15 predicted proteins | sample BarmaccomBMRX_R8_FD_160105 | JGI IMG/M metagenome (GOLD analysis project Ga0213875, IMG submission 160105) | Root-associated microbial communities from Barbacenia macrantha in rupestrian grasslands, the National Park of Serra do Cipo, Brazil - RX_R8 | ecosystem: Host-associated > Plants > Roots... | reverse complement strand
GCAAGAAAGGATTCTATCCAATTGTCGGCGGCGGCACTGGCGAAGATGGAAGCTGCCGCAAGTGCCTATGTCCGGTCGTTGCGGAATGGGTCGGACTTGGCTTATGGCTCCTACGGACTCGGATATAGCAGGTCATGGGACCGGAGTATCGTAACGTCAGCGGGACGCACGGCACACCGCAACGAGGTACGAGAACGATTTCGTAGCACGCAGCAGGGCGCCGAAGAACTGGTTAGCAGGCTACAGAGACTCCGGGCAGATGGACTAGCTCCGACTCTGCGGGCGGGCACAGCACGCGATCATGGCAGTTTCACCTCTGCGCGCCCGATCCATCACCGCTATCCTCGAGTCATTACGGTCAGGGAAGCGGCTCGCCTACATTCATTTCCGGACTGGTTCCGATTCCACGTGACAAAATGGCATGGCTTTCAGCAAATAGGGAATTCTGTCCCGCCTTTCCTCGCGGAAACGATCGCCGGCGAGGTAATCCGCGCTCTGGGTAGTTCGCCGCTGAAGAACAAGGCCAAGCCGGAACCTCGCGACGACAGCTTGCTGACGCTCGGCCTGGTCGAAGCGGCTATGCACTACGACATTGACCCGGCGACTCTGCCGAAAGAGAGTCGAGTGCGTAAACCTAAAGCCGCGCTCTAGATTAGGCGCTGCCGCGATTTTGCTTGATAATTGCCAGTCGCTCTCGTACTACCTTGGCGATAAGATCTGCCGCCCCCTCTGAGTTCTCGTGAGCCCAGATACGCACTGGCTGCCACCCGTGGGCCAAGAGTTTCGCATCCGTATCGGCGTCCCGTGCGCGATTGCCGGAGATTTTCTTTGTCCAATATTCTTGATTGGAATGCGACGGCACGTAGTGTTCAGGACAACCGTGCCAGTAGCATCCATCGATAAATACGGCCACCCGCGCGGATGCAAATACAAGGTCGGCTGACCGGCGAACACCAGGGATAGGGCGGGCTGCGACGCGATAACGAAGCCCGCGCCGATGCACCGCCGAGCGAACAGCCAACTCTGGGCGCGTATCTCGGGACCGGTTTCCCCGCATGACATTGCGCACGCGCGGCGACGAAGCCCAAGACTGCGTGCTCGACTCCACACGAGCACTCTAGCCATCTCATAGAGTCCGGTCACCCGATCGCCTACGGGCAATGGATACGGCTGCCGTGAACGCCTGGTCTGCCGATACAGGCCTAGGGCGAGTTGATCTACCCGCGCGATTGTGCCCCGAGCGCCCGAGAGGACCGGGCTAGCACCGTCTCTCAGCACTAGTGCGGCAAAATTCAATATTCAGACCGCACGCGGCGCGCATGCGGACCCTCACCGCCGTACGGCCTCTACCACGTCCGTAAGATCAGCGGCTCTGCGCTGACCTGGCTGGCTGCCGTCCTACCCGCTCCGTCCCCAGCTTCCTGACCTCACCCCCTCTTCGAGCGGCCGAGGTCAGGAAGCACTCCACAGAACGGCAGCCAGCCAGGCAAAGAGCACTAAGAACAAAATCAGTATCAAGATCAAGAGCTGGGAACCCTGCACCCGGGCGTCCGAGGCGACCACAGGTGTCGCTGCTGCAGAATTGCGCCGGGTTTAGTTTGCTGGGCCGACGAAGGTGCCGAGTCCGCGGACTACATAGACCCGGTCCTCGTCGATGAGCAGGGCCATGGCTTTGCGGACGGTGTCGCGGGCGAACCCAGTTTCCTGCACGAGCGTAATCTCACTGGGCAGTTTCGCCCGCGGCGGGTAGGTGCCGTCATCGATGCGCGCCCGCAGATAATCCGCCAGCTGGATGTGCTTGGGCACGTCGGGACGATCGAGCTTCACAACTGATCAAGCTAGATGACCAGCAACAACGACTTACAGCCACCGTCGTAGGTAGACGCCTATAGACAGGGGTAGACATCGAGCCTATGCTGGTTCCTGCCCGCACCCGGCGACGACCCGGACCGGTGCGGCCTGCCGGATCCGCTGACGGGTCGGTCACGAGGCGAGCCCATGACCGTCGTCCCTCACCAGCTTCCTCCCCGGGCCGCACCTGATGATGTGCTGGTCCCATTGGTGTCCCGGCGCTTGGCCGCCGCCGGGCTGGGAGTCCAGGTATCCCGCAAGCAGGACACCTGCGAGCTGACCGTCATCGGCGTCACGGCCGGGAAGTCGCTGCTGGAGTTCCAGGCCAGCTGGCAAGCCCGCTGGTACTGGGAACCGGCTGGGCCGTCCGCGAGCCCGGCTGCTCTCGCATCGACCATCGGCTACCTACTAGGCGCATCACCGAACCCGGCCAGCCTGGCCGCCTACCGCAACCTGCCGCTGAAAGGACAGGTCGGCCGATCCCTGCAGGACCAGGGACTCACCGTCGCCTTGCGGGTCAGCGAAGACCTGGACTCGTTCGAGGCCACCACCGACATCGACATCACCAGCCCGGCCCGGCCCTGGCTCGGCACCATCCGCCTGTCCGATGACGCCGCCCTGGACTGGCATGTGAACTGGCACACAGCGTTCCAGGGCAATCCCGCTGCCCTGATCGACGTGATCACCCCGATCCTGCGCCACCGCTGAACGATGCCGTACTTCGCCGTTCGGGGCTTCACTGTGGCGGCGGATTTCCGCCCGTGACCGGACAGCCCCCGCCGTACTCCGGTCCCCGCTCCAGTCCCGTCCCGCTCCACCGCGCACCGCCGTCACCGCTGCCCGCCGCCGGCAGCTGACACGTTCCCGCCGCTGCGTGACGGCGTTGCCGAAGCTGCCGAAAGTGCCGAACTTCCGCCGGCGATTTGCTGAGCATGTCGTGCTGCCGATGGTGCCGGCTGCCGCCGGGGCCTGCCGGAGAACGATCATTCCGGTGACCAGCCGCGGACCTTCCGGCTACCGTCCGGTCCGACCTGGCCCGCCTGCGGGTCGTTGAGAAGCGGGGGCCGTGGCGGGCGATTTTTTAGCCACCTCCCGCCTCCAGGCTTTGCGCGGGGACCCCTGCGGCCGGCCCGGCAGACCGAAAACCTGCGGGCAGGCAAGCCCGGCCTGCCCTGCCAAAAAGCGTAGGGCCGGCCGCCCCCCCGCACAAAGCCCTCCGGCGGCAGGACACCGGCCAAACAATCCCCCGCCACTACCAGCCCGGGAAAAGACACAAACAATGAGCAATACCCCACCAGGAAAACCGGAAAGTACACACGAAATACATGGCAACAATAACCCAGGCGTCATTCCTGAATCAGGCATTATTGCCTATAATTTGAGGGAGGGAGAAAGGCCGGACGGGCTGAAGTCCGGTTCAAAATCAAGATAGCCACCGGGAAAGAAGCACGTGAGCTGGATGCCCGGCAGGCCGAGGCGATTTGGAGGCTGCTGCAATGGGCACAGCAGAACAAGCACCCGCACTCACCGGGCCAGGACTGAGCACACCCGTCTTGTCGGTCGCGGCCACGGCCGGGCCGGCGGAGGTGGTGCCGGTGGCGTTCATCGGCCGCACCTCCACGTTGATGCAGGACCCGGTCGCGTCCTTGCGCCGGCAGGTCCGCAAGTCCCAGGCCTGGCTCCCGGCCCGGTTCAAGATTGTCGCCTGGTACTGGGACGTCGAGTCCGGCGGCCTGGACCTGGACCAGCGCAGCCGCGGTGACAACTGGCAAGCCGCGGCCGGGGCCGGCATTCCCCGCGACGGCGGCATGGCCGACCTGCTGCGCGCGGCCCGCTCCCCGGAGCCGCCGTTCGCGTTCGTCATCTGCGAGGACATTGAGCGGTCGGCCCGCGACAATTACAACTCCCTCAAACTGGAACGCCGGCTGCGGGACGAAGGCATCGCGATATTCGCGACCGATGAGCCGTTCAGCATTCAGGGGGTCAACGCCACCACCATTCTCGTCCGCCGGGTCAAGCAAGGCGTCGCCGAATGGTACCGGCTGCAGCTGAAAGAAAAAGTGTGGGAGGGGCTGAAAGAGCACAACTACGACGGGTGGAACATCGGCCCCGTCCCTTACGGGTACACCGCCGAACGGCACACCCACCCGAATCCGATGAAAGCCGCCACCGGCCGCACCAAAACCCGCCTCGCCGTCGACCCTGGACGCGGACCGATCATCACCCAGATCTACCGGTGGCGGGTCACCGACCAGCTCGGCGTCCCCACCATTCGGGCCCGGCTCAACGCTGACCCGGCCGCCTACCCGCCCCCGGACACCACCCGGGGCTGGACCCTGGCCGGCCTCTACAAGATCCTGGCCAATCCCAAATACACCGGCTACCAGGTCCTCGGCCGCACCCACATCACCAGCCCCACCCGCCGGGCAGTGGTTCCGCCGGAGCAGTGGATCTGGTCCCGCGAGGCAACCCACACCGCCCTAGTCAGCAAGGACATGTGGGACGCCGCCCAAGTCATCAGCGCCGCCCGCGGCAACGTCCAGGACGCCGAGCAGCCGAAGACTCGCCCTGGCCGCCGTTACCGCTATCGGGGGCGCCTGTGGTGCAAAATCTGCAAACGGCGGATGCGCGGCGTCACCCGCACCACCCCCCGCGCCCGTAAGCCCGCGAGCTACACCTACTACCAGTGCCCCCACGACCCCGCCGCCCTCGCCCACGCCGCCGCCTACCCCGACCACCCCAACGTGATGATCAGCGAAAAAGCTCTCATGGCCGCCACCGCATCCTTCTTCACCCAGTACGTGTTCGGCCCGGACCGGGCCACCATGCTGAAGGCCCAGCTCCCCGCCGACGCCAAGCAGGAAGCCGCCCGCCGCGCCCTCCAGGCCAAGCGAATAGACCAGCAGCTCGCCAAGAACGAGACCGCCCAGCACGCCCTCATCACCGAACTGGAAACCCCGGCCGATCCCGGCGACCCCGCCGCTACTGCGCTGCGCGACCGGATCCGGGCCCGCTACCGCGAACTGCACGGCGAGCAGAAGACTCTCGAAGCCCAGCGCGACGCCCTCGACACCGCCACCACCGAAGTCCAAGACCCGGCCCTGCTCGATGCCCTGCCCATCCTCGGCGATATCCTCACCGGCGCCCCCGCCGGCCTGGCCGAGCAGCTCTTCGAGGCCTTCCACCTCCACGCCGTCTTCAGCAAGGAACACCGGCAGGTCACCATCCGCGTCACCATCACCGACGCCACCCCGCAAGCGGTCGCTCGCCTGCGGGCCGACCCCCGTGTTACCCTCGGCAAGGAGCAGGAACGTGATTTCGAAGAAGCCTACTCTGCCTGGTCATATTCATCGGACGACCAGAGAGGCCGGGTGAAGTTACCTTTCCCCGCATTGCGAGTCCTGAGTCCCCTCCGGGATGGCGCCCGGCTTGGGTGTAGGGGCAGCGAAGGCCCCTCCCGGGCACTGCCGGCGGACACCACGCCAGCCACTCCGGCACGTCACAGCCCGGCCGTCCCGCCAGCCCCGGGATCGTTTGTTGTCAATGTCACATTGCTGACATTCTTATGGCTGCAATGTCACATTGATGACAATCGAAGCCGTGCCCAGAGTTGCTGGCGGGACACCGGTGGCGGCCAGCGGGCTACGGGGGCGCGGATCGCGCGCACCGCAGGGCGGGCTAGCCCATCCCGTCGCCGTCGTCCCGACAGCCATGTTCAGCAGACCGGACGCAGGCGGGTCAGGCCGTGCTCTTTGCGGCTGGACGCGACCAGGCTGGTCGGCTCGGCGGCCGGGAGGGCGACGGCGACCGGGAATGGGCTCGGTTTTGAATCCATCCCGGAGCCCGAAGTACCCCGCCGGAGGCACAACCCCTAAGCCCTTCCGGGATCAGAGCGGCAGGTGCGACACAAGAGACGACTGCGGTGGGAGGGGCGTCGGCTTGGAGGCGGCGACCTCTGCTGGGTCGCAACGTTGGCGGAGGCGAGAGCCGGGTCCGGCGGGCCGGAGGCGGTGCCCGGCGGCCGGGGTGGCGCTGGTTGGCCGGGGTAAGCGCTGGGCGGCCGGGGTAAGCGCTGGGCGGCCGGGGTGAGCGCTGGGCGGCCGGGGTGAGCGCTGGTTGGCAACGGCCTACGGGTCGGCAGGAGTAACGGTGGGCCGGGGTGAGGAGCGACGGGAACCGGAGCGGGACCCGAGGGCGGGCCGGGCGATGCCCGGCGGCCGGGGGCGGGCGCTGGGCGGCGGGGCCTGCGGGCGGGCCGGGCCACGTGGGCGGCGGGGGCCTGCGGGCGGGCCGGCCACCGGGCAGCGGGGGTCTACGGGCGGGAAGCGGTGACGGCGGGGCGGGAGGAGCAGGACCAGGACCGGAGCGGGGAGCGGAGTACGGCGGGATGCGGCCGGTCACGGGAGCAAATGAGACACGAGCCAGGCAGCCCGAGCTTGGCCGTTACGGGGAGGCGAGGGCGACGACGTCGGCGAGGGTGCGAAGGTGCTCGTGGCCGTCGGGGGCGGGGCAGAAGCCGTAGGGGTCGAGGTGCAGGGGGCGCAGGCCGGCCGCCTGGGCGCCGGTGATGTCGTAGCGGAGGCTGTCGCCGACGTGCACGATCGTGGCGCGGTCGGCGTCGGCCAGGCCGAGCGACTCCAGGGCGAGGGCGAAGATCCGCGGGTCGGGCTTGGCCACGCCGACCACGGCCGAGTCGATGACCACGCCGACGTCGATGCCGGGGGCCAGGCCGGCCGGGGCGTGGTCGCCGGGGCTGGCGACGACGCCGAGGCGGCGCAGGGCCTGCTCGACCTCGCCGGTCGAGTTGGACACGATGCCGACCGGCAGGCCGAGGGCCGCGATCCCGGCCAGCGCCTCGGTGACCCCCGGGCCCACGTGGGTCCAGGCGAACCCGTCCGTCAGGCCGACGATGTCGCTGGCCACGGTGTCCACCTCGGGCGGCGGGACCCCGCAGGCGGCCGCGAAGTCACGCAGGTAGATGCGCCAGAACTGACTGCGGGACGGTTCCCGGTCCGGCTCGTCGCAGTCGGCCATGGCCTGGTAGTGGGCCCGCAGCAGGTCGGCCACGGTCGGTTCCAGCCCGGCCGCGTGCAGCGGGGGCAGCAGCAGCTCGGGGGCCGGGAACAGCATGACCCCGCCGGCGTCGAGCAGGACCGCGGTGACCTGAGGTGTGGGCACGGTTAGACCCTACGGGAACACGCTCAGCGACGAGGCAGGGCGCCGGCCCGTACTCCGTCACCGTCGCTGGACCGCGGCCGCTGCCGCTCCTGCACCACGTCCCACACGCTGGGCGGAGCCGACGTACCGCCGAAGGCATTGGCGGTGCTGGCGGAGCTGGTGGCCCGGGCCCCGGTAGCGCTCAGGCCGCGGGTGGTGCTGATCATCTGCACCTGGTTGCGGCCGTCGCGTTTGGCCCGGTAGAGGGCGGCGTCGGCGGCGGCCAGCAGCTCGCTCAGCTCGCGGGTCGAGCCGGCGTCGAGCGCGGCCACCCCGACCGAGACCGTGACCTCGACCGCCTGGCCGTCGCTGGTGATCAGCGAAAGGCCGGAGATGTGGTCGCGCACCCGGTCGGCGATCCGGAAGGCGTCGACCGCGCGGGTGTGCGGCAGCAGCAGCACAAACTCCTCGCCGCCGAACCGCCCGGCCGAGTCGTACTCGCGCAGGACCCCGGGCAGGCAGTGCGCGATCTCCTTGAGCACTTCGTCGCCGAACAGGTGGCCGTAGGTGTCGTTGACCTGTTTGAAGAAATCGATGTCAAGCACGGCGACGGCGAGCGCCATGCGGGCGCGAACGGCCCTCGCCACCTGCGCTTCGGCCTCGGCCTCCCAGGCCCGGGCGTTGAGCAGACCGGTCTTGGCGTCGGTGCGGGAGGCGTTGAGCAGCTGGGCGTGCCGGAGCGACCGTTGCAGCAAGGCGACGACCGGCAGCGCCACCGGGATCAGGAAGTAGTTGGTGGCCACCGCGTAGGTGACCAGCGCCCCGATGCACTGCTCGGCCAGGTCGTTGTACAGCGGCTCGCGGCTGAAAAAGCCCTTGCGGATGTCGGCGGTCGGGTCGGAGCCCTTGATGGCCAGGATGACCAGGGATTTGTTGATCGCCTGGTAGACGAGGACGGCCACCACCAGGATCAGGCACCAGACCAGGTTGCGCACGACGCCGGTGGTGGACGTCAGCACCGTGCTGTGCAGGGCGCGGAAGACCACCCCGGCCGCCGCGAAGGCCAGGCCCACCGCTCCCCCGCTGAACAGCCGCCGGTGCACGGCGGTCTGGCGGATACGCAGCTGGTTGAGCGAGTAGTACATCATCGTCATCAGCAGCACGAACAGGGGCGGCAGCAAAATGGCCGCGGGCAGGCCCCAGGCGCTGTAAACGTCCTTGACCAGACCGCGCTGCTCGCCCTCTTTGCGCGTCAGTTCGACCGTGATCACCACGCTGGCCACCAGCAGCGCGGCCAAGATGAGCTCGCGCGGCCGGATGTGAACGGTGACCGCCGCCGCCACGATCGAGGCGAGGTCGGCCGCGACGACCAGCACGACCAGGGCGGCGACCCGGGGCGGCTCGCGCCACACCGACCATCCGCGAACGTTCCACAGCGCCCACGCCCGTACCTGTCCAACCCAACGGACCAGGCTGTGGCGCGCGGAACCCATCTACACCTCCTCGGCGGCCCGATGGCGGCAGAATCCCCGTCATCGCCGGACACCATCCCGGTTGTCCCGCAATGCCAGGGTTCAACAATACCCACTGTCAAGCTGCGGCTACATCTCGACGCGGCATGCAGGTCAAAGGCTCGCTCTCTGCGACCACGCCTGTAGATATGAAATCATCCACTACCGGAACATTCCCGGCATCTCTCACATTGCCGACCGGCTAGCGGCTGATCAGCCCCTGAAAATCTCACCGGCAGTCACGCGAGAGGAGGGTGTCATGCGCAGCGACAGCTGGACCTGAACCGAACCGCCACCGCACCCGTCCACAGCCATGAAGGGAGCAACTCGTGCGTAGCGACAGCTGGACCTGAATCCCGCCCACTCGGCCCCACCCACGGAAGGAGAAGCCGCCATGCGCAGCGACAGCTGGACCTGAGTCCGCCCGCCCCGGTCACACCCACCGCGAAGAAAGGAGCGCCACCGTGCGCAGCGACAGCTGGACCTGATCCCCGCCGACCCCGGCCGCCACTCACGGAAGGAAACCGCCATGCGCAGCGACAGCTGGACCTGAACCGAACTACCGGCCACGCCGACAACGACGAAAGGAGCACCCCGTGCGCAGCGACAGCTGGACCTGAGTTCCGCCCACCCCAGCCACCACCCCCACCGCGAAGAAAGGAGCGACTCAGATGCGCAGCGACAGCTGGACCTGACCGGACCCGGTCGCAGCGGCCCGTGCCCGAACTTCTGTGCGGGCGCCCGCTCGGCCGCTGGCAAGGCTCGGACCAGGGAGGATCCGGGCCAGCCAGGTACCCGGGAATCAGCGCGACGGGGCCCGCGGCGTGAGCGCGCGGCCCAGCCAGAGGCCGACGAGGGCCTGCAGGACGGCCACCAGCAGGGTGACCAGTACGCCGGTGACCGCGTACGGCGGTAGGCCTGCGAGGGCGGCGATGACGCGTGCGGTCGCGCCGGCCGGCTGGCCCTGGACCAGGGCGGGCCAGTACAGCGGCACGCCCCAGCCGACCAGGGTCATGACCAGGACGGCGGGCACCGGGTGGCGCCGCCGGCCGCCCCGGCCACGGGCGACGAGGCCCACCGCCAGGCCGGCCAGGAACGGCACGAACCACCAGCCGAGCTCGGCCGTGAGCGCGATCACGAGCGCCCCGGCCAGCGCCACCGCCAGCCACCACCAGCCGCCCCCGGTCCGCGGCCGGTTGAGTCGCAGGTCAGCCACGGCCCACCGCCATCGCGGCCGAGGATCCGGGCGGGCGCAGGGTCCAGCGCACCGATCCGGCGGCGCTACCGGCGGCCGGCATCGGCAGCAGGCGGTCGTCCCACCAGTAACCGATCAGGTCGTCGTACCAGGGTGAGGTGGGGTTCTCGCTCTGGCCGCCGGGATAGACGCCCTCGGCCAGGGCCGGGCCGGCTCCCCCGCCGGTGGCTCCCCGGGCTGACGCGCCGGCGGAGAAGTCCACCACCATCCGCCAGGACGGGCCGGTGTCGGAGTTCAGGCCACCCTCGGCCGCGTCCACCGTCCAGGCGTCCCCGCTGGAGGCGCGCGGCCCGTACCCGAGCCCGGTCGCCCCGGTCAGCGACGGGAACTCCCGGGTGTGCAGCCTGCCCCAGGTCCACGCCGACGGCGATCCCCCCAGCTTGGAGGCCAGGTGGGCGACCGCGGTGGTGAACGCCTGGCGCATCACCTGGGCCGCCGTCCGGGTCCGGCCGGACGGCAGCGCGAACGGCGACAGCGTCCCCGACGGGCCACCGCCCGCGGTCCAGGCGGCCAGGTCCTCGGTCAGGCTGGTCGGCCAGGACGACAGGGCCAGGCCGGCCGAATCCTTGCTCACCGGGACGTGGGCCGATGTCCACCAGGGCGAGAACGCGGCCGAGATGTAGTCGCCCCAGAACGTCCACCAGACCGAGGCGGCGGCCGAGCCCGTGGTCATGCTGTCGTCCCAGTTCGCGAGCAGGTTCAGCGCCTGCTGCTGATCGCTGCTGAGGCCGCCCGACTGGGCCTCCGATTGGCGCAGCGCGGTCACCAGCCGGGGCACGAACGCCTGCGCCAGGTTGTCGGTCACGTTGCCCTGCAGGGCCTGGAACGCGGCCGGGTTCAGGCCCGATCGGCCGCGCAGGACGGCGTAGATCTGGTTGGCCCGGAAGCTGTTGTCGAAGAAGTTCTCGCTGGTCCCGATGTAGTAGGGGTAGGAGGGGTCGACCGGCCGCTGGTTGGCGGTGGCGATCACGTGCCCGGGCGGGTCGTAGATCTGCGGCTCGGCCGCGTAGGGGATCACGCCGTCGATGTCGTCGGCGCCGGTGCCGGTCAGCGGCAGCCACGGGTCGCCGTGGCTGACCTGCGGGTAGTAGCCGGCCGAAATCTCGCCGATGTGGCCCTGGTCGTCGGCGTAGACGAAGTTCTGGACCGGCGCGTACCAGCCGGCCAGGGCGGTCTTGAACTGGGTGAAGTTGGCGGCCCGGTTGATGCCGATCAGCGCGGCCAGGTCGGGCGACGGGACGTTGCCCATCCAGTCGACCGCCATCGTCTGCCCGGCCTGGGTCATGATCGGCCCGTGCACGGTGATGTGCACGGTCAGCTGTCTGGTGGCGGCGCCGCGGACCGGGATCGTGTAGTGCACGTCGGTCATCGGCCGCCAGGCGCCCCGCCAGTAGTACTGGTCCGGGTGGCTCTTGCTGGTCTGCTCGGCGTAGAACAGCGTGGCCTGGTTCTGGGTGTCGGTCAGCGACCAGCCGATGTGCTGGTTGTGGCCGATCAGCACGCCCGGCACCCCGGGCACGGTGACCCCGCTGACCTGCAGGCCGGGCGCGGACAGAGCCGCCTGGTACCAGATCGACGGCAGCGTCTGCGGCAGGTGCGGGTCACCGGCCAGCATGGCGCCGTGCCCGTCCACCAGCGGCCCGTTGGCGGCCCAGGCGTTGCTGTCCGGTTCGGTGTGCACCACCCCGGCCGGCAGCCGGCCGACCTGGGCGAGCAGGTCTCCCGCCGCCGTTCCCGTCGCGGTGCTGATCGGTTGGGAAGAACGGAAAGGGTCGGACGGTGCGGGCGAGGCGGTGGCCGCGGCGTCGGTGCCGACCGGGGCGACCGAGCTGGCCAGGTCGGCCGCCACCGGGGTCAGGCCCGGGTGGCGGTAGGGGCCGGGGTTGAACGGGCTCTGCCGGTTGGGCGGCTGGACCGGGAACCAGGCCATGGTCCGCTGGGCGCCCAGCGACTTCTCCAGCAGCGCGTAGTCCAGCGGGGTGGTGGTGAAGTCGAGTTCCTCGGTCAGCACCCCCTGGATGACCAGCGAGTCGACCGGCGTCCAGGTGGACGGGTAGACCCGGGCGAGGGAGAACTCGGCCGGCCAGTGACCGGACGCCCGCACCTGGGCGATGTCATCGTTGACGCCCTGGCTGAAGCTGAGCAGGGCCTGCCCGGCCGCGCTGGACCGGGGGGTGGCGGCCCACTCACGCTGGGCGGTGCGCAGCAGGCCGAGCCGCAGCTCGAACTCGTCCGAGCTGAGCTGGCTGGGCCCGGCCAGCTGGGCCAGCCGGCCCTCGCCCAGCCGCCGCTCGCTGTCCATCTCGGCCAGCCGGTACCGGGCCTGCAGGTAGCCCAGCGCCAGGTAGGCGTCGTGGTCGGTGGCGGCCTGGATGGACGGGACGCCCTGGGCGCTGAACGACACCGCCACCGGGTGCTGCAGCCCGGTCAGGGACAGCGTCTGCGCGCTCGCCGTCTGCCCGCCGGCCGCCGAGGTCCAGGCCCCGCGGCCGGGGTCGAGGGCGGCGCCGAGCGGCGGGATCGTGCCGTAGCCGGCCGCCAGGACGTACAGCAGCAGCCCGGACACGATCAGCGCGAAGCCCGCGTTGACGGCGCGCCGTAGGCCGCGCCGCCCCCGGACATTTCGCATCCGCCGACGTTATCCCAGTGGCGGCCGCCGGTCCCGCCACGGGTGGGCCTGTTCGAGCTGGGCCGACAGCGAGATCAAGGTAGCTTCGTCCCCGATCCGGCTGGCCAGCATGACGCCGATCGGCAGCCCGTCGGCGTTCCAGTACAGCGGCAGGCTGACCGCAGGCTGGCCGGTCAGGTTGTAGGAGGCGGTGAACGGGGTGAACCGCTTCTGGCGCTCGAAGTTCTCGGCCGGGTCGACCTCGGTGAACCAGCCGACCGGGACCGGCGGCGAGGCCAGGGTCGGGCTCAGGATCGCGTCGTAGCTGTTCATCATGGCCAGCGCCGGGCGCAGCACCGCCTGCAGGAAGGCCTGGGCGAAGATCAGCTCACCGGCGTTGATCGCGAATCCGCGCTCGCGCATGTAGCGGGTGAACGGCAGCAGCCGGTCCTCGCGGGCCGGGTCGATCGGGGCCAGGGTGGCGTGCGCGTACCAGAGGGTCTCGAAGAACGGCACCACGTCCGGCCCGACCGGGAGCGTCACCTCCTCGACCTCGTGGCCGAGGCTGGCCAGCAGCGCACTGACCTGCTCGTAGGCGGCTACGCAGTCCGGATGGACCTCGGCGCCGGCCACCGGCGGGGTCATCGTCCGGCCGATCCGCAGCCGGCCCGGCTCGCGCTGGGCGTGGCCGAGGAACGTCTCGCCCGCCGGCAGCGGCGGCAGCGTGTACATGTCACCCGGGTAGTTGCCGCTCATCACGTCGAGCAGCAGCGCCGCGTCGGCCACCGTCCGGGCGATCGGGCCGTTCACGGCCAGGCCGAACAGGTCAGGCACGATCGGGCCCTCGGACACCCGGCCGCGGGACGGCTTGATGCCGAACAGGCCGCACACGCTGGACGGGATGCGGATCGAGCCGCCGCCGTCGCTGCCCTGGGCGGCCGGGGCGAGCCCGGCCGCGACCGCGGCGGCCGCCCCGCCGCTGGACCCGCCCGCCGACCGGCTGAGATCCCACGGGGTGCGGGCGGGCGGACCGATCCGGGTCTCGGTGTAACACGGAAGCCCGAATTCGGGAGTGGCGGTCTTGCCGGTGATGACCGCGCCGGCGGCGCGGATCGCGGCCACGATGTAATCGTCATCGTTAGCCACATAGTCCTCATACACAGCGGAACCGAACGTCTGCCGCACGCCGGCCACCATGTTCAGGTCCTTGATTGGTATGGGAACGCCAAGTAGCGGCGGAACAGTGCCGGCATCGCGCTGACCGGATAGGCGCTTTTCGGCGGCTTGGGCCTGCTCTTGGGCCAGCTCCGCAGATACCGTATAGAACGCCCCGACCTGGGCATTCAGTGCTTCAATGCGGCGCAGATAATGGTCGGTGACTTCTACCGGAGAAAGTTGCCGGTCACGGATCGCAGCGGCGAGGTCGACCAGCGTAAGCTCATGAATCGGCGGCATGTTACTAAATAGTAGACCGCATACCCGGACACCGGCCGAAAATCTATTCATCCCCCGTTGAGGGCTGGATACACTCCCCTCAGCGACACAATTGACTCAACGCGTGACGACTTGCGTTCCGCCTTTGTTCAGTTACGCTGAGCATGTGGAACAGATGACTCGGCTCATCAAGAAAAGCCATAGGTCATCGGCCCCATCGAACGCGCAGGGGCGCGACGGCGCGCGCCCTCCACATTCGTCTGGCTCGGCCGGGCCCAACCCCGGTCCGGCCGTCGTGGGGCCGGCCGCCGACCCGCCCAGTACGTCTGGCAGACTCGGCGCGCAGGAGGCGTCTGATGAGCCTGATCCGGGTGACCCGCCCGACCGGCCGGTCGCCCCCGATCGCCCTGAAGTGCCCAGCCCCCGCCGCGGGGCCCGCACCCCAGCCGATTCTGCCCCGGAGCACCCCACGTCCAGCTCGCCTGCGTCCGGACCTTCCGACGCTGACGCCCATGACAGTGACAGTGCCAGTGCCAGCCACGACAGTGCCAGCCACGACAGTGCGTTGCGGGCGGCCCGGCTGAACGCGGCCTTCCGGTCGGCGGCCAGGGACTCCTGGCCCGGTACCGAGGACCGGCGGCCCGAGCCGGCTGAGCCGGCGCCGGAAGCCGAGCCGGACGTGGACGGTCCGGGGCTGTCCAGCTTCGGGCCGCTCGGCTCGGGCCCGCTGGCGGCGAGCCCGCAGACCAACAAGCAGATCTGGGAACCCCGGCGGCTGCACCAGGTGCCGCGGCTGCGGCGGGCGCCGCGGCCGACCCCCTCCCCCGAGGGGCCGCCACCGCCCGAGTCCACCGCCCCATCGGAGGACACGGCTCCGCCGGACATGGCTCCGCCGGACACCGCTCCCCCGGAGGCTCCGCGGCCGGATCCAGGACCGTCGCACCAGGACATCCCGGTCAACCGGATTGCGGTGCCCAACCATCCGGAGGACGCCGGCGGTCCGGCGCCGGGGACGGGCCGCCGCAAGCGGCGGGACGGGCGCGAATCGGCCCGGGCCGCCCGGCACCGGCCGGCCCCGCCGTCCTACCTGGCCCGCAACGACTGGGACGGCGTCGACCGGAAGGCCGACCGGACCACCGTCGGCGACCTGATGGCCGACTCGCGGATGCGGATCTGGCGCCGGCGGCTGCTGATCGCGCTGGTGGCCGGCCTGGTGTTCGCGTTCATCTTCACCTGGCGGGCCGGGCTGACGGCGGCCGTGCTGGCCGCCATCGCCGACGTCATCTACCGGTCGCGGACCACCGCCTCGATGCCGGCCGGGATCCGGCTGACCGGCGCCCAGAAGCGGACCCAGCGCCAGCTGGCGCGGATGGAGCGGTCGGGCTACCGGGCGCTGCACTCGCGGCCGATCCCGCACAGCAAGGAGCAGATCGACCACTTCGTGGTCGGGCCGACCGGCGCCTACGCGATCGACTCGGAGTCCTGGGACAAACGGCTGCCGATCCGGACCCGCAACGGCCGCCAGCTGTGGCACGGGCCGTTCAGCAAGAAGGACCGGCTCGAGCACGCCCGCTGGGAGGCGGCCCAGGCCAGCGAGATGCTGACCGCCGCGCTCGGGCACCCGGTCTACGTCCGGCCGGTGCTGGCGGTCTACGGGCCGGGGGTGCCGTGGAACGTGGCCACGATCCGCGACGTCGACGTGTTCAACGGCGACCGGCTGAAGAAGTACCTGCGGCGCAACGCGCTGCTGCGGGACCGGCCGCGGCTCAGCAAGGACGAGATCGAGCAGATCTACACGGCCGCGGCCCGGGTGCTGCCGCTCAACAATGCCGACCAGCACGCTCCGGTAGGCTGAGGAAAACGCGCGAACAGGGACTTCCCTGCGCCTTCAGCTGAACTTCGGAGTTGACCGGTCATGCCACCGCTTCGGTCTCGCACTGTCACGCACGGCAGGAACATGGCGGGCGCCCGCGCCCTGATCCGGGCCACCGGGGTGGCCCGTGAGGACATCGGGCGGAAGCCGATCGTCGCGGTCGCCAACAGCTTCACCGAGTTCGTGCCGGGCCACGTCCACCTGCAGGACGTCGGCCGGGTGGTCTCGGACGCGGTGCGGGCGGCCGGGGCGATCCCGCGCGAGTTCAACACGATCGCGGTCGACGACGGCATCGCCATGGGGCACGGCGGCATGCTGTACTCGCTGCCCAGCCGCGAGCTGATCGCCGACTCGGTCGAGTACATGGTCAACGCGCACTGCGCGGACGCGCTGATCTGCATCTCCAACTGCGACAAGATCACGCCGGGGATGCTGATCGCGGCCATGCGGCTGAACATCCCGACCGTGTTCGTCTCCGGCGGGCCGATGGAGGCGGGCAAGCCGGTGGGCGCGGCGGTGACCAACACGCCCGGGCGCAAGCTCGACCTGATCGACTCGATGGTCGCCTCGGCCGACCCGTCGGTGTCGGACGAAGAGCTGCTCGACATGGAAGAGTCGGCCTGCCCGACCTGCGGCTCCTGCTCGGGGATGTTCACCGCCAACTCGATGAACTGCCTGACCGAGGCGATCGGGCTGGCGCTGCCCGGCAACGGCACCACGCTGGCCACCCACGCGGCCCGGCGCGGGCTGTTCGAGCAGGCCGGGACGACGATCGTCGAGCTCACGCGCCGCTACTACGACGATGACGACGAGTCGGCGCTGCCGCGGGCGATCGCCAGCCGGGACGCCTTCGAGAACGCGATGGCGCTGGACGTGGCCATGGGCGGCTCGACCAACACGATCCTGCACCTGCTGGCGGCGGCCCACGAGGCGGGCGTGAACTTCGGCCTCAAGGAGATCGACGAGCTGTCGCGCCGGGTGCCGTGCCTGTGCAAGGTCGCGCCCAGCAGCAACTACCACGTGGAGGACGTGCACCGGGCGGGCGGCATCCCCGCCATCCTCGGCGAGCTGGGCCGGGCCGGCCTGCTCAACACCAGCGTGCCGACCGTGCACAGCGCCTCCCTGCAGGAGTTCCTGGACGGCTGGGACCTGCGCTCGGACACGGTCAAGGACGAAGCGGTGGAGCTCTACCACGCGGCCCCCGGCGGCATCCGCACCATCCAGCCGTACTCGCAGTCCGCGCGCTGGAACGAGCTGGATGTCGACCGCCAGGACGGCTGCATCCGCGAGGTGGCCCACGCCTACAGCGCCGACGGCGGGCTGGCGGTGCTGTACGGCAACCTGGCCCCGCAGGGCGCGATCGTCAAGACGGCCGGCGTGCCCGAGGAGCTGCTGACGTTCGCGGGCCCGGCCAAGGTCTTCGAGAGCCAGGAGGACGCGGTCGACGGCATCCTCGGCGGTACCGTGCAGGCCGGCGACGTGGTCGTCATCCGCTACGAGGGGCCGCGCGGCGGTCCCGGCATGCAGGAGATGCTGTACCCGACCAGCTTCCTCAAGGGCAAGGGCCTGGGCCGGGCCTGCGCGCTGATCACCGACGGCCGCTTCTCGGGCGGCACCTCGGGGCTGTCGATCTGCCACATCGCGCCGGAAGCGGCCCTGGGCGGGACGATCGCGCTGGTTCAGGACGGCGATCGGATCACCATCGACATCCCCCGCCGGGACATGACCCTCGAGGTGCCCGACACCGAGCTGGCCACCCGCCGCGAGCAGGTGCTGGCCGCGCAGCACGGGTACCGCCCGGCCGGCCGGAACCGCCCGGTCAGCGCCGCGCTGCAGGCCTACGCGGCCATGACCACCTCGGCCGCGCAGGGGGCCGCCCGTGACGTCAGCCAGCTGGCGGCGGCCCACGCCGAGGACACCCAGGGCCGTTGAGCGGACAGGATTTCGTCCGCGCGGCCCGCGGGTCCGACGCCGCCGAGCTGGCCCGGATCCAGGTCGAGAGCTGGCGCGCGGACTACGCGGGGCTGATCCCGGACGCGGTGCTGGCCGAGCTGACCAGCGCGGAAGCGGCCGAGCGGTGGCAGCAGCGGTGGGCCGAGGCCATCGCCAAGCCGCCCACCAGCCGCCACCGGGTGCTGGTGGCCACCGCCGCCGAACCTCCGGCCGGGGGCGAGGCGGGCCGGCCGCAGCGGGTGGTGGCCGGGTTCGCGGCGGCCGGGCCCGCCAGCGACGAGGACAAGTGGCCGGCCACCGACGGCGAGCTGTACGAGCTGCACGTGGCCCGCGACCGGACCGGCCAGGGGCACGGCGGGCGGCTGCTGAACGCGGTGGCGGACACGCTGGCCGAGGATCGTTTCACCCACCTGTCGGCCTGGGTGCTGGAGGCCGACGCCGGGCTGCGGGAGTTCCTGGAGAGCGCGGGCTGGGCGGCCGACGGGGCCCGCAGCCAGCTCGACATGGGTACCCGCGTCCCGATCGTGCGGCTGCACACGGCCCTGGAGGTCCCGGAAGCATGAGCACTCCTGTCAGCACCGCGCATCCGCCGGAGGGGCCGCGGGTCGCCCGGCCGCGGGACTGGCTGGCCGGGACCCGGCCGCGGACCCTGCCGGCCTCGATGGTGCCGGTGTTCATCGGGACCGGGGTCGCCTTCGGCTACGGCAAGTTCTCGCCCTGGCGGGCGGTGCTGGCCCTGGTGGTGGCGCTGGCTCTGCAGATCGGCGTCAACTACGCCAACGACTACAGCGACGGCATCCGCGGCTCCGACGAGCGCCGGGTCGGGCCGACCCGCCTGGTCGCGGCCGGGCTGGCCCGGCCCAAGCAGGTGCTGGCGGCCGCGTTCGCCTGCTTCGGGGTGGCCTGCGTGGCCGGGCTGGTGCTGACCGTCGCCACCTCCTCGTGGTGGCTGATCGCGGTGGGCGCGGCCGCGGTCGCGGCCGCCTGGTTCTACACCGGCGGCTCGCACCCCTACGGGTACCAGGGGCTGGGCGAGATCGCGGTGTTCGCGTTCTTCGGGGTGGCCGCGGTGGCCGGGACCGCCTACGTGCAGATGGTCCGGTTCAGCTGGCTGGAGCTGCTGGCCGCGATCCCGGCCGGGCTGCTGTCCTGCGCGCTGCTGATGATCAACAACCTGCGCGACATCGGGTCCGACGCCGAGGTGGGCAAGCGCACGCTGGCCGTCCGGCTCGGTGACCGCCGCAGCCGGACGGTGTACATCGCCAGCCTGCTGCTGCCGTTCGTGGCGGCCCTGGCTCTCACCCCGGCCCGGCCGCTGGCCGCCCTGACCGTGCTGGCGCTGCCGCTGGCCTGGGGGCCGATCAGGACCGTCCGTTCGGGTGCGGCCGGCCGGGCGCTGCTCAGCGCGCTGGGCCAGACCGGGCGGCTGCAGCTGGCGTTCGGGGCGGCGCTCACGATTGGCCTGGCCGTCCGCTTCTGACTGGCCTGGCCGTTCGCTTCCGGTCACACTGTGTAATCAACGGCGTGGCATCGCTCGCCGGTTTGGCGTTCGAGTTCGGCACCTGGAAAGATAAACGTCACCATAAAGGCACAGACGCTAAATCGGTTGCCTGGGCCTAAATAGTGCTAAAAGCGACTGCGGATCTTCCTGCGCGTACCAGCGTGGCCGCGACTAGTGAGGAATGCGGCAACGTGGCGGAATGAACGGGTTTACGCTGCAGGGTAACGGTGATCAACGAAGCCATAAGCATCCGCGGGTATGGCGATCGGGAGGTCTCATGACGTATCCCCGCGACGCCCAGCCTGTTGGGGCCGGCAGCGGCGGGGCCGACGCAGAGAAGGCTGCCTTCCTGCGGGACTTGCGTGCGCTCCGTGACCGTGCAGGCCTGGGCTCCCGTGACCTCGCGGCGCGGGCCCACTTCCCGGAGGACACGCTCAAGACCGCGGAGGCCGGCCCGGCGCTACCCAGCCTGCCGGTCCTGCAGGCCTACGTGCGTGGCTGCGGCGCGGGCGAAACCGAGTGGGAAGACCGCTGGCGGCGGCTCAACGACGAAAGCTCATCCAGCGGCAACGCGCTGCCGACGCGGGCCCCGGCCACGTCGCGGCCGCCGGCCCGGATGATGCCGTTCCCCGAGTCGCAGGGTGGCCGCAGCGCCGCCGAGCAGGACGCCATCGGCTTCGGGCTGGCCCGGGTCGCCCGCGGGCTGGCCCCGATCGAGCCCGACGCCGGTCCGACGATCCCGTCCAGCGGGGTCGGGGGCGCGGGCGGGTTCGGCGCCGAGACCACGTTCGACGGCTTCAGCCGGGGGACGACGGCCCCGAGTGCTGATCCTGGTTACGGCATCGGTGGTGACTCGGCGGCGACCGGCGCCGACAGCGCGGCGGGCGGCTGGTTCGACCCGGCGCCCAGGGCTCCCGCGCCCCCGCCGGCCGCGGCTACCCCGCCGGCTCCGGCCGCGCCGGAAGTGAGCCCGGGGGAGCCGACCGTGCAGTATCCGGCGATGCCGGCCTACCAGGCGCCGGGGACGTCGTATTCGGGTACGTACTCACCGCCGTCCTACGAGACGCCTGCTTATGAGGCACCCTCGCCTTCCTACGAGGCGCCCTCGTATGACCCGCCGGAGATGTTCCGGACGCCGGCTCCGGCGCCGGAGCCGCCGAGCGCGCCGCCGCCCACGCCTCCGACCGGGATAACGCCCGGGGCCGGGTCGCGGCCGGCGGGCATGCCGCCCGGTTCCGGGACTCCGGGCTCGCCGGGGGACCCCCCGGCACCGGGGACTCCCGCCAGCCTGGGAGGTCCCGCCACACTGGGGACTCCCGGCACTCCCGTTACTCAAGGCATGGCAGGCCCTCCACGCGCGACTGGCCCGTCAGCAACATCAGGCCCGCTGGCCGCTTCGGCCCCGTCAGCGGGGGCAGCCAACGCCCACGCCGCCCCGGCCCCGCGGCGGCGGCGCGTCTCCACCACCGCCATCGCCGCGGTGCTGGCCGTGATCGTCATCGCCGTCGTGCTCTGGCTGGTGCTCGCGCACTAGCCGGGTTTGATGCCGTGGCACCGGGTGGGCGGTGCTACGGCACCAGCGGCGGCCGGATCGGGCCGTCCGGGCGCTCCGGGCCGGGTGGCCCTTCGGAGCCGTCCGGGCTGGACGGGCTGGGCGGGCCGGGCGGGTCACCGGCGGCGGCGGAGGGCTTGCCGTTGAGGACGGCGGCGACGCCGTTCAGCAGGCCGGCCCCGCTGTCGGCCGCGGGCAGCGAGTCGGCGGCGGGCAGCGCGTCGCCCGGCAGCGCCTCGGCCGGCAGTGTCTCGGCCGGCAGTGTCTCGGCCGCGGGCAAGGCGGCGCCGGTCAGCGAGTCGGCCGCGGATAGCGCGTCGGCCGCAGGTAGCGCGTCGGCCGCGGGCAGCGGGCTCGCGGCTCGATCTGGGGGCAGGGCCTGCTGGGGTGGGGCTGCTACCCGGGGCGGCGGGGTGCTCCGGTCCTCGTCGTCGCCCCGGCCGAAGGCCGAGGTGATCGACTTGAGCGCCGACGTCACCTCGCTGGGAATGACCCACATCGTGCTGGCCTGGCCCTGGGCCAGTTGCGGCAGCGTCTGCAGGTACTGCCAGGCCAGCAGCTTGGGGTCGGGGTCGTTTTGGTGCACGGCCTGGAACACGGTGCCGATCGCCTCGGCCTGGCCCTCGGCCTTGAGGATCGCGCTCCGCTTCTCGCCCTCGGCCCGGAGAATGTTGCTCTGCTTCTCCCCCTCAGCGGTGAGAATCTTGGACTGCTTGAGGCCCTCGGCGGTGAGGATGGCCGCGCGCTTCTCGCGCTCGGCCCGCATCTGCTTCTCCATCGCGTCGACCACGCTCTTGGGTGGGTCGATGGCCTTGATCTCGACCCGGGTGACACGGATGCCCCACTTGCCGGAGGCGTCGTCGAGCACCCCCCGCAGCAGTTTGTTGATCTTGTCGCGGGAGGTCAGCGACTCCTCCAGGTCCATGGAGCCGATGACGCTGCGGAGCATGGTGGCGGTGAGCTGCTCGATGGCCTGGATGTAGTTGACGATCTCGTAGTCGGCCGCCCGCGGATCGGTGACCTGGAAGAACAGCACCGTATCGATGAGCACGACCAGGTTGTCCTCGGTGATCACCGGCTGCCCTTTAAAGGAAACGACCTGTTCGCGCAGGTCGATCAGCGGCTTCACCCGGTCCACGAACGGAATGATGAAGTTCATCCCCGGCTCCAGCGTCTTGCGGTAGCGGCCGAACCGTTCGACGTTGCGGGCGCGAGCCTGGGGCACCACCCGCACCGAGCGGACCACCACCGCGATGAGCAGGATCGCGATGACCACTCCGATCAGAAGTTCCGCGATGGCCATGATCACTCCCGGGGATAGACGAGGGCGGTCGCGCCCTCGATCTGGATGACGTCGACGGTGGATCCGGCCGGGATCACGAGGGTCTCGTCGTAGGAGCGGGACGACCACTCCTCACCGCCGATGCGGACCCGGCCGCCGTGCCCGTCGGTCTCGTGGAGGACGAGGGCGGTCCGGCCGACCAGCGCGGCCGTCCCGGTGCGGATGGCCGGCGGCTGCTTGAGGTGGCGTTTGGCGATCGGCCGGACCACGCCGAGCCCGGCCACCGAGACCCCGATGAACGTGAGGATCTGGATCGGCACCGGCAGCCCGACCGCCCCGGTCACGGCGGCCGCGACCGCCGCCACCGCGATCAGGCCGAGCGTCAGCGTCACGGTCATCAGCTCGGCCACCCCGAGCACGACCGCCAAGATCAGCCAGATGATGAGAGCCACCATGGCCGCTCCGCGTGGTTCCGCAACCGGCGGGCGGCGACGTCGGGCGGGCGCCGCCGCCGGGACTCGAACGTGACGTTCGTGCCTCAATTGGAGGGTAACTCCCCCGGCGGCGTGTCGCACTTGTTACGCTGCGCACACCATCGGTTGCCCGAGCCGTTCTCCCAGCTCCGCGTGCCGAAATCGGGCAAAAGGTACAAATTGCTTTCTGCTCTGATTAGACATTCCACTCGCTCTAGACTTTTTCCGAATGTAATGCCGCGCGGAGCGGGCGCGTCTGACCGGAGTCTTCAGGAGGTGCCCGGGTGGAACGTGGTGACGCCGCACCCGACCGTCATCGGTACGGGGTAGACGGCCGTCCCGCGCCCGAGGGCGTCCCGCTGCGGGCCGAGTGGCCCGATCCGGGCTGGTCAGACAGCGAGTGGGCGGAAGCTGAGTGGATGAGCCCACGCGGTTACCCGGACCAGGGCGGGCGGAGCCCGCGGCCGGGTCCGGCGGAGGGGTACGGTGCGGCGCCTGAGGGGTATCCGGGACCTCATGACGGGCCTGAAGCTCCGTATCCGGGTGCGCGGTACCAGGCGGGCCGGCGGATACCGCCGACCATGCAGCGTGGTCCGGGGCCGGGGATGAACGGACCGGGGCCGGCTGGTCGCCAGGGGGGTGGCCCGGGTCCCGGCGGAGTCCGGGGGGCTGGCGCGCAGGGGCCGGGCAGACGGCGGTCTGGGTCTGCGGGCGGAGCCGGTGGGCCTGGTCCGGGTGGCCAATACGCGCCCGGTGGACCTGGTGGATCTGGTGGACCTGGTCCGGCCGATGGGCGGTTCGGGCCCAATGGAGTGGGTGGCCGCGGTACGGGCGGTGCCCAGTACGGGCCCAATGGAGTAGGCGGCCCCGGCCCGGGCGGTGCCCAGTACGGGCCCAATGGAGTAGGCGGCCCCGGCCCGGGCGGTGCCCAGTACGGGCCCAATGGAGTAGGCGGCCCCGGCCCGGCCGGTGCCCAGTACGGGCCCAATGGAGTGGCCGCCGCCAACCGGGTCGGGGGGCGGCGGCGGGCCAACGGAGCCGGGGTGCCCGGGTCGCCGACGATGCCGGCGGGGGGCGGCGGTCCCCGCGGCGCCGGAGGTCCGGGCGGCCCTGGGGGCAGCGGGGGTCCTGACCGCCCCCTGGGTCCCGGCGGTGGGCGGGGTGCTCGCGTTCCCGGTCGCCCCGCGGGTCCCAATGGCCCGGGTGTGCCCAACG
>Ga0213875_10000788_pt1 | contig 23672 bp, 26 predicted proteins | sample BarmaccomBMRX_R8_FD_160105 | JGI IMG/M metagenome (GOLD analysis project Ga0213875, IMG submission 160105) | Root-associated microbial communities from Barbacenia macrantha in rupestrian grasslands, the National Park of Serra do Cipo, Brazil - RX_R8 | ecosystem: Host-associated > Plants > Roots... | reverse complement strand
GGACAACAGCGCGAACGCGCACAGCATGATGCCGCTGTGCGAGATCGTCGAGAACGCCAGCAGCCGCTTGAGGTGCGTCTGCGCCATCGACATCGCGGCGCCGACGGCCGCCGTCAGCAGGCCGAACGCGAGGAGCACGCTCGTCAACGCGTGCGCGTGCGCCGCGAGGGGCGCGGAGAACACGTCGCTGTACACGCGCGCGACGGCGTACAGACCGGCCTGCACCATGATGCCGGAGAAGAGCACGCACAGCGGCGTCGGCGCGACGGCATGCGCCTCGCTGAGCCAGAAGTGGCCCGGCACGATCGACGCCTTCACGAAGAACCCGAACGCGATCAGCGCGAACGCGGTCACGACGAGCGGGTCGGCGGGCCACGACGCGAGCGTGTGGCCGAGCTGCTCGAAGTTCAGCGCGCCCGTGCGCGCGTACACCATCACGATGCCGATCAGCACGAGGAACGCGCCGATGCTGTTCACGATCGCGAACGACAGTGCGCCCATCACGGCGGTCTCGTCTTCCGCTCGGAAGGCGGTGAGCGCGTACGCGGAGACGCTCATCAGTTCGAAGAACACGAACAGGTTGAAGAGGTCGCCGGTCAGGAAGAAGCCGATCATCGCGCCCGCGAAGGCGAGCATCAGCACCAGAAACTCGGGTCCGCCCTCATCGTAGTACGTCCATGCGTAGACGAGCGCCGCCAGCGTGAGAAACGCGGTGAACGTCGCGAGCGCGCCGCCGATCGGATCGACGGAGAAGGCGATGCCGAGCGCGACCCCGTGCCGCGGCGTCCAGCCCCCGAACCAGTGCACGACCGTGCCGTTGACGGCCACGGCGGTGAGCAGCGCGCACGCGATGACCGACGTCAGCATGCCGGCGACGATGGCGATGCAATCGTTCACGCGACGTGGGAACACGCGCCCGAACGCCGCGATCACCGCCGACGCGGTCAACGGCGCCGCGAAGGCGACCGGTGCGAGCGCCGAGGCGGTCATCCGCACATCGGCCGCAGCGCCTGCGGATCGACGGTGCCGCGCTTCTTGTACACGCGGAGCGTGAACGCGAGCAGCAGCGCGGTGACCGTCGCGCCGACGACGATGTCGGTGAGCGAGAGCGCCTGCACGACCGGATCGGTCGCGCGGACGCCGGGCAGCACGTCGCTGAACACCGGTGCCGTCGCGCCGAGACGATAGCCGGCTTCGAGGATCAGCACGTACGTCGACGACTGCGTCACGGACAAGCACATGATCAGGTGCACGAGGTTCCGGCTCGTCGCCATGCCGTAGATGCCGACGACGAAAATCCACGCCGGCACCACGAACGCGAGCGAGGCGCTCACGGCGCGGGCTTCGCTTCCTCGCGGCGCGTCTCGCGCGCGAACTCGAGGAACATCAGCACGAACCCGGCCACGACTTCGAGCCCGACGAAGGCGTTGATGACCGGGATCGTGCCGGCGGAGAACAGCTCGCCCTCACCGCCGAGCGGCAGGACGTTGGCGAGAAAGAAGCCCGAGGCGACGAGCGTCGCGAGGCCGATGACCGCGTAGGCGCCTGCACCCACGGCCTCCGCCAGCTCTTGCCGCGACTGTTCCGCGATCCGGTGGAACGCGTCGAACCCCAAGCCGACGAAGACGAGCGCGGTGAATCCCGCGAGCATCGCCGCGCCTTGAAATCCGCCGCCGGGCGTGAGATGCGGGTGGATGCCGAGGTACGTGCAGAACGCGATCATCACGCCGACGCCGACGACGCTGAAGAAGCGCACCGCTTCGCTGCGCTGCGACGGTGCGCGCCCGTGCCGCTGCGGCAGCGGATCGCCGGTCGCGCGCTCGCGGTCGTAGCGCAGCACCATCGTGATGCCGGCGACGGCGACGAACAGGATGAACTCCTCGCCGAGCGTGTCGACGCCGCGGTAGTCGAAGTTCACCGCGCTGATGATGTTCGGCAGGTGACGTTCGTGCGGCGCCACGGTGTTCAGGACGTCGCCGTACGGCCCCGGATACGTGCCGAACGTGGGCATTCCGAGGAAGCCCCACACCAGCATGACGAGCAGCAGCGCGCACGTGATGGCGCCGAACGCCGCGCGCACGGACGCGCTCATTTCGGCGGCGGTCCGTGGTGCAGCCGCACCAGCGTCGCAAGGATCGCGAACGGAACGGCGACGGATCCCACCGCCATCTCGGACAGCGCGACGTCCGGCGCTTGCAGCAGGGCGAACGCGATCGACAGGACGAGACCGTAGAGCATGTACGGGAAGACCTGACGGCGCGGATCGCGCTGGAAGACGACGAGCGTCGCGAGCACGGCGGCGAGCACGAGCGCGATCGCTTGCAAGACGCTCATCGGGCGTCCCGTCGCGCCTCCGTCATGCGCGCGGTCTCGTGCGAGAGGATCGGCGCGAAGAGCGCGACGAGGACCGCGATGAAGACGGCCTTGTAGCCCGCGCCTTGGTACGTGTTTCGCGCGAGGGCGACGGCCAGGCCGACGAGCGGCGGCGCCACCATCGCGAGCGGTCCGAGGTAGTGCAGCCGCTGCAGCGACGTGCGCATCTTCAGCATCCCGATGCACGAGAGCGCGGCGACGACGACGCCGGCGATCAGCAGCCCGTCGACGAGCACGTCGCGCGCCGTCACAGCCACCGCCGGTAGAACGACGCGAACAGCAGCGTCGACGGGATCGTCAGCACCGCCATCGAGAGCGAGAGATCGAAGAAGGACTGCCGTTGGAAGCCTTCCTCGATCGTCAGCAGCGCCAGGATGCCGGCGATCGTTCCGGCTTCGAGCGCGATGAGCCGGTCGGCGATCGTCCCGCGCACGACGCCGATCGCGCAGAGCGCGATGCACGCGAGCAGGACCACGGAGCACGACAGCCAGACGTTCATACCGGCCACTCTCGCGACGACGGCTTCCGCACGCCGGAGCAGAGGTAATGCACGCGCATCACGCCGCGCGAACGGTCGACGTCGAGCACGATCGAGTTCGGCGCGAACGAGACCGCCTCGATCGCGAGCGCGCGTCGCGTGTGCGACTCCGCGTCGTCGCCGCCCGCGTCGAACGAAAGCTCGACGATCGCGTCGTCGGGCAGCGGCCCACCGGCCAGTCGCCGGAACAGCGCGCCGAACACGATGAACGTGTCGCGCAGGACGTTCGCGGGGAGCTTCGCCGCCACGCGCAGCCACTGCGGCCGAAACGCCGTGACTTCACCGCCCGCTCGCAGCGCCGACGCGACGCCCCACGCGGCGAGCGCGGCGACGACGGCTCCGACGGGCGTCTCCTGCGGATCGAACTTCCCCACGAGGAGCACCTCGATCGCCGTGAACACCACCCAGAGCGCGAGCAGCGCGACCATGCTCATCGCGCTCGTTCTACCCCGCTGGACCGAAGCAGCGCGCGGGAGCGGGCGCAACCTTCCAGGATGCTGGGCCCGAATGCGCGGACCGCGCATTTCCGGGCGGCGCCGCCGCGGCACCGCGGCACCTTACGCGGGCGCGCAACGTTGATCGAAGTGCAATGAAACCCTCGCTACGGGCTGCCGCGGCCGCAGCCGTTCTCGCCGGGGCCGCCCTCGCGACGCCGGTCGCGTCGTCCGCACAAGCGCAACCGGGCAGCCCGGTGCCGTCGTACGCGTCGGCGAGCAACGATCTGTCGCTGCGCGGCGTCGTGGCGAGCTACGACGGCAAGTACGTGCTCCAGGTGCGCGACCGCGCCGGCTACCTCGACAACGTACGGCTGCACCGGGGAACCGTGATCAACCCGACGGGCCTGCCGCTGCGCAACGGCATGCGCGTCACCGTGTACGGCTCCAACGCGGGCACGACGTTTGCCGCGAACGAGGTCGACGTCGATGCGGGGCCGATCGTCTACGCGCCCGGTCCGCCGGTCCACGTCGGCTTGCGGTTCGGCTTCTGGGGCCGCTGGTAAGCCGGGCTCGTCACAAGACCACGCCGCGCGTTCGCCGCGATGCCGCCGATCATCGCGAGCAGCCCCAGCCAGAGCGGGACCTTCCCGGCCGTCGGCGGCAACGTCGCGGTCGACGCCGCGGGCGTCGCGCGAATCCATTCGCCCCACGCGACGGGAGCGAGCGCCGCATCAGCCTGATTCGCGCGAGCGTACGCGGCGACGTCGGGCGAGGCGCGGACGATCGTGGGCGGCACGCGCGGCAGCGCGACCGCGACGACGAGGTATGCCGCGGCGGCGAGCGCCGCACGCGGGACGGCCGCGTTCGCGCGCAGCGCGCGGAACGCCGCGTACGCGACGATCCCGACCGCGACGGCACACTCGATCCGTGATGCGGAGACCAGCCGCGTCCACGCGCCGTCGTACCAAATCGGCGTGACGAGCACCACGCCGAGCCAGATCAGCCCGCGTGCGCGCGCGACGATCGACGCGAGCACCAGGCCGCACGCGATCGTCACGGCGATCTGCGTGGCGTGCACGAACGTGCCGCCCAAGAGCACCACCGGCGGGGGGACGAGCGCGACCGCCTCCGGTGCATCGTTCGAGCGCGCGATGCGTCCGGCGAGGACGACGGCGAGCACCGTCATCGCGGCGTAGTCGACGCTTCCGAGCAGCGTCGCGAGGCCGTCGGGCGCGCCGAGCACGTGCGCGATCCAGGTGAGGCTGAACTGATTCACCGCGGGCGCCTCGGCGCGCGCGTGCAGCGGCAGCACCGAGCGTGCGTATTCGAGATTGTCCGCGATGCCGATCGTCGCGACGCTGAGCACGGCGAGCACGACCATTCCGGCCGCGATCGCGAACCGGTATCGCGGCAGCCACAGGAACGCTGCGACGCACACGGGCAGCCCGACGTGCGGCTCGATCATCGCGAGCACGCACGCGAGCGCGGCGACGGTGTCACGTCGTGCTCGCGCGGCGTACGCGGCGACGGCGAGCGCGCACGCGAGCAGCGGCGGGAGCTGTCCCCACTCCAGGCACCCGAACACGAGCACCGGAGCGACGGCGGCGAAGACGACGATCGGCGGCGCCGCGCTCATTCGCGCGACGAGCACGATCGTGACGAATGCCGCCGCGACGGACAGTGCGAGAAATGCGATCGCCGCCGTGCGATACGGAAGCAGCGCGAACGCGCGGAACAGCGCGAGGTCGTATCCGGGCAGCGGCGCCGGCCACACGCCCGTCTGCGCGAATGCCGGAACCGCACCGGTGCGCGAGCCGCATCGCTGCAGCGGCGCGTTGCGGTACGGATCCTCCCCGGCGTTGACGACCGCGCCCGCGCAGTAGAACGCTTTGAAGTCGCGCGTGAGGCTCGCGTCGCGCGGCTCGCCCGCGGCGCCGCGCCACGAGTGCACGAGCTGCACCAGGACCATCGCCGTCAGCAGCGCGATGGCGGCGTACTGCAACGCGTCCCAGCGGCCGCGCGCGCGTTCGTGCGTCACGTCCGCGCCGCCGCGCGCAGCAGTCCGCGCACCCGCCGCGGTGCGATCAGCGTGCCGATCTGCCGTACGACGGGAAACCCGGCGTGGAACGACGCCCGCAGCTCGATCGTCGCGGCCACCGGCGTCGGCCACCGCTCGCGCAGCGCGCGCGGCCACGCCCACACGCGCGGACCGTAGCGCGCGATCGGAACGACGTTCGCCGTCCGCCGGCCGGCGTCGTGGTCGGACCATGTGCGCAGGACGCTCCGCACGACCCATCGTGGAGGTTCGTGCACCCGCCCGGCGATCGCCGAAGGGACCCGCGCGCCGAGCAGTGCGCGCGCGAGCGCGAACGCCGTCAGCACCCAATCGCGCTGCGGGTCGATCGATCCGAGGCACCGGTTCCAGTCGAACGCCGGTCCCGCGCTCTCGAGCGCGACGGCGACGTCGCAAAGCCAGAGCGGGTTCCACACGCCGTGCTTGAGCGCGTGGATCGCGGTGATGCGAAGCTGATCCGCGTCGGACGGAACGCGGACCTCGCCGCCGGGGCCCGCGACGAGCTGTGAGTGCGCGAACAGCTCGTTCCAGTCGCGGTCGTCGAGCTCGGTGATCTCGCTGTGGTCGAGATCGACCATCGCATCGCCGGACTGCAGCGGCGCCACGGCGTGCGTCGCGCGCTCGAGTGACGCGGGGGACACCGCGACGTCGACGTCGTCGTACGGCCGCAGCGCCCCCTCGGGGTACAGGCGCGCGACGTTCCAGCCCTTCACGACGAGCGGTTCGACGGATGCGTCGCGCAGCACGCCGGCCGCCGAGCGCAACGTCGACTCACGCACCGCCGCTTGCAGCGCGCAATAGCGGTATGCCTCGCGCAGGTCGTCCAGTCGCCGCGGTCGCGGATCGACGTCGCGCAGCCGCCGCCACGCGAGCGGCGCGGCGCGCGTCGGCGCCACGGCGTCCACCGCTTGGTCGATCTCGTCCGGTCGCAGCGTGAGCGGCGGTGGCGTCGCGCGCCACGCTCCCGCGAGCAGGGCCGCCGTCAGCGTGCCGGCGCGTACGCGATTCACGACGTCAGGACTCGGCGAGCTCGCGATCGGCGAACGCGATGATCTGCGCGACGTCGCCGCGCACGCCTCGCCACACCGGCACGCTCGCTGCGAGCCGGTGCACCGCGTCCATGGCGGCCGGCGGATTCTCCACGGCGCACATCGTGTGCTGGAGAAGCTCGAACGCCGCACGGCCGGGAGAGACGCGCTTGGGTCGCCACGTCGCGCCGGCACGATAGCGCGACAAGACGACGAGCGACGGCGCGAGCGCACCGGTCGCCGGCACGCCGCCGATGTCGTACACGCTGCGCCGCACCTGCTCGCGCGCGCCCGGCACGCGCAGTTGCAGCGGGCGCGTATACGGGTGCACGCGTCCGTCGGGCGCGATGACGGCGTACTCGTCGGAGAAGTACGCCCCGCCCGCGCGCACCATCTCGGCCACGAGCGTCGACTTCCCGCTCATGCTTCGGCCCGGAAACAGCAGCAGATGCCCGCGCCATGCGACGACGCCGGCGTGCATGAAGACGAAGTGCGGCGTCATCTCGGCGACGTGCAGCGTCACGCGAGCTTCGAACGCCGCGGCGGCGTGCTCGAGGTCGGAGGCTTCCGCGAGCGCTTCGCCGTCGCGCTCGACGACGTACCGCCCGCGCCCGCCGTCGTGGAGGATCGAAAACCACGCGTTCGTCACGGCGCCGGATGGCGCGTGCTCGGCACCGAGAGGCAGGCTCGCGGCCATCACGTCGACCATTTCGCGCGTCGCGGCGCGAATGCCGAAGCCGACGCCGTACGTCCGGTAGATCCGGGCGAACACCGCTCCCCGGACGTGCCGACGTTACTTCTGAGCGTACGTGGTCGGCATGTACGCCTTCGCGGCACGCGGTGCGGCCATGGCGACGACGAACGGAATTGCCGCCGCGGCGCCGGTGCCGAGGCGCGTCATCAGCTCGCGGCGTCCGATTGATTCCTGCGCGGGCGGGAGCTGCACGCGCTCGACGAGCAGACCGTCGTCGCTCAGCTGGCGCAGCGCGAGCCAGACCACGTCGCCGTCCGCGACTCCGACCGCGGCTTCGACGGCGCGCGCGACGTCCGCGAACGTCCCGATCCCGTCGCACGCTTTCCACGCGGCGGCCGACGTCGGATTGAGGCAGAACGCTCGCGACCGGGCGAGGTCGTAGACGAGAACCTCGTCCGCGAGCTCTTTGACGATGACGTTGTCGGAACGCCGGGCGGGGATGGCAACACGGTCGTGAAGCACGACTACCTCCAACGGACGTAAGCGCGGTCTACGCGCGTTCTCGTTCCCGAAGGGCCGTCCTGCGGGACTCCATGGGCCCATGGTCCCGGTATTCCGGCGTTCACCGCCGCTCGCGGCCGTGCGGTGCATCGAGGTCGAGCGCAGGGCCGACCGGCACGATGCGCGTCGGATTGATCTCTTCGTGCGTCATGTAATAGTGGCGCTTGATGTGATCGAAGTTGACGGTCGCGGCGACGCCGGGACGCTGGTAGAGATCGCGGAGGTAACCCGACAGGTTCGGGTAGTCCGCGATGCGGCGGACGTTGCACTTGAAATGGCCGACGTACACCGCGTCGAAGCGCACGAGCGTCACGAACAGGCGCCAATCCGTTTCGACCGGCGCGTCGCCGAAGAGATAGCGCCGGCTCGCGAGACGCGCGTCCAGCATGTCGAGCGTGTCGAACAGCGCGTAGACCGGCGGCTCGTACGCGTCTTGCGTCGACGCGAAGCCCGCCTCGTAGACGCCGTTGTTCACGCGCTCGTAGATCAGCGCGTTGAGCTCCTCGATCGCCGCGCGATGCTCGTGCGGGTACAGCGCGGCGTCGTGGCGCGCGAGCGCGTCGAACTCCGTCTCGAACATGCGCATGATGTCGTCGTCGGAGTTGCTGACGATACGTTTGGTCCGCGTGTCCCACAGCACCGGGACGGTGACGCGTCCGTGATAGTTCGGGTCGGTCGCGGTGTACGCTTCGGCGAGGAACGCGAAGCCGTTGATCGGGTCGCCCGTGGTCGCTGCGTCGACGCGGCGGAACGCCCAGCCGTCGCCGTCTCGGATCGGGTCCACGACGCTCATGCCGACCGCGTCCTCGAGACCGCCGAGCATCCGCACGATGATCGTGCGATGCGCCCACGGGCACGCGTACGAGACGTACAGATGGTAGCGGCCGGACTCCGGCGGATACGGCGTCGACCCGTCCGCACGCACCCACTCGCGGAACGCGTCGCCCTGACGGACGAAGCTCCCTTCGAGTTGCTCGCCCGGAAACTGCGCGCGCACCGTCACGGCGCCCGGCGGATCAGGTCTTGTAGCTCGGATCGAGCCGGTCGAGCAGCCGCAGCTGCGGGTCCCATGCGAGGCGCGCGATCGGCGCGACGCCGCCGGCTTGTCGCCGAACCACGTCTTGCACGCTGGAACGCGGGTGGTGTAGCGGCGCGCCTCCCGCGAGCGCGGCGATTTGCGTCGAGCACGCACGTTCGAGGAAGTACATCGTGAGGAACGCTTCCGCAACGGTGTCGCCGACCGTCAACGTCCCGTGGTTGCGCAGGATCATCGCGGGCTTCGCGCCGAGGTCCGCGACCAGCCGCGGTCGCTCGTCGAGATCGAACGCGACGCCTTCGTACTCGTGGTACGCGATGCGATCGTTGAGCAGCATCGCGGTCTGGTTGATCGGCAGCAGCCCGTGCTCCTGACACGACACCGCGACGCCGTCGACGGTGTGGAGGTGCATCACGCACTTCGCGTCCTCGCGCGCGGCGTGCACGGCGCTGTGGATCGTGAAGCCCGCCGGGTTGACGGCGTACGCCGTGGGCTCGACGACCGCGCCGTCGAGGTCGATCTTCACCAGACTCGAGGCGGTGATCTCGCTGAAGAGCATGCCGTACGGGTTGATGAGGAAGTGGTGCTCGGGGCCGGGCACGCGCACGGAGATGTGCGTGAAGATCAGGTCGTCCCAACCGTAGTGCGCGACGAGACGGTACGCCGCCGCCAAGTCGACGCGCGCCTGCCATTCGTCGGCGGGCGGCTCGGGGCGACGCGAGGGGCGTTCGGGTGCGGCGACGGTCGCGCTCATTGCTAGGCTCCGGTCGAAAGCAAACAGGCTCCAGAGGTTCGCCGGACGCGACGCGCTCCCCGGCCTCGGCGCGCCGGTGCTCCGGACGGGCCGCCGGGTGTAAGCGGGCTTGCCGCGCCGCCGCAAACCGCCGTGTTACCGTCTGCGTTGTGATGACCGTGAAGATGCTTCGATCCCTTGCCGTCGTTGCCGCGCTCATCGCGGCGGTCGTTCCGGCGCGGCCCGTCTCGGCCGCTCCGCACGCCGAGACGGCCGTGTTCGCCGGAGGGTGCTTCTGGGGCGTCGAGGCGGTCTTCGAGCAGCTGCGCGGCGTGAACAACGTCGTCGCCGGATTCTCGGGCGGCTCGGCGGCGACGGCGCACTACGAGACCGTCAGCACGGGCACCACCGGTCACGCCGAGTCCGTGCAGGTCACGTTCGATCCGTCGGTGATCTCGTATCGCGAGCTGCTGCGCGTGTTCTTCAGCGTTGCGCACGATCCGACCGAGCTGAACTATCAAGGGCCCGATCACGGCACGCAGTACCGTTCGGCGATCTTTTACGCGAACGACGCGCAGAAGCGCGACGCCGACGCGATGATTCACGAGCTCAGCGCGCAGCACGCATACGGATCGCCGATCGTGACGCAAGTCGTTCCGTTCGTCGCGTTCTATCCGGCCGAAGCGTACCATCAGCACTTCGTCGAGCGGAATCCGAATTATCCGTACGTCGTCTACAACGATTTGCCGAAGCTCGCCGAGCTGCACAAGCGATTTCCCGCGCTGCTGAAGTCGCATGCCTAGTCATGCGACACGGTGGACGATGTGGAGAAGTTCGTGGAGCGTGCCGAGTTTGAGAGCACCTGCGCGGGGTAATGCCGAGCGAGCCCCTCGCCGAACGTAGCGCCGATTGAGCGATTGCCGTTGGCGGGTAGAACTCGCGGCATGAGCGCCTCGATCGAACCGCCGCCCGCGCCGGAGCATCAGTGCATCAACGCCGCATGCGGCTGTAACGACCTCGTCAGCGCGGGACCGTGCTCCGAATGGTGCTCGGCGAACGCGGTCGAGCTCGCGGACGTCGAGCGCGGTCAGGCGTCGCTCGCCACGGACTGCTCGTGCGGGCACCAGCCGTGCACGCAAAACCGTGCATCGCGCGGCACGCCCGAGCGCGGCATGAGCTGAGCGCCGCGACCGTCGTCACAGCAGCCGCGGCTGACCGCCCGTCGCGATGATGTCGGCGCAGATCGCGCGCGCCTCGCTCACCAACGCCGCGTCCGTACGCACGAACAGCTTGCGCCAGTAGGCTTTTCCCGAGAGCTTCGCGATCAGGTCGGACGCCGCGCGCGCGTCGACGATGCGGCCCATCAGGCGCACGCGCACCGTCGGAACGGCGGCGGTGCCGAGCGGCAGCCGGTGCAGCAGCTGTTCCTGCGAGTCGGCCCACACGCCGTCGGCCCAGCGAGCGCGCAGCGCGTCCTCGCAAAGCTGAAACGTGCGCAGGTCGCGCTCGGCGTTGAACTCGGCCGCGAGCCCGTAGAGCGTGCGGCGCTCGCGCAGCGCGCGCGCCGCTTCGCCCTCGAGCCCGCGCAGCGCGTCGATGACGCGGAAGTCGTCCCAGCCGAGGAACTCGCCGATCTCGTCGAGCGCCCGCGGGTCGAGCCAGAGCCGCCGCAGCACGTCCTGCAGCACGCGCTCGAACGCGCGCGTCGTGTGGTGGAAGTACACCGTCGCGAACATCATGTAGCGCGCGAGCACGAACGACTCGAGCGCGACGACGCCGCGGCCTTCGACGCCGAGCTGCGGCACACCGTCGACGTCGAGCACGCGCAGCGACTCGATCAACTGCTCCGCATCGTACGTGCCGCCCGCGACGCCCGTGAAGTACGTGTCGCGCAGCAGGTAGTCCATGCGGTCGGCGTCGAGGTTCGGTCCGCTGACGAGCTCGCGCAGCACCGGATCGGCCGACGCGTCGCCGACGATCAGCGCGAGCACGGCCGCGGGATCGACGCCGACGGCCTCGAGCCCGTCGCGCATCTCGGGAAGCTCGAGGATCGCCGCGGTGCGCGCCTCGTGCCGCATGCCGAGCACCGCCTCGCACGCGTGCGAGAAGGGGCCGTGGCCGATGTCGTGCAGCAGCAGACTCGCGCGCAGCAGCTTGCGCCGTTCGGCGAAATCGGTCTCGGAACCGAACGCGTCCGGCGAGTGCACGCGCAGCGCGTCGAACGCGCGCGTGCCGATCGCGAGCGCGCCCAGCGCATGCGAGAAGCGCGAATGCTCCGCCGAGGGAAACGCGAGGTATGCGAGCCCGAGTTGCCGCAGGCGCCGCAGCCGTTGCATCGGCGCCGTGTTGAGCAGCTCGACCTCGGCGGCGTCGAGCTCGATGAACCGGTGGATCGGATCGTAGACGCGCTTGCCGGTCATCGCTCGCCACGCATGCGGGAGCCGTTGCACCGCGCTGCACGAGCGCCCTTCGGCAAGACTGTGGACAAATCGGGCAGTCGCGCTTTGCGCCGGCGTCGAACGTACGTTCCGTGCGATTCGACGACGGTGCGAAGCGCGAGATTCTCGCGCGCGCCGACATCGGCGAGGTGATCCAGGCGTACGGCGTCGCGCTGCGCAAGCGCGGAAACGACCTCGTCGGCCTGTGCCCGTTCCACGGCGAGAAGTCGCCGTCGTTTCACGTTCACCCCGACCGCGGGTTCTTCAAGTGCTTCGGGTGCGGCGTCGGCGGCGACGTGCTGACGTTCGTGCAGAAGCACGAGAACGTCGGCTTCGCGGACGCGCTGCGCATGCTCGGCAAGCGCTACGGCGTCGAGCTCCCGGACGAGAACCCGCGTGCTGCGCGTGCGCGCAACGAGCGCGAGGCGATCTACCACGCGAACGATGTAGCGCGCGCGTACTTTCACCGCATGCTGCGCGAGTCGCGCGACGGTGCAGCCGCGCGCGCGTACTGCGCGAACCGCGGCATCAGCGACGCATCGATCGAGGCGTTCGCGCTCGGCTACGCGCCGCCCGGCTGGGAAGGGCTCGTCGACGAGTTGCGCCGCAACGACGTCGCCCCGCAGATCGCCGTGACCGCGGGCCTCATCAAGGCGAACGACCGCGGCGGCTTTCGCGACTTCTACCGCGACCGTCTGATGGTCCCGACGCTCGCGACGACGGGCGAAACGATCGCGTTCGGCGGTCGCGCGCTCGGCGATCAGGAGCCGAAGTACCTCAACACGTCGACCACGCCGGTGTACACCAAGGGGCGCTATCTCTTCGCGCTCAACGTCGCGCGCCGCGCCGCCGCGCGCGACGACACGGCGGTCGTCGTCGAAGGCTACCTCGACTGCATCGCGCTGCACCAGGCGGGCTTCACGAACGCCGTGGCGGCGCTCGGCACGGCGTTCACGCCGGAGCAGGCGCGGGAGCTGCGCAAGGTCGCGTCGCGCGCGATCCTGTGCTTCGACGCGGACGCAGCCGGCATCGACGCGGCCCTCAAGTCGATCGACGTGCTGTTCGCGGAAGGCGTGTCGGCGTGGGCCCTGCGGATCCCCGACGGCAAGGATCCCGACGAGTTCGTGCGCCGCAACGGCGCCGACGCGTTCCGCGCGCTGCTCGACCGCCCGATCGCCGCGACGCAGGTGAAGATCGATGCGGAGATCGACCGCCGCGGCGGCCGCACGCAAGCCGCGGACCTGGCGCGCTGGGCCGAGGAGACGATCCGGCGTCTCGCGCCGCCCGAAGAGCAGGATCGGTGGCGCGTGTACGTCGCCGGCCGGCTCGGCCTCTCCGTCGACGATTTGCGCAGGGCGCGTCTGCTGGTGAACGCGACGCATTTCGCGCCGCGCATGGGCGCGCCGAACGCGTCGCGTCACATCGTCCCCTCGGTGCAGGAGCGGCCGTCCTTCGAGCGAGAGGTCGTCGCGCTCGCGCTCGACGAGCCGGCCCTCGTCGGGGAATACGCCGATCGCATCCCCGCCGAGCGGTTCGAGCACCCGCAGCTCCGCCGCGTCTGGGAGGTTTTGCGCGGGCACGCTCGCTCGCTGGTGCAACCGTCCGACGTGCTCGCCGTGTTTGCAGGTGATGAAGACGCGGTGGCTACGCTCGCGTCCGTCTCCGGAGTCGTGCGTCTCGACGATCCCGAGGAACGGCGGGCGAAACTCGACCGCGTCGTCGCGCGTTTCGCGCGCGATGACGCCGGTCGCCGCTATCGCGAGGTGGAACGACGGATCGACGGCCTGATCGAGGCGGGAGAATCCGTGCCGGCCGACCTCCGCGCAGAGCACGCGGCCCTCGCCGCCGAATTGAAAGGATGACCCCGCGAAGGGGGTGAGAACCAGCATGGCCCGCACGAAGAAAACCGCAACACCCGCCGACGCGCCGCAACCGTCGCTCGACGATCAGATCAAGAAGCTTCTCGCCGCCGGCAAGAAGCGCGGCACGCTCACGTACGAAGAGATCAACGCGGTTTTCGACAACGTCGAGGACGTCGCGCCCGAGCGCATGGACGACCTGCTCGAGGAGATCGCGTCGCTCGGCATCGAGATCGTCGAAGAGCAGGCGAAGGACGAGAAGCCGGCCGATCGTGAGGACACCGACGACGTCGCGATGCCCGCCGGCCTGGCGCTCGACGACCCGGTGCGGATGTATCTCAAGGAGATCGGCCGCGTCCCGCTGTTGTCGATGGAAGACGAACGGCGTCTCGCGATGGCGATCGAATCCGGCGAGAAAGAGCTGCTGAAGAACGGTACCGCCGACAACGCCGTCGTCTTCGGCGGCGAAGACGCGAAGCGCAAGCTCACGGAGGCGAACCTGCGTCTCGTCGTGTCGATCGCGAAGAAGTACGTCGGCCGCGGCATGCTGTTCCTCGACCTCATCCAAGAGGGCAACCTCGGGCTGATCCGCGCCGTCGAGAAGTTCGACTACCGCAAGGGCTACAAGTTCTCGACGTACGCCACGTGGTGGATCCGTCAGGCCATCACGCGCGCGCTCGCCGATCAAGCGCGCACGATTCGCATTCCCGTCCACATGGTCGAGACGATCAACCGCCTCATCAAGATCAGCCGTCAGCTGCTGCAAGAGCTCGGACGCGATCCGACCGTGGAAGAGATCGCGAACGAGATGGGCCTCACGCCCGAGAAGGTGCGCGAGGTCATCAAGATCTCGCAGGAGCCGATCTCGCTCGAGACGCCCATCGGCGAAGAGGAAGACTCGCACCTCGGCGACTTCATCGAAGATCAGGAAGCGGTTGCGCCGGCGGAAGCGGCGTCCGTGATGCTGCTCAAAGAGAAGATGCAGGACGTGCTCAAGAACCTCACCGAGCGCGAGCGCAAAGTGCTCGTGCTGCGGTTCGGTCTCGAGGACGGTCACCAGCGGACGCTCGAGGAAGTCGGTCAGGAGTTCGGCGTCACGCGGGAGCGCATCCGCCAGATCGAGGCGAAGGCGCTGCGCAAGCTGCGCCACCCGAGCCGCGGCAAAGCGCTCAAAGACTACTGGTCGAACGAGTAGCTTCGCGCTGCACGCGAAGCTTTCGCGTTTGGCGCTTTCGCGCCAAGCCGCCCGCGATCGTGACGGCTTCGCGCTAGCGCAAAGCCACCATGTCTTCGCCGCGGCCTGCGTGCGGGCTCGGTGTGACGTTCGGGTTCTTGTCCGCGAACTGACCCAGCGGGTTCGGCACGACCCACACCGAGACGTCGTAGATCGCCGGATACAGGAAGACGAACGCGACGCTTGCGGGGTCGGTCACGGCGCCGGCGGCGACGAGGCCCGCGGCCGTCGGGTGCGAGTAGTCGCCGTTGTTCGCCGACGCGTACCGCGCGGCTTGAATCGCCTTTCCGTACGTGTTCGTGCCGTTCGCATTCTTCAGCACGTAGTGCACGTGCGCGGGAATGATGATCCAGCGTGACGGCGCGATGCCGAAACGGTTCGGCGGGCCGGCCGTCGACTCGGCGCGGTACACGCTGAAGTCGGCGCCGATGAGGCGTCCGTTCACGTCGTACCAGAGCTGGGCGGGAAGATCGGGGTCCGTCGTGTCCCAGTACTGCGTGTTGACGTAGCTGATCGCGCCGGTGCGGTCTTCGTTCGAGAACCGCATCCAGCCGGCGGCGTTCGCGGCCTGCGGGTTCGGATAGCGCTTCGGCAAGTCGGCCATGATGCGCGCGAGGAACGTCGCCTCGGCGGCACTCGGTGACGGTGCCGGCGTCGCCGGCGCGGGCGATGCCTGCGCGAGAACGGACCTCGGCATGACCGCGACGGCTGCCGCGGCGGCGGTCGACGTGAAGAACGAACGGCGACGCATCATGCGCCGCGGGTTCGCGAGCGCGCGGGCCGTTTCTTCGTCCCGGGCCTCGTTACGGCGACGCGCTCGGTGCCGGCGACGGCGCGGTGCTCGGTGCGCCCGTGGGTGAGGTCGTCGGCGCGACGGTCGGCGAGGGCGAGGGGCTGCCGCGGCGGCCGCGCACGTTCGACGTGAACGGCGGCGCCGTGCGCGCGGGCGTCGGGGTGTACGCCGATGCCGGGACGTCGCCGCCGAGCGCAAACGGGAACGGGATGCGGATCGACACGCGGTCGCCCAGATGGTCGACCTCCGCCTGCGTGGTCGCGACGATCTCCGAGCCGGACGCCAGCGGCGCCGTCACCGTGCGCGAGAGGCGCACCGGCATGAGGCCCGCGCTCGTCTTGAAGCGCTCGATCGTGTAGACGGGGCGCCTCACGCCGTTCGGCCCCGGCAGTCCGCCGAGGACGAGGTCGGCCTTCGCACCGGCGGGCGCGAGCAGGACGCCGTCGAGCGCGAGGCTTTCGCGCAGGTGCACGGACACGACGGAGCCTTCGCGCCGGCCGGCGTCCAGGGGCGCATCCGTGACGAAGACGACCGCCGTGCCCGTCGGCAGCTTATGCTGCGGCGGGGACTCGGCGGTCGCCCAGGCTTCCGTCAGGAGGAGGAAAGCCGCTGCGATGACGGCGATCCGGCGGGCGCCGGCCATGCCGTCAGCTCGCTCGCTTCTCCGCTTCGGCGGCTTCGGCCGCTGCCTTCTTGCCTTGCTCGATCAGCGCCTTGACCTTCTGGCCGCCCTTCTGACCGATCGTCTCATAGAACTCGGGGCCGTAGCGGTCGCGCGTCGCCTCGCCGCCCTTCTTGCCGCCCTTCTTGCCGATCGCCTCGTAAAACGCGTGTCCGTGCGCCTTCTTCGTCGCCTGACCGCCCTTACGCCCGATCATCTCGTAGAACTCGGGACCGTACTTTTTCTTGACGGTCTCGCCGCCTTTTTGGCCGGCCTCACGGACGGACATACCGCTGCCGGACTTGCGTTCTGGGGTTGACATCGTATCGGGGTGAACCTCGTGGAAGAAAATCGACCTGTCTCAGTAACGTAAGCGAACCCATGAACGTTATCGGCCGTCGGCCGCAGCGCGACGAGGTTCGTGCGGTCATCACCGTGGCGGCGGTCGTGGCCGCGTTCGGTGTCCTCGCACCGGTCTCGGCGGCTCCAGGAGAGCCCATCGAGTACCGGCGCTTGGTGGAGCTCGAGAGTACCCGGACCTTTTCCGACGAGCTGACCGCGGCGCTGGCGTCGACGGACGCGAGGTTGGCGGGGCGGGCGGCGCTGGCACTCGGACGGACCGAGGATCCACGCGCGGCCGGGCCCTTAAGGAACGCGACCGCCGCGCGAGACGTTTCGGTACGCGCGCTCTCGGTGTACGCGTACGGTCTTTTGGCCGCTAAGACACCTCTCGAAACCAAGTTGCTTACTGAAAGGATCGCCGACCCGGCGGCGGCCGTGCGGGTCGCCGCCGCGGATGCCGCGTGGCGAGCGCGGGCAGCCGGCATCCCCGGCACCGAAGGCCTCGCGTTGTCGCTGATGACGGCGGCAGCGCGTGACTCCGACCCCATCGTACGGCAGCGTGCTGAAATGAGTCTGAGCGCCTGGGCGAAGGCGCCGAACGAGCGGGTCATCGCCGCTCTGCTCGAGCGTGCACTCGCCGTGGACGGGGACGCGTCCGTCCGCGAGCACGCCGCCTGGGCGCTGCGGCGCGCGTTCGCCCAGGACGCGACGCCGGCGGCCGTCCGCGCCGGCGTCCGCGACCGCGACGAGACCGTGCGCATCCAGTTCGCCGACCTCGTCGGCCGCCGCGGCGCCCTCTCCGGCTTGGCGCTCCTGCGTCCGATGCTGAGCGACCCCTCGTGGCGCGTGCGCGAACAGGCGTACGAATCGATCAAGGTCATCGCCGGGCTGCAGCGCACGGAGCACCTCGCAGCGATCCCGGCGGAGATCGTCACGCCGTCGCCGTCGCCCGTCGACACCGAGGCACCGTTGCCGCGCACGGCGGGGCTCGGCGTCCCGCGCAAGCCGATCGCCGCCGACGCGCGGCTCGATCTGCCGCTCGACGCGTCGACGTCGGCGCTCGTGACCGGACCGATGCCGGGACCGCATCCGCGCGTGCGCATCGGGACGACGAAAGGGACGATCGTCGTGCGCCTCGACCCCGAGTGGGCGCCGCTGACGGTCGCAAACTTCCTGAACCTCGTCGACCGCGGCTACTACGACAACCTGCGGTGGTTCCGAATCGTCCCCGACTTCGTCGTGCAGACCGGCGATCCGAGCGACAACGGCGAGGGCGATGCGGGCTACGCGATTCCCGCCGAAGAGAATCCGCTCGAGCAGCGTGCCGGCGTCATCTCGATGGGCCTCAACTACACGGATCCGCCGAACGCGCACGCGATTCGCGACAGCGCCGGCACGCAGTTCTACATCACGCTCTCGCCGCAGTACCACCTCGACCGCGACTTCACGGTGTTCGGCGAGGTCGAGAGCGGCTTCGCGACGCTCGGACGTCTCATCGAGAGCGATCGCATGACGCAGGTCGTGCGGATCGCCGACGACTAGTGGCCTCGCCTACGGCGAGGCCGTCGCGTTCGGGCTTCGCCCGATCCGCCGTGCTAAGACCGGCATCACCGCGACATGACCGAACGCAGCGCGAACAGCAGGTTCTCGCGCCGCTCCGTCACGCGGCGGTAGAAGTAGCCCGCCCAATGCGTGCCGTAGGGGACGTAGACGCGCAGCCGGTAGCCGGCTGCGACGAGCCGCCGCTGCAGCTCCGGTCGAACGCCGTAGAGCATCTGGAACTCGAACGCGTCGCGTGCGATTCCACGCTCGCGCACGTACGTCTCGACGGCCGCGATGATGCGCTCGTCGTGCGTCGCGATCGCGGGATACCTGCCGCGGTCCAGCAGCGCCTCGGCCTCGCGCAGGTAGTGGCTTCGGATCGCCGGCATGTCCTTGTACGCGATCTCGGGCGGCTCGTTGTACGCGCCCTTGCAGAGCCGCACGCGCGCGCCGAGCGCGATCGCGCGCTCCACGTCGGCCGGCGTGCGTTTCAGGTACGCTTGCAGCACGGGCCCGACGTCGCGCGTCTCGGCGAACGCGCGCTCGAAGACACGCAGCGTGACGTCGGTCACGTTCGAGCCTTCCATGTCGATACGCACGAACGGATCGCGGTTCGCGGACGCGGCGGCAAGGACGGCGCGAAGGTTCGCGAAGGCGAGGTCCTCGTCGATCAGGAGTCCCATCGCCGTGAGCTTCAACGATACGTTCGCGTCGACGCCGCGCGCGCGAATTGCGTCCAGCAGCACGAAATAGGCGTCGCGCGTGCGCTCCGCTTCGTCGCGCGCCGTGACGTCCTCGCCGAGAAAGTCCAGCGTGGCAGAGATCCCCTGCGCGTTCAGCGTCTCGACGGCGTCCATCGCGCGATCGACGCTCTCCCCGGCGATGAAGCGCTTCGCGAGGAAGAAGAAGCGCTTTTGAAAACCGGGGCGCCGGATCACGTCGAGGATGGCCACGAAGGGGCCGCGTTCGACGGCCGCTTTTCACGCTCTTTTCACGAGATGTGGTGGCGCGATGCCGGGAAACGGGAAGAGAGCGTGCATGGCGTGGCGCGTCCTCGTCGCGGACGACGATCCCGAAATCCGCATGCTGATCCGCACGATCCTCGCCAAGGGACCGTACGACGTGACGCTCTGCAACGACGCCGAGAGTGCGCTGGTTCACGTTCAGCACGATGCGCCGTACGATCTGCTGATCAGCGACTTCATGCTGCCCGGCATGTCGGGGCTCGATCTGATCGGACGCATCCGTCTCAACCGCGCGACGACCGACATGGCGATCGTCATGGTCAGCGGGCACAGCAACTACGGGATGGACGAGCGCGCGCGCGAAGCCGGCGCGAACGCGTTCCTGAACAAGCCGTTCACCGTCGCGCAGCTGCGGGGTGCCGTTCAGCAGCTGCTCGGCGCCGCGAAGCCGCCGCTGCATACCTGACGCGGGCCGTGCACGCATGACGGCCGGCGCGGTCGTCAAGGTGCTGCTCGTCGCGCTCTCGCTCGGGCTCGACGTGTTCGCCGTTTCCGTCGGCGTCGGAATGAAAGGCGTGCGGCGTTCCGTGAAGGTGCGCATCGGCCTCGCGTTCGCGAGCGCCGAAGTCGCGATGACCGTGATCGGCGTCATCGTCGGACGCGTCGCCGGCGCACTGCTCGGCGATGCGGCCGGTTATCTCGGCTTCGCTGCGCTGTTCGCCGTCGGCTGCTACATGATCTACGAGGCGCGCCACGGCACGGAGGAAGGCGGCGGGTTCGATCTCTCGCGCGGGTGGGGGCTCGCGCTCGGCGCGCTGTCGATCAGCCTCGACTCGCTCGGCATCGGCTTCTCGATCCTGTACATCGGCGTGCCGCTGCCGGTCAGTCTCGGCTGCATCTTCGGCGCCTCGGTGCTCTCGACGACGCTCGGCCTCACGCTCGGGAAACGCCTCGGGCTCGCCATCGAAGAGACGGCCGCGCTGTGGGCCGGCGTCGTGCTCGTGTTGACCGGAGTCGGCTTTGCCGCACTCACGTACTGGCACGTCGGCGTCTGACGCGCTGTACGCGCTCGCGTTCGGCGCCGCGCGCAGCGTGGTCGTCGTCGGAACCGCGAAGAACGCGGGCAAGACGACCACGTTCAACGCGCTGTGCGAGGTCGCGCGCGAGCGCGGCGTGCGCATCGGCGTCACGTCGCTCGGCCGCGACGGCGAACCCTACGACGCGGTCGACGGCGCGCCGAAGCCGCGCGTGCGGCTCGCGCCGGGAACGATCGCGACGATCCCGGCGGACCTCGTCGCCGCGAGCGCGCCGCTCGCGACGCTGGAACGCGGCGCCGAGAGCGCGCTCGGACGCGTGCTGTTCGTGCGCGCGCTCGACGAGGTGACGTGCGAGATCGGCGGCCCGCCGTCCGCGCGCGCGATGCGTGCCACGATCGCGCGGTTGCAGGCGCTGGTCGACGGGCCGGTGCTCGTCGACGGCGCGATCGATCGCATCGCACCGCTCGCCGGCGGCGACGACGCGGTCATCGTCGCGACCGGTGCCGTCAGCGGCGAGACGATCGACGCCGTCGCCGCGGTGGCTGCGGAGACGGCGGCGCGGCTACGCATTCCACCGCACGACGCGCACGAGCGGGACGAACGGCGCGTCGTGCGGATCGCGGGCGCGATCGACGGTCGCGAAGCGGAGGCACTGCTGGCGCGCGCCGCCGGCGCAACCGTCGTCGTGCGGGATCCGACGCGCATCGCCGTGCGCGGCGAACGCTTCGCGCGGCTGATGCGCGCCGTGGACGTGCGCTGCGAGCGCCCGATCCGCCTCGTCGCGCTGACGACGTCTCCCGTCGCAGGCGACGTGCGGCTTCCGGCGCGCGAGCTCGTCGAAGCGGTCGCGCGCGCGACGGCGCTGCCGGTGTTCGACGTCGTCGCCGACGTGGGCGCTTAGAGCCCGAGCGCCAGGGAGTCGGCGCGCGGGTCCGCGCCGCCGGCGAGGGTCCCACGCTCGCGGTCGATCGCGATCGCGTGCGCGTGGCCCATCGCGTTCTCGTAGGGCCCGAGCGGTTCGACGGCATGACCGCGACGGCGCAGCCCGTCGACGATGGCATCGGGCATGCGCGACTCCACCAGCACCATCTCGCCCGTCGCGAGCTCCGGACGTTCGGTGAGCTGATGACGTCCGTACACCCAGCGCGGATGGTCGAGCGCCTGCTGCACGTCGAGCCCGCGATCGGCGAGCTGGTGCAAGAACTGCAGCTGGATCTGCGGCTGTCCGTCGCCTCCCATCGTGCCGAATACGAGCTCCGGCTCGCCGTCGCGCAGGAACATCGGCGGCGAGAGCGTGTGCAGCGGTCGCTTTCCGCCGTCGTACACGTTCGGATGTCCCGGCTGCGTCGAGAAGTATGCGCCGCGATTTTGTAGCACGATGCCGGTGTCGTCGGCGACGACGCCGGAGCCGTAGTTCATGTAGAGGCTCTCGATGAGCGAGACCGCCATGCCGTTCTCGTCGACGACGCACAGGAAGATCGTGCCGCCGCGGTCGGGCGCGTGCTCGCGAGGCGTCGCCTTCTCCGGATCGATCGACGCGCGCAGCGCCGCCAGCGCGCCGGGCGCGAGCTGCTCCTCCACGCCCGTCGGACCGAACGCCGGATCGCGGAAGGTGGCGTCGCGGATCGCGATCGCGCGCTTCATCGTCTCGACCGCGAGATGGTGCCAGAGCGGCTCCGCGGCGTCGCGGTCGCCCGCGAGCGTGCCGGCCGCCATCAGCAGCAGCGCGCCCTGCGAGTTCGGCGGGTGCGCGAGCAGGTCACCGCCGTTCCACGCGATGCGCAGCGGCCTCGTCTCTTCGGTGCGATGCGACGCGAGGTCGTCCAGCGTCATGCGACTTCCGCCGCGTCGCAGCGTGCGCACGATGCGCTCGGCAAGCTCGCCCGTGTAGAGCGCGTCGGCGCCGTGCGCGCGGATCGCGGCGATCGTGTCCGCGAGGTCGGCGTTGCGCAGCACGTCGCCGGCGCGCGGCACGCCGTACGCGAGGAAGACGCGCGTGGCCTCGGCATCGCGCCGCAGCATCGTTTCGTTGAGTCGCGTGTAGGTCGCGACGACATCGGTGATCGCGAAGCCGTCGCGCGCGAATCGCTCCGCGGGCTCCAGCAGCTCGTCGAGACCGCGCGTGCCGTGCCGAGCGCCGACGTCTTCCCACGAGCGCACCGCCCCGGGAACGGTCACCGCGAGCGCGCCGCGCTCCGGCAGCACGCCGTTCGGCAACGTGTCGAGCGCGGCGGCGCGCGGCGTGCGGCCGCTGGCGTTGTACGCGACGGTTCGCGCGTCGCCGTCCGTTCCGCGCGTGCGAGGGTCGTGCACGATCCAGAACGCGTCGCCGCCGATCCCGCAGCTCGCCGGATACACGACCGCGAGCACGGCGTTCGTCGCGATCGCCGCGTCGACCGCGTTGCCTCCGCGCCGCAGCACGTCGACGCCCGCGGCCGTCGCGAGCGCGTGCGGACTCGCGACCATCGCGCGCGTCGACCGCGCCACGGCGCGGCTGGGCCAAGCTGACGTCGGGCCGGCGGTCCCGTTCATCGTCCCCGAGTATGCGCTGAGCGGACGGGCCGTCCCCGCCGCAAAGGCGAAGCGCGCGCTTGCGTGGATCCGTTGATCGTCACCGTCGCGCCCGTCGGCGCCGAAGTCACTCCCGAGCAGACGCCGTACCTGCCCGTCACGCCGGTGCAGCTCGGCGAAACGGCGCGCGCCATCCGCGACGCCGGCGCGAGCATCGTGCACGTGCACTGCCGCAACGACGACGGCTCGAACACGCACGACGTCGAGCGCTTCCGCGCGGCGTACGAGGCCATTCGGGGCGCGAGCGATCTCATCGTGCAGTTCTCGACCGGCGGCGCGATCGGCATGACGCCCGCGGAACGCGCCGCGCCGCTCGCGCTGCGTCCCGAGATGGCGACGCTGACCTGCGGCACGGTGAACTTCGGCGACGACGTGTTCGAGAACAGCTTCCCGATCATGCGCGGAATCGCCGCGAAGATCGCCGAGCACGGCGTCGTGCCGGAGCTCGAGGTGTTCGACCTCGGTCACGTCTCGAACGCGCGGCGCCTCGCAGCCGAAGGCGCGATCCGCCTTCCGGCGCACGTCGATCTCGTGCTCGGCGTGCCGGGCGCGCTCGACGCCTCCGTCGAGCGTCTCGTGGACTGCGTGCGCGCGCTCCCTGACGGCTGCACGTGGTCGGTCGCGGGGATCGGCCGCATGCAGTTGCAGCTGGCTGCGGCCGCGATCGTGATGGGCGGGCACGTCCGCGTGGGGCTCGAGGACAACCTGTACTACGCGAAGGGGCGTCTGGCGACGAACGAGGAGCTCGTCGCGCGC
>Ga0213875_10000787_pt1 | contig 23692 bp, 14 predicted proteins | sample BarmaccomBMRX_R8_FD_160105 | JGI IMG/M metagenome (GOLD analysis project Ga0213875, IMG submission 160105) | Root-associated microbial communities from Barbacenia macrantha in rupestrian grasslands, the National Park of Serra do Cipo, Brazil - RX_R8 | ecosystem: Host-associated > Plants > Roots... | reverse complement strand
GTTCCTGGACCGGCTCCGCGAGTCCTTCGGCATCGTGGTGGGTCGCAGAGCTGACTTCGACGTGATCCGCCGCAATGACCTCCAGCCGAAGGGTGCCCTGCAGAAATCAGTGTCGGTAAACGAAAATGACCTGCGTGCTAACCTCATCGCGTTCCGCGATCTCATCATAGATATCGGCTTCGCCAAGTCGTACGCTGATGGCCGCACGATCGTGACTACGGATGAGGGACGGCGATGATAGAAGCACAGGCCAGCGAGACCGCACTCGTCGCCTGGCTTCTCGGCAGGGCGGTGCGGCGAGCTGCAGGCTGTCCGGGCGTCCTTGTGCGCGACGTCCCGCACCTCGACGTCGATGCTGTCCTAGCTGAGCTTGAGAGCATCCGCCGACAGGAGGAACTGGACCTGCGGATCGCTTACCTCAATCCGGCGGCCGACGCGGCGGCACAGCGCGCGGGAATCCCAGAGGATTTGTTCACGACCAGAGTGGAGCGTGCGGAGAAGTGGCGTAACACCCCTGGCCTCGGCGCGCTCATCGTCGTCATCACCGAAGAGGATGCGGCGAAGCTGACCTCGCTGGAGGAATTTGCGCACATCGGCCCCTCGCTGCTGCGCGAACTGCTCGTTGACCGTGCGGTGGCCAAGTTCCAGGAGATCAACGAAGTCCTGCCCCGCTGGTGGTCCATCATCGGCAGAGACGAGCAGATATCGTTCTCTGACCTCGTTGACTACTACACGGCACTAGAGCCCCTGGACGGCGACGAGGTGAAGGAGCAGTCTGCCGAGCAGATCAACCGTCTCGGCCTGCTGCCGGACCCTGGGTTCTTCGATAACCCCGGGGAGAGACAACTCCTGCTTAACCTCGACGAGAACCGGTCGCTTGCGCTTCGGCTGGCCAACTTCAGCGAAGAGGACCGGGCCAAGGTAAATGACGCCCTGAATGCAGAAAAGGACCCGGACCGGCGCGCGGACCTGCGCAGGCGCCTGCGTGACCTCCAGGAATACCGCCGTAGCGGGCAACTCGGCCTTACGGCCGCCCAGGCCATGGAACTGCTGAAGATCAGGGCGAAGAAGGCGCCACAGAAGCCGCCTACCCCGGCGAAGGACAAGGGCACGCAGCCCGCGCCGCCGGCCCCCCCGGAACCGCCGCCCCCCCCGGAACCCCGGCCGGCGCCTCCGGTAGAAGACTTCACTACGCTCGCGGTCGAGAACCTGCTGCGCCAGGACTCGGACGACGACGAAGACACCTCAGACACCACGATCAACGCGACCGTCGCCGGCTTCCGCGAGCAGCTAGAGGAAGAGATCGATAACTCGGAGGTAAGGCCCAAGTCCGTCAGCGTTGTGCTGCCGAGCGGGAAGAGTATCGACGCTGAGGTCCAGGCGGATGTCCTGAACTTCATCAACCGCATCGTCGGGGAGGGCAGGTACGGCGGGCTGATCCACGGGGAAGGCGAAGTACCCGAGGTAGTCAGGAACTTCCAGCAGCAGGCAGAGCTCATCAAGCCGTGGCTGCGAGAAGACGTCCTGGAATTCCTCGACGTGTTCGCAGAAGCCCCTGGCCTTGATGTCCTCCGGCAGGCCTTCGCCAGGTTCGATGAGGCCCGCAGCACCCTGCTGCCGCATATCGGGGTGCTGTGCACCGAGCCGCTGCTGTTCGCTGCGGCCCCAGAGACCAGGCCCCTGATGCAACCGGTCATCTCCGGCTACCGGGAACTGCTGGCCGCAATACAGTCGTCCTACTCGGAGCTTTTCCAGGCATTCGGTGACGACGCCCGCGCGCTCGTCGAATCCGTCATGCTGATCGACACGGTGTTCCTCAAAAGCGAGCGGTCCGTTACGGCGCTGCTCACGCCGCTGCACCCGCTGCTGCTGTGGCACTACTTCGAGTACGCGACCGTCATCAGCGAGCAGCACACCCGGCTGAGCGACAGGGACCGCGCTCTCATCCGGTCGGAACTGGAGCGGAACGATGTCCCGTTCTTCCTGGCATCCATCGGGGTGCCGCGGACGATCGCCGACAACGCACCGTTGTCTCTCACCTACGCTGGCAAGTTCGCGAGGCTCCCCTTCTTCAGCGCGCGGGCGACGGTCCCCGATCCCGCGGATGGCCTCAGGCCGATCCGGAACCTGATCGAGGCATTCATCGCTCTGCACCCGTCGGCGGCTGAAGGGCTCCGCCTCGCGTTGCTCGACCCGCCGACGGACGCCGCGAGCACGTTCCTGCCCCTGTGCTGCGACCTGGCAGACGACGGCAGGCTCCGCGGGGCGCACATCACGATCCTGCGCCGCAGCCACACCGCAGGCGCGGAACTCAATCTCTCAGTAGACGCCGAGCGGCGCGTCCAGCAGCGGTTCGGAAACCACGCCGACCGCCGGTTCACGTTCGAGACGCAGCACGTCGGGCCGGACACGATGGAACCTCCAGAGGGATGCATGCCGCATATCCTGGTCGCATTCGACCAGAGCGAGCGGCAGTCCACCGACGCTGGCGCGCCACCCAGCCGAATCCAGCCGCTCGCCAACAGGCACCGCCTCGTCTACAGGATCAGGACCAGGAACCTGGACCTTGAGCCCGCCCTCGGGGGCATCCTGGCTGACTACACCCAGTTCGCACAGCTTGCGGTCGGCACCAACATCGTCTCCTACCCGACTATCCACCAGTCAGCCGAAATGCGCCAGCGCCTCGCCGCAGGCGCCAGGAAAGTGCCTTGGTACGTCGTCGCCGACGGCCATGTTGACCGCGACCTGCAACTCGGCTGCCTCCGCGTGCTGATCGAACGCGACAAGACGAGAGCCGTCGCGGCCTTCGCACGCGAGCCACACGCCTTCCGGCGCATCCTCCGGGACGTGGTCCGCCAATACAACACCCACGTGAAGGACCAGGAACTCGACGATCTCCTAGAGGCGCTCAGCGACCTCCTGGATGCCGGAATCCTCTCGCTTCGCCCCGGGCGCACGGGAGAGCCAGACTACGCGCACGTCAAGGGCATTCTTGGCCTTCTCGTAGCCGTCCAGGCCCTGCGGGACACCACGCCGGAGGGCTATGACCGGATCATCCTCAGTCTGGACGACGAGCAGGCCCAGCGCTGGCTCCACCTGAACGAGGACCGACGGCGGGCAGACCTGCTCGTCATCGACGGCAAGGACGACCAGTTCATCGTCACAGTCGCCGAGATTAAGGCGCGCCGGGACATATCCGCCGAATACTCCACCTCCGGGGGGATCGTGTCCGGACCAGCCGTGGAGCAGGTCCTATCGACCCACCGGCTGCTCCGCCCGGTCTTCGATTCCGCAGTATCTGACCTGCTCATAACGCCGTCCAGGCGGGAGATCCTGCGCGAGCACCTTTACCGCGAACTGTCCAAGGCCCGGTACGACAGCCACACCAAGGACAGGTGGGCGAGGATGTCACAGCGCCTCTTCGACCCGCCCAATCCCCACGTCGCCCTGCGCTGCGAACTCATCGACGTGCAACTCGGCGTGGCGGACTCCAGCCTTGACCGCACACGCGAATGCCATGCCAGGGACGGGGAGACTCTCGTCCCGGTAACCCTCCGGCACCTGAACGAGAAGGGCGTCCCCGTCCTAGAGGAGGCGCTGACACCGCCCCCGGACCTCCCCCCCGAGGAGGGACCCGACGAGGGGCCCAGACCGAGTGGGCCTGACGGAGGCGGGAGGCCCGGGCCGGTCCAGCCTGGCGCGTCAGGCGCTCCCGTGGCCGAAATGGCCAGCCGGGACGCTGACCTGGTACAGGTGGCGGAGCGGCCCAGGGTGTTCATCGGGAACGCGAACACCGGCTACGGCCAGCCGAGAGAAGTCTGGTTCGATCCCCAGAACCCCGATCAGGCGCTGAACAATCCTCACATCTCGATCTCGGGCGAGACAGGAAGCGGGAAGACCCAGGCCGTAAAGGCAATAGTGCATGACTTCATGGCCCAGGGGCTTCCCACCCTGATCCTCGACTTCAAGGACGATTACTCAAGCCTGGACTATGCGACCGGAGAGCGCTTCACAGTCCACGACGCAAGCTTCGGCGCTCTCCCCTTCAACCCCATGGTCCCGCCTGTCGACCCGCAGACGGGCCGGGCCAACCCCATAGCCCACGTGCACGAACTGGGCAACATGCTGCAGAGGATCTACAAGCTCGGAGACCAGCAGGCGTTCCAACTGCGCGAGGCGATGAAGGAGACCTACCAGATCTCCGGCGTGGGATTCAGGCCGTTCACACCGTCACCAGACCAGGCGTACCTGCCTTTCGAGGCGATCGGGGACGTCCTGCGCCGAGAAGAGGCGACCACCCTCCTCGGACGACTGTCCCCTGTTTTCGACCTGGGGCTGTTCAGCCAGGGCAACATCCAGTCAGGGCTGGATGACCTCCTGACCCGGTCGGCAGTGGTCCGGCTTAGCCAACTCCCCGGCGACCAGGTAAAGAACGCCGTCGCAGAGTTCTTCCTGATGGCCCTGTACGGCTTCCTGATCCGCCGGGCCCAGCCGCACAAGCTGGAGCAACTCTTGATCCTGGACGAGGCATGGCGCCTGGTCAACTCGCCATTCCTCGAACCGCTCATGCGGGAAGGACGGGCATTCGGGCTGGGGGTGATCATCGCGACACAGTTCCCGAAAGATCTGCCAGACCAGATCGCCGGCTCAACCGCCACCAGGCTCTACTTCAGCCAGACCAAGGCGGAGCAGATACGCGAGATCCAGCGCACCCTCATCGGCAGGACCTCCGGCAGCGAGGCTGAACACCTTGGCAATTTGATGCGCGGCCTGGCCCCCCTTGAGTGCGTCATGCAGAACATCCACTACAAACCCTGGATACGGCTGCGTGCAGTCCCCTACTTCGAGCGCACGACACCGGGATGGCAAACCCCCGAATAGGCTTCTCTTGGCGCACGCTCTCCTGAGCGCTCTAAGCAGCCGACATGCCAAGGAGGTCCACAGTTGTCGCAAGACCTTGACCACGAGGTCAACGTCGGAGTCCTCGAACACGAGAGCTTCGATACCGGCTCTTTCGGGGCCTTCTGCAATACGTCCGTCATGTGGATCGGGCCGCATCGGGACTCGGAAGAGGAAGCGGAAGAAGACTCAAGACGCCACCGTCAGGCCGTAAAAGAGCAGTACCGGCATGCCACCCAGCACCAAGCGGTCGTGCGGTTCGACCAAGATGAGTCAGACCTCGTGGATGACATGGTCAAAGACAATCCGGAATACGCGCCCGTATTCGGCTCATACTTTCCTTACTGCGGCGACTGCAACGGCTACGTCGGGCTCGGCTGCACGACAGAAGAAGAGGCAGCCGATGACGCGAGCAAGCACCGCTCAGCTTTCACGGCGCTCATCGCGACCCGATGATTGCCCGCGCTGAAGGCGGGCTGGAGGTGGCTATCGTGTAAGGGCGCTTCAGCTGCTCGCGCTACAACCCCGTCAGCTCCAACGATTTCCATCCTCGCCCAAAGCCTCCTTGCCCACCCGGTCCCGTGGCCGTGGCCGTGGCTGGGCATTAACCACATGGACGCGGAGAGCGTTGGAAGCGGTTGCTCGATAATCTCGACGTACGCACTTTTTCTGGCGGGAGACTTCGCTGAAGTCCGAGCCGCGCTGGAGGTCTATGTCCGCGCTCACGTCTGCAGCGTATTCGAGCAGTGGCGCATAGATTCCCTCGGCGTCGTCGTAGTAGTCCGCCTCGTCGGTGCTGCCTAGGAAGGCCGCGTTGGGCTTGTCGATAGATGCTTCCAGGACATTGCGGAACGAGATTGTCCCTCCTTCGCAGAAGGCGAGGACGACTATCGGGGATACGATTCCGGTTCCGTCTCGGTTGCGCAGGCAGTGTGGGCAGAACGGGGGTGAATCGTCTGAAGCGCCACAGTAATCCTCTTCGTCTTCGCAGGCTCGGTGAAGTCCAGACCACTACCGTCATCCAGCAAGAGGCGGGCGGACGGAAGAGGTACACCACTCGACATGCGCCAGGCGTCGGCGCTCTTCAGCCAGGTAACGCGTCCCGTACGCTGTAGATCGATGCGGATCTCATAGGCAGTCGTAGAGATACCTATGATGCGCTCGTCACAACGAGCGGTACGAACCTGCTCGCCGACGAGTGCATCAGCCGGAGGCGTGACGGTCTTCAGCGAGTTGACTCCCAGCACCTGCAACTGCCGGATTGACCGGCCGACCAACTGCCCGGTAAGCAGGTCATCAATTTCACGCGGCGACTGGACAGCAGGCATGAAGCCAATTATGCCGGGCGAACGCTGCATGCCGCCGGGCTCCGGCACGGATCACACCAAGAAACCGGGCCGGGTTCCACTGGGCGGCACGGATCGGGCCGATAGTGGCCTCCCTGCTGCTGATCTGCAGCAGGTCCGCCGGAAGCAAACGAATGGTGCACCGGAAGTCCACGCCAGGTACCTGACCGCCGCTTCTGTCCACCGCGGTTCGCATATCCGCGCGCCGCGGCGGTCGTGCCGGGACAGTAACCCGTATGGCGCCTAGCTCAAGGCAGGTGCGTCACCCGATTAATCCTTGACGACGGGGACGTGCCCGCAGACAAGGCACGAGGCACCCTTATCGGGGTGGGGGCGGAGCATGGCCTCGTGGGTGCAGCGTGGGCAGGCAGTGATGCTCGCGTCGGGGTCGTGCCGATACCTGGCCAGGCGAGTATCGGCGACTTTGATGCCCCGGGTGCGGATCTCCTCGATTGTGAGTAGCTTGTGCCAGTCGTCGGAGGGGATGACGTCGCCGGCCCAGGTGTTCAGTTCGTCGACGACGAACCGGTCGATGGCGATGAGCGCGCTGCGGCACAGTCCAAGGACCGCCCGGTGGTTGAACCGGGCGGAACTGTGCTGGAGGGAGTTGCGCAGTTTCCGGAGTTGCACCACCGTGCTGGCCTCATCAGGCGAGAGGACGATACCGATCGCCTCAAGGCGCGTGAGGACCGTGGGATTGTTCGGCTGGTCCCGGAGTCCCATCGGGTTGCTGGCCTCCAGCCGGACCTTTAGCAGCAACTCGATGGACTGGAAGAGCTCCTTCACGGCATCAATCAGCCGCTGCGGCTGCACGTAGGCAGCGAGGTAGGCAGAGGCATCGGCAGCGAGGGCATGCCCTGCACTGTCCATCATGCCGACGTCGACTGAATTGTCCATGACTTGGAAAGCAGGAGCTGGAGGTTCCGGCACAAGCTCCCAGCCATCCTCAAGGAACAGCGAGGCATCAAGCTCGGTCCCGCGAACCGCTCTCTGGAACTCTTCCGGCGTCGAGCGAGCGCAGAGGACGTACAGATGGTGAGCCTCGCCCCACTGGTCTGTCGACCAGACGAACGGTGCTGCACTCTCGATGTCCTGGACATCGACGATGGCCAGGTCGAGCGGCTCATGATGGCGGCTGCCTTCGGAGCCGAACAGTTCGTCCCACTCCTCGGGGGCGATGGTTTGCCTGAAGGTGGTCAGCACCGGTTCGCGCAAGACAACGTGAGTAGCGCCGCACGACATGCACACCAGGCGGTGCCGAGTGGTGTACACGACGTCGGCGTAGTGGCAGGAGCAGGTGAAGTAACAGCGTTCCCTGGCGCCGTGGATGACCCCGGCGATCAGTTCACCTGGGGTGAGGTATGGATCGGCGTTCTCTGCCGAGATCCAGGAATCGGTGAAGGGGCTCTCGTCGTCGGCCATCTGGTACGGCTGCTCAACGCCGAAGAAAGCGCGTTGTTCATCTCCCCAGTGGAGTCGCTCGGGAATCTCCCGCGGGGTGTCGATGCTGCTCGGCTCGAACCACTCCTCCCACGGCCCGACGCGGCGCAGGCTGGTAATGACCTGGCCGTCATAGGCGATGAGACCCTTTGTGCGGACGATTTCCTCGATCTCCGCCCCCATGCCGTCGACGTCGATCGTCTCTGCCGTGAGCCACCGGCGAGGCACCAAGAACCCGACGGTCCTGGTGGCTTGCCTGTCGGGATGCGGCTCAACTGGCGAGCCGGTATCGGACCGACCGCCACGTTGTAGCGCGTCAATGCCCTCTGCCTCCGCCAGACGTGATCCGGTGATGTACTCTGCCACGGCTCCAGTATCGTGCGGCGCTTTGACATGGCGTGCATCCTCGGCGACTCAACCCTGCTAATCGGTGAGGCGACCTCACACCCGATCTGGAGGCAACTCCTCTTCCACATCGCCTGCCAGGTCAGCAAAAACACCGGTCTGCGGGGCCGCGCCGTCGCGGTGGGACCTCGGGAGTCATCGCCTGTATAAGCGTCGCCGTCTTTCTTGTTCGGCGCGCATGGCTGCTCAGCAGCTTCCGCGCGCTCCGCATGGCGGCGCGGCGTATACAGCATGTTCATTAAGTCCGGCGTCGTGGACAGGAGGTCGGCATCCCGGCACGTGGCTTCCTGCGCATCCGAGCATGCTCTTCATCGCCACGGGCGAGACGGCACATCGCAGGGGATCGTGATCGGATCAACCGAGTAATGAAACCTGACACCGATTCAGGCTGCATCTTCCCGCAGTGTGCGGCATGCTGGACAAGTACTCGGCATACAGAACCCAGATAACGGTGAGCGATGACTCCTTATACCAGGGGTGGCGCTGTGAGGGAGTGGTTCGCGATGATGCCACAAGCCAGCAACTGTGCAAGCAGGCTGCCAGCGGGGAGCAACCCCACCAGACCGCCTCCAAGACAGCCCGACAATGCTTCCTCAGGCGACCTGCGCAACGCCGCTGCATCGGCGCTGGTCACCTCCCCGCATACGGGCAGGGTACGAAAATGAAGTCACGCCACAAGGCGTATGGAAACGTGCTCTTCCCGCGAGGCCAGAGACCACGACCGGGTATGAAACGAAGTCACGCCATAGGGCGTATGGAAACGGCTGCTGTTTCGGAGGCGCTCTCATATGCATGGATGGCGAAATGAAGTCACGCTATAACGCGTATGGAAACTGCGTTCGGATCAGCGGAAGAGACCACTAGCTGCACAAAACGAAGTCACGCGATAAGGCGCAGAGAATTACTCATCTCTATTCGCGGTGTCCGCGGGGGGCAACGCAACTTTCAGTGGTATACGGCGTGCACTTGGCCAGGCCGGAGCCGCGGTCGAATCTGTGCATCCGTGAGGTGCGGTGGATGCCGTGGGGACTGGACCGCCTGGAGACCAGGGTGTGGCGGATCATGGCTGAGGATGCGGTCGCCGGGCCTGCGGTGGTCCGCGTCTGGGACGGGGCCGGGATCCACCGCGGCACCGGATCGGCGGCCGCGGACGACGGCAGGGCGGCGGCGGGCATTCTCCTGGGCCACCATCGCGACCGCCCACGACCCGTGCTCGACGTTGTTCACGCGGGTGACACCGGATCTCGCGCCATACGCGAGGCGACCCCCTTCCAGTGGGATGTCGCGTACGCGCAGGCGCTGGCTGAGCTCGTCTACAGGACGGACGGGAGCATCTGGCTCGGTGAATGGCACACCCGCCCTGGTGAGCGGTCTCGGTCCAGCCGACTAGATCTGACCAGCTATCGGCGGCTGCTCAATGATCCCGAATTGGCGTTCACGTTCTTCCTGACGGTGATCGTCCTCACCGGCCTGGCCGACGGCTGGCGTCACCCACGCCTCACAGGCTGGGTAGTCTTCACCGCCGACGTGTGGCCATTGCTCTGTCGATCTCGGATACATGGCGGGGGGTCCACCGAGTGACTGCCAGCTCATCTCCTGGAGCCAGGCCATCTGCCCCCGCAGCAGGCGTTCGCCCGCTCGCGCCAGTCTTCATCAGTTACCGCACCTCGGATGGCAGCGGCAAAGCCGCAGCGCTTGCCTGGGCGCTCCGCTCCACCGGTGTACCGGTCTGGCACGACGTCACCGACCTGCCTCCCGGCGATACGGAGCGCCGTCTACAGGAAGCTCTTACGTCCGGGCTTTCAGGGGCAGTGCTACTCATTACCCCTGATATTGAGCATTCGCGCATAGTACGCGAGATCGAAGTCCCCGGCCTGCTTTCCCTCGAGCCTGATCCCGCGTTCACATTCGCCATCGGCAGCATGATTTCCTGCGCGGTACCGCATGGCGGCGCCTCTGCCCCGCTGGATTTCGCTGCACCGGATGTGTTGCTGGCCCAACCAGCCGGAACGTTGCAGCGCTTCAAGCAGTACCCCGTACTTGACGACGTCGGGATCGCACTGCTTGCACGGGAAATCGCCGCTCAGCGGATGGCAGCTGTCCGTGCTCTCGGCAGCCGCGATCTCTTGCTGGATATCCAGACCCGCTTGGACCCTCGCGGCACCCCGCCCGAGGTGCCTCTCGCCGTACGAACGATGCCTCCCGCACCCGGCCAGCGGCTGCCCAACCCTGACATCTGGCCGCCGTTCGCGGCATTCCTCGCCGACCTACCTAGACTCTTGTCCATCGCGGGGGCGCACCGACTCCGCATTCGTGGCGGAGCCCACCTGACAGTAGCGTTCGCTCTCGGCGTTGCGGTACCTACGACCAGCACATGGCCGATCACCGTCGAGGATCAGGCGGGCGCTATCTGGGGTGAGCCGCCGGGCCGCGTGCGTAGTCATCGCATCACACTCCGAGAAGAACCCGAAGAAGGTGGACAGACTACTGACGCTGGCGCGCCCGTTGCTATCTATGTGGATCTCGTTCCCTCTCTGTCCCCAGGAGACGCTTTCGCGGAACACATCGCCAGTCAGCCTGGACGGTATTCGCGCGCCATCCGATTGCACCTAGCCCGCAGGGAGTCCATCCGCCCAGAAGCCGCCAGCGCCCTCGTAGCCGATCTAAGCGAGAGGATACGGGCGTGCGCCGGGCTAGCTCACACTCACCGCGCTCACTTGTTCCTGCGGACCCCTTTCCCCATCGCGGTCCTGTTGGGGCGCACCCTCAACACTTTGGAAGTAACTCTCTACGAGTGGGATGACACGGGCGCCATCCCTCGATACGCCAAAACGGCGACTGTTGCCGCCGGCCGGGGCGGCGGGCCTGTCATGCTTCCCTAGACCCTCACTTCCGGAGATCCGGAGCCACAACCACTGAGACAACCAGATTCCTGGGACCAGATTCAGTGAGACACGCAGCCGTATCAGGCCAGCTACAGCTGAGACGGGCCCAACTTTCGGCTGTCATTCGGCGGAGACCGCTCGCAGCTTTCATCCACCGGGGCACAGCCGCCAACGTGTCCTGTGCCAGCGAACGTTCCTCAGAGTCAATGAATTTCGCTCGTCCGGCGTTGCGCGTAACTAGAGTTTGCTCGATACCAGACCGTATGTGCCGGAGCGTGGCCCGTGATGCAGTCTGCGGCGGTCACGGCGCCGATCTGAGGTTTGAAATGATTGTGCGAACCGATCTTGGTTCCAGCGTTCGAAGTCGCCGTGGCGCCGCCGCGCCAGGTCCCGGCTTCTTTCGGCCCCAGTGATGTGCCCGGTGTTCCACACGCAACGGCGCCTGGTAGTACCGGCTGTCACGCTCGGCGCCGAATCCGTCCTACCCGAACGGCCATAGGAGGTCACGGTGCCATCACGCTGGGAGGTAGCATTTGCAGGCCCCGCCGGAGCGGCGATCCCACTGGCCGCTCCGATGGCCGTGGTCGGCGGCTGGCTGGACGACCGTCCTGCCCGTCGGCTGCAGGACGGCCTGGCCGTTCCCCAGCGGTCAGGGCACGATGACCAGGCTAAGAAATGGGCTTCTGGGCCATTGCGCACATTGGCACCGACCGCACCAGGCCGGGCGGAAGCGGCCATAGCGCTCCAGGTGCGGCTGCTCGATGACGGCCTCGCCGATCGGCTCCGCGCCGCCGCCGTGCCCGGTCGGGTCGTCCGCCTGGGCGCGGACGACTACGTGATCACCGAGGAGCCCCGCCCGGCGCAACACATGTCGTGGCACGCCTTGCGGTGGTGGTCTGGGGCGCGCGCATGGCAAGTCCGGTTCGTTACTCCTGTGTGCCTGCGCAGCGGCAACCGAACGTCACCATGGCCAGCGCCGGCGTCGGTGGCGCGCGGCCTCGCAGCTCGCTGGCGCCAGCTCGACCCGCAGACCGCGCCCCCTCCGCCAAGGCCGGGCGTCGGCCCAGTATGGGTCAGCGATATCGAGGGCCACAACGAAGTGCAGATCCTCGCCCGTAACGTCCGGCGGGATAGCCGCTGGCGGCTCGAAGAGGAGGTGATCTCGGGCTTCATTGGCCGCATTCGCTACGTCTGCGACCGGGGAACTGAGGACGAGGCCGCGGCCTTCGATGCGCTGATGGGGTTCGCGGCCTTCGCGGGCGCCGGCTCCCACACAACCTACGGGTTCGGGGTGGTGCAGCCTGAGCCGACCTGGCAGCCGCCAACAGTCCGAGCAGGCGCCCCATAAACCCCTGCGGCATCCGTGCGGAGGCAGTTAGACTTCAGGACGCAGTCACGCCATAAGGCGTATGGAAACCCTGGTCGTCCTGACCTTAATGCATGGCGAACCGGTTCGAAACGAAGTCACGCCACGGGCGGATGGAACGGCGTTACCGCTTGTGGTCTTCGCAACCCAGTCCAGAAGGAAGTCACGCTACGGTGCGTATGGAAGCTCGAGTCGCAATAACGAACGTCCGTGACGTCCTTGCTCGAGAAGAGGCGTGCCTAGGCGTATGGAAACCGAGTAGTGCGTCTGAGCGATCATCCTTGGGCCTGCCGTTGGCCCCAGCGGCGAAGCCACGCCATAAGGCGTATAGAAAGATGAAATACGGGCCTGTCCTGTCCACTTGAGATGATCGGTACGAAGAAAGGGGGCGCCGCCGCCTCGCGAGGCGCCTGGAAACTGTGACTTAACGCTCGCGATGATAAGTACCGGCTTGTGAGGGAGAAATCGTGTCGCAAGCTTATGCTAATTAGTTTCAGAACTGCTTTCAGCAACTGTGGACTCTGGAGGGAAGTTGCGCCACGAGGCGTATTGGAACGTGTCTTAGCCGCTGAGGTTCGTTACCGCCTCGGGGCCAGATCAATGTCACGCCGTAAGGCGTATGGAAACTCTTGCGCCCGCGACAGGGCACATCCCTGGCATGATAGCCAGGAGGTCACGCCAAAAGGCGTATGGGAAGACCCTCTGCCAGGGTGTTTCTGCTGAGCTATTTCTCGCGCCCTAAATGAGGTCACGCCTATAAGGGCGCAGGGAACAGGACTGGCCGGAAAAGGCAAAGGCTGACCCGGCGACGGGGATTTCAGCGGCGCTACGAAAGATGCAGACTGAGTTGTCAATCGGTGTCGCGGGGCAGGAAGGGCATGTCCTGGTTTTCCTCCAGCACGTGGGGGAGCGCGAACCCGTACCTGACCCGGCGGCTCTTGATCCGGTCGTTCTCAACGAACCAGTGGTATGTTTCTGCTTCCGGTTCCCGCTGGGTCCGTGGGTAGCAGGCGGGTGCTGGCAAGCCCATGGCGATCTTCCGGAAAGCGGTGATTGCGGGAGCCAGGGCAGGGCTGGACATGGCCTGCCGCTCAAACTCGGCCGCGAGGACTTCGACCTGCTCACGGGGGGATGGGTCGGGCCGCCGCAGTCCCAGCCAGCAGCCGCGTAGTGCTTCCTGGCTGCGCAGTTCGGTGGCGTCCCAGTCGACGTTCACCGTGACTGCGCCGAATCCAAGCGGCTTGCCCGCTCCTAGCCGCAGCGAGCAGCCATCCTGGATGCCGAGCCATATCAGCGGTGCAAGTTCGGCTCTGGGCACCGCGTCGATGAACAAGCGGATGGTGAATTCAGTGCCTTCCCGCACCCAGCCGAGGTGGGTAGAGGTCTGGGACCGTTTGGCGTCCGGCGGTTGCTGCCATTCCCGGATCACGTCGGCTTCCGTGTTTCCGGGAGTCCAGTATTCGCCGGGCACGGCGCTGGGATACCAGTAGGCCTTACGTCCGCGCAGCCCTCCACCTTCCCGGTAGCCCTCTTCTTTGGCTGTGCCGCGCCGGGCCGGGCTCCCGGCAGGGTCCGATGCGGCGTAGAACCGCGACTGCGTCGGCTTTGGTGAGCCCAGTGGAGCCAGTGTTACGCCGTTGCCGAAGTCGGTACGCCAGTCGCTGGTCTCGCAATACACTGACGTGATCCGGAACCGTCCGCGGTATCCGGAAGCTGGCGCCCGTCCGGTAGCCGATTCCGGCGGTACCCAGCCGAACAGCCTGTCCGCCGGGGACAGTTCGCTTGGGTCGGTGGCCGGGTGCAAGGACTCATCTAGCAGTTCGGCCGGTGCCATCTGGTAGGGAAGCCGCCCGATGTAGACCGGTAGGATGGCGGTCACGGCGCCGGTGTCATGGTCGCGTTCCAGATAGACCAGGTCCCCTTCCCCGAGCCGCTCGGGCACCTGGCCGTCGAGGATGACATGCCTGGGCCTTTCTAGGCGCTGGCCCGCTCCATCAAGACCGGGCTCGTTGTATTCCGCGGCATCGTGGTATGAGGCGAGCACAGCACGCCACTGCGCATGGTGATGCTCCTCGACGGGGATGGCAGCCCCGCCTGCAGGTACGAACAGCCGCTCGCTGATCTTCCGCTCGATGGAGCGTCCGGTTACCGACAGCCAGCCGCGTCGGCCTCGATCGCCTGCGGCGGCGTCATCGGCGAGCCTGACTGTGTCCACGACGGGCCGGGTTCTCGGCGGGCGCCCGGTTTGGCGTATGGTGAAAATGACTTCCTCGCCGTGCAAGGCACCCCAGTTCGGCGTCTTGTCACCGTTCTTGATCTGGATTTCCGCGGCACCGACCGCCCGTGCTTTTCGGCGGGTCTGCGGAGCGTGCCCCTGGCGAGGCGGCGGGTCATACAGCGGCACCGGGAGCGCCTTGCACAATCGGAAGCGCAGTCCGGCCTTGCCGTCAGATTCCACCCGGGCCGGGGTGACGTCTGGCCGGTCTCCTCTGGACGCCGGGCGCCGGTAGGCGAGGGCGCGCTCATGTCCGCGGAACACCCCGTATCGGCTGCCAGTCACCGCTTCGTAGGCGGATCGCAGAGCGCCTTTCACCGATGCCCCGTGCAGCAGGGGCAGGCCATCTGGCCCGACGCGAACCGGATACGTAGCGTGCTTGTCGGGGTCGGCGGTCGCGGCTTCCGCATCGGGGAGCAGCAGCGGCGTCCGTGTGACTAGCCGCAGGACCAGCCATCCGGACCACTGGGTAGCAGGGTCGATGAGGCCGTGCGATGGCGGTGGCCCGTCGCCAAGACCCTCAGGAAGCCCGGTACGCGGGGAAGTCGGGATGAACGTGTACGGATTCGGTGCACCACCCCGCCGCTCTGTCTCCTTCACGCGCACCTGGTCAACTGCTGGCGGAACGATGAGCGGCGGATGCGCCATCGAACCCGGACTAGCTGATCATCGCTATCAACATCGGCGATGACCTCAACACGGTCACCCTCCGAGGCAGCATCGAACCACGCGGCCAGAGGGGTGTCGAACTGGGTCCGCCGCCATCTCCGGCGTGCCGGTTTCCTTTCGTGGGCCTGGTACGACAAGTCACCCGCCAGCACATTGCCCCTGCGCTCCGCCCAGCCGGGTCCGCGCGGGAATACAGCTTTGTTCATCCGGCGCGCTCCGTGGGTTCCCGGCTGCGTGAGATACGAGGTGCGCGTGCCTGAAGGCCGAGTAGCAGCGTGTCGGCCACCGACAGGTTGCCGTGCTCGTCGCAGACGCTGTATTCGGCCAACTCGGCCCACACTTCCTGGCCGCGTTCGGCGGTCACGGGAACCTGGCATGGCGCAAAGCGTGCTGAGACCAGGGTGACCCATCCATCTCCCGGCTCAGCCACTAGGCCGGCGAGCAGCCGGGTAGCTGCGCCGTCGAGCCGGGTGCGTTCAGGACGTGGCGGAAGTCCCTTTCCCGGTGGCAGCAGATCCGGGTGTTCTGCGAGGCTGACAGCTCGCCCCTTGCCTGATACGGTGTGCCACCATCGCAGGTGGCGCATTCCGGTGGTGGCGAAGATCTCGAACGTTGTCGTGAGGTCTCGTGCCGCGTCCGGCCCGTGCGGGAGCGTGCCGTGACAGCGGAACCACTCGGCCCGGTCTGGAGCCAGCAGGTATCCGATGACCTCCTCCTCGCCTCCCAGTTCGGCCCGCTGCGTGACGAACCAGCTCAGGGCCTCGTCGGCGGCCACTTCGTCCGGGTGGTGCACTCCATGGAGCCGGCCGGTCATGCTGGCATCATGTCCTGCCACGATACGAATGCGTGGCTGACCGCCTCTGGGGGGTCGCCGATCAAGTCCGCAAGAGTTCGGCCGCACAAGTCTGCCCATGGTTGGGGCAGTTTGCTGCCGTCGAACGTTATCTCCGCAACGCTGACCGCTCCTCGTCCCCTGGTCCCGCCGAATCCCAGGGCTAGCCAGCCATCAGCCAGGTCGCGTAGCACCAGCAGCAGGAGAGCTATAGCGTGGTTGTTCTCGTTCTCGCCGCTGGATACCCGGTGAGTGTCCAGGCTCATCCGCATCGGCTCCCAGTCAGCGGCTGCGGGCTCCTGCACGGAGAACAGCAGGTTCTCCGCCGCGCCGCCTGTCCACCGGTCCACGGCGGTATGGGTGACCACGCGTTCAGCAGTCATATCGCCGTAGCAGTCATTAACTGACAGCGCTCCCTGCTGCCCGGAGCCGCCGTCTTGCCCAGAATGATCGCCTGCAGCTCCGAACAGGACCTGCACCGCGGTCAGCCGCGGGTCGTTGACCTGGCCTAGCCACTTCCCGGGCAGGTCCGCGATCCCTAGGAGTGTGCGCATGATCCGCTCCGCATGTGACCGGAGGACGCCTTTGACCGAGGATCCCGGCAGGATCAGCCGGGCACGACTATCGCTCCCGGAGCACATGGCCTGGAGCGGCACGATGTCAACCGGATCGCGGTCAGACTCGGCTTCTGGCTCATTCACTGTGGACGCCTGCACCATCACAGGCGTAACGGGGGACCATCTGATCTCGATACTGAGGCGGCTATCCGCTACAACCACCGGGCCGGCGCCTGCCCCAGCGTCAGGCGTCGGCAGAACCTGGCCGCACAGCCATGCGAGCACCTGGGCACGGTCGGTGAGATCAATCCGTACATGGCGGGCACCGGTAAGGCGGACGCGGCCGAGTCCCCTGGTGCGGGCGGCACCGAGTGCGATGCGGCCCTCGGCCAGCGCCGTGACGAGCAGACGGAGCGCCTCACCGACACGTTCAGGATCGTCACTGGTCTGGCTGGCAGTGATGCGCACCGCGAGCAGGGTGTGCGGCGGGATGACTTCGTGCTGGTAGAGCAATCCGGCAGCAGCCGCGCCTGTGTCGCGGTCAATGCCGACCCCGTCACGGATCTCAAGCAGCGTATCTCCCACAACGACCGCGTCATCTACGCGGACGCGACACAATTCCTCGTCCTGGCCTCCTTGCTCAAGGTTCCCGAACACCTTTCCGAGCGCTGTCGCGTCGAAAAGCGGGCTTCCCGCAGGACCAGCCACTGTCCCCAGCCAGGCCCGCAGCGCTCCCGCCAGAGAGGTTCCCGGGATCACGATCCGTCCCAGGCCATCTCGGGCCACCAGGAGGTGAGCCCACCCGCCGACGCGCAGAGCGGTAACCGTGTGAAGCATGCCGGTTACCTCATGCCGGATGGTCGCCGCACGGCGACCCGCCGGACGTGCCGATGTCGTGCTGCTCATCCTCAGTCTCCTGCTGCCTGGGCCGCCTGCCGCTGGCGGACGGCGTCCCGGGCGCTCTCCGTGATCAGTACCGAGACCGCATGAGCCCAAAGCGATGCGCGTACAACATCGGCACGATCAGCTGCCAGCACCAGCGCATCAAGCGCCGTGCCTGCCAGGCCGAGTTCGGACCAGACTGCCGTCTCATCGGTCAGCAGCCGCTCCAAGGCCAGCAGCGCGGGTTCACCCCAGACGTCGCGGCGCTGACGCACCTGCCGGGTTCGCTCAAGCCAGCGGGCCACCTCGGCCCGCCCGCCAGGGGAGCGCAGCCGGGGGAGCTGTTCCCGCAACGACCCCCACTGCGCGCGTGACTTCACACCGCCTGCGCCGGGGATGACCTGGTCAGCGCCCTCGGCGAGGACCAGCGCTACCTGGCGGGCGATCTCGGCCTTGACAGCAGTTTCTTCCAGCACATCCGGCGCGGGTGGAAGCCCATCCGCGCCGGTCTCGCCGGATGCCAGTCGACCGCCAGCTGTCGGCAGCAAACGGGGCCCGACGGCTGTCATCTCAGGACTACTGAACCGTACCTGGCCGAAGCCCTCCGCGGTCCGTTCCCCGATGCCGTCCCTTTGCGCTGCTGCCAGGATGTCACCAGGCACGCTCTCGCCCACCGTGAAGGTCATCACAGAACCTGCGGCCAGGCCGGTCAGGCTCGGGCGCGGCCGTCCCCAGCGCGTATGGAAGGAATCACGGCGTGCCGCCCGGCAGGCGCAGGTCACCGGGCCGCCTGCTACCTGCGGCACCACGCTTACGGACACGTCAAGCCGCCGCTCCAGCTCAGCGGCCAGCGCCCGCGGACTCGGATCAGGGGCCCCCCAGTGGTCACGCAGCAGCACATCGGACACGCACCACGCCCGCAGCTGGGCACCCGCCGCGACGTCCGCAGCATGACGGTTTGGCACCGCTTGCACGTCCCGGATTTCCACGTCCCCGAAGTCGTCCTTGCGCGACCTCCCGAGCCGGACCCGATCCCCGGCCCTCAAAGCAAGGCTGATGTCCGCAGGCAGCACGATGTCGCTGATCAGCATTGTGCCAGGCGCCAGCCCCAGGTACGTGAACACGCCGCCGCGATCCGGGCGCCCGGCATCATCATCGATGACCGCATGAGTTGATACCGACATATCCGGTGCCAGCAGCCACCAGTCCTCCTCGCTCATCCGGGCGACATGGCCGCCCCGCATGGGCTTGAGGCGCTCAGATGGACGCGGGCGGCGAACCGCTGCGTTAACGAGGACATCTTGCCGATGCCGCTGTTTGGGCCGGTACCAGATCATAGGCGCGGGCAACCCTGGAATACCGGCCTGTCCTGCCATGATGGCTGGCCGGGCGTCACCGACGACCAGGTCCTGATGCCCCACCCGACGATCCAGGTGAGCCAGGATAATGGGCAGGAGCACCGATCCCGGCACCCAGTCACGGCTGAGGACAACGTTGCCGAGCACCCGGTCCTGAGCGACAAGCGGGGTGACAACCTCGAACGTGACTCGCCAGATGGGTACGGGCAGCTTCGCCTCTGGTGCTGTCCGGCTCATCTGCGTGGTGCCAGGCGGAATGGGTACGGAGGGGCGCCAGCCACGCAACTGGCCGGTTGTGATCCGGCGGCGGACCTGGGTTGTCGAGCAGAGCCTGGTCCGCGGCAAGCCCGGCAAGCCGCGCATCGGCAGGACGCGGTTCCGCCGGGGCAGCCGCAAAGCCGTCAGTGCCGGTCATCCCGGGGAGGAGAAGCCAGCAGCGGCCTGCTCCACGGTTCCGCCTGCCTCCGAGCGCCTCCGCCGCCGCCGCGCCTGCTCGCAGCAGAAATTCGGCTGCCACAGGCAGAACACCGCCGCCCCAGATGGCGAACTCGGCCTCAGCCTCAAGCACTCCCGGGCGGCCCCGTTCCTCCAGGCGGAGCATCCCGTCACGGGCGACGCCCGTCTTGTCGTCGATAGCCACCCCCGGGCGCATCACGACGGCCGCGGCCTGCAACGCGGGACGGGTCCGGCAGGCCGCGCGCACAGGCAGCGGAAAGCGCGCTGGTGACAAAGCAAGCGCAGCACGCTGCGGGGCGTGACCTGCGCCCCGCGCTCGGTCGGCTCCCACGTCTGGCTGGGACCCGAAGACCCAGTCCACCCATGCCTGCCACGGGTTTTCGGTCACTTCGGGCCCGGGCGACAACCAGCCAGCAACCTGCTCACAGGCATCCCGCCAGACCCCTGTCAGCGTTTTCGCCGGAACGAAGGGAAGCCCATCCGAGTCACGCCGCACCGTGGCGTCCACGTCTCCGACACGCCCCTCACCGGTCCCTACGACCCAGTCACTGAGCATGCGCACCTGGACCGTGAACCGCTGCGGAAGGCCAGTCATCGCAGGGCACCCGGAGTATCAGAGCCAGAGGACAAGACCGTCGTGGCGGCCAGCGGCTCCCTGGTGATCGAACCCAGCAGCAGTGCGTCCAGCAACCTCACAATCGTCACGCCTTCCGCGTCGCCGTTCCGGCGGACGGCAATGGGCGCGAGAAACTGAATGTCATCAGGCTGCACCCCGTCCGGAAGCTCGGGTGACAGAGCGGCCAGCCTCAGCCGTCGCGCATACTCCTCCTCACCCCTGGCAAGCCCCTCCCGCAAGTGGTGAGCCATGGACGACGGCAGCGCCGCCGTGATCCTCATCGTCTTGTCAAGCTCGGCGAGATCGCATGGGTCGGCACCCGGGCCGTCGCCAGCTCTGATCACATATGGGCCGCCGCGCCGTGAAAGGCCACCGACGGCCATGCGACGTCGCAGGCTGGCGAGATCGGCCAAGGTCGACTCAAACCCCACGTGCAAGTCGACGGAGGAAACCTCCCTGTCTCCTGCCTGGGTGACCGATTTGGCAGACGCGGTCAATTCTTCAGCCAGCGAGTAGGCGGCGCTGAAAGGGTGATGCGGCTTGACATACGCGATCCCGGCAGCAGCCGTGAGCCCGCGTCCTGCGACGGCACGCAAGACCGGCCGGGCTGCCGTCTGCTCCTCGAATGCGCGCGCAAACCTCCGCACCAGATCCAGCGCGAAACGGGCATGGCAAACCACCGTAACGTCATCACCCCCCACCACGACAGGCAGGATCGTGGCCTCGGCATCCACGCCTTCAGTGACGTCCAGGGCCGCGATGCGCAGGGCTTCCCGAGTAGCGATGTCGAGGTCCCGGGTAAAAACCCTGAGCAGCCTGGCGTGATGTTCCAGGCTGAGGCCGCCCCCCTGATCACTCGGATCCTGCGCAGCGAGCAACGCCCGCCTCGGGAAGTCGGTGAGCAGCTTGCCGACGCCGTTGCCATCGGCGTGGATTACCGCCACCCAGCCGTCATCACGCAGATCGTCCGCGTCCAGAGGCACGACATCGGCCAAGTCGGCAAACAGCTCTCTCATCCGGCTACGAGCCTGGGATCGCGCCCCAGCTTTCGCCAGGACGCTAGCCGAAGCGAACCTAGGCTCCGGACGTTCTTCGATTCCTGCAACAGGAAAGCCGCTTTCTGGGCAAACCTCGAACCATGGCAGCAACTGGTCGCGCAACTGCGGCGCAGGCCGTTCCTGGCGGACAGCGTCCAGTAGCTCATAAGTCCGGTCCAGCGCCTCTACGTGGGTCAGCCGCTGAGCCCCGTCGGCGTCTCTGTCGGCATGCCCGGGCCGCCACAGCAGCGACGCCTCAAAGCCGGGCCCCACCACTCCCGCTACCTCAAGCCCTGGGGCCTCCCTCAGCACGCGGCCGCTGACGGTTCTGATCACGGCGCGAGCGGCGTCCTGGTCGTTGACGAGCAGGAGCGCCTTCCCTGAGATGTTCAGCACTACTTCGCCGTCACACGACTCGGCGGCCTCCGGCACCCAGGCCGTCCCGAGCTGATGGATCAGGTACGAAGCCCCAACCACATGCCGGAGACGGTTTGTATCGAAAATGTACGCTTGGTTAGCATTTGTCTCAATCAAGACCCAGTGCCGGATCCGGCCACCGTTCACACTCACCCCACCTCCGAACAGCCGAACAGACCGGAAGCGTAACGCAGCAGGCAATCCTCTGTTAGCAGTTCGGTTTATCCGGACCATCAACATCGGCGCAGTGCCTGACGATCATGACCGCCCTCATGCAAAACAGATGTCACATCAGCCACGAGAGGCTAGTGGAGTAGCTGAACACGGAGAAGAAAGCCGCTGACCCGCATCGTCTTGCACACTGTGCAAACTGTTGTAAGACCTGGGTTCTGCCCATACAGAGCATTCAGGATGCTTCAGCTATCTACGGCGAGACGACCGTGCTGTCCGTACCGCATTACCGAGCCCGGTCGGCGACTATGTTTCAGGACAGTTACCTGCACAGGCCGTGCAGCTGCGAGAGCGCGGCATGGAGGTGGATATTACTTTATGCGCGCAGAGCTTCAGTTGTTCGCCTAGAAATGGCAGCGCATCTACCCTAGTTAGTGGCATCGCTGACAAGGCAGGGTCCGGGACAAAAGTCATGCTATAAAGGCGTATTGAAACTTCCAACAGGCCATCCGCATGCCGCCTCGGCCAACTTTTAATCCAGAACGAAGTCGCGCCACGACGGCGTATGGAAATGGCGAATAGGCCACAGATGATGCGAGAGTACTTTGGTCGGAAATTGAAGCTTGCTGCTTCGGTGTACCCTACGCGTCGGCGGGTCGCCTGCTGGACGACCGTTCGGTGCTCTGGCCGTGCGTCAAATCCGGAGGGCTGTCCCCGCGCGTCATCGAAGAGAGGTTACCTGGGCCGGTGACTAATCTTCTCGATGTCGAGATTGCTGCTACCGTACCGCCTAGTGTTGCCTAGGAATTCTTTGTGTGATGCGCTAGCAATCCACTTCGGAAGGGCTAGCTTGATACTTGTTCCCGCGTGTGCCGGTCGCGCTCGGCGTCTTGACATGCTGCGGCCCTCATGGCCAGGCCAATGGCTGGCCCCGCCGAGTACTTGCCCTCTTGTGCCCGGGTCAATGGAACTCCCCAAACCTGCAGGTCAGTGATTCAAGCCTTTACGGAAGTTTCGCAGGCATCCGATCCTATTCGTCCTGAGCGAATTGCGGCGCCTAGCGCTTGTATTCGTGAGGATTGCAGTCGGTCTTTCGGCGTGACCTCCTTTCCGATGTGCCTTCTGGCGGGAAGGACAAGTGTCGGCTGGTTCCATGCGCCTTGTGGCGTGACTTCGTTTTCGAACTGCACAAGCGGCGCTTTTACCTACGCCACCCAGGTTTATATACGCCTTATGTCGCGACGTCGTTCGGTCCCACACGGATGTTCGCTCGCAACAGGCACGGAGTGTTTCTATACGCCTTGAGGCGTGACATCGTTTTGAATCCTACCGTGACCGCATGGTGAGCAGGGCCGATATGAGACGGTTGCGAGGACTCTGGCCTGGGTGGCTGCTGACCGAGTCTGGTGTCTCCCCGCGCCGTCGGAGTCGGGCAGCGCAGGTACTCCAGGTGGCGGATACACGTCAGGCCGGAATCCCGATCCAGGCATACCTATCAGACGCCGTTGCCGGGTCCAGCGGTGGAACAGGCGCTGGTGGAGGGTGCTGCTTTACATCCGGTATAGAAGGCATCCCCGAGATCCCCGGGATTATCAGCTCGTGGTACCGATCCCTGACCCGGGCTGCTCAAACGCGCTACCGACTCCGAGGCCGCGGCAGAGGCCCGGCGCGCGGTCGAGCTCCAGGTCCTGGACCGCTTCCCAGCGGGCATCGACGGGGTTACGTGATGCCGTGGCCAAGCTGATCACCGCGCTGAATCAGACCAGCGGCGCGGTCATCCAGGTCGGCTCCGTCTTGCTGGTCAAGGCCAAGGGACGATTATCGTCCGGCAGCTCACAGCCTGCGAGATGACCCACTGGCAGCACAACCCCGGCCTCCTCAAAGACCCGGCGGCTGCTCTTACGGAGCGTCAACGGCTATCCAGTCCGGGCCCCCGGCACCTCCGTCCGGGCATCACCCGCCCGACGTACCTGACCAGCAGACCCTCCGTCGGCTGCGTCATTTCCCTTGATACCGGCTTACGCTGATGATGATGTAGTTGCAGGGCACGGACTGGCCCGGCTCCCGGCGGCTGACGATAT
>Ga0213875_10000785_pt1 | contig 23723 bp, 17 predicted proteins | sample BarmaccomBMRX_R8_FD_160105 | JGI IMG/M metagenome (GOLD analysis project Ga0213875, IMG submission 160105) | Root-associated microbial communities from Barbacenia macrantha in rupestrian grasslands, the National Park of Serra do Cipo, Brazil - RX_R8 | ecosystem: Host-associated > Plants > Roots... | reverse complement strand
CGGAGCCGGGCTGGGGCGGAGCCGGGCTGGGGCGGAGCCGGGCTGGGGCGGAGCCGGGGGGCGGGCTGGGGCCGGGGGGCGTGGCAGACTTGCGGCTGTGCGCGCGGTTGGGTTTCCGAGCCTGGAGTGGGTGTGGTCGTCCTAAGGTCTACCCGGGTCGTGCTGCCCGGTGGGGTGGGGGCGGCGGCACTGTCCGTTTCGCAATCCAAAATTACGGCGGTCGGTGACTACGGCGCGCGGCTTGACGGCGGGCCCGACGTCGATCTCGGCGACCTTGCCCTGCTGCCCGGGCTGGTCGACACCCACGTGCACGTGAACGAGCCGGGCCGCACGGAGTGGGAGGGGTTCGCGAGCGCCACGCGGGCGGCGGCCGCCGGGGGCGTCACGACGGTCTGCGACATGCCGCTGAACTCGCTGCCGCCGACGGTTTCGGTGGAGGCGCTGCGGGCCAAGGCGGCCGCGGCGGCCGGCCAGTGCGCGGTGGACGTGGCGTTCTGGGGCGGCGCCGTGCCCGGCAACCTGGCCGAACTCGGGCCGCTGCACGAGGCGGGCGTGATCGGGTTCAAGTGCTTCCTCGCCGACTCGGGTGTTCCCGAGTTCGCGCCGCTGGACGTGGCGGGCCTGCGGGCGGCGATGGGCGCGCTCGCCCCGCTGGGCGCGCCGCTGATCGTGCACGCGGAGGATCCCGCGGAGATCGGCGAGCCGTCCGGCCCCGGCTACGGCGCGTTTCTGGAATCGCGGCCGCCGCGCGCCGAGCGGCGGGCGATCGAGCAGGTGATCCGGGCCGCGGCCGCGACCGGCGGGCGCGCGCACATCGTGCACCTGTCGGCGGCCGAATGCGCCGCGCTGATCGGCGGGGCGCGCGCGGCCGGGATCAGGCTGTCCGCCGAGACATGCCCGCACTACCTGTTCCTCGCGGCCGAGGAGGTACCGCCGGGCGCCACCCAGTTCAAGTGCTGCCCGCCGGTCCGGCCGGCGATCAACCGGGAGGCGCTGTGGCGGGCGCTGGAGGCGGGCGTCATCACGTCCGTGGCCTCCGACCACTCTCCGTGCCCGCCCTCGCTCAAGGGGCTGGCGGAGGGGGACTTCCGGTCCGCGTGGGGGGGCATCGCCTCGCTTCAGATCGCGCTGCCGGTGGTGTGGACGGCGGCGCGGCGGCGCGGCCGCTCGCTGTCCGACATCGCCCGCCTGATGTCGGCGGAGCCCGCCGAGCTGGCCGGGCTGCCGGCGAAGGGCCGGATCGCGGTGGGTTACGACGCGGACCTCGTGGCGTTCGACCCGGACGCCACGTTCACGGTCCGCGGCGCGGACCTGCTGCACAGGCACCCGGTCACGCCGTACGAGGGCCGGACGCTGAGCGGGCGCGTGGCGTGGGTGTGGCTGCGCGGCCGTGAGGTGATGCCGGACGGTGAGCCGTGCGGCAGGCTGCTTCGCCGGGGTGGCGATGAGCTCGCCTTCTGATCCGCCGCGGCCTGATCCACTGTCGCCTGATCCGCCGCGGCCTGATCCGCTGTCGCTGCCGGACCTGGCGTCGCGGTCGCTGCGCGGTTCCGTGATCGCGGCGAGCAATGAGTTCTTCGCCGAGAAAGAGAACCTGATCAGGCCGGAGGCGCCTGCCTTCACGCCGGGCACGTTCGGGCACAAGGGGCAGGTGTACGACGGGTGGGAGACCCGGCGGCGCCGTGGCCCGTCCGGTGCGCTGCCGGGCCCCGACGCTCATGACTGGGCCGTGGTCCGGCTCGGCGCGCCGGGCGTGATCCGCGCCGTCGTCGTGGAGACCGCGTTCTTCACCGGCAACTACCCCGAGGGCTGTTCCGTCGACGCGTGCTCGGTCGCCGGGTACCCGGCGATCCTGCGGGAGACGGCGTGGGAGCAGGTCGTGCCCCGCCGCGCGCTGAAGGGTGATGCCCGGCACGTCCTCCGGGTGAGCTCGGGGCGCCGGTACACGCACGTGCGGCTGAACGTCTTCCCCGACGGTGGGGTGGCCCGGCTGCGCGTGCACGGCGAGGTAATCCCCGATCCGGACCTGCTGACCGGCCTCACCATCGACCTGGCGGCGCTGGAGAACGGCGCCGACATCACCGGGTGCAGCGACCGGTTCTACTCCTCGCCGCGCAACGCCATCTCCCCGGGCCTCTCCCGGGTGATGGGCGAGGGCTGGGAGACCCGGCGGCGGCGCGATCCGGGCAACGACTGGCTCGTGGTCCGGCTGGCGGGCGCCGGCGTGGTGTCGCTCGCGGAGATCGACACGTCCGGCTACAAGGGCAACGCGCCCGCGGCGGCGGCGCTGCGCGGCGTCGACGGCCGCCGGTTCCCGCTCGGCGACGAGACGGCGTGGTTCGACCTGCTGCCGGTGACCGCGCTGCTTCCCGACACCCCGCACAGGTTCCGTGTCGACGGGGCGGGAACGCCCGCGCACGCGGTGACGCACGTGCGGCTGAACGTTTTTCCCGACGGGGGCGTCGCCCGGCTGCGCCTGTACGGGTCGCTGACCGAGGACGGCGCCGACGGCCTGCGCCGCCGCTGGCGCGACAGCGCGTGACGGGTGCCGGGACGCGGCGGCCCGTGATCTCATTGGGCCATGGGCCACGTGGTGATCGCGCCGGACAAGTTCAAGGGGACGCTCACCGCCGCTCAGGTCGCCGCGCACGTGGCCGCGGGCCTGGAGAAGGCCTGCCCGGGGATCGAGGTCATCCGGCTGCCGGTCGCTGACGGCGGCGAGGGCACCGTGGACGCGGCTGAGTCGGCGGGCTACCGGCGGGTGGAGACCGGTGTCCGCGGGCCGACAGGGCGGCCGGTCACCGCGGCGTTCGCGCTCCGCGACGGCACGGCGATCATCGAGGCGGCGCAGGCGTGCGGGCTCGGCCTGCTGCCCGGCGGGCAGCCCGCACCGCTCACCGCGACCAGCAGCGGGGTCGGCGAGCTCATCCTGGCGGCGGACCGGATGCGCGCCCGGCGGGTGGTGCTCGGCATTGGCGGCGTCGCGACCACCGACGGCGGTGCCGGGCTCGTGCGCGCGCTCGGCGCCAGGCTGACCGACGAGGCGGGGCACGAACTGCCCCCGGGCGGCGCCGCGCTGGCCGGGCTTGGCGCTCTCGGCCTGCGCAGGTTCCACGAGCTTTCCGGCACCGAGTTCCTGGTGGCCAGCGACGTCGACAATCCGCTGCTCGGCGAGCACGGGGCCGCCGCGGTCTACGCACCGCAGAAGGGCGCCTCCCCGGCGGACGTGCCGCTGCTCGAGGCGGCCCTGCGGCGCTGGGCGGACGTGGCCGAGGAGGCGCTGGGCGGCAGGCGGTTCCGCGACATGCCCGGCGCGGGCGCCGCGGGCGGCCTGGGCTTCGCCGCCCTGGCCTTCCTGGGCGCGCGGCTGGAGCCCGGCATCTCGCTGATGCTGGACCTGCTGTCGTTCCGCAGCAGGCTGAGCGGCGCGCGGCTGGTGATCACCGGCGAGGGCGCGCTGGACTCGCAGACGCTGCGCGGCAAGGCCCCGGCGGGAGTGGCCCGCGCCACCACCGGCCACGATCCGGGCATCCCCGTCGTCGCGGTCGCGGGGGTGTGCTCGCTCACGCCCGATGAGCTGCGCGAGATCGGTATCTCCGCCGCCTACGCGCTCACCGGCATCGAGCCGGACGTGCGGCGCTGTCGCGAAATCCCGGGCGTGCTGCTCGAGCGGCTCGCCGCACGGATCGCCGCCGACTGGCTGCGGCCCGGGTAACCGCCGGCTGGCTGCGGCCGGGGCAACCGCCGGCTGGCTGCCGCCCGGGTGGGGGCCGCACCCGGCCGCGTGGTGGGGCTAGGTCCACAGCGAAGACTCGGTCTGGCCGTATTTCCGGCCCCTGCTTCCCCTCTCTACCGTTACACGTGGCTATTGCACGTTCGGGGCTATCGGAACGCAAGGGGCTGAAGTGTTCATAGGGGTCTCGAAGTTCACCGGGGGCCGAGAGACACGGCGGATGGCAGTCTGGTTCGCCGCCTTCGCCTGCTACGCCGGCGCCGTCGCGGCGACGTCTGGCGCCGCCGACGGGGTCTGGGGCACCTGGGCGGCGGGCGGGTACGCGGCGACGGCGATCTGGCTGTGGCGCTCGCGCGGAACGGCGGGCCCGCTGCTGGTGAGCCTGGCATGCGCGCTGGCCGCCCCGATGATCTGGCTCGCCGCCCGCGCGCCGGCGATAGCCGACGTCAGCACGGTGGCCAGGGGGGCGGGCCTGCTCGTGCACCACGGCAGCCCGTACCTGCCGGCGGCCCAGCTCGTCAGCTGGCAGTCCTACAACCCCTACCTGCCAGCGATGTCGGTCTTCGGGCTCCCGCACGCCGCGGGCCTGGCCGGGGTACTCGGCGACCCGAGGATCTGGATCGCCCCGGTCTCGGCGGCGCTGCTGGTGGCGGCGCTGCGGATAGCGGCGCCGCGGGGCGTGCGCGGCTGCCCGGGCTCGTGGCGGGAGACGCTGCGGAAGACCGGGTTGCTGCTGGCCTCACCGGTGCTGGCGCTGCCGCTGGCCGCGGGCGTCACCGATCCGCCGGTGCTCGCGCTGCTGTGCTTCGCGTTCGCCTGCGCGAGCCGGGTCACGGACGCGCGCGCGAGCCTGGTGCCGGGCGCCCGGGTGAGCCGCGCCGCCAGCGCCCGGGTGAGCCGCGCCGCCAACGGCTACGCCAACCGGGTGCCGGGCGCGCGGGGGCGGCCCGGGACCTGGCTGATGCTGGCCGGTGTCGCCGTCGGCGCGGCGTGCGCCATGAAGGCAACGGCCTGGCCCGCCCTTCCCGTGATCGCCGCGATGTTCTGGTCCCGTGACGGCGCGCGGACGGCCGCCCGCTTCGCCGCCACCTCGGCAGGCACGGCGGCTGCCCTGGCCGCCGCGACCGCGCCCGCGCTCGCGCTGAAGCCGTCGGCGTTCTTCCAGAACACCGTGGCGTACCCGCTGGGTCTCACCCATCAGCTGACCCCGGCGGGCAGCCCGCTGCCCGGGCACCTGCTGGCGAGCACCGGGGCGGCCGGTCACGCCGCCGCGGCCGGCCTGCTCGCCCTGGCCGGAATCGCGTTCGGGGCCTCACTGGTGCTCCGGCCGCCACGGGATGCCCGCGCGGCGGTGTGGCGGCTGGCGCTCGCGCTGGCGGCGCTGTTCACCCTCGCCCCGGCGACGCGGTTCGGCTACTTCGGCTATCCCGCAGGGCTGCTCGGCTGGCTGGCGCTGGCCGGCGCGGCGAAGACCGCCAGGGGCCAGGCGTCACCCGCCGACGATGCGGTTGGGGTTCTCCCAGCACACGGCGCGCAGCCACGCTTCACCGAAGCCGAGGCCGGCCAGGGCGGCCAGCTGGTGGGCGTAGGGGTAGGGGATGTTCGGGAAGTCGCTGCCGAGCAGCACCTTGCCCGCCAGGCCTAGCTCGTACAGGCGCGGAAGCGCGGCGCGCGGGAACGGGGCCACGCGGTCGAAGAAGTCGGTGAAAACCATGGTGGTGTCCACGGCGACCCGCTCGTAGTCACCGGCCAGCCGCAGGAACTCGGCGTAGTCCGGCGCGCCGAGGTGCGCGACGATCGCGGTCAGCTCCGGGTGCCGCGCCAGCAGCGCGCCGAACGGCCCGGGGCCGGTGTGCTCGGTGCCGATCGGTGCGTGCCCCGCGTGCACCACGACCGGCACCCGGGCCTCGCTCAGCATGGCCCACACCGGGTCCAGCAGCGGATCGTCCGCCGGGAAGCCGCCCACCTGCAGGTGGATCTTGAAGATGCGCGCGCCGTCCTCAAGCGCGCGGCCGGCGTACTCGGCCACTCCCGGCTCCGGGTAGAACGTCGCCGACGGCACGCATCCCGGCGTGTCGCGGGCGAACGCGATCGTCCACGCGTTCAGGTCGGCCGCCATCCCGGGGCGGTGGGCGTAGGCCAGCGCGCTGAACACGCGCACGCCCATGGCGCGCAGGTGCGCCACCCGCTCGGGGTCCGTCCAGCGGTAGCGAACCGGCCATCTCCTGCCCACGAGCGGCCCGGCCTCGTCGAAGTAGGCCCAGACCCGGCGCAGCATCCTTGGCGGCATGAAGTGCACGTGGACATCGGCGAGCCCCGGGATGCCCAGCGCGCGGCAGAACTCCGGAATGTCCTCGTCCGCCGCCGGCGGCGGCACGCCATCCACTGGAAGCGGCACGTCGTTCACCGGAACAGGTCTACCCGATGGCCGGCGTGACCGCGATGACCGACGCGTAAGCGGCGAGCGCCGCGTCCACCGCGTCTTCCGCGGAAGGGAGCGCGGCCGCGCGGCGCAGCGCCGCGGCGCGCAGCCGGGCCGCCCGGGCCGGGTCCTCGAGCACGGCGCGGATCGCGCCGGCCAGCCGCCCGGCGTCCCCCGGCGGAACAAGCACCGCGGCGTCCTCGCCGGTGAGATCGGGGATGCCGCCGGCCCGCGAGGCCACGACGGGTACCCCAGTGCGCAGCGCCTCCTGCAGCACGAGAGGCTGGCCCTCCCACGTGCTCGGCAGCACGAACACCGAGGCGGCGGCGAGTAGCCCGGGCACGTCCGCGCTCCATCCGGGAAACTCCGCGGCCACCCCGAGCGACGCGGCCTGGCTCCGCAACTCCCCCGCCAGCGGCCCCTCCCCCGCGATGACCACCACCGGTTCCGGGTTCATGTCTCGCCAGGAGGCCGCCGCGGTCAGCAGCGTGCCGAACCCCTTCTGCGGCACCAGCCTGCCCGCGGCCAGCACAAGAGGCCGCCCCGGGCCGCCCGCCGGCGCCGGGCCGCCGTCCTGGGGGGGCGCGGGCACGACCGCGCGGGACACCTCCCGCGCGCCGGCGGCGCGCATGCGGGCCTCCAGGTCGCGCGACACGCACAGCACTGAATCCGCGCGCCGCGCCACGATCAGCTCCAGCGCGCGGTACACCAGCCGTGCCGCACCGCCGCCGTGCGGGGCGTTGTGCACGGTGACCACGAGGCGGGCGTGGCGGAATCGAAGGAGCGCGAGCGCGGCGAGCGCCCCGGCGCGCAGCCCGTGCGCGTGCACCACGTCCACGTCCGCGTCCCCCTTGGCCCGGCCCGCGTCCGCGTTCGCCCCGGCCAGGTCCGCGTCCGCGTTCGCCCCGGCCAGGTCCGCGTCCGCGTCCGGGCCAGCCAGCAGCCGCCGGAGCCGCACCACCGCGGCCGCGTCGGCGGCGCGCGGCCGGTCCCTGAACTCGACGGCCGCGAACTCGACGCCAGGCACAGCGCTGAAGCCGAAGTCATGGTCCGTGCGCACCGGGCCGAAGACCGATACCGGCATCCCGCGGGCCGCGCATCCGCAGGCCAGCATCCGGACATGCGCTCCGGTACCCCCGGTCGTGGTCCCCAGCACGAACGCGACCCGGCGCGCGCGCGTGCCCATCAGCGCGCTCGTGCCCATAAGGAGGCCCGGGCTCGCAGCGAGGCCCGCGCCCGCAGCCTGCGGGCGGTCGCGCGCAGGTCTCCGACATCGGCGGCCATCACGACCAGGAGGAACGCCACGCCGACCGCGGCGCACGCCAGCACCGAGACGCCGACGTTGGGAAAGAAGCCCGACACGTGCAGCGCGACCGACACCGCCGAGCCGGCCAGCACCCCGGCCACGCAGCCGACGAACCCGGCGACCGCCGCGCGCAGCCCGCCGGCCAGCGCCGCGCCGCCCCGGGCGCGCAGCACCAGAACCAGCAGCGCGACGCCCGCCACGGTCAGTCCGATGCTGGTGCCGAGGCCGAGCGCCGGCACGACCCGTTCCCGCGGCACGAGCGGCACGATGACGGCGTCCGCGGCGATGACCAGCAGCCATCCGCCGCTGACGGCGAGCGCCGGGGACCGGCTGTGCCCGAGCGCGTACAGCACCCGGGACAGGTTTGCGGCCAGCCCGTAGCCGATGAGCCCGGGCGCGAACGCGGCCAGCGCGACCGCCAGCGTGGAAGCCGAGGACACCGAGTGCGACTCGAAGACGCGGGCCACCGGCACGCGCGTGCCGGCCAGCGCGGCGGCGCCCAGCCAGGAGGCGAGCAGCACCGCCCGCGTGGACCCCGCGCTGGTGGCGTCGAAGTCATCGGACCGTTTGGAAAGCTCGGGGAACGCGCTGGTGGCGATCGGCACCGCCAGCACCGCGTACGGCACCACGAAGACCGCCCACGCGAACCCGTAGAGCACCAGCGCGCCGACGCCGCCGTGCCGGTTCGCCAGCACGATCACGACCACCGCGGACGCGTCCTGTGCGACGAGGGTGAGCACGCCCGCGACGGCGAGCCGCCGCACCCGCGCGCCCACGTCCTGGGGGAACCGCAGCACCGGCCGCGGCAGCCATGGTCCCGCGTGCTGGCCTCCCGCGCGCCGGCGCCGCAGGTGCAGGCGAGCGAGCGGCACGACCGCGGTGAGCACCAGCGCGAGGACCCCCAGCGTCGTCCCGCCGGACAGCAGGAGGGCGGCGCCGGCGGGCAGCGAGGCTAGCCGGTTCACGTACTGGCCGCCCACCGCGCCGAACGCGCCGTACGTCGCGATCAGGACCACGCTCGACACCAGCGGGGCAAGCGCGGGCGCGCCGAACCGCCGCTGTGCCTGCAGGATTCCGTAGAGCACGACGGCGAGCCCGTAGAGCAGGATCTGCGGCGCGAACACGGCCAGCATCCGGCTGCTGACGTCGATGAGGCCCGGCCGCAGGCAACCGTGTGTGCCGCCGAGCAGCACGGAGACCACCGGCCGGGCGGCGGCCGCGACGGCGACGCTGACCGGCGCGAGCAGCAGCACCGTCCAGGTGAGCAGTGCGGAGGAGATCTGCCGCGCCTGGGCACCCGAGCGCCCCGCCGACCCGGCCAGCACCGGCACGACGACTGAACTCAGCGCGCCGCCCAGCACGACGTCGTAGATGATGTTCGGCACCATGTTCGCGGTCGTGTACGCGGTCCCCGCGCAGGTGCTGCCGACGGTGTGCGCGAAGACGACCTGGCGGCCGAAACCGACGACGCGCGCGAGGACGGTGATCACGCCGATCAGGACCGCGGCGTGCCCGATCCCCCGGAGCCGCTGCCGAGCAGCCCCCCGCTCGGCCACGGGAACGGTCACTGGTCTGTTCTGTCCTTATTTTTTTCCGAACGAGCGGTGGCGATCGCCGCGAGGCCCGGATCGCGCCTCGGGCTGGTAACCGTCATCCCCGGCGACCGCGCCGGGCGCCGGCCGAGCATGTCCAGCCAGCGCAGCGGCGGCGTGCGCTCGATGACCTTCGTGAAGCTGACCACCTCGCTGGCGCCGGTGAGCGCGGCGATCCCGGCGAGCAGCGCGAGGCGGGCGGGCCGGGACAGCGCGCCGGCCGCGGCCGCGCCGAGCATCGCGCCGAGCGCGTTGGCGCCGGCATCGCCGAGCATGGCCCGCTCGCCAAGGTCGTCGGGCAGCAGCGCGAGCGCCGCGCCGAGCGGCGCGGCGACCTCCCCGGCGCCCCCGCCCGCGGCGATCAGCGCGCCGGAGGCCGCGCCGACCTTGATCGCCCGCCCGGGCCGCAGGTCGAACAGGTTGAGCAGGTTCGCGCCTCCCGCGATGAGGCCGGCGTTGATCACGACGTCGGCCGGCTGGCCGCCCGCCAGCGCGGCACTAACCAGACCGGTCGCGCCGATGCCGCCCAGCTTCACCGCGCCGGTGGTCACCTCGCCGTGCAGCAGCGCGCCGAGATGACCGCGCAGTCCGCGCCTCGCGCCGGATCCGGCCAGGTCATCGTAGGTGCCGAAGGCCGCGGCGCCCGCGCCGGCGAGCGCGATCACCGCTCCGGGCCGGGAACGGAGCCCGCGGACGAGGACCGCGGCGACCGCGCCGGCGGCGACCGCGGGCCCCTCGAGCAGCGTGACGGGCTCGCCGCGGTGGTTGGTGCGCGACCATGGCCGCTGGCCGCCCGGCGGCCGCCGGGTCAGCACCGAATAGGCGATCCTCGCGGCACCGGCTCCCAGCAGGCCGCGGGCCGCGACGGAGGCGAGCTGGCGGTGCCCGCGGCTCACTTCTTCCCCTTGGGCGTCTTCGCCTTCGCTGTCGACTTCGCCGCCGGTGCCGAGGACGGGGACACGCTGGCGCTCGGTGTCGGAGCGGGGGTGGGGCCGATCCCGGTGGCACCGTCGACACCGTAGCTGGCGGCCTTCCCGCCGGCCAGCTGCGTGGCGAGCGCCTGGATCACGGTGATCTGCCCGAAGGTGGTGTCGGCGTCGTCGATGGTGGAGACGCGGCTGGAGACGTCGCTCGACCGGAGCACGCCCATGGCGCTGGCCGTCCCCGAGCCGCTCACACCGCCCGCGACCACGGTGGCGGCGCTCGCGCCGGCCAGCTGCTGGGTCAGCGTCACGAGCACCTGGCTGGCCGGGTCGGACGCACCGTCCGACGGAGGGCTCTGCGGTGTGATCACGACGGCGAGCGTAGCCCGTACCGTGGGCTGCCCGCTGACGGACAGGAAACCAGCCTGCGCGTAGCTGGACAGCAGCGCCTGCGCTGCCGAAGCCGGCAGAGATGTCTGCGAGCTGGTCTGGGCATTCGCCGGTGAGCTCGTCTGTGCGCCCGCCGAGGCGGAGGTGGTCAGGATCGCGCTGGCGATCAGCTGCGCGGCCTGCTGCTGGTAGAAGGTCTGCTGGTTCGCCCCGCTGGTCGACAGCGAGACACCCGCGGCCTGCGCGGCCGATCCGTTGGTGGAGCTCAGCGCGGATTGCGTCTCGCCGCTGGTGTCGTTGAACCGGGGCTGCAGCGAGATCTGCCCGGTCACCGTGGCGCCGGCGTCGGCGGCGGCCTGCTTGACGCCGCTGATGACCGAGTCCTGCGCGCCCGGCTCGGTGATCAGCACGATCCGGTCGCCCTTGAGCAGGCTGGCGAGCAGCGTCGGCTCCTCCGCCTGCGCGAACTGCTCGCCGGCCGAGGCCTGGGCCGCGTAGGCGTCGCGCTCGGAGCTGGCGGCGGCGTACTGGCTGCGCAGCGAGTTCGACGTGCTGTTCAGCAGGTTGAGGGCGTTGCCCTGGAGCTCGGTCGAGCCGAGGACGATGCCGATCGCGAGGGCCAGGAACACGGCGACGATCGAGACAAGGTGGTATCGGAAATCGATCACTTGAACAGTCCGGTGAACCAGTAGACGAAGGTATGCCAGGTGGCGCTGAAGTAGTTCGCGAGGATGGGCCCCGCCGGGGAGGAGACCACGGCGACGATCAGGGTAACCGCCGCGGCGAGCACCAGCACCAGCAGCGCCCACCCGGAGATCCGGCTCTGGTAGAGCTGGTGCACTCCCCTGGCGTTCACCAGCTTCCCGCCCACCCGCAGGTGCGTCAGGAACGTGCTGGCCATGCCGGGTCTCCCCTTGTCCAGGAATTCCTCGAGCGTCCAGTGCGTGCCGACGACCGCGATCAGGCTGGCGCCGCCGGCGTCGGCGACGAGCAGCGCCACGTCCTCGCTGGTGCCCGCCGCCGGGCAGGGCACGGCCTGGAGGCCGAGGTCCCTGACCCGGCTGAGCCCGGGCGCGCGGCCGTCGGGGTAGGCGTGCACGATCAGCTCGGCGCCGCAGCACAGCGCGTCGTCGGTGATCGAGTCCATGTCCCCGATGATGATCCTGGGACGGTACCCGAATTCGAGCAGCACGTCCGCGGCGCCGTCGACCGCCATGATGACCGGCTTGAACTCGCGGATGTAGGGCCGCAGCGCGCGCAGGTCCTCCCGGTAGTGATAGCCCCGCACGACCACCAGGACGTGCCGGCCGCGCATGTCGGTGCTGAGCTCGGAGACCGGCACGCCGTCGGTCAGCAGGTCCCGCTCCCGGCGGAGGAACTCGAGCGTGTTCGCGGCGAACGAGTCGATCTGGGTGGCGACCCCGCTCCTGGCGTCGGCCATCGACGCGCGGATGGTGGCGTTCGTCTGCAGCATGCCCTTGCCGACGATCTGCTCACCCAGGTAGAGGGTCTCGCCGTCCAGCCGGACCAGCGTGCCCTCGGCCACCCGGGCCAGCACGTCCTGGCCCATGTCGTCCACCAGCGGGATGCCGGCGTCGAGCAGCAGCTGCGGGCCGAGGTTGGGGTACCGCCCGGTGATCGACTTGGCCACGTTCACCACCGCGGCCACCTTGCGGGAAATCAGCTCGTCGGCGCTCACCCGGTCCAGGTCCGGGTGATCGATGATGGCGATGTCGCCGGCGCTCAGCCGCTTCGTGAGGACCTTGGTGCGCCGGTCGACCCGGGCGACGGCGACAATGCCGGGCGGCCCCTCGGCTCTGCCCCGGCGGAAGTGCGAAAACCCTCCGGTCGGCACCTTCATCGCCCTTCAATCCTGCCAGAGCTCCGCCACCACGGCCGCCATCCGGCGGTCACCGTGTGTTACCGGGCTATCGTTGAGATCATGACCGCCCAGTCAGCTCCGGTCCGGCTCACCTCCCTGTCGCACGGCGCCGGGTGTGCGTGCAAGCTACCACTCTCGGCTCTGGACAAGCTGATGAACTCGCTCGGGTTCGTGCAGGGGGCGCCCGGGGTCACCGGGGGGTCGGCCCCCGGGGGCGAGCACAGTCTGCTGGTCGGCGCGGCCGAGGGCGACGACGCGGCCGTGCTGCGCCTGGACGACGTGCGTGCGCTGGTGCTGACCACCGACTTCTTCACACCGATCGTGGACGACGCGCGCGACTGGGGGCGGATCGCCGCGGCGAACGCGCTGTCCGACGTGTACGCGATGGGCGGCCGGCCGCTGATCGCGGTGAACCTCACGGCGTGGCCGGCCCAGACGCTGCCGCTCGAAACCCTCGCCGAGGTGCTCCGCGGCGGCGCGGAGGTGGCCGCGTCGGCGGGCTGCCTGGTCGCCGGCGGCCATACCATCGACGACCCCGAGCCCAAGTACGGCATGGCGGTGGTCGGCCTCGCCGATCCCGGCAGGCTGCTCACGGTCGACGCGGCCGGGGACGGCGACGTGCTCGTCCTGACCAAGCCGGTCGGCACCGGCGTCATCGCCACCGCGCACAAGCGGGGCGCCGCGCCCGGCGACGCGCTCGCCGCCATGGTCGAGTCCATGACCACCCTCAACGCCCGGGCCAGCGAGGCCGCCCTGGCGGCGGGCGTGCGCGCGGCAACGGATGTGACCGGGTTCTCGCTGCTCGGGCACCTGCACCGGATGCTGCGCGCCAGCGGGCTGCGCGCCGTGGTCGACGCGGACTCGGTGCCCCTGCTGCCGGGCGCGGCCGAGCTCGCCGAGGCCGGCTTCGTGTCGGGCGGCACCCGGGCGAACATGTCCTACCTGGCGGACGTGGTGGACGTCGATTCCGCCGTTCCCGAGGTCACGTCCGTCCTCCTGCACGACGCCCAGACGTCCGGCGGCCTGCTGCTCGCCACGCCCAACCCCGACGCACTCCGCCACGAGCTGCAAACCCGCGGCGTCCCCGCCGCCGTAGTAGGCAAGGTGCAGGCCGGCGACCCCGGCCGGATAAAGGTGGTCCGCTAGCCCCCCCGTGGCCCCGTTCCCGTCCCAGCAAGCACCCCCCGTCCCAGCAAGCACCCCCGTTCCCGTCCCAGCGAGTCGAGAACAAATGCCACATTTAGGGCGTGCTTCATGATCACGGTAATTAAGGGCCGCATACGACACCTGCGTTTCCACCAACCGAGGCGTAGGTACCGATGTGACGGATGTGGTGCCGACACCTGTGGCGTGTGTGATGCCGAGAGCGGAGGGGCATAAGGGGCCGGAGCGACGTCGCATGAAGCGCGAAGGGACGCGAACGCGAGACGCGAGGAGGCGCGACCCCGGAGAAGCCAAGAGACGCAAGCACGGAGAAGCCAAGAGACGCGAAGACGGAGAAGCCAAGAGACGCAAGCACGGAGGCGAAGCGGGTTACGGCGAGCAGCACAGAACCGAAACAGGCTACGGCGAGCAGCACAGAACCGAAACAGGCTACGGCGAGCAGCACAGAACCGAAGCGGGTTACGGCGGGTGGCGCGGAGTGAGCCGCGATCGCGGCTCACATTCCGCGATCGCGCGGCCCGCGGGAGGCCCTCGCGGCCTCCCCGGCCGCGCGATGCTACGGCGGGCACCGCAGCGGGCGGGGGGTATCGGGGGGCTTCGCCCCCCGGGCCAACAGAGCCCGATTTGCGTGGTATGGCATAGTGGGGAATGTAACGAACGTGTTGCGGTGACCTCGCGGACTTCCCGAACGGGGGTGTTGGCGCTGACCCCAAGCGCTGGTCAGGGCCGTTTTGTCGGTGGCCGGGGTTATGGTGCGGGCATGATGCCTATGTCCGGGATGCAGGAGGAGCAGGCCGAGGCGCACGTCCACGGCATCTGCCTGAAGACGGGGCCGCCGGAACGGGTCGGCGTCGAACTCGAGTGGCTGGTCCGCGACGCGCGCGATCCCGCCCTGCCGGTGCCGGCGGAGCGGATAGCGGCGGCCGTGGCCGGTTTCGCCGCCGGTTCCGCTTCTCCGGGGAGCCCCCCGCCCGATAACCCCGCGTCGGGAGATGCTGACTCTGAGCATCTACCACGGCCCGTTCCGTATCCTAATTTCGCCGCACTGCCGGTTCAGTCTTCACCGGCGGTGCTCCCGTCCGGCGCCCTGCTGACCACGGAGCCCGGCGGGCAGCTCGAGCTCAGCTCGGCACCCGCCGCTACCCTCGCCGGATGCCTGAGCGCGACGGCCGGCGACCTGGCCGCGCTGCGTGAGGCAGTTGCCGCGGCAGGGCTCGAACTCGCCGGCTACGGCCTCGATCCCCTCCGCCCGCCACGGCGCGTGCTGAACCTGCCGCGGTACGCCGCGATGGAGGCGTACTTCGACCGCGACGGGCCGTGGGGCCGCCAGATGATGTGCGGCACCGCTTCCGTCCAGGTGTGCCTCGACGCCGGCGACGACGGCGCCGGCCCGTCCGGCTACCGCTGGCGCTGGCGGCTGCTGCACGCCATCGGTCCCGTCCTGGTGGCGGCCTTCGCCAACTCGCCGCTGCGCGGCGGGCGCCCGACGGGCTGGCGTTCGGCCAGGCAGCAGGTGTGGGCCAACATGGACCGGGGGCGGACTCAGGCACCGGAGGCCAGCACGGACCCACGCGCCGCGTGGACGGCGTACGCGCTGGACGCCGGGGTCATGTGCGTGCGCGATCCCGGCTCCGCGGACTGGACCGCACCGCCGGGGCTGACCTTCCGCGGCTGGCTGCGCGGCGACCGGCGCGTCCCGCGGCCGCCGGCTCCCGAGGATCTGACCTATCACCTGTCCACCCTGTTCCCGCCGGTTCGGCCGCGCGGCCATCTGGAACTGCGGATGATCGACGCGCAGCCCGGTGACGGCTGGGTGGTGCCGGCCGCGGTCACCGCCGCCCTTGCCGACGACGCGCGGGCCGCCGAGGCAGCGATGGCTGCCGCCGAGCCGCTCTGGGCGCCGGGCGGCGATGACCTGTGGCTGCGGGCGGCCCGGTGCGGCCCGGCGGACCCGCAGCTGAGCCGCGCGAGCCGCGAGTGTTTCGAGGCGGCCGACGCCGCGCTGGGCCGCATGGGCGTGCCAGCGCCGGTGCGGCAGGCGGTCGCCGACTTCGCGCAAACGTACGTGCTGAAAGACCGATGTCCGGCAGACGACCGACTGGAGGAAGTCGCATGACCGAGCTCCACCAGGAGCAGGCCCGGCAGCGGGCCCCCCGGGAACCGGCTGGCGAGGAGCGGGTCCGCCTTGATCCCGGGGCCCTGCGCGGGAGGATCGCGGCGGAACTCGCCGCGGCCCGGGACCGGACGGCGCTGCTGACCGGCTGCGTCGACGCCGCCGACCTGGTCAGACAGCACTCACCGCTGATGTCGCCACTGGTCTGGGATCTGGCACACGTCGCCAACCAGGAGGAGCTGTGGCTGCTGCGCGAGGTCGGCGGGCGCGAGCCGATGCATCCGGAGATCGACCCGCTGTACGACGCGTTCGAGCACCCGCGCGCCGAGCGGCCGGCGCTGCCGCTGCTGCCGCCGGGCGAGGCGCGCGGCTACGGGCACGAGGTACGTGGCCGGGTGCTCGACCTGCTGGACACCGTCCGGTTCGAGGGGGCACGCCTGCTGGCCGACGGCTTCGCGTTCGGGATGATCGCGCAGCATGAGCAGCAGCACGACGAGACCATGCTGATCACGCACCAGCTGCGGAAGGGGCGCCCGGTGCTGTCCGCGCCGGGCCCTGGCCCGGCGCCCGCGGACGCGATGCGGCTGCCGCCGGAGGTGCTGGTGCAGGGCGGCCCGTTCACGATGGGCACCTCCGCCGAGCCGTGGGCGCTGGACAACGAGCGTCCCGCGCACACGGTGCACGTTCCCGCGTTTTTCCTCGACACGGTGCCGGTGACGAACGGCGCCTACGCCGAGTTCATCGCCGACGGCGGCTACGATGACCCCCGCTTCTGGACGCCGGCCGGCTGGGATCACCGGCAGCGGGCCGGGCTGAGCGCGCCGCTCTTCTGGCGGTGGGAAGGACAGTGGGTGCGCTCCGCGTTCGGCGTCACGGCGCCCGTGGATCCAGCCGAGCCGGTGCTGCACGTGAGCTGGTACGAGGCGGACGCGTACGCCCGGTGGGCCGGGCGGCGGCTGCCGACCGAGGCGGAGTGGGAGAAGGCGGCACGCCACGACCCGGCCAGCGGGCGGTCCCGCCGCTATCCATGGGGCGACGAGGAGCCGGACGCCACCCGCGCCAACCTCGGGCAGCGTCACCTTCGGCCGGCGCCCGCCGGGTCGTACCCGGCCGGCGCGGCGCCGTCGGGGGCACGGCAGCTGATCGGCGACGTGTGGGAGTGGACCAGCTCCGACTTCCTGCCCTACCCCGGGTTCGCCGCCTGGCCGTACCGGGAGTACTCGGAGGTGTTCTTCGGCCCCGAGTACAAGGTGCTGCGCGGCGGGTCGTTCGCGGTCGGCCAGGTGGCCAGCCGCGCCACCTTCCGCAACTGGGACTACCCGGTCCGGCGGCAGATCTTCGCGGGCTTCAGGACCGCGCGCTCCGCCGGGCTGGAGACCGCCGGCGGGATCCCGGGGCGCCCGGCTCCGGAGGCCAGCTGATGTGCCGGCACCTGGCGTATCTCGGACCCCCGGCGACGCTGCGGTCGGTCATCATCGACCCTCCGTACGGCCTGTACCGGCAGGCGTGGGCGCCCCGGCTGCAGCGGCACGGCACGCTGAACGCCGACGGGTTCGGCGTCGGCTGGTACGCGGCAGGCGACCCCATTCCCGCCCGTTACCGGCGGGCCGTGCCCATCTGGGACGACCCGTCGTTCGCCGACGTGGCGCGGGTGACGTCGGCGGGCGCGATGCTCGCCGCGGTGCGCGACGCCACACCGGGAACCGCGCACGGCGAGGCGGCGGCCGCGCCGCTGCGCGCCGGGTCCTGGTTGTTCAGCCACAACGGCGTCGTGGACGGGTGGCCGGAATCCGTGGCGGACGTCGCGGGCACGCTGCCGCCCGGCGCGCTGCTCGCCCTGGAGGCGCACGTGGACTCCGCGCTGCTGTGGGCGCTGGTGCTGCACCGGCTGCGCGGCGGCTCGCCTCCGGCCGGGGCGCTGGCCGGCACGATCCGGGCGCTGGACGAGGCCGGCGTGACCGGCCGGTTCAACTTCCTGCTCACCGACGGCCGCTCGCTGGCCGCCACGGCGGCCGGCGACAGCCTGTGGTACCGGCGTGCGGACGGCGCCGTGACCGTCGCCTCCGAGCCGTGCGACGGCGATCCCCGCTGGACGGAGGTCGCTGACCGGCACGTTCTCACCGCGACCCCGCGGGAGGTCAGCGTGCGGGAGCTGGCAACCGCGAACGCCGCACCCGATTCGCCGAGTCCCCCCCGGCTTCCCGAACGAGAGGATCACGTTCCGTTGATTTCCATCGAGCGCCGCCTGCCCGCTGGTTTCCTCGCCGAATCGCTGCGCGCGGACGCCCGCGCCGGGCTCACCTCCGCACCGAAGTCGCTGCCGCCCAAGTGGTTCTACGACGCGCAGGGCAGCGCGCTGTTCGAGAAGATCACCGAGCTGCCCGAGTACTACCCGACCCGGGCGGAACGGGAGATCCTGCGCGCGGCCGCCGGGCAGATCGCGGAGCTCAGCGGCGCCCGCACGCTGGCCGAACTCGGCTCCGGGTCCTCGGAGAAGACCCGGTTGCTGCTCGGCGCGCTGCGGGACCGCGGAACGCTGCGGGGCTACGTGCCCGTGGACGTCAGCGAGCCGGCGCTGCTGTCGGCGGCCGAGGCGCTGGCGGCCGAGTACCCGGGCCTCGCGGTGGACGCCGTCGTATCGGACTTCGAGGAACACCTCGGGCTGCCCGAAGCGGCCGCCGGGCCGCGGCTCGTCGCGTTCCTCGGCTCGACGATCGGCAACCTGCTGCCCGTCCGGCGGGCGGCCTTCCTCGCGCGGCTGCGCTCCGAGCTGCGGCCTGATGACTCGTTCCTGCTCGGCACCGACCTGGTGAAGGACCCGGCCACGCTCGTCGCCGCGTACGACGACACGGCCGGGGTGACCGCTGCGTTCAACAAGAACGTGCTGTCGGTGCTCAACCGGGAGCTCGGCGCGGACTTCGACCCGGATACGTTCGAGCACGTCGCGGTCTGGGACCCGGACGCCGAGTGGATCGAGATGCGGCTGCGCTCGGTTCCCGCGCAGGTCGTGCACGTGCCCGGGATCGGCCTGACCGTCCGTTTCGAGGCCGGCGAACAGATGCGCACCGAGGTGTCGGCGAAGTTCCGCCGTCCGGGAGTGGAAGCCGAGCTCGCCGCCGCCGGGTTCGAGATGCGCGCGTGGTGGACCGGCAGCGGCGGCCAGTTCGGCCTTTCCCTGTCGGTCCCGGCCTAGGCCAGAGCCTCGCCGATAGGGGATTCGCCGCGTTCGTTCGGTCAAGAATCGGGCAGCAACCGGTCGCCTACGGAAATCGTGCCGTCGGACAGGATGTCGGCGTTGATGCCGGCGCGGTGGATGAGTTCCTTGATGATGCCGGGCCGGGTCAGGCTCTGCAGGTGGGTGCACGGCTCGCAGAGCTCGACGCCGTAGCACTCGACGTCGCCGATGCGGAAACGCTTGCCGACCAGGTCGTTGACGCGGACGCCCCGCACCACCACCTGGCGGCGGGACTGCGCGCCGGTCAGGTGGACGTCCTCGAGCGCCTCGGCCTCGATCACCGTCAGCGCCCCTCCGGGTCGCGCGCCGCCGGCCGCGAAATGCCGGTCGCCTTCCAGCCCCTTGCCCGCGATCGCCTTTACCGAGCCGACGGGGCCGAGGGCGTCGCTGGAACCTATGTTGATGGCCTCGACATGCACGTCACCCATGATCCGTGGTGATCAGCGCGGCCGCCAACCGATTATCCCCGGCGATTGCGCGGTGCTCGGCAGGCGCGGGCGCTGCCCAGTGTCCGCCTCACCGGTGCCGGCACGCGACGCGCCCCGGGTGTTTCCCGCCCTGCCGCCGGGCCACTACGATCCAGACCGTGTCCGAGGATGCGGTGGTGCGCAGGTTCAACGTCCGGATTCCGCTGCCCGATGGCATCACGCTGTCGGCCGACCTGGCGCTTCCCGAGTCGCTGCCCGCGCCCGCCGTCGTGCTGCGCACACCGTACGGCAAGACCGGTGAGCGGCAGTCGAAGCTCGCCTCCGTTTTCGCCAGGGGCGGGTACGCGGCCGTGATGGCCGACGTCCGCGGCCGCGGGGATTCCGGCGGTGTCTTCGAGCCCTACCGCAACGATGGCCCGGACGGCGCGGAGGTCATCGCGTGGGCGGCCGCGCAGGACTGGTGCACCGGCGACGTCGCCACGTACGGGGCCAGTTACTCGGGCCGCGTCCAGTGGCTGACGGCACTCAGGCATCCCCCGGCGCTGCGCGCGATGGTGTGCCTGGTCACGCCGAGCGACCCGTTCGTCGAGTTCCCGACGGGGCTGCCCACGCTGATGCACGTCAACTGGTACCGCCTGGTCGACGGGCGGATGCCGCAGTTTCGCGACGATACCGACTGGATGGCGGTGTACCGGCACCGCCCGCTGCTGACGATGGACGAGGCGGCCGGCTTCGTCTCTCCCGGCTGGCGTGCCGAGCTGCGGCACCGGACCCTGGATGAGTTTTGGGAACCGGTCCGCTATCAGCACCGCATTGGCGAGGTCGACGTGCCGGTCATGCACATCTCCGGCTGGTACGACGACGAGGAGATCGGCACCCCCGCCAACTTCGCCGCCATGGTCGCCGCCGGACGGCCTGGGCAGCGGCTGCTGATGGGCCCGTGGGGCCACGCCGTGAACAGCTCACGGACGGTCGGCGAGGTCGACTTCGGCCCGCACGCGCTGATCGACCTGGACGCGAGCGTCCTCGCCTTCCTCGACGAGCACGTCAAGGGCATCGAGCCGGAGCCCCGGCCCGCGCCGGTGCGGATCTTCGTGATGGGCGCCAACGAGTGGCGTGACGCGCGGACCTGGCCGCCCGCCGACGCCCCCTCCGCCGTCTACTACCTGTCCAGCGGCGGGCATGCCAACAGCCGGCTCGGCGACGGCCGACTGGTTCCGGCGCCGGCCGCGGACGAGGAGCCGGCGGATGAATGGACACACGACCCAGGGCGCCCCGTGCCGTTCATCACCGACTCCAGCAGCGCGCAGATCGGTGGCCCCGACGACTATCACGGCATCGAAAGCCGCGGCGACGTGCTGGTGTTCACCAGCGACCCGCTGCCGGAGCCGCTGGAGATCATCGGGGCGGTCAGCGTGACCGCGTACGTCAGCACGTCGGCCGCCGACACCGATATCGCGGCGAAGCTCGTCGACGTGCACCCGGGCAGTTTCGCGCAGCGGCTGTGCGACGGGATGGTCAGGCTGCGTTACCGGAACGGATTCGGCCGCGAGGAGCCCGTCACCCCGGGCGACGTGTACGAGGTGCGGATCCCGATGTGGGACACCTGCGTGCGGCTGCCGGCCGGCCACCGGCTCCGCGTGGAGATAGCGTCTTCGGCCTTCCCCAAGTACGACGTCAACCTCGGCACCGGCGGTGACATGATCTCCGAAACCGAGGGCGTGGTCGCGACCAACCGGCTGTGGCACACGCAGTCGCGCCCGTCACGGCTGCTCCTGAACTGCGGCGCCGGCCGGTAAGGTATCAATCACCGGAAGTCGCCCTGGGCGCACCGGAGAGCCTCAGTGATGGGAGCTGGCCTGGTGATCACGGCCGCCGACGTGCGCGCGCTGGCGCTCTCCCTGCCGCGCACCGAAGAGCACCTGATACACGACCACATCAAGTTCCGCGTCGGCAAGATCGTCTACGCGTCCATCTCCCCGGATGAGACGACCCTGGGAGTCGGCTTCCCCAAGGAGGAGCGGGCCGCCATCATCGCGGCCGAACCCGCTAAGTTCTCCCTACCCCGCGTGTCCGACCAGCGCTTTCACTGGATCCACGCGCGAATGGCCGCGGTGTCGCCCGAAGAAATGCGCGAGCTTGTCACCGACGCATGGCGGATGGTCGTGCCGAAGAAGGTGGCGGCCGCCCACCTGGGCGCGGCGGCTCCCGGGACGCCTGCGCCGGGAACGCCGGCTCCTCCGACGGCGGCTCCTCCGACGGCGGCGCGGGGGCTCCTGGGCGAAGATCAGAGCTGGTAGGCCGCTGCCAGCTTGTCCATCACGGCGTCGAGGCGGGCGTCGGTGACCTGCCGGGCCGGGTCCTCGTCGTACCAGGCGACGATCTCACGTGCGCCCCGCTCGAACGGGATCACCGCACGCCAGCCCGGCACCACACTGCGCAGCTTGGCGTTGTCGAACACCATCGAATGCGCCTTGTCGCCGAGCAGGCCGGCGCCCCACTCGGGGTCCGCCGCGGCGATCGCGTCCGAGGGCACGTGCACCAGCCGCGCCGTGGCCCCGGCCGCGGCGGCGAGGGCCTCCGCGATCTGGTTCCACGTGAGCACGTCGTCGGAGGTGATGTGGAAGGCCTCGCCGATCGCCCGCGGATGCCCGAGCAGCGGGACGAAGCCGCGGGCGAAGTCCTCGTGGTGTGTCAGCGTCCACAAGGACGTGCCATCGCCGTGCACGATGACCGGCTTGCCGGCCCGCATCCGGCCCAGCACGGTCCAGCCGCCGTCGAACGGCACGAGCGTCTTGTCGTACGTGTGCGAGGGCCGCACGATCGTGGCCGGGAAACCGTCCTCGCGATACGCGGCGACCAGCGCGTCCTCGCAGGCGATCTTGTCGCGAGAGTACCGCCAGAACGGATTGCGCAGCGGCGTGGACTCGGTCACCGGCACCCGGCTCGGCGGCGTCTGGTACGCCGAGGCTGAGCTGATGAACACGTACTGGCCGGTTCGTTCACGGAACAGCTCGATGTCGCCGCGCACCTGGTGCGGCGTGAACGCCACCCAGTTGACGACCGAATCAAATTCAAGATCTTCAATAGCGCTCTGAACGGACGGTGGTTCCCGGATATCGGCCCGCAGCACCGTCACGCCGGGCGGAAGCGGCCGCTGCCCGCTCCGGCCCCGGTTGAGCACGTAGAGGTCGATGCCGGCGTCAACGGCGACCTGGGCGCACGCCGAGCTGATGATCCCGGTGCCGCCGATGAACAGAACCCTGAGCATGTCCCTACGTTAGCGTGGCGGGAAGAGGGGACAGCCGCCGCAGCAGCGTGGCCCTGATGCCGGGCCGGGACCCGAACACGAGCAGAAACAGCGCCTCGCGCGCGAGGCGCTGCGGGTGCTGGTCCGTCATGACCGACCGGCTCCCGGTGTGCACGGTCAGGGCCGCGGTCGCCCGGACCGCGAGTTCCGACGCCGCTGCCCGCGCGTCCGCCATCGCCTCGCGCGCGGGATCGGTGAGCGCGTCGTCGAGCCGCCTACGGCACCGTGTCACCTGGTCGTGAAGCGCCGCCCCCAGCCCGTCGCGAGGCGACGCTGCCAGCCCGTCGTTTGGCGCGTCGCCGGGTGTGCGCTCGGGCGTATTGCCGGGTGCGCGGTCCGGCGTATTGCCGGGTGCGCCGCCCCGCGGAGTGCCGATCAGCCGGGCGCACCGGCCAGCCACGCCGAGCGCCAGTGACCCGTTGAGGCGCAGGCTCATCGGGTCCAGGCTGGCCGCTGGGTCGAACGGGGACTGGCTGAGAACCCGGCTCCCGGGGACGTGCACATCCGCGAAATCCAGGCGGACCGTCGAACTGGCGTCAACCGCCGCCAGGCGCTGCCTGCTCACCATGAGACCGGGCTGTGGTACCGCGTCCATGATCAGCCAGACGAGGGTGTCGCCCGGCCCGCGCGCGGCAACGAGGACCACGTCTATCAGCCCCCAGCCGGTCACCCACGGGGACGCCCCGTCGAGACTCCAGCCCCCGGCGGCCGGGGAGGCCCATAGCTGCGGCGGCCCCGGCTGCAGGCCGGCCAGCGCGACACCGCCGCGCAGCTCGCCGCGGGCCGCGGGGCTCAGCCACCGCTCCCGCACGGCGGCGGGCGCGTCGCCGGAGGCGAGCCGCCTGAGCAGCCCGGCATGCTGGATCCAGACGAACGTCGCGGCCAGGCACCCACCGGCGAGTTCCTCGGTCACAGCGCAGAGCCCCGCGAAGTCCAGGCCGAGGCCGCCTACTTCCCGCGGCGCGGTCACACCGTAGAGCCCGGCGTCCGCGAGTGCGTGAAGCAGGCCGGCGGGAACCAGCTCCATGCGATCGACATCCATCGCGCGCGGGAAGAACACCTCATCGGCGATCCTGCGCACTTCCCCGAAAACGCCATCCGTCACCGGCAAAGCGTAGGCCAGCTCGCCAACGTGACCAGGTTCGCCTCCGCTCCGGCGCAGCTTCCGCTCCCGCGCAGGCTCCCTCCGGCCCAGCCCCCTCCCGCCCCCCCCCCCCCCCGGCCC
>Ga0213875_10000784_pt1 | contig 23738 bp, 21 predicted proteins | sample BarmaccomBMRX_R8_FD_160105 | JGI IMG/M metagenome (GOLD analysis project Ga0213875, IMG submission 160105) | Root-associated microbial communities from Barbacenia macrantha in rupestrian grasslands, the National Park of Serra do Cipo, Brazil - RX_R8 | ecosystem: Host-associated > Plants > Roots... | reverse complement strand
ATCAGGCCGTTGTCGATGAAGTTCACGCTGATGTTGGTGCCGATGTCGTAGATGTCGGGGCCGGTGCCCGTCGGCACCGCCGCCGTGAGCTTTTGCTCGGCCTCGCGCAGCGTGGTGCTGAAGAAGCTGAACTGCACATTCGGGTGCGCCTTGCTGTACTCGCCGGCGACCGCCTGGTAGTACGGCTGCAGCTCCGGATAGCCGGTCCAGACGGCGAGCGTGACGTTCCCGGCGGCGCGGGCGGCCGGCACCGCGGCGAGGCCGGCGGCGCCGCCCGCCAGGCGCAGGATATCGCGGCGGCCGAACTGCGTTGTCCGGGCGTGTCGGATCGGCATGGCGTGTCCTCCCTGTCAGTCGGCGGCCGCGGCGCTGCGCGGCATGGAATCGTGCGACCAGTAGTGGTGGGCGTACTGTACGCGGCAGCGCTCGCGCAACGCGTCCTCCGGCAGTCCCGCCGCGAAGCGCTCCGGCGCCATGAACGACACGTCCATGGAGGGTGCGCCGTCGGTGATCCATTCGGCGAGCAGCGCGCCGAGCGCCGGCGCGGTGGACAGGCCCCCGACGCAGCAACCGCCGATCACGTACAGGCCGCGCAGCCCGGGGGTGGGGCCGAGCACGTGCTCGCCGTCCGCCGTCATCGTCGGCAGGCCGCCGCGATGCTCGCGCACCGCCGCGTCGCGGAACACCGGGAACTGCTCGTGCACCCGCTCGGCGAGCCGGCGCAGCACGCCGAGATCGAGTGCCAGCGCCTCGATGCGGTAGCCGGGCGGCATCGCCTGCATGTCGTACTGCACGGGATCGGCTTCGTAGCCGCCGAGCATCAGCCCGCCTTTGTCCGGGCGGACATAGACGTTCGCGTCGATGATGCGGGTGATCGGCTGCTCCGGCCGCACCTCCGCCAGCGTCTCGGTGATCATCAGCTGGTGGCGCGTCGGCACCACAGGGACGCCCGTTCCGCCGAGTGCCGCGACCAGGCGCAGCCAGGCGCCGGCGGCGTCGACCACGGTTTCGGTGCGGATCGCCCCCTTGTCGGTGATCACGCGCCGCACCGCGCCGCGCTCCGTCTCGATGCCGGTGACCCGCGTCTCCGGCAGCAGGGTCGCGCCGCGCTTCTCGGCGGCGCGGGCGTAGCCGAGCGGAATCTGCACCGGCTCCAGATAGACGTCGGTGCGCATGTGCGTCACCGCGCGGATGCCGCTGGTGTGCAGGAACGGCATGAGGCGCCGCGCCTCCTCCGGCGCGATGAGGTCGACGTCCAGGCCGAGCCGCTTGCCGAGCTGAACGTCGGCGCGCAGCTGCGCCTCGTGCTCCGGGAGCCGGGCGATCTTCAGGCTGCCGGGCTGGTGGAACACCATCGGCTCGCCGGTCTCCTCGGCGAAGCGCTCGATCATCTTCACCGAGCGCACGGCGATCTGCGTCATCCCGGCCGATCGGCGCAGCTGGCCGCTGAGCCCGGCGGCGCGCGGCGAGGTCTGCGATGCGAGCGCCGCCTGGTCGAGCAGCGCCACGCTGCGGCCGGACTTCGCCAGGTGGTACGCCGTGCTCGCACCCAGCGCGCCGGCGCCGATCACCACCACGTCCGCCTGGTCGATCATCGCGTCCTCCCTCAGCGCCCGCGCGCCAGTCGCAGCTCCATGAACCGCACCGCGCGCGCCAGCGGATACGCCATGCCCAGATACATAGCACCGACCAGCAGGTAGAGCTGCATCGGCATGAAATACTCGCTCGTCAGGTCGCGCGCCCGCAGCATCAGCTCGGGCGCCGAGATCAGCGAGGCGATCGAGGTGTCCTTGAGCAGCGCGATGACGTAGTTCCCCATCGGCGGCAGCACCACCGCCAGCGCCTGCGGCAGCACCACCTCGCGCAGCACCTGGCCGTGGCGCATGCCGATCATCTGCGCCGCCTCGCGCTGGCCGGGATGGATCGCCTCGATGCCCGCGCGATATACCTCGGCCAGGTAGGCGGCACCATTCAGCCCGAGCCCGATCACCGCGGCGGCGAAGGCGTAGAGCGCGATGCCGAACGAGGTCAGGCCGAAATAGATCAGGAACAGCAGCGTCACCGCGGGCATGCCGCGCACCACCTCGATATAGACGAAGGCGGAACGGCTGAGCAGGCCGATGCGCGACAGCCGCGCCAGCGCGAGGGCGAGGCCGAGTGTCGCCGCCAGCACGAAGGCGAGCGCCGTCATCTCGATCGTGCCGCGTGCGGCGGCGAGCAGCTCCGGCATCCAGGCGGCGAGCAGCGCCGGCCAGCCCATCACGCGCGCCCCCGTCCGAGCCGCAGCTCGAGCCGGCGAACGAAATGGGCGAGCGGCAGGCTCATCGCCAGGTAGATCGCCGCCACCAGCAGATAAACCTGCGTGCTGAGATAGGTCTGGTCGACCAGCGTGCGGCCCCGGAAGGTCAGCTCCGGCGCGGCGACGGCGGAGGCCAGCGCGGTGTCCTTCAGCAGCCCGACCGCGAAATTGCCGAGCGGCGGCAGCACCACGCGCACCGCCTGCGGCAGCACGATGATGCGCAGCCCCATCATGCGCGTCATGCCGAGCATGTACGCGGCCTCGATCTGGCCCTGGTGAATGGATTCTATCCCGGCGCGGAACACCTCGGTCAGGTATGCGCCGCCGTTGATGCCGAAGCCGATGATCGCCGCGGTCAGCGGATCGAGCCGCAGCCCCAGCTCCGCCAGCCCGAAATAGATGACGAACAGCTGGGTCAGCACCGGCACGCCGCGGAACACCTGGACATAGGTCGCGGCGATCAGGCGCGGCAGGCGCGCCGGCATCGTGCGCAGCACGGCGAACACCAGGCCGATGCCGATCGCCAGCACGAAGGCGCCCGCCGTGACCTGCAGGGTGACCAGCGCGCCGGTCAGCAGCACCGACAGCATCACTGGCAGCAGGTCGTAGGCACGCACCCACGGGTCGGGGCTCACGGCACCTCGGCGGCCATTGCCTGGCGCTCCAGCACGGCGCGCAGGAAGGCCTGAGTGCGGGGATGCGAGGGCGAGCGGAACAGCTCGTGCGGCGGGCCCTCGTCGACGATCCGGCCGTGGTCCATGAACACGATGCGGTCGGCCACGTCCTCGGCGAACCCCATCTCGTGCGTGACGATCAGCATCGTCATCCCCTCCAGCGCAAGCTGGCGCATGACGTTCAGCACCTCGCCGATCAGCTCGGGGTCGAGGGCAGAGGTCGCCTCGTCGAACAGCATCAGCTTGGGCCGCATCGCGAGCGAGCGGGCGATCGCCACGCGCTGCTGCTGGCCGCCGGAGAGCCGCTCCGGATAGGCGTGGCACTTGTGCGCGAGCCCGACCTTGCGCAGCAGCTCCAAGGCCAGCGCCTCCGCCTCGCGGCGCGGCGTACGCAGCACTTTGACCGGCCCGAGCATGACGTTCTCAATCGCCGTGAGATGCGGGAACAGGTTGAAGCGCTGGAACACCATGCCGATGCCGGTGCGGATGCGGGCGATCTCGCGGTCGGTCATCTCGACCACGCGCCCGCCGACCAGCTTTTCGCCCACGCGCTCGCCGGCGATGCTGACGTGGCCGGAACTGGGCTTTTCGAGATGGGCGATGCAGCGCAGCAGGGTGGTCTTGCCGGAGCCGCTCGGGCCGATGATCGCCACCTTCTCGCCGGCGCGTACCTCGAGATCGACATTCGTCAGGACCTCGGTATCGCCGAAGCGTTTGCAGAGTGCCGTGACGCGGACGAGGGAGGAAGGCCAGGGGCTCTGCCCCTGGACCCCGCTGGGGCCATCGGCCCCAGACCCCATTACCTTAAGTGAAGGATTGCAAAGGCTCTGCCTTCGCCGGGGTCCAGGGGCAGAGCCCCTGGCCTGCCTGCCTGAGTAGTCATTTCAGGCAAACAGGGCGGAGTAGTCCTTCGGCGTGTGCGCCCCCGGCCCGATCACGTTGCCGGCGGCGTCCCGATCCACGCCGATGCGCGGGTTCTTCGGCGGCGGCACCAGGTAGTCCGGGTTGCTCACGCCGTATTTCGTCATCAGCGCCGCGTTCTGCTTGCTCGCCCAAAGCCATTTCACGCCGGCGTTCACGGCGTCGAACAGGTCCTTGTTGTCCATGTTCATGCCCATCACCGTGTGTTGCTTGCTGGTGAGCTGCGGGAAGCCGGCATCCGGCTTGATCGGCACCTGCTTGAGGCTCCAGTTCGGGTTCTGCAGGATCATGTAGTCCACGGTCGGCGCGTCGAGCATCGCGAAGTCGAGGCGGCCGGCGCTGACGTCGCGGACGCAGGCGTCGGTGGTGTCGTAGAGCTTCACGTCGGTCGTGCCGGGAACCTTCTTCATCTCCGGCACGATCGTAAAGCCGGTCACGGTGCCGATGCTGTGGCCCTTCATGTCGGCGATGCTGACGCTCTCGCTGTAGGGCTGGCTCTTCTTCATCGCGGCGAAGCTGCCGGCATAGTAGATCGCATCGGTGATCAGCATCACCTGCGCACGCACCGGGGTCCAGCCCATGTTGCCGAGCATGATGTCGGCGCGTCCGGTCTTGACGGATTCGATCGTCGCCGACCACTCCATCAGCGAGGGCTGCGTCTTGAGCCCGAGTTTCTGCGCGATGGTGTCGATCATCTCGCCGTCCGTGCCGATCAGCTTGCCGTCCTTCACCGAGGTCATCGGCATGTCGCCGTTGATGGCGACGGTCAGCACGCCCGGGGAGACGGTCTTGAAACTGGGCGGGGCGGCGGCGCGCGCCGGGCGGACGACGAAGGCCGAGGTGCCGGCGGCGAATGCGGCGCCGGCGAGCAGACTGCGGCGGGAGAGCGGATGATCGGGCATCTTGCCTCCTCCTGTCACTCGCCGTCGGCCGCCGGCCGGGCGAGCGGATATTTTCTCCGGACTTCACGGTCCGGTGAAGCCGAGCGTATCACCGGGGTGCCGGATTACAATGCCGAAACCGCATCGTTTCCCGGGTGCCTCGCGCGTGCTATGCTTGCGCTGCGGTGTTAAGGAGATCGGCTCGTGTCTTGGCCCACCATCGGTGCGGTGCTGCTGCTGGCGGGGCTAGCGGGCTGCGCGAATCCCGGCCCGCAGGTGTCCACCAACCCGATCGACGGCAGCTACCAGGGCCGCGTGCGGCTGCTGCACGCCAACCTGCCGACCTGCCAGCGGCGCCAGTACGGGGTGATCGAGGTCGGCGATCACACGCTGTTCCTGGCCTATGATCCCGCCACCATCTTCACCGTGCCGGTGCAGGACGACGGCACGGTGCATGCGGAGATGAGCCCGTACGTGCTCGACGGCAGGGTGGCGAACAACCGGCTGGCCTTCACCGTCACCAGCCCGGACTGCCAGACCGCCTACAGCATGCACTTCATCTGGAATCACTCTTGACCCCCGCTGCTTGACACGCGGCCGCGCCGCTCCGCACGCTGCGCGTTACGTGGCCGCGGGAGGGAGCGCGTGTCGGAAAGCTCCGACTACATCATCGTCGGCGGCGGCACGGCCGGCTGCATCCTGGCGGCGCGCCTGTCGGAGGATCCGGCCACACGGGTGACGCTGCTGGAGGCCGGTCCCGAGGACCGCGACATCTGGATCCACATCCCGGCCGGCTACGCACGGCTGTTCAAGAGCGGCAAGTTCGACTGGAAGTTCGCGACCGAACCGGAGCCCGAGCTCGATGGGCGCGCCATTCCCTGGCCGCGCGGCCGCGTGCTCGGCGGTTCCGGCTCGATCAACGGCCTGGTGTTCCTGCGAGGATCGCCGCACGACTACGATCGCTGGGCCCAGTCCGGCGCCCGCGGCTGGTCGTACGCGGACGTCGTGCCGTATTTCCGTCGGCTGGAGAGCTGGGAGGGGCCGGCCGGCGAGACGCGCGGCAAGCAGGGGCCGGTCCCGGTCAGCCATCCCAAGCGCCTGTCGCTCGGTGCGAGCGCGTTCATCGCCGCCTGCGAGGCGCTCGGCTTTCCGCGCAATCGCGACGTCAACGACGGGCCGATCGAGGGCGTCACGCCGATCCAGATGAACGTGCGCCAGGGCCGGCGGATCAGCACCGCCCAGGCCTATCTGCGCCCGGCGCGCAGCCGTCCCAATCTGCGCGTGGTCACCGGCGTCGTGGCGCGCCGCATCCTGATCGAGAACAACCGCGCGGTCGGCGTCGCCGGCCACGGCGCAAGCGGCGAGCAGGCGACCTGGCGGGCGGCGCGCGAAGTCGTGGTCTGCTGCGGCACCGTCGCGACCCCGAAGCTGCTGATGCTGTCCGGCATCGGCGACGCGGAGGCGCTGACGGCGATGGACATCCCGGTCGCCGTGCACGCCCCAGAGGTCGGCCGCAACCTGCAGGACCACTTCATCACCCGCGTCGCCTTCCGGACCAAGCCCGCCGGCACGATGAACGAGATCGCCGCCAGCCGCATCCGCATGGCCGGCATGGCGCTCGGCTACGCGCTGCGGCGCGACGGGCCGATGGCGGTGGGAGCCACCGAGGCGACGCTATTCGCGCGCGTGCTGCCGGGCGCGGAAGAGGCGGATGTGCAGTTCCAGTTCATCAATTTCAGCCTGACCGGCACAGGCTACGTGCTGGCCCGGCATCCGGGCTTCATGTTCAACTTCAACCAGTGCCGGCCGGAAAGCCGGGGGATGCTGACGTTGCGCAGCCCGGACTCCGAGGACAAGCCGGTGATCCGCGCCAACTACCTGGATCACCCGACGGACCGCCGCGTCATGGTGGAGTCCGCCAAGCTCGCCCAGCGCATCGGCCGCACGCCGCCATTCGTCGATCTGGTGGAGCAGGAACTGTCGCCGGCGGCCGATGGAGCCAACGACGAGGCGCTGCTCCGGCACATCCGGCAGATCGGCACGACGGTGTTCCATCCCTGCGGCACCTGCCGCATGGGCAGCGACGCGCGCGCCGTGGTGACGCCCGATTTGCGGGTGCGCGGCCTCGACGGGCTGCGTGTGGCGGACGCATCGGTGATGCCGCTGGTGCCGTCGTCCAACATTCAGCCGGCGGTGATGATGATCGCCGAGCGCGCGGCGGATTTTTTGCGCGACCGCATGGCCCAGGCGGCGTAGCGGGAGGTTGCGAGATGCGCGGGGTCGTCTTCGCCGGCAATTGCGCGATCGAGCTGATGCAATTCGCCGACCCGGCGCCAGGCCCGGGCGAGGTGGTGCTGGAGATGAGGGCCTCCGGCATGTGCGGCAGCGACCTGAAATTCTATCGGGCGACGGCGGGTGCCACCGAGGCGTTGGGGCTGGGCGCGGTCAGCGGGCCGGTGATCGCCGGCCACGAGCCGTGCGGCGTGGTCGCGGCGGTCGGCCCGGGCGTGGCGCCAAAGGATGTGCGTCCGGGCGCGCGCGTGATGGTGCACCACTATCATGGATGCGGCGTCTGCGAGCACTGCCGCACCGGGTGGTCGCAGATGTGCGGCGCGCGGGACGCCACCTACGGCGTCACCGCGCATGGCGGCCACGCGGCGTACATGAAGGTGCCGGCCAGCACGCTGGTCACGCTGCCCGACGCGCTCTCCTTCGAAACCGGCGCGGCCATCGCCTGCGGCACCGGCACCGCCTACGGCGCGCTGCGCCGCATGCGCCTGTCCGGCAACGACACGATCGCCATCTTCGGCCAGGGCCCGGTCGGGCTCTCGGCGACCCAGCTGGCCGCCGCCATGGGGGCGCGGGTGATCGCGCTCGATATCGGCGTGGAGCGGCTGGAGCGGGCGCGCGAATTCGGCGCCGCCGAGGTCGTTGATCCGCGCAGCAACGATCCCGCGGGCGCGATACGCGACTTGACCGACGGCCGCGGCGCCACGCTGACGCTCGACGCCTCCGGCACCGCCGAAGGGCGGCTCGCGGCGGTGCGCAGCGCCGCTGCCTGGGGCACCGTCTGCTTCGTCGGCGAGGGCGGCGGCGTCACGCTCGACGTCAGTCCGGACGTACTGCGCAAGCAGCTGACCGTCATCGGCTCCTGGACGTTTTCCACGGTCGGCCAGGCCGACTGCGCGCGCTTCGTCGCCGAGCGCGGCATCGCCGTCGATCGGCTGTTCACGCATCGCTGGCGGCTCGACCAGGCGGAGGAGGCGTACCGGCTGTTCGATACGCAGACTACCGGCAAGGGTGTGTTCCTGATTTAGAGCAAGGCAGGCCAGGGGCTCTGCCCCTGGACCCCGGCAAAGGCAGAGCCTTTGCAATCCTCGACTTAAGTGATGGGGCCTGGGGCATTGCCCCAGCGGGGTCCAGGGGCGGAGCCCCTGGCCTGACTTTTTGCGGCGACGCCGCGGTCCGCCAGGAAGCCTGCGGCGGCGCCGTCCGGCGCGCCGGCGAGAAACGCGGCGAGATCGTCGGGCTCGTCCAGATCGAGCGCGATGCCGGGCAGCGCGAGCGTGCGGGCGATCACGCCGCGCGCCCGCGCCGCCGCCAGGTGCCGCTGCAGGCTGCCGAGCCCGAACGCGTAGGGGATACAGTCCGGCGGGGAGCAGGCGATGGCGTTGGTGCCGTCCGTCCGGCGGTCGGGCACCAGCGTCATCGCCGGGCCGCGTGCGGCGTCGGCGGCGTGGGCCGCGAGCAGCGCCTCGATTTCCTCGGTGCTGGCGGCGGGAATGTCCGCCGAGATCACCAGCGCCGCGCCGGCGGACCGGCGGCGCAGCGCGTTCAGCGCGCAGACGACCGCCGCGGTGTGGCCTTCGTCATTGTCCGCGACACGCTCGGCGTCGTGCGCCGTGCAGATCGCGGAGAGGGCGGGGTCCGTGCCGACGACCAGGACGCCCGAAAGACCGCCGACCGCGGCGAGCACGCCGAGCAGGTCGGTCAGCATCAGCCGCGCCAGCGCCGCGCGCTCCGACGGCGACAACACGGCCGCGAGCCGGTGCTTGGCCCGGGCGAACGGCTTGGCGGGAACGACGGCCCACATGGCGTCACGCGACCGGCGCGGCGCGGCCCTCGGCACGGGGCGCGCGCTCGTAGCGGTGCGCCGGCGTCTCGATCGGCGCCAGCAGCGGCGGCGCGCCGAACGAGGCGGCCACGCGTCGCGCGGGTGCCGGCGCATAGAGCGTGCTCCGCTGGTATGGCACGCGGCCGATCGCGCTGATCAGCGCCTCCATGCGCTCGGGCGGCATCTCCTGGCCGTGCACCGCGCCGGCGGCGCGGGTGATGCTTTCGTTCATCAGGGTACCGCCGAGGTCGTTGGCGCCGGCCTCCAGACACGCCCGCACGCCCGCCGGACCCATCTTCACCCAGGAGGTCTGGATGTTGGGGATCAGCGGGTGCAGCGCCAGGCGGGCGACGGCGTGCATCAGCACGGCCTCGCGGAAGGTCGGCCCCAGGCGGCACCTGCCGTGATGGTGGATCGGCGTCGCCATCGGCACGAACGGCAGCGGCACGAACTCGGTGATGCCGCCGGTCCGCGCCTGCGCGTCGCGCAGCCGCAGCAGGTGGCGCGCCCAGTGCACCGGCCGGTCCACGTGGCCGAACATGATCGTGGCGGTCGTGCGCAGTCCGGTGCGGTGCGCCGCCTCGATCACCTCCAGCCATTGCTGCGTCGTGACCTTGTCGGGGCAGATGACCGCGCGCACCTCGTCGTCCAGCACCTCCGCCGCGGTTCCGGGCAGCGAGCCGAGCCCCGCCGCGCGGAGCCGCGCGAGGAAGTCCGGCACCGCCAGGCCCAGCGTCCGCGCCCCTTGCCAGACTTCGAGCGGCGAGAACGCATGCACGTGGATCTCCGGCACCGCCGCCTTGATGGTGCGCAGGATTTCCAGATACGTCGCACCGGTGTAGTCGGGATGGATGCCGCCTTGCAGGCAGACCTCCGTCGCACCCCGCGCCCATGCCTCCTCGACCCGCCGTGCGATCTCGTCGAGCGCCAGGTCGTACGGGCGTCCGCGCAGGTTCTCGCTCAGCCTTCCCTTGGAGAAGGCGCAGAACTTGCAGCGGAAGTAGCAGATGTTCGTGTAGTTGACGTTGCGCGTGACGACGTAGGATACGCGATCGCCGCTGACGCGCGCGCGCAGTGCATCGGCGGCGCGGCAGACCCGCTCGAACGCCGCGCCGCGCGCCTCGAACAGCGCGACGATCGCGTGCTCATCGAGCCGGGCGCCCTCAGCCGCACGCTCGAGGATCGGCGCGATCGCGTCCGGCTGCACACCACACGGCTGCACGGTGGTCGGCCCCGGCTCTGCGGCGCCGCCGGGAACCCAGGGACCGGTGCGCGCCAGGCCCGAGGCGTCGCTTGCGTGCAGCACCGGCGTGCGCAGCGCCGGGTCGAGCCAGCGCGCGGCGTCCTGCACGTAGGTGGGATAGACGGCGAGGCGCTCGACCAGGATTTTTCCCGCCGCCGCGGTCTGCCGCGTGAGCTCCGCGAGCGCGGGCCAGGGTGCCTCGGGATTGACGTGGTCGGGCGTGACCGGCGAGACCCCGCCCCAGTCGTTGATGCCCGCCCCGATCAGCGCCGGCAGCGCGCCCGGGCTGAGATTGGGCGGCGCCTGGATGTTCATCGCGGCCCCGAACAGGATGCGCGCGACCGCGATCGTCCAGAGATGCTCGTCGAGATCGGGCTCCGGTGCGGCGTGCATGCGCGTGCCGGGCTTGGCCCGGAAGTTCTGGATGATGATCTCCTGCAGGTGGCCGTGCCGGTCGTGCAGGTCGCGCAGGTGCAGCAGCGCGTCCACCCGCTCCGCACGCGTCTCGCCGATGCCGATCAGCAGCCCTGACGTGAAGGGGACGCAGGCTTCGCCGGCCGCCTCGATGGTGGCGAGGCGGTGCGCGGGCAGCTTGTCGGGTGATCCGAAATGCGGGCCGCCGCGCGCGCACAGCCGCTCGGCCGCACTCTCCAGCATGATGCCCTGCGAGGCCGAGACGGGGCGCAGCCCGGCGACGTCGTCGCGCGTCATCACGCCGGGATTGAGGTGCGGCAGCAGGCCGGTCTCGGCCAGCACGCGCCCGGCCATCTCCGCCAGATAGTCGAGCGTGGTGGCGTGGCCAAGCCGGTCCAGCGCCTCGCGGGCGCGGCGATAGCGCAGCTCCGGCTTGTCGCCGAGCGTGAACAGCGCCTCCCGGCATCCTGCCGCGGCGCCGGCGCGGGCGATCTCCAGCACCTCGTCGGGCGAGAGATAGGCCGGCTCGTCCCGGCGCGGCGCGTGGGCGAAGGTGCAGTAGTGGCAGACGTCCCGGCAGAGCCGGGTGAGCGGGATGAACACTTTTCGCGAGAAGGAGATGTGCGCGCCGTGCCCGCGGTCGCGCAGCGCACGCGCGGTCGCCATCAGCGCCCCGGTGTCCCGGCACGCCGCCAGCGCGGCTGCCTCCGCCGTCGAGGGCCGCCGGCCGTCGCGCGCTTGGGCGAGCAGGTGGTCGATGTCGGTCATGGCTCCCCCGGGCAGGCCGGCGCGGGGCGCCGGTGCCGTTCAACGGTCGGATCTGGACGGCTTGATGCGCAACGGCGCGGCGCCTGCCGGCATTTCAATCCCGGGCGAGCGCCCGCGCAAGGCCGAGCACGGTCTCCGCCAAGACCTGCTTCTCCGCCGCCGTGGTCATCAGCGTCTCGGCGGCACGGATCGCGATGTCGAGGCCGCCCAGCTCCGCGGCGTCCGCGTGATCGACGACGTAGCCGTCGATCAGCCCGGCATAGTGCCGGGCGACGGATGCCGCGCTGACCGGCTGGCCGAGTTCCATCATGATCTTGGCCGTCGGTCCCTTCACGGCGCGGCCGCCGACGATCGGCGAAACCGCGATGACCGGGGCCGGGCAGGCGGCCAGGGCGGCGCGCACGCCGGGCATCGCCAGGATCGGATCGACGCTCAGGAACGGATTGGACGGACAGATCACCACCGCCGCCAAAGCCGGGTCGGCGAGACGGTGCAGAAATCCCGGCCGCGCCGTCGCCGCCCCGACATAGGCCAGCTCGCTCACCGCGGGGGCGCAGCGGCGGCGGACGAAATAGTCCTGGAAGTCGAGCCAGCCCTCATCCGTGCGCAGGCGGGTGCGCACGGCATCGTCGGACATCGGCAGGATGGCGGCGGGCACGCCGAGTCGGCGGCAGAAATCCGCCGTCACGGCCGACAGCGTCTCGCCGGCGCGCAGGCGGCGCGTGCGCTCGACATGCGTGGCGAGGTCGCCGTCGCCGAGCCGGAACCAGCTCTCGCCGCCGAGCGCCTCGAGCGCCTGCATGAATGTCCAGGTCTCGCCGCGGCGGCCCCAGCCCGCCTGCGGGTTGTCCAGTTCCGCGAGCGTGTACATGAGCGTGTCGAGATCGGGGGACACGGCAAGCCCGAGATGCTCGAAATCGTCGCCGGTGTTGGCGACGACGACCAGGCGCTCCGGCGGCAGCACACGGCTCAGCCCGAGCGCGAGCTTGGCGCCGCCGATGCCGCCCGAGAAGGCGAGCACCGGGCCGTCGTCGCGGCCATTCACCGGAACAGATCGTCCTCCGCCGCGCGGACCAGGTCGGCGGCAGGCGAGGGAGGTGCGCTCCACGCCAGGCCGCGCACCAGCACGAGCGGCCGCGCCTCGTCGGCCTGGCCCATGACGAGCGACGCCGCCGCCGCGATCTCGTCGGCGAACGCGCTCACCGTCACTTCCAGGCGCCGGCCGTAGAGATCGGGGCGACCGCGCAGGTCGAGCAGCGCCGGCAGACCAGCGGCGCCGAGCGCCACGCCGACCGTGCCCTTGCGCCAGGGCCGGCCGAAGCTGTCGTTGATAACCACGCCGATCGGCGCGCCGAAATGCGTGGCGATCCGCTCGTGCAAGGCGCGCGCGGATGCATCGGGGTCACGCGGCAGCAGCAGCACGCGCTCCGCACCGTCCTGCGGCGCCAGGTTGGAGCGATCGACGCCGGCATTGGCCATCACGAAGCCCAGCCGATGCTCGACGATCAGCACGCCGGGCCGGCGACGTACGACGCGCCGGCTCTCGCCGAGGATCACCGCGACCAGACGGGGGTCCTTGTCCACCTCGGCCGCGAGACGGCGCGCCTCCTCGGAAGGGCGGACATCCGCCAGATCGACGTAGCGGCCCTCGGCTTTCGAAACTACTTTCTGGGCGACCACCAGCACGTCGCCCGCTGCGGGCGCGACCGCGTCGTGCGCGAAGGAGCGGATCACCAGCGCGGCGAGATCATCGCCGGGCTGCACCATCGGCACGCCGGTGAGCGGCAGCAGGGTCGCGGCCGGGCCTGGCCGTCGCGTCTCTGCAAGCGTCGTGTCCGCGTTGCCGGCGCCCATCGAGCCTCCCCTGCCGCCGAAACCGCCTATACCACCGCGCGCTGCACTTCGTAATATCGCCGCCGGCCAGGCGGGGAGGAGACGCGATGCAGATCGGGTTCAGCGCGCCGATTTCCGGCGACCTCGCGCGACCCGAGGTGCTGACGCGCCTCGCCGTCGAGGGCGAGGCGATGGGCTTCGGCTACGCCACGTTCAGCGATCACGTCGTGATCCCCACCGACATCAGCGCGCGCTACCCGTATTCGGAGACGGGCGAGTTCCCGCAGGGCTCGCGTGGGGCGCGGCTCGAGCAGCTGGCAAGCATCGCGTTCGTCGCGGCCAAGACCTCGCGGCTGCGCCTGCTGACCTCGGTCATGGTGGTGCCGCATCGCCCGGCGGTGCTGGCCGCGAAGATGCTGGCGACGATCGACGTGCTGTCGGGCGGCCGGCTCGATGTCGGCATCGGCGCCGGCTGGCTGAAGGAGGAGTTCTTGGCTCTCGGCACGCCGCCCTTCGCCGAGCGCGGCGCGGTGACCGACGAATACGTGCAGGCGTTCCGCGCGCTGTGGACCGCGACGGAGCCGCGGTTTTCCGGCCGCCACGTGCGCTTCGCGGACCTGGTGTTCGAGCCCAAGCCCGTGCAGCAGCCGCATCCGCCAATCTGGGTGGGCGGCGAGAGCCCGGCGGCGCTGCGCCGCACCGCCCGCCTCGGCGATTGCTGGTACCCGATCGGCAGCAATCCGCGCCATCCGCTGGACACGCTGCCGCGGCTCTCCGCCGGCATCGAACGGCTGCGCCGGCTGATCGCCGAAGCCGGCCGCGATCCGTCGCGCGTCGCGCTGGCGTTGCGCTGCTCGCGGCACGGCACGGCGCTTCCCGCCACGGCCGACGACGGCGAGCGGCGACTGTTTTCCGGAACCGCCGCCGATCTCGCCGGCGATCTGCGCGCGCTCGGCGGCCTCGGCGTGACCAGCGTCGACTTCAGCTTCCCCGGCGAGACGGCGGAGGCGATGCTCGCGGCGATGCGCAGCTTCACCGATGAGGTGCTGGCGCGCGCCTGAGACGCGGGGAGCGAACGATGCGGCTGGCGATCACGCTGCGGCTGCGGGGCGCGGTGCCGCAGATCGACATGGCGTCCGTCCTGGAAGCGGAGCGTCTGGGCTACGCGGCCGTCTGGTGCGGCGAGTCCTACGGCACCGACGCCGTCTCGCCGGTCGCCTGGGTGCTCGCGCGCACCACGCGCATCAAGGCCGGCACCGGCATCCTGCAGATTCCCGCGCGCACGCCGGCCTGTGCGGCGATGACGGCGATGACCTTGCAGGCGATGTCGGGCAACCGCTTCCTGTGCGGGGTCGGCGTCTCCGGCCCGCAGGTGATCGAGGGCTGGCACGGCGTCGCCTTCGGCCGCCCGCAGGCCCGCACGCGCGAATACATCGCCATCATCCGCGCGATCCTGGCGCGCGAGGCGCCGCTGCGGCACGACGGCGAGCACTACCGCATTCCCTACGCCGGCCCGGACGCGACCGGCCTCGGCAAGCCGCTGCGCAGCATCGTGCACGGCGACCCCACGCTGAAATTCTACACCGCCGCGATCACGCCGGCCGGCCTGCGCACGGCGGGCGCGGTGACGGACGGGACCTTGCCGATCTTCATGTCGCCGGAGAAGACCGACCTCATCGTCGGGCCGGTGCTCGAGGGCATGGCGCAGGCGGGCCGCTCCGCCACGCTCGCCGCCTTCGACATCGCGCCGTACGTGCGGGTCAGCATGGGCGACGATTTGCAGGCCTGTCGCGACGCGCTGCGGCCGGAACTCGCGCTCTATATCGGCGGCATGGGCGCGCGCGGCCGGAACTTCTACAAAGCCTGCGCCGGGCGCCTCGGCTACGAGGCGGCCGCGCAGAGCGTGCAGGACCTCTATCTCGCCGGCCGCAAGAAGGAGGCCGAGGCGGCGGTGCCGGACCGGCTGATCGACGAGATTTCGCTGGTCGGTCCCGCGCCGCGCATCCGCGACCGGCTGGCGGCGTGGAAGGACGCGGCGAAGGAGAACCGGATCGGCACGCTGGTGCTCGCTGGCGCCACCCAGGAGGCACTGCGGGTCATCGCCGAGGCCGCGCTGTAGGCTCCGGCCCGGCGCTCAGAAGCTGCCCAGGAAGCGCGGCGCAATCGGCCAGAGCTCGTAGCAGTTGATATGCAGGTCGATCGTGTAGGTCTGGCCCTCCCGGCCGACGCGGCTGTCCAGCACTTTTCGTACCCAGTCCCACATCGGCGGGAGGCCCACGTCGAACGGCACGTGGGCCTGTCGCGGCATGCGCGCGAAATTGTCCAGCATGTCCAGGAACTCCGCGTCCGACACCCGCTGGTGCGCGCCCGCCGACGCATCCGCCCAGTCCATGCCCCGCGTCTTGCCCAGCCGGGCGAGCGCCTGCGCGCGATCGTGATAGCGCAGATGGAACAGGAACAGGTTGTCGAACACGACGGGCGCGTCGGCGCAGTGAAATCCCGGCGCCCAGGCGACCGGGCGGCGGATCAGCACCGGCTTGCACAGCGCGCTCGAGAACGCAACGAACCGCCGCTGCGTACTTACCGGACGCGCCGGGTCGATCGCTGGCTCCTCGGCGACCTGCATGACGTTCAGGCCGACTGCCGTGACGACCTCGTGGCGGCAGGCGCCGCACCAGTCCGGCAGCGCCGCATGGAAGCGCGGGTCGGGCACGACCAGCTCGTCCACGTCGGTGTGGATCACTGCGTCGTAGCGGCCCAGCAGTTCGGCGGCGATCCGCGAGACCAGGCGTGCCCGCCACGCATCGTCGTGCGGCGAGCGCGGCAGCGCAATGACGCGGATCGCACCAAGGTGGCGCGTGCTGCCGTCATCCGATCCGTGGTCGATCACGAAGCAATTCTCCGCGCCGACATGATGGCTGTAGTGGCGCGCCCACAACGGCAGCAGTTGCGGCTCGTTGTAGACCATCGTCACCGCCGCGAGCTTGGGCGCCGGCATCGCATGCTTCCCCGCGGGTCGCGCGGTGAAAGGATACGGCCACGCCGCCGGCGTGCGCCATAGGTCGCGCTGGCGTCGTCGGTGCGGGTAATTCAGCCCGCGCGTCCACAACTTGCACCAATAGGCGTGGGATGCAATGATCCCGCCGGGACGAGAGAGCGTGGATTTGCATCGTATTACACCCCTTTTGGTGGACGTCTGCTGCCTGCGGAGCGCATGAGCAGCGTTCTGTTGGAAAACTCCGTGCTCAACGGCCTGCTGTCCCGGTTGCCCGCGGAGAGCGTGGAGAGGCTGCGGCCCGGCCTCGAGCCGGTCGGCCTCGAATATCGGCAGAGCCTCTACGCGGCGAACGATCGGATCGGGCACGTCTGGTTCGTCGAGTCCGGCCTCGTCTCGCTGATCACGCAGATGGAGGACGGCGGCGCCGTCGAGGTCGGGCTGGTCGGCCGCGAGGGGCTGGCCGGGCTCACCGCACTGCTCGGCACGGCGGTCGCCACCACCGGCGCCATCGTCCAGATCCCCGGCCGCGCCTTGCGCGTCGAGATCACCCTCATCCGCGAACTGATGGAGGAGGATGCGGCGCTCCGGGCGGCGGTGAGTCGCTACGCCCGCCGCATGTTCGTCCAGCTCTCCCAGCTCGCTGCATGCAATCGTCTGCATTCGGTCGACGAGCGGCTCGCCCGCTGGCTGCTGATGTCGCGCGACCGCATCCTGTCGGACGACCTCGCGCTGACGCAGGAGTTCCTGTCGATCATGCTCGGCGTGCGGCGCGCCGGCGTGACGGTGGCGGTCAACGCGCTGGGCCGCGCCGGACTGGTGCGCAATGCGCGCCGGCGCATCTGCATCGTCGATCCGCGCGGCCTCGAGGAGATCGCCTGCGAGTGCTACGGCGTGATCCGGCAGGCGTTCGGGGACCACGAGTAGGCGCCGCGGCGCCTCTTGCACCGCAGCAAAATCGGCGCATGTTCGGCGCCCATGAACGCGCCGCCGGTTGACCTCGACCCGACGCGATCCGGCGACGGTCAGGACGATCCGGGCTTGGCGGGCGGCCTCGCCCGGCTCCAGCGGGAGGTCGCCCGTGATCTCGAGCGCCTCATGCTGCCGCCGGCGAACTGGACGGCCGGGAGGATGGGTCCGGACGGCGCGCCGCTGATCGACGTGGCGATCGTCGGCGCCGGCATGTGCGGCATCGCCGCCGCGGCGGCACTCGCGTTCAAGGGGTTGCGCAACGTCGTCCTGCTGGACCAGGCCCGTTCCGGGCGCGAAGGGCCGTGGCTGACCACGGCGCGCATGGAGACGCTGCGCTCACCCAAGCAATTGCCGGGCGTCGCCATGGGGCTGGGGCCGCTCACCTTCCGCGCCTGGTACGAGGCGCAGCACGGGGCGGCGGGCTTCGCCGCACTCTATAAGATCAGCAACGCGGACTGGTTGGACTACCTGACCTGGGTGCGGCGGGTGCTCGACCTGCCGCTCGTCAGCGACACCCTGGTGCGAAGGCTGGTGCCCGGTCCGGCGCATCTCCGTCTCGATCTGGACGGACCGGAGGGCGAACGCAGCATTTTCGCGCGGCGCGTGGTGCTGGCGAACGGCCGTGGCGGCAGTGGCGGGCTGTTCGTGCCGGAGGGCGTGGCCGCCGATCTCTGGCCCGACCGCGCCGCCCATGCCAACGAGCCGATCGACCTCGCCCCGTTGGCCGGCCGGCGCATCGCGGTGCTCGGCGCCGGACCGGCCGCCTGGGACAACGCGGCGGCCGCGCTGGAGCACGGTGCGGCGAAGGTGGACATGTATGCCCGGCGTGGCGTGCTGCCGCAGGTGAACAAGGGGCGCGGCTCGGCCAATCCGGGCTTTTTCGAGGGCTATCCTGCGCTCGATGCGGCGGAGAAATGGTCGCTGCTCGTCTATCTGCACGACGTGCAGTCGCCGCCGCCGCACGAATCGGTGCATCGGGCGCTGCGCCACGCGAACTTCCGCATCCACCTTGCGACGCCGGTGCTGCGCGCGGTCCGCGCCGTCGGCGGGGTCGAACTGACGCTTGGCCCGGAGGGACGCCAGGCCGAGGCCGACTTCCTGATCTGCGGCACCGGCTTCGCGATCGACCTGGCGCGCGAACCGCTGCTGGCCGGGTTCTGCGCGCAGATCGCCACCTGGGCGGACCGCTACGATCCCCCGCCGACGCTGCGCCGCCCGGCCCTCTCGCGCTTCCCCTGGCTGGGCGAGGGGTTCGAATTGTCCGAGCGCGAACCCGGCGGCTGCCCGGCCATCGGGCGGGTGCACCTGTTCAACCACGGTGCCTGGGCCAGCCTGGGGGCGCTTGCCTCCGACATACCGGGCGTGACGGTGGGGGCGGAGCGGCTGGCGACGCGCATCGCCCAGCACGTCTTTCGCGAGGATTTCGGTGATGCCCGCGAGCGGCTCGAGGCGTTTGCCGAGCCCGAACTCGAGAGCACGCCGTTTTTCGATCGCGGGAGCTTCCGTTAAAGAAAAGGCCAGGGGGCTCTGCCCCCTGGACCTCCGCTGGGGCAATGCCCCAGACCCCTGACTTCAGGCGGCGGACTTCACCGCCTCTTTGTTGATCTGGCTGTTGGCCAGTTCGTTCAGCAGCGTATCCGCCTTCTTCTCCTCGGCCAGCGTCTCCTCCAGCAGCTTGACGGCGTCGTTCAGCCCGCTCGCCTTGGCCCAGGCGATCAGCGCGCCGTAGCGCGCCATCTCGTAGTGCTCCACCGCCTGCGCACACGCCACCAGGCCGGCATCGCGGACCGCGCCCGCCTTGAAATCCTCGATCACCTCCTCGGTCTCCTCGACGAGGCCCTTGATCGCCTCGCAGGTGACGCCCTGCGCGCGCTTGCCGAGTTGCTCGAACACCTGGACGAGCCGCTCCACCTGCGTCTCGGTCTCCTCCCTGTGCTGCAGCAGCGCCTTCTTGAGCTGCTCGGACTGCGCCGCCTTGGCCATCTTCGGCAGCGCCCGGAGGATCTGCCGCTCCGCGAAGTAGATATCCTTGAGGAATAGCAGGAACAGATCGTTCACCGTTTGCATCGCGCTCTCCTGTCTCTTTTGTCTTCCCGGTCCGTCGACCGCCCAACAAAGCGGATGCGCCATCGCGGAGTTGCGGACCGCTTGCGTACTTTTCTTCTCACTTTTGCGCGGCACCCCGTCAGCGCGCGCGGCTTGACGCCGCGAAAGATGACGAGCATCATGAAACCAATGCGCGTCAGCAGGGATCGGTTCGCCGCCCATCGCCAGGGCATTCTCGCCGCCGCCGGCCGGTTGTTCCGGGCGCGCGGGGTCGAGGGGGTGTCGGTCGCCGAAGTGATGCGCGAGGCCGGGATGACGCATGGCGGCTTTTATGGCCACTACGCCTCGAAAACCGAGCTTGCCGCTTCTGCCTGCCGCCACGCGCTGGCGGAGGGAGCCGCGCACTGGCGGCGTCGCGCCGCCCGGGCTCGCGCCGAAGGCGCCGATCCGGTGGCGGCGATCGCTGCGGCCTATCTTTCCATGCGGCACGTGAACACGCCGGAGCAGGGCTGCGCGATCCCCTCGCTCGCGGCGGAGGCGGCGCGCACCGGGGCGCCTCTGCGGGCGGCGCTGTCCGATGGCGTGCGCGAATTGCTGGCCGCACTGGCGGCCGAGCTGCCCGGCGACAGCGAGGCCGCGAAGCAGGATGCGGCGCTCGGCCTGATGGCGGCCATGGTGGGCGGGCTCGTACTGGCCCGCGCCAGCGACGATCCGGTGCTCGCGGAGCGCACGCTCGCCGCGGCGCGTCGCGTGGTTGCGCGTGCCCGCGAACCGGCAGGAAAGGAAACCCGGACATGCTGACCAAGGTTCTTGCCCGGGCGCTCGGTCGGCGCGGCGTGCACTACGGCTGGATGGTCGCCGCGGCCACCTTCCTGACCATGCTGGCGACCTCGGCGGCGATGGGGATGGCCGGGGTGCTGCTGGTACCGCTGCAGCAGGAGTTCGGCTGGGACACCGCTTCGATCTCCGGGCCGCTGGCGCTGCGGCTGCTGCTCTACGGGCTGATGGGACCGTTCTCGGCGGCGCTGCTCGCCCGGTTCGGGCTGCGCGCGACCGTCGGCGTGGCGCTCGGCCTGATCGTGCTCGGGCTCGGGCTGACGACCGGCATGACGACGCTCTGGCAGCTCTGGCTGTGCTGGGGGCTGCTGGTCGGGGTCGGCACCGGCCTGACCGCCATGGTGCTCGCCGCCTATGTCGCCAACCGCTGGTTCGTCGCCCGACGCGGCCTGGTGATGGGCGTGCTGTCGGCCAGCAGCGCCACCGGCCAGCTTGCCTTTCTGCCGGTCGCCGCCTGGCTCGCCCAGCATGTCGGCTGGCGCGCCGCCGTGCTGCCGGCGATCGGCGCCTGCGCGTTCTGCGGGTTGCTGATGCTGCTGTTCGGCGCCGACCACCCGTCCGATCTCGGCCTGCCCGCCTACGGCGAGGCGAAGCCGGTGCCCCGCCCGGCGTTCGGCAACCCGGTGCGGACCGCCTTCGCTACCTTGGCCGATGCCTCGGGCAGCCGCGTCTTCTGGATCCTGTTCGGCACCTTCTTCGTCTGCGGCCTCTCGACCAACGGCCTGATCCAGACGCACTTCATTCCGTTCTGCCACGATTTCGGGCTGCCCGAGGTGGCCGCCGCGTCGGTGCTCGCGATGATGGGCGTGTTCGACTTCTTCGGCACGATCGGCTCCGGGTGGCTGTCGGACCGCTACGACCCGCGCCGGCTGCTCGCCTGGTATTACGGCCTGCGCGGGCTGTCGCTGCTGTTCCTGCCGTCGTCGAGCTTCTCGTTCTACGGCCTGTCGCTGTTCGCGGTGTTCTACGGCCTGGACTGGATCGCCACCGTGCCGCCGACCGTCCGGCTCGCGGCGAACGCATTCGGGCGGGAGCGGGCGGCGGTGGTGTTCGGCTGGGTGTTCATGGCGCATCAGCTCGGGGCGGCGTCGGCGGCGTTCGGCGGCGGGCTCTCGCGCACCGAGCTGGCGACTTATCTCCCGGCCTTCTACACAGCCGGCGCGGCCTGCCTGATCGCGGCGGTCGCCGCACTCGGCGCCCGCCCGGGCCGCTCGTCGCGCCTGCTTGCGCCGGCCGGGCTGACCGCGGGAGAGTAGACTGCCGATGCTGCGCCTTGGCTGAGCGGCTACAGGCCGATCTCTGCATCATCGGCGCCGGCTCGGCCGGCCTCTCGGTGGCGGCCGGCGCGGCGCGGCTCGGCGCGCGCACCGTGCTGTTCGAGTCTGACCGCATGGGCGGGGACTGCCTCAACACCGGCTGCGTGCCCTCGAAGTCGCTGCTGGCGTCGGCGAAGCTCGCGGCAGCGATCCGCGCCGCCCCGCGCTACGGCCTCGAGGTGCCGCCGCCCACCGTCGACTTCGCCACGGTCATGCGGCGGGTGCACGAGGTCATCGCCAGCATCGCGCCGCACGATTCCGTCGAGCGCTTCGAGCGCCTCGGCGTGCGCGTGGTGCGCGCCGAGGCACGCTTCACCGGGCCGCGCGACCTCGAGGGCGGCGGGCTCGCGGTGCGCGCCCGGCGCTTCGTGATCGCGACCGGGTCGGCGCCCGCGGTGCCGCCGATCCCCGGTCTCGCCGGCGTGCCGTACTTCACCAATGAGACGATCTTCGAGAACGCCACGCTGCCGCCGCATCTGCTGGTGATCGGCGGCGGCCCGGTCGGCCTGGAGCTGGCGCAGGCGCACCGGCGGCTCGGCCCCGAGGTCACGATCGTCGAAGCGCAGCGCATCCTGGCCAGGGACGATACGGAGTTGTCGGACCGGCTGCGTCAAATTCTGATCGAGGAGGGCGTGCGCCTGCACGAGGGCGCCTCCGTCCGCCGCGTCGCCCGCGCCGGCGAGGGCGTCGAGCTGCTGCTGGAGGACGGCACAAGGCTGGTCGGCACGCATCTGCTGCTCGCGGTGGGTCGGCGCCCGCGCGTGGACGGGCTCGGCCTCGAAGCCGCGGAGGTCGCCTTCACGCCGCACGGGGTCCGCGTCGATGCGCGGCTGCGCACGACCAATCCGCGCATCTACGCGATCGGCGACATCGCGGGCGGGCCGCAATTCACCCACGTCGCCGCCTATCAAGCCGGGATTGTGATCCGCAATGCGCTGTTCCGTCTGCCCGCCAAAGTGGATTATCGCGCTCTGCCATGGGTCACCTACACCGCGCCCGAGCTTGCCCATGTCGGCCTGACCGAGGCCGACGCGCGTGCCCGGCACGGCAATCGCCTGCGCGTGCTGCGTGCGCCGTATGCCGAGAACGATCGCGCGCGCGCCGAAGGCGAGACCGAGGGAATGGTCAAGGTAGTTCTGCACCGCGACGGAACGGTGCTCGGCGCCTCGATCCTCGGCGCGCAGGCCGGCGAGCTGATCCATGCCTGGGTGCTGGCGATCAGCCGCCGGCTCGGCCTGCGCGCGATCGCCGGCATCATCGCCCCTTACCCGACGCTCGGCGAGGTCAGCGTCGCGGCGGCGCGCGGCGCCTATGCCGAGCGGCTGTTCGCGCCGTGGCCGCGCCGGCTGGTGCGCCTGCTGGCACGCCTGGGCTGATCCGCCCGCCGCAAGCGCGCCGATGAACTGGGTCGCCGGCGCCCCGGCCGCGCTGCGCCTGCTGCTGCGCAGCCTCGCGCTGCCGCGCCCGAGGCCCAGCACGCTCGCTCAGCGGCTGGCGATGCTGGCCGTCGCGGACGCGCCGGTCGCGGCACCCGTCAGCATCCGCTGGAACCGGCACGCAATTCCCTTCATCGAAGCGGCGAGCGACGAGGATCTGGCGGTCGCACTCGGCGTCGTGCACGCGCATCTGCGGCTCGGGCAGATCGAGCTGATCCGCCGCATCGCATTCGGCCGCATCGCCGAGATGGTGGGCCCGCTCGGCATCGACATCGACCGCGCGCTCCGCCTGTTCGACTTCGGCCGCGCCGTCCCGGCGATCATCGCCGGCATGCCCGAGGCGACGCGGCGCTGGGCCGACGGTTTCGTGCGCGGCGTCAACCACCAGCTGCTGCACGGCCCGGTCCCGCACGAATTCCGCCTGTTCGGCCTGGCGCGCGAGCGCTGGACCTTGGCGGAGCTGCTGACGATGGGCCGCATCGCCTCCGCCGACGTCACCTGGGCGGTGTTCGCGCGCCTGCTGCGCACGCGTCGCACGCTCGGCGCGGACGCCTGGGCGGCGCTGTGGCCGCGGCTGCTGGACAGCGCGGGCATGGCGGCGTGGCCGCCGGCCGGGGCGGACGGGCGGATCGTCGCGGCCGCGCTGCGCAGCGGCAGCAACTCCGCCGCCGTCGCCGCGTCGCGCAGCCGCACCGGGAGCGCGCTGATCGCCAGCGACCCGCATCTCTCGGTCGGCCTGCCGAATCTCTGGCTGATCGCCGGAATGCGCTCGCCCGGCTATCAGCAGGTCGGGCTGATGCTGGCGGGTTTTCCGTTCGTCGCGCTGGGCCGCAATCCCTGGATCGCCTGGGGCGGCACCAACCTGCACGCCGCGAGCAGCGAGCTGTTCGACGTTTCACGACTGCCCCGGGACGCGTTCGCCGAGCGGCAGGCGGAGATACGCGTCCGCTGGGGCCGGCCGCGCCGGCTGCGCTTGCGCGAGAGCCGGC
>Ga0213875_10000783_pt1 | contig 23739 bp, 27 predicted proteins | sample BarmaccomBMRX_R8_FD_160105 | JGI IMG/M metagenome (GOLD analysis project Ga0213875, IMG submission 160105) | Root-associated microbial communities from Barbacenia macrantha in rupestrian grasslands, the National Park of Serra do Cipo, Brazil - RX_R8 | ecosystem: Host-associated > Plants > Roots... | reverse complement strand
CGCCGTGCTACATCGGGTCGGCTGAGCTGATGGCTCAGGTCATCGGTTTCCACCTCAACCGCGGGGTACTCGCAACCGCAGACCGGGCGCCGGTGCCACCAGTGCACCAGTTGATTGCCCGTTCGCAGCATGTCGCAGTGCTGGAAGGCATCAACGACCACGAAAACCTCGGCGGCCTGTTCCGCAATGCAGCCGCTCTTGGGGTGGAGACAGTACTGCTTGGCCCGGGCTGCGCCGACCCGCTGTACCGGCGCAGCGTGCGGGTGTCCATGGGTCACGTGCTGCGGGTGCCGTTCGCCCCATTGCGCCGTTGGCCAGAAGATCTGGAGGCACTACGGGCAGCCGATTTCCGGGTCGTAGCGTTGACTCCCGCCTCGGATGCGGTGCCGTTGTTGCAGGCGGGCGTGGTCACCGGCCGGGTGGCGTGGCTGCTGGGTGCTGAGGGGGCGGGGCTGTCCAGCGCCGCGTTGGACGCAGCGGATCTGGCCGTGCGTATCCCCATGGCGCCCGGAGTGGATTCGCTCAATGTGGCCACCGCCGCAGCGATCGCCTTCGCTGGTGCACGGCGCGTCTAAGGTGCGTCACCGTGCCTATGCCGACGGGTGAGCCGACGCCGTGGTCAACCGGCCTTGCCGTCAGCGGGGCCGTGGCAGTCATTGTCGGGATCGCGCTGCTGCGCTTATCACAGGGCCTGGAGCCCAATGGGCATGGAATCGTCGCGCTGGCGAACCTGCTCGTCGCCGCGGGACTGACTCCCTCGATCTGGCTGGCCCGAGCAACCCCTGTGTGGCGCTGGATAGCCTACGGAGTCGCCGCGGGCATCGTCTTGACCTGGTTCACCCTCCTCCTCTCCCTCCTGGGTCACTAACCCCTTCTTTCCGCAGTCTGGATGCAGACTGCTGTTGTGCGGCGCCAAAAACAGCAGCCTGCATCCAGACTGGGGGAAAGCGGGTGGGAAATCAGGCGTGGGGCGAGCGGACGCCGAGGAGCACGTCTTCCCAGGAGGGGACGATCGCACGGTCCTTGCGGCCGCGCTTGGGTGGCCGTTGCCCCGCTTGATCGTGCTGCTCGGATGCGCGATACGCCGGGCCGTCATCGGGCACCGCCACGTCCGCAGGACGCTGCGGCGCTGCCGGCGGCACGGTGCGCAGCGGCACGACGGGTTGCGGATCGATCAGATCGGTGGCGTGGTCATCCATCGCGGTGACGGTGCCGCCGTGGGCGCCTGGGTGCAAAGTCCAATGCGCGCGGTTTTCCGACCGACCCGCTCGCCAGCGCAGCTGGATCACCCACTTGCCGTCTTCTCCGCGCCAGGCATCCCAACTGACCGCACCGAGATCCTGGCCCCGGCGGCGAAACGTTTCGGTGACGGTTACCTCGAGAGTGCGCAGGTCTGGCCCGTCGGCCCGTACCGGATGCGCACGTTGCGCCAGCTGCGCTATTCGCGAACGCTCCAGCAATACCGGGTAGGCGAACCGTTCGATGCGTTCGCACGGCATCCCCGTGTCCGTGGCCAGCTGCTCGACGGACGCTCCGGCTCTGATCCGGGCCTGGATCTCACGAGGTCGCAGTTGGTTTTCTGGCTCGGCCTCGGTCTGGTCCAGCCGCGGGAGATCACCTTTCAGTGCGGCGTGCAGGTTGTCATCCACGGCGAGGGTGAACCGATCTCGGCGCGCGCTCGGCTGCTGCGCCACGGTCTCGACGATGATCGTGCGGTCGTCGGTGCCCAGACCGACCACCCGCAGCGCGCGCATCCGAGACCTCCACATCTGGTGCCTGCCACCGTAGGCCGGTACGTAGCCATGCCGGGGGAGGCGCGCCGCCGTGCATCCGGTCTTAGCCCAGCCGCTCCACCACCCAGTCGATGCACCGGATCAGTGCGGATACGTCGTCGGGGTCGACGGCGGGGAACATCCCGATCCGCAGCTGGTTGCGACCCAGCTTGCGGTAGGGCTCGGTGTCGACGATGCCGTTGGCTCTCAGCACCCCCGCGACAGCGCTGGCATCCACGCTGTCGGCGAAATCCACCGTCCCGACCACCAGTGAGCGCTTGGCTGGATCGGTGACGAACGGTGTCGCGTACGGCGAAGCATCCGCCCACGCGTACAGCCGTGACGACGAATCGGTGGTGCGCTTGACACACCACTCCAGCCCGCCGTGGGCCAGCATCCACTCGATCTGGTCGGCGAGCAGCAGCAGCGTCGCGACCGCCGGGGTGTTGTACGTCTGGTTTTTGCGGCTGTTGTCCAGCGCGGTGGTCAGTGACAGGAACTCCGGTATCCAGCGGTCTGACGAGTTGATCTCGGCAACGCGTTCCAACGCGGCCGGACTGAGCAGCGCGATCCACAGCCCGCCGTCGGAGGCGAAGGACTTCTGCGGCGCGAAGTAGTAGACGTCAGCGTCGACGGCATCGACGGGCAGGCCACCTGCGCCGCTGGTCGCGTCGATCGCCACCAGCGTGCCGGGTGCAGACGCCGGCCGGCGCACTGGGACCATCACCCCCGTGGAGGTTTCGTTGTGCGCCCAGCCGATCAGGTCACAGGACGGATCGGCAACCGGCTGGGGGGCATCGCCGGCTGGAGCGGACACCACGACGGGATCGGCCAGGAATGGCGCGCGCGTGGTGACTGTGGCGAATTTTGCGGAGAACTCGCCATAACTGAGGTGCAGCGAGCGTTGCCGAACCAGACCCAGCGCGGCGGCATCCCAGAATGCCGTGGTGCCGCCATTGCCGAGCACGACCTCGTAGCCCTCCGGCAACGAGAACAGCTCGCTCAAGCCGGTCCGGATCCGCCCGACCAGGGACTTAACCGGCGCCTGCCGGTGCGAGGTACCCATCACCGAGCTACCGGTACTGGCCAATGCGGCCAGCTGCTCGGGGCGGACCTTCGATGGCCCGCATCCGAACCGGCCGTCGGCGGGCTTGAGGTCGGCGGGGATGGTCAGCTGCGCGGTCTGCGTCATACCGTCGACCTTACGACCGGCCTTAAGGTGGGAAACTGACACCCGTGATGCGCTCGTACGCATCGACGTACCGGCACCGTGCTTCGGCCACGATCGGGGGAGGAATCGCCGGACCTGGTGGCTCCCGGCTCCACCCCGTGCTGACCGCCCAGTCCCGCACAAATTGCTTGTCCAGGGCATATTGCGGCCGGCCAGGTTGCCACTTTTCGGCGAGCCAGAAACGTGACGAATCTGAGGTGACCGCCTCATCCCCCAGTGTCAATTGCCCGCGTGGATCCCAACCGAATTCGAATTTTGTGTCTGCGATGATGACACCGCTGTCCAGCGCGTGCTCGGCCGCTGCCGTATAAAGTTCCAGGGTCAGGTCGCGTAGCCGTTGCGCGGTGTCGGCGCCGATTTCTCGGGTGACGTCGGCGAACGTGATGAATTCATCGTGCCCGGTGTCGGAAAACTTGGTCGTCGGTGTGAAGATCGGCTCCGGCAGCCGGCTTCCGAGAACCAAACCAGCAGGCAGTGTCACACCGGATACGGCGCCGGTCCTCTCGTACTCACGCAGCCCCTGGCCGGCGAGGTAACCGCGGGCGATGCATTCAACAGGAATCATTTGCAGCCAGGTGCAGCGAATCCCGGTGCCCCGGAACTCGGGTGGTACGTCCGTGGCGGAGATGAGGTGATTCGGCATCACATGGCGCAGCTTGTGAAACCACCAGACGGATAGTTGAGTGAGCAATGCCCCCTTGTCAGGAATAGGTGTAGGAAGGACCACATCGTATACCGATACCCGGTCGGATGCGACAAGCAGCACGTCGCCATCAATCGAATACAGATCCCGCACCTTACCGGCTAATATGTGCTCCACTTTTTCACCCTACCCATCCTCACATGCCGCGCGTCGCATGACCGGCCCCGGTAGGTTGATCGCTGTGGACGTCAGCGGCACGTTTGAGGCGCTTGTCGGCGAGCTTGAGTACTCGATGTTCATCGTCACCGTTGCAGCTGGCGAGCAGCTGGCTGGCTGCCTGGTCGGGTTCAGCTGCCAGACCAGCATGCACCCGTTGCGCTTCCTGGTGTGCCTGTCCCGCGAGAACCAGACCTACCGGGTCGCGATGAGCGCGCCGGAGTTGGCGGTGCACTTCGTGCCGCGGCAGGCCGAGGCGCTGGTTGAGCTGTTCGGCGGCTGCACCGGTGACGTCGTCGACAAGTTCTCCCGTTGTGCATGGCAGCCCGGGCCAGCCGGGGTGCCGATCCTGCAGGAGTGCCCGAACTGGTTCGTCGGGCGGGTACTTGACCGGTTGGATCTCGGCGATCACGTCGGTTTCCTCCTCGAGCCGGTCGCGGCCCAGCGAGCTGGCGGCCCCCCGTATTACCCGTTCCGGCAGGCCAAGGACCTGGAACCGGGACATCCGGCATGACCGCGGTCACGCTGCGGCAGCTGCTGCCCGAGCCCGGCACCGTTACCGCCGAACAAGTCTTGGACGGCCTGGCACTGGCCGATCTGGCTCCCCCGTACCGCCCGTACGTGGTGGTCAACATGGTGGCCACCGCGGACGGGGCGGCTGCGGTGGGCGACCGCACCGCGCCGATCAGCAACGCTGCTGACCGGCAGCTGTTTCACGAGTTGCGGACACACGTCGATGCGGTGCTCGTAGGCGCTGGGACGGTGCGCACTGAGCGGTACGGGCGTCTGGTCCGCGATCCGCAGCGCCGCGCGCGGCGCGTTGCCCGGGGCCTGGCAGCAGATCCACTGGCCATCGTCGCCAGCCACCGGCTGCAGCTCACCCCGGACCTGCCGCTACTGGCTGATCAGCAGTCCCGCGTGATAGTGATCACCGCCAGCGATGCTGAGTTGCCGGAGTGCGCAGCTCAGGTCAGCTACTTGCGCGCGCGGCCAGATGAAGAAGTAGATCTGGCTGCGATGCTCACCCGGTTGCGGATTGAGTACGGGGTGCGCTCGGTGCTCTGTGAGGGCGGCCCAAACCTCAATGCCTCGCTGCTGCCGGCCGGCCTGATCGATGAGCTGTTCCTGTCCATCGCTCCGGCCCTGGCCGGCAGCATCGGGTCGCTGTCGATCGTCAACCGCGCACCACTGCCACACCCGATTGCCCTCGAGCTGAGGTGGTTGCTCGAATCCCAGGGTCAGCTGTTCGCCCGCTACGCATTGCGTTCCTGAGCGACGGCGTGAAGCAGGCGTGACGGCGTCAAGGACGTCCGATCTCCGACCATCCTGGGACCGATTGCCGGGGGCGTGGTAGGGACCCGACGTATTCGGCCGTGGGCCGCACCAGGCGGCCAGTGCGTTTCTGTTCCATGATGTGCGCGCACCAGCCGGCGGTCCGCGCGCAGGTGAACATTGCCGCCATCATGTGTGGGGGGACCTCAGCGAAGTCGAGGATCACCGCGGCCCAGAATTCGACATTGGTCTGGATGGCCCGGTCGGGTCGCCGGTCGGCAAGAGCGGCCAGCGCCGCCTGCTCCAGTGCTACCGCCGCTTCATAGCGCGGTGCACCGAGCTCCCGGCAGAACCGGCGCAGTACCCGGGCTCGCGGATCCTCCGCCCGGTACACCCGGTGACCGAAGCCCATCAGGCGCTCACCCCGATCCAGCACGCAGCGGACCACCACAGCAGGATCGCCGGTGCGCTCCACTTCTTCGACCATCGGGAGCACCCGCGCTGGCGCGCCACCGTGTAACGGACCGGACATCGCGCCGATTGCTCCGGACAGGCAGGCGGCGACGTCGGCCCCGGTCGAGGCGATCACCCGGGCAGTCAGAGTCGACGCATTAAGCCCATGCTCGGCGACCGACACCCAGTAGGCGTCCACGGCCTTGACGTGCGCCGGATCCGGGTCACCGCGCCAGCGCGTCATGAAGCGCTCGGTGATGGTGGAACACTGATCGATCCGGTTCTGCGGCACGGCCGGCTGGTGAATTCCCCGGGCAGACTGGGCGACATAGGACAGCGCCATCACCGAGGCCCGGGCAAGCTCGGCGCGGGTCTGCGCGTCGGAGCTGTCCAGCAGCGGGCGGTAGCCCCAGATCGGCGCAAGCATGGCGAGGGCGGCTTGCACGTCAACCCGAACGTCGCCGCTGTGCACCGGCAGCGGGAATGGTTCTGCGGGCGGTAAGCCATGTCCGAAGCGTCCATCGGTCAGCAGTGCCCAGACGTCACCGAAGGTCACATAACCCGCGAGATCCTCGATGTTCACCCCCCGGTAGCGCAACGCGCCGCCGTCCCGATCGGGCTCGGCAATCTCGGTCTGGAAGGCGACCACGCCTTCCAAACCGGGATGGAAGCTGCCCTCCGTTCGCTCCTGCAACATGGTCATGCCGTCCTCCTCACACGATGAGCAGCCTGAACCAGGCACGGACGCGCGGGTCGCTGACCGGGCAGCGGGCATGGGCGCACACCATAGTGCGGCGCCGCGCGAGTGGGCTAACAGTGCACCCGATGCTGCCGGGAGGCAATGCCCGGGCGATAAGACGCGCCGGTTTGGGACACGATGGGTCCACCGTCCGGAAAAGAGGCGGCCCGCCATCAATGACCATCCCAATTTTCGGAGCGTGCGCCGGTGCCGGATGAGCCCTTGCAACAACGACAGCAGACCATTGACCTGGCGCGGATGCGCGTTATTTACACCAGTGGCGCGCTGGACGAGGCTGATCTGGCCGGCACCTGGTACGAGCAGCTTGCGCGTTGGCTCGACAACGCTGTGGCGGCCGGTGTACCCGAACCCAACGCGATGGTGCTGGCGACCACCGATGACAACGGGTTGCCCAGTACCCGGACGGTACTCGCCAAGGGCCTCGATTCCCGGGGCGTCGTGTTCTACACGAATCTCACCTCCGCCAAGATGCGTGACCTCGACGCCACCGGGTTCGCCGCGCTCACCTTCCCGTGGATTGCGATGCACCGCCAGGTCCACCTGCGCGGACCGATCGAGGTGGTCAGCCGCCAGGACACCATGTCTTACTGGCAAACCCGGCCGCGCGGGGCCCAGCTGGGTGCTTGGGCCTCGGCGCAGTCCACTGTGGTGCCCGACCGCCACGCCCTGGATACTGCGCTGCGCGATGCCGCGGCCCGCTTCGCCGGTGCCGAGCAGGTGCCGTTACCGCCGCACTGGGGCGGGGTGCGGATCCAGCCGGTGAGCGCCGAGTTCTGGCAGGGCCGGCCGGACCGCATGCATGACCGGCTTCGTTACCGGCGCACCGATGACGGTCAGTGGCGTGTTGAGCGTCTCGCACCCTGACCGCCATGTCCCGAGCTACCGTTGGCATGTGTCCTCTGAACAAACAGTGACCTTGGCCTACCCGGGCGGCGAGCATCACATGCCGATCGTCCGCGGCACCCTGGGCGCGTCCGCGATCGACCTGAGTGCCCTGCGGGCGAAGACCGGACTGGTCAGTCTTGATTCGGGTCTGGTGAACACCGCCCTGTGCACCTCGGAGATCGCCTATATCGATGGTGACGCCGGCGTGCTGCGCTACCGCGGCTACCCGATCGAGGTGCTGGCGGAACGCTCTACGTTCCTGGAGACCAGTTACCTGCTGATCTATGGGGACCTGCCGACCAGCGGCCAGTTGGAGAACTTTACCGACTCCATCCGCATCCACACCCTGCTGCACGAAGATCTCAAGCGGTTCTTCGACGGCTTCCCCCGGGACGCTCATCCGATGCCGGTGCTGTCCAGCGCGGTGTCCGCACTGTCCACCTTCTACCAGGACAGTCTCGAGCCGCACGATCACGAGCACGTGGAGATCTCCACGGTCCGGCTGATGGCCAAGCTGCCCACCATCGCTGCGTACGCGTACAAGAAATCGATCGGGCAGCCGTTCCTCTACCCGGACAACTCCCTGAGCCTGGTGCACAACTTCCTGCGGATGACCTTCGGGTTGCCCGTGCAGCCCTACGACGTCGACCCCGTGGTGGCCGATGCGCTGGATCTATTGTTCCTGTTGCACGCCGACCACGAGCAGAACTGCTCGACGTCCACTGTGCGGATGGTCGGATCCACCCAAGCCAACCTCTTCGCCTCCATATCCGCGGGAATCAACGCGCTGTTCGGCCCCCTGCATGGCGGGGCGAACCAGCTGGTGCTGGAGATGCTGGAACGGATCCATCGCGAAGGGGATGACGTCGACAGCTTCGTCCGGAAGGTGAAAGACCACACCGACGGCGTGCGGTTAATGGGATTCGGGCATCGCGTCTACAAGAACTACGACCCGCGCGCGAAGATCGTGAAGAAGACGGCGGACGAGGTCTTGCACAAATTGGGAGTCAATGACCCGTTGCTCGATATCGCGCTGCGGCTGGAAGCGAAAGCGCTGGCTGACGACTACTTCGTCGAGCGCAAGCTCTATCCCAACGTCGACTTCTACACCGGTCTGATCTACCGCGCGATGGGTTTTCCGACCAAGATGTTCACGGTGCTCTTCGCGCTTGGCCGGTTACCCGGCTGGATCGCGCACTGGCGCGAGATGAACAGCGACCCGGAAACCAAGATCGCCAGGCCGCGCCAGGTCTACACGGGCTACGCCGAACGGGAGTACACGGCGATCACACAGCGTTGAGCACCGGCCGCAGCGGGATCATCCGTTAAGCGGTGCGCGACGTGACTCCCGCCGCGTAGGTTGCCCGGAGGCTAAAACGGGGCCCACAGCGGCGCCCCAGATCAAGCCCCTCACGGAGTCCACACACACTGAGCTCACCAACGGAGCAAGGTACCCATGCGCACCATCGAGTGGATCGACGGGCATATCGATGTTGTTGACCAGACTGCCTTGCCACAGCAGCGGCGAGTGGCCCTGCACGCCGCCAGTGATGTGGTCGAGGCGATCCGCCGGATGGTGGTGCGTGGCGCCCCGGCACTGGGTGCGATGGGCGCGTTGGGTGTTGCGCTCGCCGCAGCGCGGTCAGCGGAGCTGGGTTACGACCCCGATGCCGTTCGCACCGACGCCCGCCGGATAGCCGAAGCCCGGCCCACCGCAGCACACCTGCGCTGGGCAGTACAGCAGGTGCTGCCGGTGCTGCCGCGGGGTCCCGAAGCCGTGCTGGCCGCTGCGCAGGCTGTGGTGGATGCCGACGTGCGGGCGTGCGCGACGCTGTCCCGGCTCGGTGCCGCCCTGCTACGCAGCTACGTCGGCGACCGGCCGATGGTGTTGCACACGCACTGCAACGCGGGCGCGATGGCATGCGTGGAATGGGGTACCGCGCTCGGTGTGGTGCGGGCCCTGCATGCCGATGCGCTGATCAAGATGGTGATGGTGGGGGAGACCCGGCCATTGCTGCAAGGATCGCGGATCACCGCGGTGGAACTCGCCGGGTTGGGGGTACCCCATCAGGTGGTCGTGGACAGCGCGGGCCCGTCGCTCATCGCCAGCGGGGAGATCGACGCGGTGATCGTCGGAGCGGACCGGATCGCCGCCAACTACGACGTGGTGAACAAGGTGGGCACCTACCCGCTGGCCCTGGCTGCAGCCAGAGCCGGCATCCCGTTCGTGGTCGCTGCCCCCAGCGCCACGATCGATCTGGACACCCCTACTGGCGCAGCGGTACCCATCGAGTACCGGGATCCGGACGAGGTACTGCTGGTGGGCGGCTGGCGAATGGCGCCGGCCGAATCCGGCGCGCTCAATCCAGCCTTCGACGTGACTCCGGCCGATCTGGTCACCGCCATCGTGACCGAAGCTCGGGTGATCGAACCGCACGCCCGCCCGGATGGGCAGGTAAACGTGGCGCATGCGGTCACAGTGCCCGCGATGCGGAGGTCCGGATCGCTCGACGTCCGAGCGATCTAGCAATTCTCCGACGCTCCGACCCTCCAAACCCCGACATGGATATGTCTGACATGTCGGGCTCATCAAGTGGAGGTCAGTCTGCGGCGGCTGGGCCTGTGACGCGCGCCATGCCGACCACAAACGACAGTTGGCCGGTGTTGGTTGTGGGCAGCTTGACCACAGCCTGGTAGGTGTAGCCCTCACCCGGTACGAGTCGCTTGCGCGCTGGGATCATGGTCACCGGCACCGCCACATTATTGAAACGCGCGTCGCGCGGGCCCACAGCGCCGGTATCGACTGCGATCGGCATGTCATTGGTGTTGACCACCGCGATGGTCAGCCGCACGGCGCCTTTGATTCTTTCCGGCCGCAGCACCGTCAGCGACATGCCGGCGGCATCGGTGATGGGGAGGGAGAACGCGATCGGGTCGCTTGCCCGTGCCTCCGCCGGTGATGGCACCGTCCCGCTGGAGGAGACCGTGCTGGCTGCCGCAGCAGCCGCTGTTTCGGATGGTCCGTTGACCTGCTGTGTTGACGAGCGTGGGCTGGCGATGGCCAACGCACCAGCCCCGACTGCGGCTCCCACCAAGGCAGCGCCGATAACGGGCAGCCACCCCGCCGGTGGCCGTCTGCGATGGCGTGAAGTGGTCGTCACAACGCCTCCTCGGGCTGAAGTTCGCCGGGAGGATCTCACACCGCAGCGGTCTACCAGCCGCGCGCCCGCCATTCTTCGAGGTGCGGAGCTTCCTCACCGATGCGAGTCGAGTTTCCGTGTCCGGGGTGGACGGTGGTCTCCGCGGGCAGCGTCAGCAGCTCGTCCCGGATCGAATCGATGATCGTGCCGAAGTCGGAGAACGACCGGCCAGTTGCGCCGGGTCCGCCGGAAAACAGGGTGTCCCCACTGAACACAGTGTTCAGCTCAGGGGCGTACAAACAGCACGAGCCAGGGGAGTGTCCCGGAGTGTGCAGGACACGCAGCGCGGTGTCCGCGACGCGGAGGGTTTCGCCGCTTGCGAGTTCGGCATCGGGCGGAGGTAGGTCAGGGTGCGCGAGCTGCCACAGATGGTGTTCTGCGGGATGCAGCAGCACCGGTGCGGCCAGCATGCGGGACAGCTCTGGCGCGGCATTGACGTGATCATCATGAGCATGGGTGCACACGATGGCGCGAACGCGCCGCTCGCCTACCGCGGCGGCGATCGCCTCGGCGTCGTGCGCAGCATCAACGACGATCACCTCGCGCTCGTCGCCGATCAGCCAGACATTGTTGTCCACCGCCCAGGTGCCGCCATCCAGGCTGAACGTCCCGGACGTCTCCACACGGGTGATCATGCTTCTGACTTAGCCAGCACCACCACGCTGCGCAGTACCTCCCCACGCTCCATCTTGTCGAAGGCCTGCTCCACGTCGTCCAGGCTGATCGTCTCGGAGACGAACTTGTCCAGCGGTAGCCGGCCCTGCAGGTGCAGCTCGACCAGCATCGGGAAATCCCGTTCGGGCAGGCAGTCGCCATACCACGACGACTTCAACGCACCGCCCCGGCCGAAGACCTCCAGTAGCGGGATGTTCGGCACCATCATGTCTGGCGAGGGCACTCCGACCAGGACGACGGTGCCGGCCAAGTCGCGGGCGAAAAAGGCCTGTTCCCAGGTTTCCGGGCGGCCCACCGCTTCGATCACCACATCGGCCCCAAAGCCGCCGGTGGCCGCGCGTACCGCCTCGACGACGTCGGACTCCCGGGCGTTGACGGTATGCGTCGCACCGAAGTCGGTAGCCCACTCAAGCTTGCGGGGGTCGACGTCGATGCCGATGATCGTGGTCGCGCCCGCCAGCCGGGCTCCGGCGATGGCAGCATCACCTACCCCGCCGCAGCCGATCACCGCCACCGAGTCACCCCTGGTGACGCCACCGGTATTGATGGCCGCACCGATACCGGCCATCACGCCGCAGCCGAGCAGTCCGGCAACTTCCGGCGCTACCGCAGGATCGACCTTGGTGCATTGCCCGCTGTGGACCAGGGTCTTCTCCACGAAGGCACCGATCCCCAGGGCCGGTGACAGGGCCGTGCCGTCCGGCAAGGTCATGGACTGTGCGGCATTGTGGGTGTTGAAGCAGTACCACGGCCTGCCCCGGCGGCAGGCGCGGCAGCGGCCGCACACCGCACGCCAGTTGAGGACGACGAAGTCACCGGGAGCCACGGTGTCGACTCCCTCGCCTACGGCTTCTACCACCCCGGCGGCCTCATGTCCGAGCAGGAACGGAAAGTCGTCGTTGATCGCGCCCTGCCGGTAGTGGAAATCCGTGTGGCACACACCGCAGGCCTGCACCACGACCAGCGCCTCACCAGGACCGGGGTCTGGCACCAGCACGGTTTCCACCGTGACAGGCGCTCCTTTGGCGTGCGCTACTATTCCCCGGACCTCATGACCCACCGTGACCTCCCGCGTTGCTCAATCACGTCGATTCTGAGTCGCCTGAGGGCAGCCTGCCACCACGTCCGGCCTGCCCGCATGCCGGACGCCGCATTAGTAAGACCGGGCGGTTTAGCGGTCAGCTCCTGCGGCGCTTGCGCCTGCGCTTAGGGGCGGGAGCGGAAATCGCCAGCAGCATTCCGCCAAGCTGCCCGCAGTTGGCCAGGAAGTTCTCCTGGCGAGCCTTGCGTTCGCCAGGAGACGCTGCACTGCTGAACGGCTGATCAGCCACAGTGGCTGGGATCAACTCCGCGGCCAGCAACGTCGCCGCAAGTCGGGGCGCCCGCCCCAGAGCCATCAGCAGCCCGGCGGCGATCTTCACAGCGGCACCTGCTTGCACCACCAACGCGGGATTGACCGGGGCATTGGCTACCAACGGTGCAGTTGAATCGATCTTCGGCTTGGGGTGAAGCAGGGTGTTGACGCCGTCAGCGACGGCTACGGCGCCAAGGAGGGGACGGGCAACGCGGCTGAACACGGCGGCTCCTCTCTGAGCTGTTCGCTTTTGCACCGTAGCCTTCCCGCGCCCTACCGACGGGGAAGCCACCCATCCGGGTCACATGTGCGCTCATCGATCACTAAGTCGGCGCAAAAACCGCCCGCGACGTCGGCGTGTCCCCCTCCCCACTCTGGCGTGTCGCGCCCCCGTGCACCCCATGTCGTGCCTTTGTGCGCGGTATGACGTCACACCGTGCCCGCCACCTGATGGCGTCGAATCGGCAGCTGCCGCGGCGGTCAGCCCGCCAGCGTTTTCGCCGCCGCGATGAGCAGCGCAGCCCGATCTGCAATCTTGATGCGGGTACGTCCCACCGCCGCTCCGAGCGCCCGTTCAGCGGCGTCGATCGCCTCCCAGCCCGCCCACGTGACCACTCCCACGCCGCGCTGGGCAAGTTTGTCAATGATCGCATCGGGCTCGCGTCGGGGTGCGCGCGGCAAGGTCTCGAGATCGGCCAGCAGCTGCTCGACGGTCTCCTTGGCGTCGCCCTTATTAGTGCCGATCACGCCAGTCGGACCGCGCTTGATCCAGCCGACCACGTATTCACCGGTTGCGGTGCGTCCTTCCCGCTGGACCCGGCCGCTCACGTGCGGGATTACTCCTGATCGCTCGTCGAACGGCACGCCCGGCAGCGGCACCCCCCGATAGCCCACCGAGCGCAGTAACAGCTGGGCGGCCAGCGTCACCTTCTCTCCTGTACCGGTCACGCCGCCGGATCCATCCAGTACGTTGCGCTCGCATTGCACCGCTTCCACCCGATCGGTGCCGAGCACTGCGACGGGGGCGAGCAGGAACCGCAGGTGGATCCGCCGATCTCGACCGAATAGTGGGCGGCTGGACCACTCCTGCAGGGTTTCCAGGTTGCGCCGCACCGTTTTGTTGGTCTCCACCACTTCCTTGCTGGCCTCATCGAGCACCAGCTCAGCCGGGTCGACCACCACATCAGCGCTAGCCAGTTCACCCAGTTCACGCAGCTCCTTGCTGGTGAACTTAGCTTGCGCCGGTCCGCGCCTGCCCACGATGTAGATGTCGCTGATCGCGCTTGCTTCGAGCACATTCAGTACGTGGTCGGGCATGTCGGTGACGTGCAGGTCCTGCGCTGTCTTGGCGAGGATGCGCGCGACGTCCACCGCGACGTTACCCACCCCGACCACCACCGCGCTGCGCGCATCCAGCGTGAAAGCGTCCACCCGAGCATCGGGATGTCCGCAGTACCAGGAGACGAACTCGGTAGCCGAGAAGCTGCCCGGCAGGTCCTCGCCAGGAATAGACAGCCGGCGATCCACCGACGAGCCGGTGGCGTAGACCACCGCGTCGTAGCACTCCCGCAGTTCATCGACGGTGATGCCGGTGACGCCAGAGCCCAGCTCTACTCCGCCGAGAAAACGTACGCCGGGTCGCTCCAGGATCTTGCGCAGTGTGATCTCCAGCGACTTCATCTTCAGGTGGTCCGGAGCGACGCCGTAGCGCAACAGCCCGTACGGGCAGGGCAACCGGTCGAGCACATCTACCGACACCGCGTCGTGCTTGCTCAGCTCGTCAGCCGCGTACAGCCCAGAAGGGCCGGAGCCGATGACCGCTACCCGAACCGACCCGGACAAGGCTGCCGCACCTCCTGCAACGTTGAGAACCTTGCTCGACGTTACGCCACGAGCAGCCGGCGCAGCGCCGCAACGGTCAGTCCATTCCGCAGTTGCGGATCGCCGCGAAGTACCCCTACGCCACCAGGACGGGCCATGTCGTCGAGCACCGCTACCGCGCCAGACAGGTCCTGGTCCCGGGTGTAACCATTCACCACCGCCACGCACCGCAGCCCAGCAGCCTGCGCGGCCTGCACCCCGTTGGCTGAGTCTTCAATTGCTATCGCCTCGCCGGCACTGAGCCCCAGGCGAGCCAGCGTCTCGTAGTAGACGGCGGGATCGGGTTTGAGCTCCGTAACGTCTGATCCGGTGACGACGACATCAAATACATCAAGCCCAAAAAGAGTGTCGAGTAACGGCAGCACCCAATCTTTGGTTCCCGTGGTTGCTACGGCGGTAGCCACTTTCTCGGCGCGCAGATCGGAGATCAGCTGGTCGGTACCCGGGCGGGCATCCAATGCGCCCGTTCGGATACGTGTCGCGAAGCGGCGAGTTTTGTCTTTATGCAGTTTGGTTGCCAGCGCGGCGGCTTCGTCAGCGGAGTGCTGTCTGGATCGGAGGTAGCGTTCAATACGTCGCCGGCCGCCGGTAGTGGTGAGTAGGTCACCGTATTCGGCAACGTCCCACCGGTAGCTCAGGCCGGCCGCCGCAAATGCCTCGTTGAAGGCCACCCGATGACCATCTCGTTCGGTGTCGGCGAGCGTCCCGTCCACATCGAAGATCACTGCCCGCAAGCGGTGGTTCACGGCTGAGGAGTCCACGTTTCGGCGGGCTAACTGCTGACTCGTGGGGTTGGTCTGGATCGCCGGCCTCGTGCGCCGTGGAACTCAGCGCGCACTGGCTTGGTATCCCGCGCCGGACTGGCAGGCCGCTGGAGGGCCGCCTGTAGTCCAAGTTCATCCGATCGTGAAGATCTCTTGTTCCCGTTCAGCATCGTGTCAGAAGTAGTTTGACGATTAGTCATTTCCCCGCGGGGCGTGGCACTGGCGTCACCGGCGGCGTCTTGCCGGGATGGCTCCTCGCGACGGTCTTGCCATCCGTCGGTGAGCTCTCTCACAGCGTCAATGAGATTACGTACCGAGGCGAAGTTCCCGCGGCGGATGGCCTGCTGGGTGATGATACCTAGAGATACCTCGACAAGTTTAAGCCATGGGTCTGGGTGACCTGCGGAGCCCCCCTCTTGGTCACTGTGATAGCCAGGCGGATGCAACGCCGCAGCACGCTGGGACAAGTTGAGGTACAGCCCGCTGATGTCTCGCACCTGGGCCTGCCGCTGCAGGTCGTGGGCCAGCGTAAACGTCTCAACGTGTTCCGGCTGGATCCCCCACTTGCGCCATATCCGAGACACGGTGGCGAACGAAATACCCAGATGTTGTGCGAGCAATCGGGACGACCATTGGGTCGCGCCAAGGTGTGCCGGCGGCCGGCCACCGTCGGCAAGTGTGGTGGCCACCACTTCCAGTTCATCGACCACGGGCGGCCGGCCTGGCCTGGGCAAATCGCCCAGGGCATGGATGCCTCCAGTGGCATAGCGGTTGCGCCAGTTGATAACGGTCGGCCGGGTGGCTCCGGTTCGCCGGGCGATCTCGGCATTGGTCAGCCCGTCGGCGGACATCAGGATGATGCGGGCTCGCTGAGCCAGGGCCGGCCGGGCTGAGGCGGAACGCGCCAGCGCCTCAAGGCGTGCACGATCACCTTCGCGCAGGGTCAACCCAGCCGTGGCAGCCATGCCCCATGGTCTCGCAACTCAGACTGTAAAACAACTATCAACACATACCCCTGCCTGGACGTCTACCGCGCAAAACGTCGGGCTCGGCGGCGCTCAGCTGGTCTTGACACGCCGATCCTCAGCCGTGTGGACTAATGGTCCGCGGACCGTAAAACTGGACGCGCGAGCCAGCGAGCCCACCGGAAGTCGGCACTGGAGCCAGAGAGAGGGGCCAGACGATGGCGATCGAGTCAACCGGACACAGTCGAGGCAATCCCCGCATCTACGAGCTGATCGAGAACGCACCCAAGACCGGGAAGAGCCCGACCATCTGGGCGTGGCCCGAGGTAGTGGACTGGCTTCGCATTGCCGGTCAGCCGGTACCCGGTCCGTGGCCGCCGCACCAGCAGCCTCGCCCGAATCCTGAGGAAGAGAGCTTGCCGGTGGCTGTTGCCGAACCGTCACGCGAGCCTCGCCGGGAATACCGGCCGTCCAACGAGCCTGCTGCCGAGAGCCGCCCCTCATCGCCACCTCCGACACCTTCGCCACGCGCGAGCCAGTCGACTCCGAGCCACGGGTCGGCAGACGAACCTCCTGCGCGCGGCTATGGATCGGCGGATGACACTCCGCCGCGGCACGGCCTCGGCCTGATGGACACCTGAGTCTGCTACAGCGACTCGGCTCATTTGCCTGACCTTATTGGTCGGCGGGGTTTTTAATTGCCTCTTCGTAGTGTCCGAATAGGATCTACGGGCAGGTTAACGTGTCGTGCAAACTTTTCCGTGGTCTGGTCAGGACACTTAGGAGGGTCTGGATGTACCCGTCTCGTTTCCATTACGAGGCTCCACGTACGCTTGACGAGGCTTTCGAAGCTATACAGGCATACGGTGACGAGGCGAAAATCCTCGCCGGAGGAATGAGTCTCATCCCTCTTATCAAACTGCGCTTTGCTGCGCCGGCGTGCATCGTTGACATCAACAATATTCCGGGTCTCGACTACCACGAAGAGGAGGGCGGGTCCCTGCGGATCGGCGCCCTGTGCCGCCACAGGACCCTGGAACGGTCGTCATTGCTCCGGAACAACTACCCGGTCATGTACGCGACGGCGCCTCTCATCGCGGACCCGATGGTGCGCAACCGTGGAACTCTGGTCGGCTCGATTTGCCACGCAGACCCGCAAGGTGACTGGGCATCGGTGATGTTGTCGCTTGGTGGCGAGATCATCGCCCGCAACGCGGAGGGTCGTGAGCGGACTATCCCGGTCTCAGAGTTCGTCGTCGGTCCGTTCCAGAACTCCCTGCAGACCGGGGAGATCGCGGTGGCGGCTCGCGTGCCAGCCGCTCAGGGCACGCGTAACGGAACCTATCTCAAGCTGGAGCGGCGAGTGGGAGACTTCGCGACCGTCGGGGTGGCCATCAACCTCGAGATGTCCGGCGGCACGGTCAACCGGGCCGGTATCGCACTGACCGGTGTCGGGTCGAACAACATTAAATGCACCTCGGCCGAGCAAGCGCTGGCCGGGAAGTCGCTCAATGCCAGCACGATCGATCAGGCGGCGCGGCTGGCGGCGGAGGCGTCGGAACCGAAGTCCGACGTCCGCGGCAGCGCTGAGTACAAGCGCCACATTGTGTACACCTTCGTCCAGCGTGGGCTGAGCAGCCGAGAGGCCCGCGCAGCCTGATGGCTCGAATTCGGACACGAATACGTCCTGCAAGCATGGCGACGTCTAGGAGGCGGCGTGGAAGAGCGACGAATTAACGTCGTGGTGAACGGGGAACCGAAGTCTGTCGATGTCGAGCCACGCATACTACTGGCCCACTTCCTCCGCGAGGTCCTGGGTCTGACCGGCACGCACATCGGCTGTGACACGACGAACTGCGGTGTGTGCACCGTATTGGTGGACGGTTTGCCCATGAAGTCGTGCACCATGTTCGCCGTCATGACGGACGGGCATGAAGTAACGACCGTCGAAGGTCTTGGCATGCCCAGTGAGCTTCACCCGATCCAGCAAGGCTTCCGTGAGGAGCACGGACTGCAGTGCGGTTTCTGCACGCCGGGGATGATGCTGGCATCGAAAGCAATTCTTGACGAGAATCCCAACCCGACAGAGGAAGAAGTTCGCTGGGGATTGGCCGGCAACCTCTGCCGTTGCACCGGTTACCAAAACATTGTAAAAGCCGTGCTTTGGGCCGCCGAGAAAATGCGGTCTGAGGGCGGAGCGTACGTGCTGGGCGGCAGAAGCCGACGATAAGGGAGATGTGACGTGGCGCAGGCGCTAGACGAAATTAAGATTGGTGGCTTGGGTGCAAGCCGCAAGCGGGTGGAGGACGACCGGTTCCTGGTCGGTAGGGGCAACTACATTGATGACTTCAAGCTGCCCGGCATGTTGCATATGGAGATCCTCCGCAGCCCATTGGCCCACGCGCGGATCAAGTCGATCGACACGAGTAAGGCCTGGCAAATCCCCGGTGTGCACATGGTGCTCACCGGTGACATGGCGGCCCAGCACAACCTGGCGTGGATGCCGACGATTTCCTACGACACTCAGCCGGTACTGGCTACCGACAAGGTCCGTTTCCAGGGTCAGGAAATCGCCTGCGTGGTGGCTGACGACCCGTACATCGCCAAGGATGGCTGTGAGGCGATCGTTGTCGAGTACGAGCCGCTGCCCGTAATTGTCAACCCGTACCAGTCCGTGGCGGAAGGCGCCCCGATCATCAGGGACGACAAAGAGGGGCAGACGGACAACATCTGCTACCGGTGGGAGGTCGGTGACCGGGAAGGCACCGAACGGGCCTTCGCTCAGGCCGATCTGGTGTCGAAGATTGAGTTGCACTACCCGAGGTCGCACCCCTCACCCATTGAGTGCTGCGGGTCGATCGCGGACTACAACGCGGCGACGACCAAGTTGACCGTGTACATGACGACGCAGGCGCCGCACATCATCCGGGCAGCGGTGGCAATCGTCGCCGAGCTTCCGGAGCACATGATCCGGGTTATCTCACCTGACATCGGCGGTGGTTTCGGCAACAAGGTGCCAGTCTATCCCGGTTATGTCTGCTCGATTCTCTGCTCCATCCTGCTTGCCCGGCCGGTGAAGTGGATTGAAGACAAGACCGGTAACCTTATTTCGACGCACTACGCACGTGACATTTACTACAAGGGTGAGCTTGCGCTTCGCAAGGATGGCAGGATCCTCGCGGTGCGGTTCCATTGTGACACGGACAATGGAATGTCGTTCTCTGATGCGCAGCCCACGAAGTTTAAGATTGGTCTGATCCACTCCGCCTTCGCCGCTTATGGTATTCCCTTCGGATATATGACCGCACAGGGTCACTATACGAACAAAGCGCCCGGCGGGGTCGCGTATCGGTGCTCGTTCCGGGTGACCGAAGCGATGTTCTTCCAGGAACGGCAGATTCATGCGGCCGCTGATGATCTAGGCATGGATCAGGCGGAGTTCCGGCGGATCAACCTGGTGAAAGATGACCAATTCCCGTTCCGTACGCCTTACGGCTTCCTCCTCGACTCCGGGCAGTACGAGAAATGTCTCGACGTTGCGCTGAACGCCATTGGTTACAAGGAGTTCTTGCGCGAGAAGGAAGAGGCACGCTCGCAGGGTCGGCGACTCGGGATCGGCATGTCGACCATGACCGAGCCGCTTGGGGCCGGGAACAGCCGTGAGTACGACATTCTCGGCATCAAGATGTTCGACTCCGCGGAGCTGCGGGTGCACCCGAGTGGCAAGGCGATCCTGAAGATCGGATCGAAGACCCAGGGCCAGGGCCATGAGACGACGTTCGCCCAGATCGTCACTCACGAGCTCGGCATCCCTGCGGCCGACATCCTTGTGCAGCACGGGGATACCGACAACACCCCATTCGGCATGGGAACTTACGCGTCTCGCAGCACGCCAACGGCGGGTGCCGCGACGGCGATGGTGTCCCGCAAGATCCGCGCCAAGGCCAGGAAGCTGGCAGCGCACCTGCTCGAGGTATCCGACGAGGACGTCGAGTGGGAGCTTGGCCGCTTCTATGTCCGCGGTGCACCGAACCGGGGTGTGACCATCCAGGAGTGCGCGATGGCCGCCTACGGCAACATGCCCGATGGCATGGAGCCTGGGCTGGAGAACAACGCCTACTACGACCCGCCGAACATGACGTGGCCATTCGCGGCGTACATCGTGACGGTCGAAGTCGACCCTGAGACCGGCGTGTGGGACGTGTTGCGAATGGTCGCGGTCGATGACTGCGGTGTTCGGATCAACCCGATGATCGTCGAAGGTCAGATCATGGGTGGTATGGCGGAAGCATATGCCATGGCGAACATGCAGTTCATCACCTACGACGCCGAGGGCAACTGCGTGGGCTCGAACTACATGGACTACCTGCTGCCTACCGCGTGGGAAACTCCAGGTTTCGAGCTGCATGAGGTGGTCACGCCGTCGCCGCACCACCCGATCGGTGCGAAGGGCATTGGTGAATGCGCATGTGTCGGTGGGCCGGCCGCATTCGTCAATGCGGTGCATAACGCTCTTGACGACACCGGGATCCGCAACATCGATATGCCTCTGCTGCCGCACCGTGTGTGGGAGGCTATGAAGTACAAGCGTGACGTCTCCGGAATGCCACCGCTCAAGACCGACGGTGGCTAAACAATATTGGGTCGATGAGGATAGGTCTGGATAGGTAGGGTCGGTGACCGATGGACGGGTGGGACGTCCTTGAGCGTGCCCGCGAGTTGTCGCAGCGCGGTGAGGCGTTCGCCTTGGCCACAGTTGTGTGGCGGCGGGGCCCGTCCTCAGGCAAGGAAGGTTACCGGGCTGTCATCACAGCCTCGGGGCAGGTGTTTGGCTTCATTGGCGGTGCCTGCGCCGAACCGGTAGTTGTTCGCGAGGCCCGGCACATCCTTGCCGAGGGTGTGCCGCGCCTCGTGTTTCTCGGCACGCCTGACGAACTCGAGTCGGTGGCCGTCCGCGAGGGCATCAGCTATGTACCGATGTCCTGCCAAAGCGAAGGTGCCTTGGAAATCTACATCGAGCCGGTAGAACCCAAGCCGCACCTTGTCGTGATCGGACGGTCACCGATGGTCGAGGCGCTGGTGCAGATGGGCCAGGCTATTGGCTGGCGGACAGTGCTCGTCGACCCGGACGGCGGGTCGGCGGACAGCCACCCTATGGCACAGCAGGTCGTGAGCAAGCTTGATCTCAAGGCAGCAGGGGTGGACGAACGCTCGCTCGTGGTGGTGGCCACTCAAGGTCACCACGATGAGGAAGCGGTCGAGCAGGCGCTTCTGGCCGGGCCCGCGTACGTAGGTTTGGTTGGTTCGCGCCCGCGGGCAAAATCCGTGCTGGAGTTCCTCGAAGGTCGAGGGTTGTCGAAGGACGCTCTGGCTCGGGTGAAAGTGCCGGCGGGCCTCGATCTTGGAAAAGTATCACACCGTGAGATCGCCGTGGGTGTGCTGGCGGAATTGGTGAAGCTGCGGGCAGCCGGCGAGCTTGGCAAAGCCGTGTCGCACCAGGCGCCGGAAATCGCCGAAGCAATCGACCCGGTGTGTGGCATGACGGTGGAGGTAGGTTCCGCCCGGCACACGGTGGACTACGACGGAACCAAGTACTACTTCTGCTGTCCGGGATGCGCGCGAGCCTTTGAAAAGGATCCCGCTGCATTCATCGGGTCGGGAACGAAGTCGTGAATCGTATGGTCGGCCGCGAGTGGTAGGGAGAGCGAGTAGTCCATGCTGATCGAGAACGAGTTCGAGGTCGCTGCGCCGGTTGATGCGGTGTGGAAGCACATGCAAGACGTGCCGCGGATTGCGCCGTGCATGCCGGGTGCCGAGCTTCTCGATGTCAACGGCGATACGTACAAGGGGCGAGTAACGACCAAGATGGGGCCGGTGAAGCTCCAGTTCCTGGGCACCGCCAGGATCGTCCAGCGGGATGAATCTGCTAAGCGGATCGTGATGGAAGCATCCGGCTCTGAGGAAAAAGGCAAAGGCCAGGCCACCATGAAGGTGACGTCCACGATGGCGCCTTCGGGAAGCGGGACGCGCGTGAAGGTGGCCCAGGACATTAACCTTTCCGGTGCTGCCGCCCAGTTTGGTAGGGGCATGGTCCAAGACGTCACTAGCGTACTCATGAGGAGTTTTGCCAAGTGCATCGCGGATGATATCGGGCGAGCTTCCCGTGGCGAGGCAGCCGTACAACGCGAGGCAGTTCCCGTGAAAGGTTTCAGCATCGCCATGCAGGCGTGGACGACTGCGCTGAAACGGTTCTTCGGTCGGCTTTTCGGCGGCCGGGGGTAGTCGTAATAACGGTCCGCGAGCGAAAGGGAGGCCGCGTATGTTCCTCTGGTGGATTGGCAATGCGATTCTACTTTTTGTGGTATTGCCGATCGTTGCCGTCCTGATGAACCGAATCGTCACGCCTGTCGATCGGATCCGTAAGACGGTAGATGACATTTTGTACCACGGGGTTATTCTGACCGGCGAGCTGGACAATGTGCCCGCGATGTTGGCAGAGACCGACGCCACAGTCAATGAGGTTGGCCTTGGAGCGACCCGCTACGTGAAGCGTGTTGGTGGCCTCCTGTCCGCATTGGGTGTCTAAGCGAGCGATTCCTGAAATATCGAGGAAGAGGAGGAAGGGATGACTGCAGCCGGAGCGGTCACGCTGTTGGCCGTCGCACTCATCGTCGCTGTAGTGGGCCTCTCGCTGTTGAAGGTGATCGCTCAGCTTCGGCATGTGACGTGGACTCTGGGCACGATCATCGTAGGTGTGAACGCGATCGCCTACCAGACTCGGACGATTCCCGAGGTGATCCCGAGGGTGAACGCCAACTTGGCACCAGTACGGGCTATGGCAGAACAGGTTTAACGGGTCAGCGGCAGCCAACGAGGTTGAGCTGACGTCGGAGAAGGAGTGACAATGCACGAGTTCACGTGCGGCCATCAAGAGTGTAGTTCGCAGTTTACTTCGCACGATAAAGCTACGTTGATGAAGCAGGTCGCTGATCACGTCCGGGATAAGCACGACGTGCAAACGGCAACCCAGACGATTCTGGGTTACCTGGAGGCGACTTGCGTGACGACGAGCGACGATCGTTAGTCCTTGTAAGTCAGTTGAATTAACTGCTACCGAAAGGAGGGCTGCGGGATGGTGTTTTTGGCACAGGCATCCGGGCCCGCTGAGGCGCACCTGTTTGGCTGGTACCTGGGTTTCGCGATTGCTGTCGTAGTGATCTCCGTGGTGGTCGCTTTGGTGGCCCCGGTTTTGGTCCTCGCATCCCGAATCGCCCGTCAGGCTCCACAAATCAACCAGGCCCTGCAGCAGTCATACCGGAACACGCTGCCGTTGGCAGACCTACGACAGACGATCGACCACGCGGAGGTCATCATCGGAGGTCTGGAACGCGGCCGAGCTAGGCTTGGAGGTTAGCGATGCCACTGCTCTTGGGATATGCGGGCGCTCCTGACGGATATGCCCCCGAGGAGGCCACCTTCTGGTGGGTCGCGGTAGGAATGGGCTTCGTGGTCTTGGCTGTGGTCATCCTCTTGCTGAGTTCGCTCGTCTCGATGGTCAGGTCCATCGACCGAAGCGTGGTGGGAGTACGAGACACCCTGCGTGCGATCCCGCAGAATACCGCCAACTGCGCGCTCATTCCTATTACGGCCGATAGGGTCGACGCGGTA
>Ga0213875_10000782_pt1 | contig 23750 bp, 24 predicted proteins | sample BarmaccomBMRX_R8_FD_160105 | JGI IMG/M metagenome (GOLD analysis project Ga0213875, IMG submission 160105) | Root-associated microbial communities from Barbacenia macrantha in rupestrian grasslands, the National Park of Serra do Cipo, Brazil - RX_R8 | ecosystem: Host-associated > Plants > Roots... | reverse complement strand
CATCGGGCAGTGCGTGCGAGCACGCGGCGAGATCCACCGCCAGCGGCATGACCGCTGACATCATTTTATCGTGAGGACCATGGTGAATGGAGAACGGCCGACGCGGGGCCGCAGGCTGGCCGACGCGGCATTCGGCCGGCTGATGAGGCTGCCGGCCGCCCAGAGTGTTTACACAGTGGCCCGTGACCTGCCGATTCCGATGCGGGACGGGGTGGTGCTGCGGGCCGACGTCCTCCACCCGGCCGGGCCGGTCCAGGGCACGCTGCTGCTGCGGTCGCCGTACGGGTATGACCCGATCAACGGTTCGCTGTTCGGCGGGCTGTTCGCCGCCCGCGGGTACCGGGTCGTCCAGGCCCGGGTGCGCGGCACGTTCGGGTCGGGCGGAATCTTCGACCCGATGCGGCGGGAGATCGACGACGCGGCCGACACGGTCGGGTGGCTGCGCGAACAGCCCTGGTTCGACGGCCGGTTCGCCACCTTCGGCGGGTCCTACCTGGGCTTCACCCAGTGGGCGCTGCTGGTCGACCCGCCGCCGGAGCTGGTCACCGCGGTCATCCAGGTCGGCCCGCACGACTTCCACGAGGGCATGTACGAGGGCGGCGCGGCCGAGCTGTCGACCTGGGTCGGCTGGGCCGACGTGGTCACCCATCAGGAGGAGTACTCGCTCCCCCGGCTGCTGGCGCGGATGTACACGATGAAGGGGCGGCAGGGGCCGGCCCTGCGGCACCTGCCGGTGGCCGACGCGGTCGAGCAGCTGTGCGAGGGGCGGGCACCCTGGTTCCGGGAGTTCGCCGTCCACCGGGACCCGGCCGACCCGTGGTGGGCGCCGACCCAGGCGACCGCCGCCCTGGACAAGGTGCAGGTCCCGGTGCTGCTGCAGGGCGGCTGGCAGGACCTGTTCCTGCGCCAGACGATCGGGCAGTACCGGCACCTGCGCGACCGCGGCCTCGACGTGGCCCTCACCGTCGGCCCGTGGTCGCACGCCGACTTCGCGACCAAGGCGGGCCGGCTGGTCACCAGCGAGACGTTCGCCTGGCTCGGCCAGCACCTGGCCGGGACCGGGACGTGGAGGCGGCCGACCCCGGTCCGGGTGTTCGTGACCGGCGCCGGTCAGTGGCGTGATCTGGCGGACTGGCCGCCCGCGACGGGCGAGCAGGCCCTGTACCCGCAGCCGGGAGGCCGTCTGGCCGGGCAGGCAGCCCCGGCCGGGGCCGACCCGGTGGCGTTCAGCTACGACCCGGACGACCCGACCCCCACCATCGGCGGCCGGGCGCTGGTCCCGCCCTGCGGGTACGCCGACGACCGCGCCCTGACCCAGCGGCCGGACGTGCTGGCGTTCACCGGGCCGCCGCTGCCGGAACCGCTCGAGGTCTTCGGCGCCCCGGTCGCCGAGATCGCGCACGTGACTGACCGGCCGGCTGACCTTTTCGTCCGGATCAGCGAGGTCGACCGGCAGGGCCGATCCCAGAACGTCAGCGACGGCTTCGTACGGCTCGACCCCGATCACCGGGACGGGATCGTCCGTCTCGAGCTGGACCCGGTGGCGCACCGGTTCGCGGCCGGGAACCGGATCCGGCTGCTGGTGGCGGGCGGCTCGTTCCCGCGCTGGGAACGCAATCTCGGCACCGGCCAGCCGGCCGGCACCTCGGCGGCGACCGCCATCGCCCGCCACCGCGTCGACCTGACCAGGTCGTCTGTCCGGCTGCCGGTGCGCGCCTGAACCCGTCAATCTGAGCGGCCGCCCGAGCCGTAGGACAGCTGACGGCGGGCGCTGGCATGGCTGGGGGGGCCGGGGGCGCTCAGCCGCCGAAGATGCCGATCACGACGGCGAGCACCACGAACGCGGCCCCGATGGCGACGAACGCGACGTTGACGGGCCAGCCGCGGCGGCCGTCGACCAGCGTGTCCTGCGGATCGTCGGGGTCATAGCAGATGAGGACCCGGCGGCCGGGGGTCAGAGTGGCGGTGTTACCGGCCGCCAGCCGTTCCAGCACCTGGCCGTCGGGCAGCGTGTACTCGAGCGCGACCAGCCGCTCCTCGTCGCCGGCCTGGGCCGGCTGCGGGACGGCCGTCGCCCAGGTCCGGGTGCCCTGCCGCCGCAGCCGCCGGATCCGGCGCAGCCCGGTCAGGCCGGCAACCGCGCCGGCCAGTCCCAGCCAGACCCCGAGTACGGCCGCCATGATGCATCCAGCTTAGGTTGGCGGTCATGAACCGCAACCACCGGCAACTGTGCCCGAGTCCCGGATGGGCGGCCTACCTGCACGAGGACCGCCCGGGCGTTCAAGCCCGGCGGGTCACGATGATAGGGAGCTCGCTGGGGACCAGGGTGCTGCTCACCACCGGGTGCACGTCGGCGCCGTCGGCCAGGCGCAGGTCCCAGCGGGCGGCGATGGCGCTGAGCAGCAGGATCGCCTCGGTCCAGGCGAAGCCCTCGCCGATGCAGTTTCTGATGCCCTGCCCGAACGGGAAGAACGAGGCCCGCACCTCGGTCCGGGTGTAGTCAGTGGCCCAGCGGCCGGGGTCGAAGCGCTCGGGGTCGCGGTGCAGGCCGGGGTCGCGGTTGAGCGCGAACGGGCTGAACAGGATCCGGCTCTTGGCCCGCAGCTGGTAGCCGCCCAGCTCGACGTCGGCGGTGGCCGCCCGCGGCAGCACCCAGACCGGGCTGTACAGCCGCAGCGTCTCGGTGATGACCGCGCGGGTGAACGGGAGCTGGGCCAGGTCCTCGTAGCCGGCGTCGCGGCCGGCCAGCACCTGGTCGGCCTCCTGCTGCAGCTGCCGCTGGATCTGCGGGTGCTGGCTGAGCAGGTAGCAGGCCCAGGCCAGGGTGTTGCCGGTGGTCTCCGAGCCGGCGATGACCAGCGTCATCGCCTCGTCCCGGAGCTGCTGGCTGGTCAGCCCGGTGCCGGTCTCGTCGTCGCGCGCGTTGATCATGATCGACATCAGGTCGCCGCGCCCCCGGCCGGCCTCCCCGGCCGACCCGTAACTCTCGATGATGCCGGTCAGCAGGGTGTCCAGGCGGCGGACGGCCGCGCCGAAGCGGCGGTTGGACCGGGTCGGCACCCAGGCCAGGGCGGGGATGTTGGCCACGATGCCCTCGGGCAGCAGCTCGGCCAGCAGCACCCGCAGCAGCCGCTCGATCTCGCCGATCGCGTCCGCGCCGACGTCGCTGGACAGCAGCGTCCGGGTCAGCACGGTGAGCGTGATCGATCGCAGCTCCCGGTCCAGCGCGACCGTCTGGCCGTCGGCCCAGCCGTCGATGCGGGGCACCGCCACGTCGCGCATGGTGGCCGAGTAGCGGGCGATCTCGGCCCGGTGGAAGGCCGGCTGCATGAGGCGCCGCTGGCGGCGGTGGTCCTGGCCGCCCGCCATCACCAGCCCATTGCCGATGAGCCGCTTGGTCCGCCCGAAGTTGATGCCCTTCTCCAGCTGGCGAGCCTGCCCGACCAGCGCCTGGCGGATCGCGGCCGGGCTGTTCAGCAGGTAGACCGGGAACGGCCCGAACCGGATCCGGACCACCTCACCGTGGGCGCGGGCGCGCTGGAACAGCGCCAGCGGGTCGCGGCGGAACTCCAGCGCGTGCCCGAGCAGCCCGCCGCCGCCCGGCAGCAGCGGCACGTCGCCGCTCACAGGCCCCGCTCGATGGGCAACAGGCCCCGGTCGGCCGCGTGGACGAGGGCGGCGTGGTCGGCCTCGGTCTGGTCGGCGTACAGGCGCGCGAACCGGGCCAGCGCGGTGTCGAGCCGGTCGGAGGAGCCCGCGTAGCCGACGATCATCGAGGCGCCGCTGGTGCGGGCGTGCCCCTTGGCCAGCAGCGGCCCGATGATGCCGGCGTAGTCGGCCAGGGCGCTGCCGTCGATCGAGTCCAGCGCCACCGTCCCCTTCATGTTCCGGAACTGGCGCACGTAGTACTGGTGGTCGCCCACGGTGGTCCAGCCCAGCAGCGGATCGCTGACCGTCTGCAGCGCCTGCTGGTACTCCACCACCCGCTGGCCCTGGTGGTCGTGCCAGGCCGACTGGCCGTGCACGTAGGGGGCCAGGACCGACCGGCGGGCCTGCTTGAGCTGCAGGAACACCACGTCGTCGGGGTTGCTGCCCTCGAGCAGGGCGACGTAGGCGCGCAAGCCGACGCTGCCGACGCCGACGACCTTGTGGGCGACGTCGATCAGCGTGTAGCCGCCGAGCACCCGGCGCCAGTGCGGCGCCAGCGTTTCCAGGTAGTCGTCCAGGCCGCGGGCGACCTGGTCGGCCTCGAAGTAGCTGAGCCGGGTGACCAGCGGGAAGTCCTCGACGATGCGCCTTTTCCCGTCGCGTTCGCTGGTGAACCGGGGCAGCGCCCGGTCGCTGGTCCGGCGGCGGGCGCGGGCGGCGGCCCGCTTGATCTCGGCCCGCAGCGACTTCTCGCGGGTGCTCTGGTGCAGGTGGTCGACGTCGAGCCGCTCGTAGGAGCGGGCCAGCAGCGCGGTCGAGGCCAGGTGCCGGACCTCGTCGCGGTAACCGGCCACGCAGCGCCGGACGGCCGCTTCACACTCCTGCTCGCGGGCGCCGTTCTGGCGGCCGGCCACCCAGATGCTGGCGACCAGCCGCCGCAGGTCCCACTCCCACCCGCCGGGGTGCGCCTCGTCGAAGTCGTTCAGGTCGATGACCAGGTCACGTTCGGGTGAGGCGTAGAAACCGAAGTTCCCCATGTGCGAGTCGCCGCAGATCACCGGGGTGATGCCGGTCGACGGCAGCCGGGCCACGTCGGCCGCCATCACGATCGCGGCGCCGCGCATGAACCCGTACGGGGAGGCGGCCATCCGCCCCACCCGGACCGGGATCAGCCACTCCAGGCGGCCCTGGTGGGACTCGTTGATCAGCTGCACCGGGTCGGGCCGCCCGGGCGGCGGCGACCAGTCCCCCAGGGTTTGGCGCGGCACCCGCTGGCGCAGCTCCTTGCCGATCCGGTACCGGTCGGACCGGGACGTGGGCCGCTGGCGGAGCGAGGTGAAGCCGGCCCGGTTGGTGGCGCCTTCGGCGGCGGCCAGCACGACGTGGTCGTGCGGGGCGGCGCCCGCGCCCGGGCTCATAGATCGTTTTCGCGGGTGCCGGGGCCGTTCGGGTCGAAGTAGCGGTCGTCTTCTTTGATCACAGCGTCGTCGGCGGCCGCGTCCCGCTTGATCTCGTCCACCCGCGGGTTGTCGTACCCGGTGGGCCGCAGCCAGGGGCTGGTGGTCCGGAACGCCTGAGCCCGCTTGGACACCTGCGGCCACAGCAGCGCGATGACCCCGACCAGCAGGATGATGATGCCGGCGACGGTCAGGTTGATGCCGGGGATGGCGGTCGAGCTGACGGCGAAGGCCAGGATCGCGCCGATCGCGATCACGACCAGGGCCGGGCCGATGCGTATCACTGTTTCAGCGTACGTTCCGTGAGCACACGGATCCAGGTCGGGGGGACGTAGGGTCGTGGCGTGCCTAAACTGACCGACGAGTACCGGGAACGCCGGCGCCGGTTCATCGAGACCGCCGCGTTCGCGTGCTTCGCACGCGACGGGTTTCAGGCCACGTCGATGGAGGACATCGTGGCCGCCACCGGGCTGTCGGCGCCCGCGGTGTACCGCTACATCGGCAGCAAGGAAGAGCTGATCGTCTCGGCCGCGGTCGAGTCGGTCCGGCAGGTCGACCGGGCGATGGCGGCCCTGCTCGACCTCGACCCGGTGCCGGGCCCGACCGCGGCCCTGGGCGTGATGATGCACCAGTTCGACCTGCGCACGGCCGAGCTCGGGTTCGACGTCGGCGGCCTGGTCGTCGCCTCGTGGTCGGAGGCGGCCCGCCGGGTCGAGGTGCGCACCGCGGCCGCCGAGGTGCGGGCCGATTTCCGTACCACGCTGATCCGGCTGGCTCAGGCGTGGCTGGACAACGGCCAGATCCCGCCCGGCAGCGACCCGGCCAAGGCCGCGCTGGCGGTGTCCTACCTGCTGCCCGGCATCCTGGTCGAGCGGCAGCTGAGCGGGTCGATGCCCGCCCCCGAACGGCTGATGGCGGGGATGGCCGCCATCAGCCAGCCGGGTGACTAGGGCCGCGGGCGGTGGCCAGCTCAGGACGGCAGAGCGCCGATGGCGGCGTGCCGGGTCTCCGTGATCTTCGCGTCCTTGACCAGGTAGAGGCTGAGTCCCTGGGACTGCTTGCCGTTGGGCAGAGTCCCGGTCCAGGCCACCGCCACGTTGCCGTCGTCCCGGGCGACCAGGGCGTCGATGTTGTACTTGACGTTCCCGCCGACCACCTGCACGGCGTGCTCGAAGTCGTTCTTGGCCCCCTGGGGCCCGCGCCCGGGCGGGTTGTGACCGTAGTCGGTGTAGTCGTCCGCTACGACCTCGTCGAACTTGCCCGGGTCGCCGTCGCTGTAGGCGGCGTAGAACTCCCGGACCGCCCGCCCGGCATCCTGCGCACTCATGACGTCTCCTTCCAGCCAGCTTCCAGTGGGTTGGTCAGCGCCCCGATCCGGTCGAGCCGGACCGTCACCGAATCGCCCGGATGCATGAACTGCTGGGGTTTGCGGCCCACCCCGGTGCCGCCGCAGGTGCCGCTGCTCATGATGTCGCCCGGCTCCATCGTCACCCACCGGGTCAGGAACTCGATCAGGGTGGGGATCGAGTAGATCATCGTGTCGGTGCTGGCCTGCTGCTTCTGCACCCCGTTGACGTGGGTGGTCATCGCCAGCGCCTTGCCGTTGACGTCGCCGACCTCGTCGAAGGTGGTGATGTGCGGCCCGATCGGGGCGAACGTGTCCGGGCACTTGCACAAGGTGATGTTCAGCGGCTCGGTGTCCATCACGTCGCGGGCGCTGACGTCGTTGGTCATGACGTAACCGAACACGTAGTCGTAGGCGTCCTCGGCCTTGACCCGGTAGGCGCGCTTGCTGAACACCGCGCACAGCTCGGCCTCCCAGTCACAGTGCGTCTCCGGGAACGGGATGCGGATCGGTTCCTCGGGCCCGATCACCGCCGAGCGCAGCTTGCCGAAGAACACCGGCTCCTTGGGGTGCAGGTCGACCTCGGCCAGGTGGTTCTGGTAGTTGCCGCCCGCCCACAGCAGCTTGGCGTCCTTGGGCACCGGGGCGAGGATCTTCTGCGGCACCACCAGCTGGCCGGGATCGGACCGGTCCGCCCGGCAGCGCAGCTCGTCGTGCACGTCGGGGCCAGCCACGATGAAATCGCGGATGTCGGTGTAGCCGGTCGGGATGATCCCGTTCTCCAGCGCCACGCCGACGCCCTCCGAGCCGTCCTCGGCCAGGTAGGAAACAATTTTCACGCGGCTCAGCTCCTTGCCTGGGTGTCTTGTGGGGCGTCGGGGGGGTCGCTGGACATCAGCGGGGTCGAGATCTCCGGGTTGTGGATGTCGGCCTTGGCGTAGTCCAGCTGGGCGTTCGCGAACCCGCCGACCGGGTCGGTGTAGATGCGGATGTCGAGGCCGTCCGGGGTGGGGACCCCGATGACGTCGCCGATGAACCCGCTGACCTTGCCGGTGTGGGCGATGTGGAGGCCGTCGAGGTGGCTGATCCAGGCGTCGAGCGCGGCCTGGTCGGCCACGCCGAACGTGACCGGGTCGTAGCCCGCGACCGCCTTGGCCGCGTCCGGCGCCAGCCGCAGCTCGGCCAGGATCCCGGCCCCGGGGAACTGGACGATGGCGGCGAACAGCTTGCCGTTCTCGTCGCGATGGTCGAACTTGGCCACGCGCTGGGCGCCGAAGGCCCGGCCGAACCAGTCGACGCTGGCGTCGACGTCGGTGACCGGGAACTTGAGGTGGTGGATACCGGTGAAAACGGGGGCAGGTGGTGCCTTGGCTGTCACACGTTTGGTGTCGCCATTGACAAACGTTTTAAACACTAACGTTTGTCGAAAAGGGCCCTGCCACCTGGAGTCCGCCGTCTCACAGGAGCTCCACGTTGTCGGAGGCTTCGTGCAGCACGCGCCACTCCTCTGGCCGCCGGGCAAACGGAAATCAGGATAACGCTTGTCCTTCGACCGGCTGCCGGTCAGGCCCCCGGAAGAAGGGATTGGCGTTCCGGCGCCGGATGACCGTGTTGAGCAGGGCACCCGCCAGCATCACCACCAGAACGAGCCAGAACACCCACTGCGGCCAGCGGTAGTGCTCGGCGACCTCCCAGGTCTCGCCGGCCGCCAGCAGAGCGCCACCGGCGGCCACGGTCAGCCATCCGGCCGCCTTGTTCTGGAAGCTGACCAGCTGGTCGCGCTGCGTCTCGGTCATCTCGGCCAGCACTGCCCGCTGGTAGGCCTTATTGCGGCGGGTGGCGAGCACGTACATGACCGGCGGCACCAGCCACCACCAGGCCGACGGCATCTTCGGCTGCGGCACCCGGCCGCCGGCCGCCTGCAGCGCCTCGCGGTCGATCTCCAGCTCGTGCAGCTCGATCGCCCCCTGGTACAGGGGCCCGGCCACCAGCAGCCAGGTACCCGCGAACACGGCCCACGCGATCACTTCGTTCATGCGGCCAGCCTTCCAGAAGGCCGGCCGCCGGCGTCGCGGGCCAGAGCGAGCGACTGGGCCTCGGTTAGTCCGAGCCCCAGTGCGGCGGGCGGTCGCGGTAGAAGCGCTCGTCGTCGCCGGACTCCGGGGCCTCGCCCCAGCCGGCGTCGGTGTCCTCGGCGCTCTGCTCGGGCGGCACCGGCTCCTGGTGCTGGTCCGGGTCGGGCGGGTTGGCGGGCTTCACGGCGTCAGCATAGGCGGCGGGCTGATGATGCGGTCGCAGGCGGTCAGGAACTGCTCGGCCCAGCCGTTGTCCTCTTCGAGGCCGGTGGAGTAGACGTAGCCGGTGCGCAGGGCCATCAAGGCCCGGGTGGCCGCCTGCGGCTCGGGGTGCCCGGCCTCGATGAGCAGGGTCTCGGTGACCTGGTTGACCCAGCGCCGCTGGCCGATCGCCATCAGCCGGACCGGGTGGTCGGGCTGGCCGTACTCGGCCGCCGCGTTGACGAACGTGCAGCCGCGGTACTCGTCGACCTGGCCGTCCTCGGTGAACGCGACCTGCCAGGCGCGCAGGGCGCCGCGCGGGTCACCGGGGTGGGCGTCCAGGATGCGCTGCACCGCGGCCTTGGCCAGCTGGCCGCGCCGGTCCAGATAGGCCAGCACCAGGTCGTCCTTGGACGGGAAGTGCCGGTAGAACGTTACCCGGGTCACGTCCGACTCTTCCAGCAGCCGCTGGACGCCGATCGCCTGGATGCCGTTGGAGTAGAACAGCCGGTCGGCGGTGGCCAGGATCCGGTCCCGGGCCGACCGGGCCGCGGTCTGCCGCCGCCGGGCGAGCGTGGCCGCTCGCCGGCGCCGTGCGGCGCCGTTGCCCGGTCGCGTCACCGCGGCACCTCGCTCTCCGCTGTCCTCACGAGGACCTGAAGCCAAGTCCGGAAGGGGCCTTGTCGCCCGGCCCCACGATAGTCCATGCTGTCGGTAGAAAGAACGATCGTTCTACTTGATGGAGCCGGGGGTTGCGGGTGGCGACGGGGATCGGATCCGCTGAGCTCATCGGCCGGGATGCGGAGCTGGCCGCGATCACCGCCCTGGCCGAACTCGCCACGGGGCTGACCGAGGCCGGCGACACCAACCTGGCTTACCGGTGGCTGATGGCGGCGGCGGTACGGGTGCGGTCCGCGGATCCCGAGCCGTCGCTCGATCCGGTGCTGGCCGAGCTGGCCCGGCCGGTCCATCTGGCCGGGCCCGGCGACGAGGTCAGCGCGGTGGTGGACGCGGCCCGGCGCGACGGCAAGCTCGCGACCCTGCCGCGGCTGCTCACCCAGCTCGGGTGGAGTGCGATCGCGGCCGCGGACTGGAAACCGGCGCTGGCCGCGGCCGACGAGGCGACCCGGCTGGCCACCGAGACCGGCCAGCCGCAGTGGCAGGCCGCGGCGATGACCGGCCAGGCCATGATCGCGGGCCTGCGCGGGGAACCGGAGGCCGCCCGCCAGCTGACCGGGCAGGCCGAGGCGATCGCGCTGCCCGCGCGCGCCAGCGCGGTGTTGGGCGGGATTCAGCTCGCCCGGGGGGTCACCGCCATCGGCGCCGGGCGCTACGACGAGGCGTTCGATCAGCTGCGGCGGGTGTTCGACCGGGCTGACCCATGCTGTCATCCGGGGCAGAGCAGCTGGGCGCTGGGCGACCTGGCCGAGGCCGCCGCCCGTACCGGCCGGACGGCCGACGCCCGCCAGATCGTGGCCGCGTTCCGCCCGGGCCCAGGCGACCGCGTGGCCCCCTGGACCCGGGTCGCCCTGGTGTACGCGGACCCCCTGCTGACGGACGGGGACGACGCCGGGCCGAAGTTCGCCGCCGCCCTCGCGGCTGACCTGACGGGGTGGCCGTGGTACCGGGCGCGCCTGCTGCTGGAGTACGGCGCCTGGCTGCGACGTCGCCGCCGGGTGGCCGAGGGACGGCCGCCATTGCGCACGGCCCGGCAGATCTGTGAGGCTTACGGGCTGCGGCCGTGGGCCGAGCGCGCCCGGCAGGAGCTGCGCGCCACCGGTGAGCCCGGCTGCCAGCCGCCCGCTGAGCAGTTGGCTGGGTTGTCTCCGCAGGAGTTGCGGATCGCCTTGCTGGCCGCCGAAGGGCTGTCCAACCGGGACATCGGCCAGCGGCTGTATCTGTCGCCCCGGACCATCGGCTCACACCTGTACCGGATGTTCCCCAAGCTCGGAATCAGCTCGCGAACCCAGCTGCGCTCCGTACTCGGCCCGGCTGACGGGTCCCCGGCTACCAGGTCGGGATCAGGCCACCGTCGATGACGAAGTCGGCGCCGGTGATGTTGCCGGCGCCGTCCCCGGCCAGGAACAGCACCACGCCGGCGACCTCCGCGGGCTGCGTGAACCGGCCGGTCACCGACTGGCTCGCGGCCTGGCTGGCCACCTCGTCGGGCCGCGCGCCGGTGGCGGCGCCCACGGTCTGGGCGACTCCCCCGGCCCCCAGCCACAAGTCGGTGGCGACGGGGCCGGGGCTGACCGTGTTGACCCGGATGCCGTGCGGGCCGACCTCCTTGGCCAGCGCCTTGCTGAACCCGGCCAGGCCTGCCTTGGCGACGCTGTAGTCGAGCACGCCCGGGTCGGGCAGCCGGGCGTTCACCGAGCAGATGCTGACGATGACGCCAGCCTTGGCGGCCAGCATCGACGGCAGCGCGGCGCGGCTGGCGCGGACCGCCGCCATCAGGTCGAGGTTGATCGTCGCCAGCCAGTCCTCGTCGCTGATGCTGAGGAAGCCGCCCGGCCGGGCGGGGGCGCCGCCCACGTTGTTCACCAGGATGTCGACCCGGTCCCCGGCCACCGCCACCAGCTGGGCGGGCCCGTCCGGGCGGGCCAGATCGACCTCGACCGCCTCCACCGAGCCCGCCTTGGTCAGCTCGGTCAGCTCGGCCGACGACGTTCTGGCGCCGGCGATCACCCGGGCTCCGCCGCCCGCCAGCGCCGTGACCACGGCCAGCCCGATCCCCTTGCTGGCCCCGGTGACGACCGCCGTCCGCCCGGTCAGGCCCAGGTCCATCGCGCCTCCACTTTGCCTTCGCACCTTTTCGGTCTGGATCAGGCGACCCTAGCCGGAGCCGGCCCGAACGGGCTTGAGTCAACCGACTGAACGGCAGGCGTGTTCAGTCAGGTGACTGAAGCGCCCGGATCAGCGGCGTACCAGCATGAACAGCGGTTACACCGACATCGAACGAGAGGCCGTCATGACTGCGACCAAGGCACCCGTCGTCTTCATCCACGGGCTGTGGCTGCACGCCACCTCCTGGCAGCCCTGGCAGGAGCTGTTCACCGCGGCCGGCTACGCCTGCTCGGCGCCCGGCTGGCCCGGTGAGCCGGACACTCCCGAGGCCGCCCGGGCCAACCCGGACGCGGTCGCCGACCACGGCATCGACGACGTCACCCGCCACTACGCCGCCTTCATCGACACCCTGGCGGCCCGGCCGATCCTGATCGGGCACTCGTTCGGCGGCATGATCGCCGAGAAGCTGCTGGGGATGGACTACGCGGTGGCCGCCGTCGCCATCGACGCCGCCCAGATCAAGGGCGTGCTGCCGGTGCCGCTGTCGGCGCTGCACGCGACCCTGCCGGTGTTCAAGAACCCGGCCAACCGGCACCAGGCGGTCGCCCTGACCGCGCCGGAGTTCCGCTACGGCTTCGGGAACGCGGTCAGCGAGGAAGAATCGGACCAGCTGTACCAGCGGTGGGCGATCCCGTCCCCGGCCAAGCCCCTGTTCGAGGCGGCCGCCGCGAACTTCACGCTGCACTCCCCCGACGCGGTCAACACCAAGAACTCCGGCCGCGGGCCGCTGCTGCTGACCATGGGCAAGCAGGACCACACGGTGCCCGAGGTCATCACCAAGTCGACCCTCAAGCAGTACCGCCACTCCCCCGCCCCGACCGACCTCGAGGAGTTCGACCGCGGCCACTCGCTGATCATCGACTCCGGCTGGCGCGACGTCGCCGACGCCTGCCTGGCCTGGCTGGCCAAGTACGACCTGTAAGGGGGGTCTAACCAAGCGCTAACGCCGGCGTTGCCTGCGCCGGTCTTGGTTGGCTGGCCAAGTACGATGCAGACAGCCGGGCCTGGCGTGCTGACCGGGCCGGAACTTGACCGGCGGGTTGTTCGTCTTGATCTTCAGGTCGTCGGCAGAAAAGGGAAGCCAATTTCCAGGTCGCGTGGCGGTGTGGGGGTCGCCGGCATAGCGGGCTACGCCGTGAGCTGCATCGTCGCGGCCGCCATTCTCGTCGTGAGCGGGTTCGCGTACTACGTGAAGGCCCAGGTCAACGACATCGGCGGTTCGAATGCGATCTCCGGCGGACCAGTCACCGGGGCGATGAACATCCTGCTGATGGGCCTGGAGAGCCGGACCGACTACGACGGCAACATCCTTCCCGTCCGCATCCTCAACGCCCTGCACGCGGGCAGCGTCCAGGGCATCGAGAACGGGGTCGGCGGCCAGGACACCAACACGCTGATCCTCATCCACATCTTCGCGGGCGGGCAGAAGGCGGTCGGCTTCTCCATCCCCCGCGACGACTGGGTCACCTACCCGAAGGCCTACGACGGCCAGTCACAGGGGAAGATCGACCAGGCCTACGGGCTGGCCTGGGCGCAGAGCCTGAGCCAGACCAACAACTCGTCGATGAGCAAGAACCAGCGCTACCTGCTGGCCAACGAGGCCGGGCAGACCGCCGCCATCGACACCGTGCAGTCACTGACCGGCGTCCACGTCGACCACTTCGCCGAGGTCAACCTGTTCGGGTTCTACGAGCTGGCGCAGACGTTCGGCGGAATTGAAGCATGTCTGCGGTCGTGGAAGAACGGCCAGAACCTGCACGACACGAACTCCGGCTTCGACGCGCCGCACGCCGGCTACCTGCATCTGGACGCCGCGCAGGCACTGGCGTTCGTGCGCGAACGGGACAACCTGCCCAACGGCGACCTGGACCGCACCCACCGCCAGCAGGCGGTGATCGACTACGTGGTCTGGAAGCTCGAGCACCAGGGCTTCTTCACCAGCATCGGCGACCTGACCCAGCTGGTGAACGAGGCCAAGAAGTTCGTGATCACCGACTCGGACTGGCAGATCCTCGACTTCGCGACCGAGATGAAGAGCCTGACCGGCAAGAACCTCACGTTCCGGACCGCGCCGGTGGTGAGCACCAACGGCGAGGAGGCCGGGCAGACGGTCAACATCATCGACCCGGCCGCGGTCAAAGCGGCGATCCAGAACGCCTTCTACCCGGCCCCGGCCACCACCCAGCCGACCGCCAAGGCGGCGTCGCTGGCCCCCAGCGCGACCATCGTCGACGTCCTCAACGGCGGCGCCGCGGCCGGCCTGGCCGCCCAGATGTCGCAGGCCCTGACGTCGGCTGGCTTCAAGGCGGGCCGGGTCGGCAACACCACCGCCGGCTCCTCCACCCAGGTCCTCTACGGCACCGGGGCCGCCGCCGGCGCGGCCAAGGTGGCTGGCTACTTCAACGGCGTCACCGCGACCGCCAGCACCTCGGTCGCGGCCGGCCACGTCGAACTCATCCTCGGCCCGGACGCCATCTCGGTCCCGGCCACCATCACCCCCGGCAGCGCGACCAGTTCACCGCCGGTGGCCTCCTCCACCCCGGCGTCATCCACCCCCAGCGCCAACCCGACCTCGTCCTCCAACAACGGCCAGGCCGGCGGCGCGGTCACCGTCGCCCCGGAAGCCCCGTACGGCATTCCCTGCGTCTACTGACGATGTCGTTCCGCCCGCCGCCGGTCAGCGCGGCCTGGCAGCACCGGGGAGCACGGTCGGGCTTCGAGGTCGCGTACTTCCAGGCGGCGGAGGGCGGCTGGGTCATCGACGGGACGACCACCGCCCTCGAGGACGGCCAGACCTGGGTGGTGAGCTACCGCATCGAGGTCGACGCCGGATGGCTGACCCGCCGGGCGTGGGTTGCGAGCCGGACCGGGGCCGGATCCCGTGTGACCGAACTGGAGTCGGACGGCGCCGGCCACTGGCTGGTCGACGGCGCTGCGGCCCGCGTTCTCGACGGCTGCCTGGACGTCGACCTCGAATCCTCGGCCATGACCAACACGCTGCCGGTCCACCGGCTGGCCCTCGCCGTCGGCGCCGCGACGTCCGTCCCGGCCGCCTACGTCCGCGCCCTCGACCTGACCGTGGACCGCCTCGACCAGACCTACCGGCGCATCGCCGGCCAGGGCGCCCACCAGCGGTACGACTACGCGGCCCCCGCCTTCGACTTCGCCGCCCACCTCACCTACGACGAGAGCGGCCTGGTGACCGGCTACCCGGGCATCGCGAGGCGGGTGGGCTAAAGAGTGTGATCCAAAGGGACGCGTGCGGCCGGTGGCCGGGTCTTGGGGTCAGCGGGCGGCGGCCTCGGCGGGGTGGGGGTCGTGGTCGAAGTCGGGGCTGGCGGTGATGGCGCTGGTGAGGCCCTCGTGGGCGCCGACCGCGTTGGCGGCGGCGCGCGGGAGCATGGTCGCTTCGTAGGAAGCCAGCGCCGCGAGCAGGTCCCCGCTCCGCTGGACGGCCTGGGCCAGGTCGGCGCCGTCGAGCATGGCGGTGTTGGCGCCGAGGCCGGAGAACGGCGACATGAGGTGAGCGGCGTCGCCGAGGATGGTGACACCGGCCCGGGTGTTCCAGCGGTGGGGCACCGGCAGGGCGTAGATGGGGCGGATGATGAACTGGTCGTCGCAGTCCTCAAGCAGGTGGCGCAGCTCCGGCGCCCAGCTCTCGAACTGACCCAGCAGGAAGGTACGGACGGCGGAGGCGTCGGCGACGTTGACGCCAGCGCGTTCGGCCCAGTCCAGGCCGGTGCGCAGGGCCACGTAGGCGCGGATACGGGCGCGGGACTGGCGCTGGGCGATGACGCCGCGATTGCTCCCCAGGGCGAACATGCCGCCCCGGCCGACCAGCGACGCCACCTCGGGGTGCTGGCGGTCGGCGTCGCGGAAGCCGATCTCGATGAACACCACGCCCTCGTAGTGCGGCTGGTGCGGTGACACCAGCGGGCGGACCCGGGACCAGGTGCCGTCCGCGCCGACCAGCAGGTCGGTCTCGGCGGTGGCGCCGTCGGCGAACGTCAGCCGGTGGCGGCCCTGACCGAGCGGCTCGGCGCTGATCAGGGTGGCGCCCCAGCGGATCGTGGCCGGGTCGATGCTGGCCAGCAGCAGCGCCCGCAGGTCGGCCCGGTCCATCTCGGGGGCGTCCTGGTCGCCGTCGGCGGCGATGTGGCGCTGGTGCACGGTGCCGTGCTGGTCGAGGATCAGCATGTCCTGGCCCTCCGGCCGGGACCGGGCCAGGAACTCATCGAGCAGGCCGGCCCGGGCCAGCGCGACCTGGCCGGCCTCGCGCTGCATGTCGAGGGTGCCGCCCTGGTCGCGGGCGTCCGGCCCGGCGTCGCGTTCGTAGATCGTCACGTCGATGCCGGCCTGCTGGAGGATCCGGGCGCAGGTGAGGCCGCCCGGTCCGGTGCCGATGATCGCTATGCGCGAGGTGTGGTCCATGTGCCCTCCCATTGGTGTGACCCCGCGGGCCGGCCAGCAGCCCGCGACGGTTAACCCTTTTAAATCTAAAATTAGAACAACTCTAACTTTATACTCCGTCTGATAGGTTGCCAAGGTGACCACCGAAGAACAACCGGCGACCGGCCGCCGCGCGCGCAAGAAGGCCGCCACCCGGGCGGCGATCGCCGACGCGGCGCTGGCGTTGTTCCTGGAGCGCGGCTATGAGGGCGTGAGCGTCCGGCAGATCGCCGACCGGGCTGACGTGTCGGTGGCGACCGTGTTCGTTCACTTCCCGAGCAAGGAAGCGCTGATCTTCGACGAGGACGCCGGATTCGGGTCGGGCCTGCTGGCCGCGGTCAGCGAACGGCCCGACGGGCAGGACCTGCTCAGCGCGCTGGAGGAGTTCCTGGGCGGCTCGGGGGTGGCCCGGCACGCCGGCGACCCCAAGTTCGACGAGTTCCGGGCGATGATCGACCGCACCCCGGAGCTGCGGGTCTACTGGCGCCAGACCTGGATCCAGCACGCCGGGGCGCTGGCCGCCACGATCACCGAAGACGCGGCCCGGCGGGGCCAGCCGGTCGATCCGGCCGCGGCCGGGGCGCTGGCCCGGTTCGTGCTGGAGGCGCTGGACCTGGCCTCGGCCAGCCCCGATCCGCGGGAGACGCTGGCGGCCGCGTTCACGCTGCTACGTCGCGGCTGGCCAGGCTGATTCGGTGCCCCAGCCCCGGGCCAGGTCGCGCAGCAGCTGGGGATAGACGAACAGGTAGCGGCCGGTCCCGCCGGGATGCGCCAGGGCCGGCCGGTGTGGGCCGAGCCGGGCAGCCGGGCCCGGCGCGGTTCGCATCGACCCGCTGGCCAAGGCGCTGGGCGCGACCCGGGGCAGCTTCTACTGGCACTTCACGGACCGGGAGGTCCTGCTGGCCGCGCTGCTCGACCGCTGGGAACGGGCGGCCACCGACGACGTGCTCGAACGGGTCGAGCGGCGGGGCGGCGACGTGCGCGCGGCTGCGGCGAGCGGGGGCGCTGACGTTCAGCGAGGAGCTGCTGCCGGTCGACCTGGCCGTGCGGGCTGGGCGCGGCGCGACCCGGCCGTGGCCGCCCGGTTGCGCCGGGTGGACAACCGCCGGCTGGAGTATCTGCGCACGCTGTTCGGCACCTTGACCCGCGACCCGGGCGAGGTCGAAGCCCGCGCCACGCTGGCCTTTTCGCTGCTGATCGGCAGTCACTTCATGGCCGCCGACCATCCCGGCCGGTCCCGGGCCGAGGTGCTCGAGCTGGCCGCCCGCTGGCTGCTGCGCTGAACTGCTACTGGGCTGCTACTGGACGGCGGGCTCGGGGCTGGGGGTCTGGGCCGGGCCGCCGATCGAGCGCAAGGTGGGCAGCACGGCGAAGGAGGCCGGCATCACGAAGAACAGGCTGAAGAACCGGTAGGCGAAGACACCGGCGATGGCACCGGCCAGCGGGGCCCCGCAGTCCCACAGGCACAGCGCCAGGAACGTGTCGATGAACCCGGCCCCGCCCAGCGGGGCGGCCCGGCGGGTCAGGACGTAACCGACGGCGTCGGCGATGATGACGATCGGGAAAAGCAACTGCACCCCGAAGGCCGCCAGCCCGGCCCACAGGGCGAAGATCTCCCCCACCCAGAACAGGGTCATTCCGGCGAAGGCCTGCGGGCCGCAGTGCCGATCCTTGATCAGCGCCCCCAGCAGCGCCACCGCATCCAGGCCGATCCCCAGGTAGCGGCGGAAACCACGGGCGTCGCGGAACCGGTCCCGGTAGCGGATGACGGCCGGGATGACCAGCGCGGCGCCCAGCAACGGCCCGACCGCCCAGGGCCACACAAAATCGAGCGGTGGCGGGTCGGTCTGGCCGATGGCTATCAGGTAGAACGCCGCGGCGCAGCAGCCCACGGCCAGGGGGGTGTGTTCCAGCGCGTCCAGGCCGGTCAGCCGCACGTCGGCCTCCCGTTCGTCCAGGCCGCCGGCCAGCATCGCGTACCGGTCGATGGCGCTCCCGCCCCGCCCGATGAACCCGCCAAAGCCAGCCACCACGACGGCGATCCGCTGTCGCCGGGTCAGCGATACGCCGCCGGGGCCACCCCGGGCGAGACCGCCCCAGGCGAGCAGGTAGCCGCCCAACGCGGCCGCCACCCCGCCCAGGCTGGCCAGCAGCCAGCCCCAGCGCACCGTGGCCAGCGTGTGCCGCATGGTGTCGTAGCCGGGGATCGCCGCCAGCCCGGTGGCCGCGCCGACGTACAGCAGTACGGCCAGGGCGGTCAGCGCGGCCAGTTCCCTGGCCCGGGTGACCGGCCTCAGCCGCCATCGCCGTCCCAGCATGATCGTCGGTCCTCTTCGCTGTGATCGGTTCTGTGAACGGCTCCGGCCGCTGCCCACCCGCGGCGCTGGCAAACAGGCGGGTCCGGCCGTCCGATGAGGCGGCAACATACGCCGCACGCCAGCGGTTAGCCTGGGGATTCGTGAGGGTCGTTTCGCTGCTGCCGTCGGCGACGGAAATCATCTACGCGCTCGGGCTGGAAGACCAGCTCGTCGGGGTGACGTTCGAGTGCGACGAGCCGCCGCGCGCCCGGCAGGACAAGGCCGTGGTCATCGGCGGGCGGGACACCTCGGGGATGACGCCCGGGGCGATCGACGCCTATGTCCGCGCGCAGGTCGCGGCCGGCCAGGACCTGTACACGCTGCACGCGGACGCGCTGGCCGGACTGGCCCCGGAGCTGATCCTCACCCAGGACCTGTGCCGGGTCTGCGCGCTGCCGGCCGGGCACGTCGAAGACGCCCTCAACTACCTGGGCTGCACCGCCGAAGTCGTCTCGCTCGATCCGCACACGCTTGAGGACGTGCTGGCCACGATTTTGACCGTGGGCCAGCACACCGGCACCGAGCGGCGGGCCGGGGAACTGGTGGCTGCGCTGCGGAAGCGACTGGCGTCAGTGGCGGCCCGGGTCGCGGGGCGGAGCCGGCCCGCAGTGGCGGTGATCGAGTGGGTCGACCCGCCGTTCACGGCCGGGCACTGGGTGCCGGACCTGGTCATCGCGGCCGGGGGGCGGCCGGTGGCGAGTCGGCCGGGCGGGCGTTCGGCTACGGCCAGCTGGGAGGAGATCGCGGCGGCCGGGCCGGACGTGGTCGTGGTGGCGCCCTGCGGGTTTCATCTGAACGAGGCGGCGGCCCAGGCCGAGCTGGCGGTCCGGGCGTTGCCGGGGATTCCGGTGTGGGCGATAGACGCCGACGGGCTGGTGGTGCGGCCGGGACCCCGGCTGGTCGACGGGGTGGAGGCACTGACGGCGATCATCCATCCGAGCGTGTCCGGGGACGTGGCCGAGGCCCGAGTCCGCCAGGTGGCCTGAGCGAGTGGCGAGACCGGGGGCTCTGAGGGGCAGGCTCGGGGTCCTGTCACGGGTCGGTTGCGGTCAAGAGGGGACGATTGACACCCCAGATTTCACCGTGGTTCACTGCGGTAAGTTGATAAATTATCGCGAATATTTGAGGTGACGGCGGGCTGGTGCGGTCGGTCGGCGCGGTGGTCAGCGGGATGTGTTGGCGCAGTCGCTCGTGCGGCGGGCCGGCGCGGTCGCTTGGTGCAACATGCCGACGCGGTCGGCCGGTGCGACGGGCTGGCGCCACGAACTGGCGCGGCGGTCGGTGCGGTGGCCCAGCGCGAGGAGCCGGTGCAGCCACTCGCGCAAGCGACTCGGTGGACAAGCCGGGGCGACGAATTGGCGCAACCGCGCAGCGGAACATGCTGGTGCGGTCGGCCAGGGCGACGGGTCGGCGCGGTCGGCTGGGGAACAGGTCGGACGCGACAGGCTGGTGCAGCAGTTCAGCGCAAACGTGCGGGCGCGGCGGGCCGGTGCGGTCGGCCGGGGCGGAGCGGCTGCGGGACACGGCGAGGTGGTGTGCGTGGGCCGGCTCGGGCGCGGCGGCCAGGCCCGTGACGCACGCGTCCCAACGCGGGCGAATACCGTCTTCTTAGGGGTTTAGCTCCGGCGCAAAAGTGCGAAGAGCCGGGCCACACTGCAAGTACAAATATGATCTTTTGTCAGTTCGTATTTGATCAACTATCAGCAGGCTTTGGTCGGTACGCGAAGGTGCGGGATCGGTGCCGCGAAGCTGCGGGCAAGGAGTGCTGGGTTATGCGAAAGAGAACGATCTCGGCCGTGGCCGTGGCCGCGGTGGCGGCGGTGGTGGCGGCGGGGTGCGCCAAGGCTCAGAATGGCGGGACGACGACCTCGTCGGGGAAGACGTACACGATTACGACGGCTTGCCCGAGCACCTCGGTCTCGCCCAACTGCGCGGCGCTGCGTTACATGGCGACCGAAGCGTCCAAGCTGAGCAACGGCCAGCTCAAGATGCAGGTCCATTACAACCCGAGTCTGGGCACCACGGCCGAGACTGCCAAGCTGGTCAAGCAGGGCCAGATCCAGCTCTCCCTCCAGTCTCCCAGCGACGTGCAGCCGTTCTACGGGCCGATGGCCGTGTTCAGCCTGCCCTTCCTGTTCTCCGACCTCAGCGCGGTGCACAGCGCGTACACCGGGAAGGCGGGCCAGGACCTGTCGGCCGGGCTGCAGAAGGCGGCCGGGGTCAAGACGCTCGACTGGCAGGACGTGGGGTTCAACCAGCTGCTGTCGTCCAAGGGTTTCATCGACAGCCTGAGCGCGATCAAGGGCCAGAAAGTCCGCATCATCTCCGACCCGATCCTGGCCGACACCTACTCCTCGGTCGGGGCGATCCCGTCGCCGTACGAGCTGTCCGACGTCTACACCGGGTACCAGACCGGGTCGTTCACCGTGTCGGCACTGTCGCCCTCGACGATCCTGGCCAACAAGTTCCAGGAGGTCGCCAAGTACCTGACCCAGGAGAACATCCAGTTCCAGGCCGAGCTGCTGCTGGTCAACCTGAAGTTCTGGACCAGCCTGCCCACGAACCTGCAGAACGACCTGCAGAAGGCGGCAACGCTGAACGCCCAGCACAGCAACACGCTGTACGCGACCGCGCAGGCGTCGAACCTGGCCACGCTGAAGACCGACGGGGTCAAGGCGGAACAGATGCCCGCCTCCGTGGTCAGCCAGTGGAAGGCGATCGCCAAGCAGAAGGTCTACCCGGCGTTCGAGAAGCAGTACGGCTCCACCCTGCTGACCGACCTGGGCCAGAACGGGTAGCCGGATGACCGATCAGGTACCCGAGATGCGGGATCCCCGGACCGAACCCGGGGATCCCGAGCCGGCCGCCGGCGACCTCGCACCGGAGGTCGCCGGCGATCCCACGCCCGAGCTGGCCGAGATCCTCGACGAGGAAGCGGCCCGGCACGTGCCCGACCGGGCCAGGGCGATGACCTACCTCGACCGGGCGCTCGAGGTGCTGTGCGTCGCCTCGCTGTTCGCCGAGCTGGTCATCATCTTCGGCAACATCGTGCTGCGCGACTTCTTCAGCCACCCGCTGCTGTGGGACCAGGAAGTCGCGACGCTGCCGCTTATGATCATGACCTACATCGCCGGGGCCCTGGCCTACGGCCGCGGCGACATCCTGGTGGTCGACCGGCTGCTGCGGTACCTGCCGGAGTTCCTGCAGCGCGGGGCCGGGTCGCTGGGCGACATCGGCGTACTGCTGTTCGGGGCGGCGACGATCGGCGGGTCGATCCCGTACCTGGGCAGCGAGTGGTCCGACACCAGCACGATTCTCGGCATCCCGACCACCTGGTACGTGCTGCCGCTGCCGATCGCGGCGGCCATCTTCATCGTCTACGCCCTCGACCGGCTGCGTACCGAGTCGCGCCGGAACATGCTGCTGGGCGTGGCGATCGCGGCGGCCGGAGCAATCATCGTCGCGGCCGTGCAGGTGATCGGCTACGCCCTCGATCTCGACCCGACGCCGGTGCTGATGGTCGTGCTGTTCGCGGCGCTGCTGGGGCTGGCGGTGCCGATGGCGATCGTGTTCACCCTGGTCCCCTGGATCTACCTGGCCCTGTCCCGGCAGACCGGCCTCGAGGTCATCCCGACCAACCTGTATACCAGCGCCAACAACCCGACCTACCTGGCCGTCCCGTTCTTCGTGCTGGCCGGCTACCTGCTCGGGCGGGGCGGGCTCACCCAGGGACTGCTGCGGTTCATCGACCGGCTGATCGGCCGGGTCCCCGGCGGCATGCTGCAGGCCTCCACGGTCACGATGTACCTGTTCTCCGGCCTGTCCGGGTCCAAGCTGGCCGACGTGGCCGCGGTCGGCGCCGCCCTCGAGGAGGAGGTTTCCGAGCAGGGGTACAGCCGCGAACGGCTGGCGGCGGTGCTGTCAGCGTCAGCGATCATGGGCGAGACCGTGCCGCCCAGCACCTCGATGGTCGTCCTGGGCGCGATCACCACGCTGTCGATCAGCGCGCTGTTCATCGCGGGCCTGTTCCCGGCGGCCACGCTGGCGGTGATCATCATGATCGTCACTTTCATACTGGAAAGACGCTCACGCCGGGACCGTTCGCAGGTACCGGGGGCCGGCGGCGGGGTCAGGGGCTGGCTGCTGTCCGGGGCCGGCGCGGTGCCCTCGCTGATCGTGATTGCGATCATCGTCGCCAGCATCACGACCGGGGACGCCACCCCGGTGGAGGCGTCGGCGGTGGCCGCCGTGGTCGGGGTGGTCCTGGTCGCGATCCGGGCCCGGCGGTCGTTCCCGTCGGTGATCTGGGACGTCGGGGTGCGGACGGCGATCATGGTCGGGGTGATCCAGCTGGTCGTGGCCGCGGCCGGCATGATCTCGTGGGCCCTGTCCGACGTCCAGGGCGACGTCGACATCCAGAACTTCTTCGAGGGCCTGCACTCGCGCCCGCTGTTCCTGCTGCTGAGCGTGCTGATCCTGCCACTGTTCGGCTCGGTGCTGGAAGGGCTGCCCGCGATCATCCTGCTGGGGCCGCTGCTGGTGCCGGTGGCGCAGGCCTACCACATCAACGGGATCCAGTACGCCGTCGTCCTCATCCTGGCCATCGGCCTCGGCACGTTCGCGCCGCCGATGGGCGTCGGCTACCTGTTCGCTTGCCGGGTCTGCCGGTCGGACGAACGGACCACTACGAGGGCGCTCATGCCGTATCTCATCGCCACCTGGCTCGGCATCGTCGCCATCGCCTTCATCCCGTCCATCACCACCAGCCTGCCCGGCTGGCTGTCGCTATCCTAGGAAGGACTCACCTGCCGTGACCGATTCTCCGGCCAGCCTGACCTTGCTGGCGGGCGGCGACGTCGCCCCGCTGCTCCAGCCGGTCGACGCGTTCGCCGACCTGATTCAGCCGACGCTCGACACTGCCGACTTCCGGTTCCTGCAGTGTGAGCGGACCTACTCCCACCGCGGCAGCTGGCCGGACTGGCAGACGATCCCGGCCGGGCACTGGACCCGGCTGGACCCCGAGTACGCCAGCGTGTTCAAGGCGGCCCGGGCCGACGTTGTCTCGGTGGCCAGCAATCACGCGCTCGACTTCGGCTGGGAGGCGCTGGAGGACGCAATCGAGCTGTTCACCAGCTGGGGCATGAAGGTGGTGGGCGGGGGCGCGAACCAGGCCGAGGCGCACAAGCCGGTAATCCTGGAGAAGGACGGCGTGCGGGTGGCGATCCTGGCCTACTGCTCGGCCATCCGGGACGGGCAGGCGGCGGTCGGCGACCACCCGGGCGTGGCCGGCATGCGGGCCCGGACCTGGTACGTGCCGATCGACTTCCAGCCCGGCTGCCCGCCGCTGATCATGTCCGAGGCGATCGAGCCC
>Ga0213875_10000781_pt1 | contig 23756 bp, 23 predicted proteins | sample BarmaccomBMRX_R8_FD_160105 | JGI IMG/M metagenome (GOLD analysis project Ga0213875, IMG submission 160105) | Root-associated microbial communities from Barbacenia macrantha in rupestrian grasslands, the National Park of Serra do Cipo, Brazil - RX_R8 | ecosystem: Host-associated > Plants > Roots... | reverse complement strand
GCGGCGCCGCTGGCGGGGGCTGGACGAGCGGACCCGGGGCTGCCTGCTGGCCGAGCTGACCGGGCAGGCGGTCAAGGGCCGGGCGGCGGCGTTGCGGCCGCACTACGACCCGGCCCGGTTCACGGCCGTGCTGGCGGCCGCCGCCACCAGCCGGCTGGACCAGAGCGCGGCCCCCGCCGTCCGGCCCGGGCCCGCCTGGGTCACCCCGCCGCTGCGCTGGCTGCACGAGATCGAACGGCTGTGCCCGCTGAGCGGGGCCGGCCTGGCCACCGGCGACCACGCGCCGCCGCTCGACTTCGACCTGCCGGGGCTGCCGGACTGGCCCGGCATCCGGGTCGGGCAGCGCATCCGGGCGCTGCGGCGGCACCCGCTGTCGATGGCGCTGGCCGCCAACCGGCGGCAGGCCTGGATCGCGCTGACCGGCCAGCCGGGGCCCGAACCGTTCGCGGCCGACCTGGCCCAGGTCCTGCCCGGGGTCGACGCCGCCCAGGCCCTCCGGCACACGGCCGGGCTGCTGGAGGTGTCGGGCGGGGCCAGCGCCGGGCCCGGCTGGCTCGAGGTGGTGCTGTCCTGGCCACGCCGTTTCGTGTGTTTTGCGGGCAACCGGACCCGGCCCGGCGATGCTGCTGACGGCCTGCCGGGCTGACGGATAGCATCGGCCGCAATGAACAAGCTTCCCCTGCGTGCCCGGCTGGCGACCAGTGTCGGCGGGGCCGCGAGCAAGGTTTCCCGGCTGGCCGGCCGGGGTGACGGCTCGGTCATCGGCGGCGTGATCGGGCTCCGGCTGGAGCCCGATCTGCTGGCCATGCTGGCCCAGGACCGGCAGGTGGTGCTGGTCACCGGCACCAACGGCAAGACCACCACCACCCGGCTGATCACGGCCGCGCTGGCCCCGCTCGGCCAGGAGATCGCGTCCAACGCGTTCGGGGCCAACATGGAGGCGGGGATGGCCTCCGCCCTCGGCCAGCAGCCGGACGCGACGCTGGCCGTGCTCGAGTGCGACGAGAAGTACATCCCGTCGGTGCTGAAGACGACCCGGGCCCGGGTGCTGGTGCTGCTCAACCTGAGCCGCGACCAGATGGACCGGGCGGCCGAGATCTGGCTGCTGGCCCGGCGCTGGCACGAGGCCCTGGCCCAGGCGCCCGACTGCCACGTGGTCGCCAACGCCGACGACCCGCTGATCGCCTGGGCGGCCGGCGAGCACGCCCGGGTGACCTGGGTCGCGGCCGGCCAGCGGTGGCACGACGACTCCTGGTGCTGCCCGCGCTGCGGCTCGCACCTGCACCGGGACGACGGCGACTGGAAGTGCGGCGAGTGCGGGTTCAGCCGCCCGCCGATCCGCTGGGCCCTGGACGGCGACGACGTGGTCGACCCGGCGGGCCGGGTCCGGCCGCTGGACCTGTCCCTGCCCGGCCGGGCCAACCGGTCCAACGCCGTCGTCGCGCTGGCCGTGGCCGAGGTGTTCGGCGTGGACGAGGTGCACGCCCTGCGCGGCATGCGCGACGTCAGATCGGTGGCCGGCCGCTACACCACCGTCGAACGGCGCGGCGTGTCGATCCGGCTGCTGCTGGCCAAGAACCCGGCCGGCTGGCTGGAGGCGCTGGACGTGCTGCGGCCGCCGCCCGAGCCGGTCATGCTGGCGGTCAACGCCCAGACCCCGGACGGCAAGGACACCTCCTGGCTGTGGGACGTCGACTACCGGCGGCTGCGCGGGCGCCGGGTGTTCGTGGGCGGCGAGCGCCGCACCGACCTGGCCGTCCGCCTGGAGGCCGACGGGGTCGGCTTCGAGCTGGTGTCCACCATCGACGAGGTGGTCGGCCGGGTCGGCTCCGGCCCCCTCGAGGTGCTGGCCAACTACACGGCGTTCCAGCAGATCCGCACCGCGCTCGGGAGGGCGTCATGAGCGGCCCGATCCGCCTGGTCTGGGTCTACCCGGACCTGCTCAGCACCTACGGGGACAAGGGCAACCTGCTGGTGCTGGAGCGCCGGGCCCGGCTGCGCGGCCTCGAGGCCGCGCCGGTGCTGGTCAACTCCGACCAGCCGGTGCCCCGGGACGGCGACATCTACCTGCTCGGCGGGGGCGAGGACCTGCCCCAGGTGCTGGCCGCCCGGCGGCTGCGGGCCGACGGTGGCCTGGTCGAGGCGGCCGAGCGCGGGGCGGTCATTTTCGCGGTGTGCGCGGGCTACCAGCTGATCGGCCACGTGTTCGGCGGGGCCGACGGCGAGCCGACCGAGGGCCTCGGCATCCTCGACATCACCAGCGCCCGCGCCGAGCCCCGGTCGGTCGGCGAGATCGTGGCCGACGTCGACCCGGTGCTCGGCATCCCCAAGCTGACCGGGTTCGAGAACCACCAGGGCCACACCACCCTCGGGCCGCGGGCGATCCCGCTGGCCACCGTGACCACCGGCATCGGCAACGGCGACGGCACCGAGGGCGCCCACGCGGGCCGGGTGCTCGGCACCTACCTGCACGGCCCGGCCCTGGTCCGCAACCCGGCCCTGGCCGACCTGCTGCTGGGCTGGGTGGCGGGGCCGCTGCCGCCGATCGCGCACGAGGACGACGAGCTGGCCCAGACCCTCAGGCGGGAGCGCTTGACGGCCGTCGGGGCAGCCCAGTAGGCCAGCCCAGTAGGCCAGTTCAGTAGACGAGGGCCTGGACGCCGTCCTCGGTGACCTCGGCCACGAAGGTGGCGGCCCCGGAGATGCGGACGCCCTTGATCACGTCCTCCGGGCTGATCTCCCGGCGGGCCGCGCACTGACTGCAGAGCGTGACCGTGCCCGCCGCGAGCACGGCCGCCAGCAGATCGGCCAGCGGGGGCGCGTACGGGAGGCTGAAGTCATCGGCCCGGCCCGGCAGCGCGAACCAGGACGATTCGCCGCTCAGCCACAGCGAGACCTGCACGCCGCTGGCGACCGCCGCCGCCGCCACGTTGAACGCCTGATTGCAGCGTTCGGGGTCGTCCTTACCGGCTGTGACCTTGATGACCAGGGACCTCGCTGCCACTCCAGCACTCTAACGGCCGGCGCGCCGCCCGGCCACGCGTTGGCCCGGACCTTAGACTCGCGATCATGCACGGCATGCTCAGCGCCGCGATCATTCTGGTCGTATTTGCCATGGTCGCGGCGGTCGGGGGAGGGGCGGCGGTCTGGCTCCAGCGGACCGCGGCGGGCGGTGCGGGGCATTCCCGGCGGTCGTCGGAAAGTCCGGAAAATACTGAAAACGTCGCACCGGAAACCGCCGAACGTACGCCGGCGTCGGCCGACTCCGTCGCCGGCCCGCTCGGTGACCTCCCCGCGCGGCCGGCCGCGGTGCCGCCGCCCGCGCTGCCCGCGCCCGCGGCTGACGAGGCGGCGGACGAGGACGACGGGGATGAGGAAGCGGCCAGCGCCGGGGAGTTCGAGGGCGCCCGGATCTACCTGCTCGACAGCTACCCCCGCTCCGGGCGCTGACAGGGTCTAACCTGTCCGCCATGGACGATGACCACGGGACGACCGCAGGCGACCAGGGTGCGCCGCTGCACCCCGACCTCGAGCCGCTCGCCTTCCTGCTCGGCCGGTGGGAGGGAGCCGGGGTCGGCGGCTACCCGACGATCGAGAGCTTCCAGTTCGGCCAGGAGATGACCTTCAGCCACAACGGGAAGCCGTTCCTCAGCTACGTCAGCCGCACCTGGCGGCTGGACGCCGAGGGCCACATCGGCCAGCCGCTGGCCACCGAGGCCGGGTTCTGGCGGCCGCAGCCCGAGGGCAAGGTCGAGGTGCTGCTCGCCCACCCCACCGGTATCACCGAGATCTACCTGGGCGAGGTCAACGGCACCCGGGTCGACCTGGCCACCGACGTGGTGGCGCGGACCGAGTCGGCCAAGGAGTACACGGCCGGGAAGCGGCTGTACGGGCTGATCGGTGAGGACCTGGGCTGGGCCTACGACATGGCGGCCGAGGGCCAGCCGCTCCAGTCCCACGTGTCCGCCCAGCTCAAGCGGGTCGGCTGATTCTGGGGGGCGCGGGCCGGGCCAGGGCATGAAAAACCCCCGGGGGACTCCCGCCGTAGGTCACTACGTGCGGGGACCGGCTGGACAGGGCCGGTCAGCCCGGGGGGCCGATGTCTGTCCGGGATTGCCGACCGCCGCCCCACTGAACGTCGAGCGTCGGCGGGTCAGCGGCTAGCGGACAGCCACCTCACGTGTCCAAGATCTATGCATGCTCTGGACCACCTCCTTTCCCGTGTAAACGCACGCTATGTCACCGGGGGGCTCCGAAGCAAGATGATTTCTGCCACCTCCGGCCCGCCCGGTTAAACTGCGGGCATGGCGCAAGCCCCGGGCACCGAGCGCGTCCCGCGCGACTGGGACCAGCAGTTGCGGGCCCGCGGCTACCGGGCCACCCCGCAGCGGCAGCTGGTCCTGGAGGCGGTGGCCAGCCTCCGGCACGCCACCCCCGAGGACGTCGGCGCCCGGGTCAACCAGACCGCCCGCGGGGTCAACATCTCCACCATCTACCGGACGCTGGAGCTGCTGGAGCAGCTCGGCATGGTGGCCCACACCCACCTCGGGCACGGGGCGCCGGTCTACCACCTGGCCGAGGACGCCGACCACGTGCACCTGGTCTGCCGCGGCTGCGGGAAGATCACCGAGATCAGCCCGGACGTGGCCCGCCCGCTGGTGGCGACGCTGGACGCCGAGCAGGGTTTCGAGACCGACGTCGGTCACCTGACCGTGTACGGGCGCTGCGCCGACTGCCGCCCGCGCCCCTGAGCCGGGGCGGGCGCGCGCCTGGCCACGCGTAGGCTGAGACCATGAACAGCCCGCTTCTCGCCACCCCCGGAGCCGTCCCCGCCGACGGGCTGGACGCCGGGGTGGCCGCCCACTACGGAGACCCGGTGCGCGAGCAGCGGGCCATGGCCCGCACGGCCGGGCTGGTGGACCGCTCCCACCGTGGCGTCGTCCGCGTCACCGGCCCGGACCGGCTGAGCTGGCTGCACAGCCTGACCTCACAGCACGTGGAAGCGCTGCCGGCCGGCCAGACCGCCCAGGCGCTGATCCTCGACCCGAACGGGCGGGTCGAGCACCATCTCACGCTGACCGACGACGGCACCTCGGCCTGGATCCACGTCGAGCCGGGGACGGCCACCGCACTGGTGGAGTTCCTGGACTCGATGCGGTTCATGCTGCGGGTCGAGGTGGCCGACGTGACCGGCGACTACGCGGTGCTGACGGTGGCCGGGCCCGACGCGGCCGAGGCCGCCCGCCCGCTGGCCGAGGCCGCGGCCGGGCAGACCGAGGGCGCGGTCGGCCCCGACTACCTGGTGCCCCGGGAGCAGCTGACCGGCCTGGCCGAGGCCGCCGTCGCCGGGGGCGCCCAGCTGGCCGGGATCTGGGCCTACGAGGCGTTCCGGATCGCCGCCCACCAGCCCCGCTACGGGCTGGACACCGACCACAAGACGATCCCGCACGAGGTCGGCTGGATCGAGTCGGCCGTGCACCTGTCCAAGGGCTGCTACCGCGGCCAGGAGACGGTGGCCCGGGTCCACAACCTCGGCCACCCGCCCCGCCGCCTGGTGTTCCTGCACCTGGACGGCAGCGTCGACCGGCTCCCGGCCCACGGCGACGAGCTGGCGCTGGACGGTAAGGCGGTCGGCTTCGTCGGCTCGGCCGCCCGGCACTTCGAGCTCGGCCCGATCGGGCTCGGCCTGATCCGCCGGACGGTGCCGGTCGACGCCACCCTGGAGGCCGGCGAGGTCGCGGCTTCCCAGGAAGTCGTCGTGCCCCCGGACGCGGGCGCTAACGTGACCATCGACCGGTCGGCGTTCGCGCGCCGCTGAGCCCCCGCGACGGAGGTCCCCTACTTGCTGCGCCGAACCCTGCTGGCCGCCGCCGCCAGCGACCGGCTGCACCAGGCCGTGATCACGGCTCCGCAGACCCGCGCCATCGTCGATCGCTACGTGGCCGGCGACACCACCGCCGACGCGGTCAGCACCGCCCGCGCGCTGCGGGCCTCCGGCCTGCTGGTGTCGCTGGACTACCTGGGCGAGGACACCACCGACGCGGGCCAGGCGGCCGCGGTCGCCGCCACCTACGTGGGCCTGCTGGGCGAGCTGTCGGCGGCCGGGCTGGCGGGGAGCGGCGGCTGTGAGGTGTCGGTCAAGGCCACCGCGGTCGGGCTGTTCCTGCCCGAGCACGGCGAGAAGACGGCGGCCGAGAACATCGCCCGGATCTGCACCGCTGCCCGCAACGCGGGCACCACCGTCACGCTCGACGCCGAGGAGCACACCGCGGTCGGTGCCACCCTGCGGATCGCCGGCGAGCTGCGGGCCGACTTCCCCGACCTGGGCTGCGTGGTCCAGTCCCGGCTGCGGCGGACCGAGGCGGACTGCGAGCAGCTGGCGGCCAGCGGGGCCCGGGTCCGGCTGTGCAAGGGCGCCTACGACGAGCCCCCGGACGTGGCCTACCAGCAGCGCCGGGACGTGGACCTGTCCTACGTCCGCTGCCTCAAGCTGCTGATGGCCGGCTCCGGCTACCCGATGCTGGCCACCCATGACCCGCGGCTGATCGACATCGCCACCGCGCTGGCCCTGCTGACCGGGCGGTCACCCGACCGCTTCGAGTACCAGATGCTGTACGGTATCCGGGCCGACGAGCAGCAGCGCCTGGCCGACGCCGGGTCGCGGGTCCGGGTGTACGTGCCCTACGGCAGCGACTGGTACGGCTACCTGATCCGCCGCCTGGCCGAGCGGCCCGGTAACCTCGCCTTCTTCCTCCGTTCGCTGGCCCCGTCGCGGCGGCCGTCCCCGAGGTGACCCCGGAGATGACACTGACATGATCGCGATCCTCGGCACCGGCAAGATGGGCGAGGCGCTGCTGTCCGGGCTGCTGGAGGCCGGGTATCCGGCCGCCGAGGTGGCCGCCGTGGGCCGCCGCCCCGAGCGCGCGGACGAGCTGCGCGACCGCTACGGCGTGCCGACGCCGTCCGCCACCGAGGCGGCCAAGGTCGCCGGCACCCTGGTGCTGGCGGTCAAGCCGCAGGACATGGGGACGCTGCTGGACGAGATCGCGCCGTTCGTGCCCGCCACCGAGGACCGGCTGGTCATCTCGGTCGCGGCCGGCATCACCACCGCCTTCATCGGCCAGCGGCTGAACGGCGACGTCCCGGTCGTCCGGGTCATGTCCAACACCCCGATCATGGTCGACCAGGCCATGAGCGTGATCTCGAAGGGCCAGCACGCCACCGAGGACCACCTGCGCCGGGCCGAGGAGCTGCTCAGCCCGGTCGGGAAGGTCCTGCGGATCCCCGAGTCGCAGCAGGACGCGGCCACCGCGCTGTCCGGCAGCGGGCCGGCCTACCTGTACTTCATGGTCGAGGCGATGGTGGACGCGGGCATCCTGCTCGGCGTGCCCCGGGCCAACGCGCTGGAGATGGTGACCCAGGCGGTCTACGGGGCCGCCACCATGCTGCGCAAGACCGGTGAGCACCCGGTGATCCTGCGCGAGGCCGTGACCTCACCGGCGGGCACCACGATCTCGGCCATCCGCGAGCTGGAGAACCACGGGGTGCGGGCGGCGTTCCTGGCCGCGATAGAGTCCGCCCGTGACCGGAGCCGGGAACTCGCGGGAGGCTGAGCAGCGGTGACGTGCTCTCTGGCGGTGAGCTGGGACGAGCGGCTCACCGGTTACGATTTCGGCCCCGGGCACCCGCTGGCCCCGGTCCGGGTCGAGCTGACGATGGCCCTGGCCCGCGAGTTCGGCCTGCTCGACGCGCCCGGCGTGTCGATGATCGGGTGCGAGCCCGCTACCGACGACCTGCTCGAGCTGGTGCACGACGAGGTCTATCTGGAGGCGGTCCGGCGAGCCGGCGAGCTGGCCGCCCGGGGCGAGCCGCTCGACCCGCGCTCGGTCTTCTTCGGCCTCGGCACCGCCGACGACCCGGTGTTCCCGCACATGCACGAGGCCAGCTCGCTGGTGGCCGGGGCCACCCTGGCGGCCGCCCAGGCGGTGTTCACCTCGGCCGCCGAGCACGGCGTCAACGTGGCCGGCGGCCTGCACCACGCGATGCGCCGGGCCGCCAGCGGCTTCTGCGTCTACAACGACCCCGCGATCGCGATCGCCTGGCTGCTCGAGGAGGGCGTCGAGCGGATCGCCTACGTCGACCTCGACGTGCACCACGGCGACGGGGTGCAGGCGGCCTTCTACCGCGACCCCCGGGTGCTGACGATCAGCCTGCACGAGGACCCGGCCACGCTGTTCCCGGGCACCGGGCGGTCATCGGAGACCGGCGCCGGGGCGGGCGAGGGCTACGCGGTCAACGTCCCGCTGCCGGCCGGCACCGGCGACGCTCGCTGGCTGCGGGCGTTCGACGCGGTGGTGCCGCCGCTGCTGCGCTCGTTCCAGCCCCAGCTGCTGGTCAGCCAGCACGGGTGCGACAGCCACCGGCTCGACCCGCTGGCCCACCTGGAGGTCACCGTCGACGGCCAGCGCCGGGCCCAGTCGATGGTGCACGAGCTGGCCCACGAGACCGCGGGCGGGCGCTGGCTGTGCACCGGCGGGGGCGGTTACGCGCTGGCCGCGGTGGTGCCCCGGTCCTGGACGCACCTGCTCGGGATCGCGGGCGGGCGGCCGGTCGACCGGGCCGAGCCCACCCCGGCCGCCTGGCGGGAGCTGGTCCGCCGCCGGACCAGGACCGAGCCGCCCGAGCTGATGACCGACGGCGGGTCCGGCGACTTCACCCCGTTCGAAGCGGGCTTCGATCCCGCCGATCCGGTCGACCGCTCGATCCTGGCCACCCGGAACGCGGTGTTCCCGGCCCACGGCCTGATGCCCGGCGTTTGATCCGGGTGGCCGGCCCCGCGTTGCCGCCGGGCCTTCGATCTCGGCTACCGGCCCCGGGTTGCCGCCGGGCTTTTGATCCGCGTTCCCGCCGCCGGCCCCGTTGCGGCCGGGCCTTTGATCTGCTCGTGATCTGCGGCTGATCTGCCCGTGATCTGGCGCCTGATCGCCTCGTGATCTGTAGCGCTGACGCCCGCGCGGACCGGACTATTGGCCATCTCAGTCCCTCAAAACAAATTAATTACCGGTTCGCACCACTAGTCACAGAAGGCACGGAAATGCACCCTGGCCTGCGGTTTCGCGGTGGACGATGGCCCGGGAAGGCCGGCCACGCAAGGTGATCGGCTGATTTCGTCTCTTGCTTCTTTCCGCGTGCGACTTACTCTGGAAACGTACGTGACTGGTGTGCCGAATCCAGTCAGGCGTGCACGGCTCCGTGCGGAAGTGGAGCAGGGATGGCTGCGGAAACTCCTCTGAGCGATGTCCGATTTCTGACCGTCTCGGAAGTGGCCACGATTATGCGCGTGTCGAAGATGACCGTGTATCGTCTCGTCCACTCCGGCGAGCTGGAGGCCATCCGGGTGGGGCGCTCCTTCCGGGTTCCCGAGGCGGCGGTCAACCAGTACCTCAGGGACGCCTTTGTCGGTACCGGCTGACCTCTTTACTGGGCCCGTTCAGTAGGCCCTTCTGCTGGTACTGTCACGGGATGGTCCGGCCGGCGCGGTAACCTTCTAGACCGGGTCGATCGCTCAGCCGCCCTCATTCCGGGGCGGGCACGATGCGTGGCCGTCTTCCGTACAGTACGAGTGAGGGTAATTTCGTGGGTTCAGTCATCAAGAAGCGCCGCAAGCGGATGGCGAAGAAGAAGCACCGTAAGCTGCTCAAGAAGACTCGTATCCAGCGCCGCAACAAGAAGTAAGCGGCCCGGGACTTCCTGCCGCTGGCGTGACCGGAGGGTCGCGCCATCCCGCCGCGTCAGGCACCATAGGCGTCAATGTCTACATCTGTGCTGGTCGCGATCGCAGGCGTGCTGGTCGCCGCGGTGGGCACTGGTCTTCTGACTGGTCAGTGCGCCCGCAGGCCCAGGATCAGCTCCATCGCCTGGACCGTTGGCATGCTCGCGATCGCGGTGGCCCTGCTCGCGCAGGGCATCGGTTTCGCGGCCGGCTTCGGGTCGTGGACATTCCGCATCATCCAGCTGTCCGCTCAGCTGACGGGGCCCCTGGTTCTGACCTGGGGCCTGGTCGAGCTGGTGGCGCGCGCGACCGCCGTGCGGTTCGCCGCCCGGCTGGTCACCGCGGCGGTGGCGGCGGTGACCGGGGTGGTGCTGGCCACCGATCCGCTCTCGGCCGCCGGGTTCAGCAAGGCCTGGCCGGCCGCGTCCGCGCACTATCAGGTCATCCCGCACTACGCGCTGATCCTGGTCACGCTGCTGACCGGGGTGGGCGTGCTGGCGGTGCTGGCCGTCTGCGCGACCGGCCGCCGCCGGCCGGCCGATGGCCCGCTGGTGGTCGGCGTGGCCGCGGTGGCGGTGGCGGTCCTGCTGCTCATCGCGTTCCGGTTTTCGCTGCCGAGCCCGGCCTACCCGGCCCTCGGGTTGGCCGCGGCCGGCGTGCTGTGGTTCGGTGCATCGCGGCTGGGGGGCCAGGCGGTACGCCCGGTTCAGGCCGCACAGGCAGAAAACGCCGGTGCGGCTGATGCCGACCGGACGGAAGTGGTTGGCCAGGCTGAAGGGGCTGACGGCGTGAAATGGTCTCGTGGTTCTAAAGGTAATCGTGGGTCCCGGGGGGCGGACGAGCGTGACGGCCGCCGGGGCGATGAGCGTGGCTCCCGCCGGGGTGACGAGCGTGGCGCGCGTCGCGGGGATGATCTCGATCCCCGTCGTGACGACCGCGACCCCCGCCGGGCCGACCGCGCCCGCGCGGCCGATGACGTCCTGCGCGACCCGCTGGCGGGCCGCCCGCCGGCCCGGGACGACTTCGGCGAGCCCGACTTCCCGCCGCCCGGCCGGGTCGCGGGCCGCCGTCCGGCCCGCAACCCCTGGGACGAGCAGGACCAGCCCGACTGGTCCACCCGCGACTGGCCCGATGACGAGCGGCGCTACCAGCCCGGGATGCCGGGCGCCGAGCCCGCCACCGGCATGTTCGACGCCTCGCTGCCGGGCCTGGACATCCCGCTGCCGCCCCCGCCGGCCGCGCCTCAGCCGCGGCCCGGCACCGACCTGGCGCTGCCGGTCACCCCGCCGCACGGCCTGATCGCGATCTACACGCTGCTGGACGACAAGGTGGCCGACTTCGACCGGGCCGCCGACGAGGTCGCCGAGCAGGTCCGCGCGAACGAGCCGGACACCCTGGTCTACGTGATCCACACCGTGCCCAAGGCGCCCATGCAGCGGATCTTCTACGAGGTCTACCGCGACCGGGCCGCGTTCGAGCGGCACGAGCAGCAGCCCTACGTGCAGCGGTTCGTCACCGCCCGCCGCCCGTACGTGCTGGCCACCAACGTGATCGAGCTGCGGCTGAAGTACGCCAAGGTCTCGCCGCTGCCGCAGGCTGAGGCCCAGGCGGCGCAGGCCGCCCAGGCTCAGGCGGCGCAGGCGCAGGCCGGGCCGGCCCCGGCCACGCGGACGCAGGCCGCACCTCCGGCCCCGCGCCCGTCCAGTCCGTCCAACCTGCCCGCGGTGCGGACCGGGAACGCCGGACGCAACGGGAACGGCAGCCGCGGCGTGGACGCAGGCCGCGGGGCGGACGTCACCCGTGGGGTCGGCGTCGGCCCGGGGGCCGACGCCGCCCGCGGCGGGAACGGCGGCCGGGGCGGTAACGCCCGCCCGGCCGCCGCCCACAGCGGCCGCCCGGACGCCGCCGATTACCCCAGCCGCGACCCCGGCTATCAGCCGCGGGACCCGGGCTACGCGCCCCGCGAGCCCAGCTTCCAGCCGTACGACTCCGGCTATCCGTCGCGCGAGCCGGGCTACCAGCCGCGCGACCCGAGCCCGCCGCGGGACCCGGGCTACGCGCCCCGGGAGCCCAGCTACCAGACCCGCGAGACCGGCTACCCGCCCCGCGAGCCCAGCTTCCAGCCGCGCGAACCGGGTTACCAGTCGCCGGACTCCGGCTACCAGTCGCCGGGCGCAGGCTACCCGTCGCCGGGCGGAGGCTACCCGTCGCCGGGGGCTGGCTACCAGTCGCCGGACGACGGCTACCAGTCGCCGGACACCCGCTACCAGTCGCAAGACGGCGGCTATCAGGGGCAGGAGATCCGCTACCAGCCCCGGAATCCCGGCTACCAGGCCGACGACGCCGGCTACCCACCGCGCGAGCCCCGGTACACCCCCCGTGACCCACGTGAGGCGGACTACCCGGACTACCCGGCCTACCCGCCGCGCGACCGCGGGTACCCCCCGCCGGCCCAGGGCTATCCGCCGCCGGCCCAGGGCTACCCGCCCCGGGACCGGTCGCCGCAGTGGACGCGCACGCCGCACGAGTCCTACGACGGCCCGGGCGACCCGTACAACGACCCGCGGGAGACCGCGAACGGTTCACGGGACGCGCGTCGGCGGCCGCGTGACCGTAACGGGTCCCGCGACTCCTACGGTGAGTCTCAGGACTCCTACGGCGAGCCGGGCGACTCGCGGGGTACCCAGAACGGCTCCCGGGACTCCTACGAGCCGCCACCCAGCCCGCGTTACGACCGGATCTGAGGCCGTGGCGGCGACCGGCCCGGACGACCACGGCAGCCCCGCCGGGCCGCGCATCCTGTTGCTCAGCAAGCCCGGTTGCCACCTGTGCGACGACGCCCGGGCGGTCATCACCCGGGTGGCGGCCGACCTCGGCGTGGGCTGGGGCGAGCGCGACATCACCGCGTCCGAACAGGACATGGTCGAGTACTGGGACAAGATCCCGGTGACGGTGGTGGACGGCGTCACCCACGATTTCTGGCGGGTCAGCGAGGACCGCCTGCGCGCCGCCCTACGCCGCTGACCTGAGCCGAAGCCGTCTACCGGGGCAACGGCCGCGCCTGCGCGACCGACCCCGGCCGCACCCGGCGACCGCCCCCGCCCGCACGCGGCAACCGCCCCCGCCCACATGCGTGCGGCCCCGCCAACGACTTTGTGCATTGGTTCACAAAGGCGTACCTTGTCAGTGGAGACCAGTTCCCGCCGCCCCACCCGCTGCCGGCGGCCCGCTCTGATCTCCGGCCGATCCCGACCGGCCGCGGCCCGGCAACCACCGGCCGCCCGGTCCCGCGTCGATCCCCCGAGGAGCGCCGGCGCATGTCTCGCGGTTCTTTGCCTCAGTTCGATCCGGGTGACCGCCCGGCCGGTGAGCGCCTGCCCGAGGCCACCGTGTCGCGGCTGCCGGTCTACCTCCGGGTCCTGGCCGGGATGGCCGAACGCGGCGTCGTCACCGTGTCCAGCGACCAGCTGGCGGCCGGGGCCGGGGTGAACTCGGCCAAGCTCCGCAAGGACCTGTCGCACCTGGGCTCCTACGGCATCCGCGGGGTCGGTTACGACGTCGACTACCTGATCTACCAGGTGTCGCGGGCGCTGGGGCTGACCCAGGACTGGCCCGTGGTCATCGTCGGCGCCGGCAACCTGGGCCGGGCGCTGGCCAACTACGGCGGCTTCGTCACCCGCGGCTTCCGGATCGCGGCGCTGCTGGATTCGGACCCCGCCATCGTGGGTAGCCGGATCGGGCGGGTGGCCGTCCGGCACTCCGATGAGCTGGAAGACCTGATCGTGCGGCACAAGGTGGCGATCGGCGTGATCGCCACTCCGGGCGGGGCCGCCCAGGCGGTCTGCGACCGGCTGGTCGCGGCCGGGGTGACCAGCATTCTCAACTTTGCCCCGGTCGTGCTCAATGTGGCAGAGGGTGTCGACGTGCGTAAGGTTGATCTGTCCATAGAACTGCAAATCCTGGCGTTCCATGCCCAGCGGCGATCGGCGGAGCGGAATGGGCCGCCGTCCGAAGACGAGCTGCGTACCGTATCAGAGGGAGCCGGTCTGCCCTCCGTACCCGGGGGAGCCAGCCGGCTCTCCACGGCGGCCGCGGTCCCGTCCGCGGCAGAGGCGTAGGCGGTATTTGACGTGAGTGTGCTCGTGGTCGGGCTGAGCCACAAGAGCGCGCCGGTCCCGGTGCTGGAGCGCGCCGCGCTGAGCGCGGAAGCGCTGCCCAAGCTGCTCCGCGACCTGCACCAGAGCGGCGACGTGGCCGGGACGTTTATCGTCTCCACCTGCAACCGGGTGGAGATCTACGCCGACGTCGACCGGTTCCACGGCAGCGTGGCCGCGATCTGTGAGCTGCTGTCGCAGTACTCCGGGATCCCCACCCAGGAGCTGACCGGCCATCTGTACGTCCACTACGAAGAGCGCGCGGTCAAGCACCTGCTGAACGTGGCGGCCGGCCTGGACTCGATGGTGGTCGGCGAAGGCCAGATCCTCGGCCAGGTCCGGTCGGCCCTCAACGTGGCCCGGGAGCAGGGCACGCTCGGCCGGGCGCTGGGCGACGCCGGCTCGGCCGCGCTGCGGGCCGGCAAGCGGGCGCACGCCGAGACCGGGATCGACCGGGCCGGGGCCAGCCTGGTCAGCGTGGGTATCGAGGCCGCCGTGGCGGCGCTCGGACGGCCGTCGCTGACCGGCCAGCGGGTCCTGGTGGTGGGCGCGGGCTCGATGAGCTCGCTGGCCGCCACCACCGCCGCCCGGGCCGGCGCCCGGACGGTCACGGTGGCCAACCGGACCCGCCGTCACGCCGACCGGCTGGCCGCCGCCGTCAACGGCCGGACCGCCGACCTGGACGCGCTGCCCGCCGCGATCGCCGACGCCGACCTGGTCATCTCCTGCACCGGGGCGTCCGGGCTGGTCATCACCGCCGACCTGGTCCGCGCGGGCCTGGCCGGGCGGACCGGCGACGACCCGCTGGTCTTCCTCGACCTGGCGCTGCCCCGCGACGTCGCCCCCGAGGTGGCCGAGCTGCCCGCGGTGACCGTCATCGGCCTCGACGAGCTGGCCGACGCGGGCCGCAACGCGGTGGCCGGCCCCGGCATCACCAGCGAGGTGGCGGCGGTCCGGGCCATCGTGGACGAGGAGTTCGAGACCCACCGGGCGGCCGCCGTCGCCGCTCAGGTCACCCCGACCGTGGTCGCCCTGCGGGCCAAGGCGGCCGAGGTGGTCGACGCCGAGCTGACCCGGCTGGCGGGCCGGCTGCAGAATGTCGAAGGATTCGACGGCCACGCCCTCGACGAGATAGCCCGCAGCGTGCGGCGGGTGGTAGACAAGCTCTTGCACGCACCGACGGTGCGGGTCAAAGAGCTCGCCGGCTCGCCGCGGGGGGACGGGTACGACGAGGCGCTGCGGGTGCTGTTCGACCTCGACCCACGCACGGTCGAGGCGGTCACTCGCGCCGAACCAGACGAAAAGGTAGTGGATATCGCCGTGCTGCCCTCGCCGTCGGCGCCAGAGGGGAGCGGGGAATGAGCGTTCCCGCCGTGCTCCGGCTCGGTACCCGCAAGAGCCCGATGGCGATGTACCAGTCGGGTCTGGTCGCGCAGGCCATCACCGAGCGGACCGGCCGCCCGGTCGACCTGATCGGGGTGACCACCCAGGGGGACGTCAGCCGGGCCCAGCTGGCGCAGATCGGCGGCACCGGCGTGTTCGTCAGCGCCCTGCGTGACGCCTTGCTGGCCGGCCAGGTCGACCTGGCCGTGCATTCGCTCAAGGACCTGCCGACCGGCCAGCCGGACGACATCGTGCTGGCCGCGGTGCCACCCCGCGACGACCCCCGGGACGCGCTGATCGGCCTGGACGGAGCCAAGCTGGCCGATCTGCGGCCGGGGGCCACGATCGGCACCGGGTCACCCCGCCGGGCCGCCCAGCTGCTGCTGCTGCGCAAGGACATCCGCTGCGTACCCATCCGCGGCAACGCCGGCACCCGGCTCAGCAAGGTCGGGGCGGGCGAGCTGGACGCGGTGGTGCTGGCGGCGGCCGGACTGGGCCGCCTGGGCCACCTCGACCTGGTCAGCCAGTTCTTCGAGCCCGAGGACATGCTGCCCGCGCCCGGCCAGGGTGCCCTCGCGGTCGAATGCCGGGCCGCCGACTCCGCGCTGGCCGAGCTGCTGGCCGTCGTCGACGACCGGCCCACCCGCGCCGCGGTGACCGCCGAGCGCACCGTGCTGGCCGCGCTGGAGGCGGGCTGCAGCTCGCCGATCGGTGCCTACGCGGCCGGCCACACCGACCATCTGCAGCTGGAAGCGGCGGTGATCGCCACCGACGGCAGCCAGAGTCTGCGCGAACGCGGGAGCGACGAGCCCGCCGCCGCCGCGCAGCTCGGCCGCCGGATCGCGAGCCGGCTGCTGGCTAGTGGCGCGGCGAGCCTGATCGCCCCGCCACCAGGACGTACGAACGGGACAGATGCCTAGTGAACGCCACCCCAGCCACCTCCACCGCCAACGATGAGCCGCGCCCCAGAGGGACGGCCCGGCCGGCCTCGGCCGGCCGGATCGCCCTGGTCGGGACCGGCCCCGGTGACGAACGCCTGCTGACCCTGCGGGCGGCCCAGCTGCTGGGCCAGGCCGATCTGGTGATCAGCCAGCGCCAGCCCGGCCCGCGGGTCCGCGAGCTGATCGCCGCCGACGCCGACCTCGTCGTGCTGGCCGGCGGCCCGGTCGCCGAGGCTGACCCGGCCGGGCCGGAGGCCGCCGCCGAGCCGGACGCCAAGCCGGCCGCCGACGCCGGTGAGCCCGACCTGATCGCGGCCGCCCAGGCCGGCCAGCTGGTGGTCCGCCTCTACGACGGCGATCCGCTGCTGGACGGGGCGCTGCCGGACGTGCGCGCGTTCGCCGCCGCCGGGGTCCCGTTCGAGGTGGTGCCGGGGGTCCCGGCCGCCACCGCGGTGCCCGCCTACGCGGGCATCCCGCTCGGCCGGGACGGGCGCGACGGCGGTGAGGTCCGGATCATCCAGGCGGCCGACGCCAGCCGGGTCACGTTCGGCCCCGGCCCGCTGGTCGTCCAGGGGGCCGAAGCCGGCCCGGCCGACCTGGGCAAGATGCTGATCGCGGCGGGCTGGCCGGACACCACCCCGTTCGCCATCACCTGGGACGGCACCACCACCGCGCAGCGGACGGTCACCTCGACCCTCGGCCGGATCGCCGCCGACCTCAAGGCGGCCGGGGTCAGCCCGGTCAGCGCCGGTGAGGCGGTCGCCGTGGTCGGCGACGCGGCCGCCCGGCAGCCCGAGCTGTCCTGGTACGAGACCAAGCCGCTGTTCGGCTGGCGGGTGCTGGTGCCGCGGACCAAGGCCGACGCGGCCGCCGCCTCCGAGCAGCTGCGCGAGCAGGGCGCGATCCCCGAGGAAGTGCCCACGATCGCGGTCGAGCCGCCGCGGACGCCGCAGCAGATGGACCGGGCGGTGCGCGGGCTGGTGACCGGGCGCTACCAGTGGGTGGCGTTCACCTCGGTCAACGCGGTCCGGGCGATCCGCGAGAAGTTCGAGGAGTACGGCCTTGACGCCCGCGCGTTCGCGGGCGTCAAGGTGGCCGCCGTCGGCGACCAGACCGCGGCCGCCCTCAAGGACTTCGGCATCGCGCCTGACCTGGTGCCCGAGGGTGAGCAGTCCGGCCAGGGGCTGGCCGAGGAGTGGCCGCCCTTCGACGACGTGCTCGACCCGATCAACCGGGTGCTGCTACCGCGGGCCGACATCGCCACCGAGCACCTGGTCGCCCGGCTGACCGAGCTCGGCTGGGAGGCCGAGGACGTCACCGCCTACCGGACGGTCCGGGCCGCCCCGCCGCCCGCGCCGATCCGCGAGGCGATCAAGGGCGGCGGTTTCGACGCGGTGCTGTTCACCTCGTCCTCGACCGTGCGCAACCTGGTCGGCATCGCCGGCAAGCCGCACGCGGTCACGGTCATCGCGGTGATCGGCCCGCAGACGGCCAAGACGGCGGCCGAGTTCGGCCTCCGGGTCGACGTGATGGCGCCCACGCCGTCGATGCCGGCCCTGGTCGAGGCGCTGGCCGAGTTCGGGGCGGGGCAGCGGCAGGCCGCCCTGGAGGCCGGTGAGCCGCTGCGCAGGCCGAGCGAGCGCCGCCGCGGCGCCCGCAAGCGGCTCCGGTAACCATCAGCTAGAGGAGGTCCGGTGAACTCAGGGTTCCCGGTGATCCGGCCGCGCCGGCTGCGGCGCACGGCCGCGCTGCGCAACCTGGTCGCGGAGACCGCGCTGCGGCCGGCCGACCTGGTGCTGCCGATGTTCGTCAAGGAGGGCATCGCCGAACCGCAGCCGATCGGCTCGATGCCCGGCGTCGTCCAGCACACCCGCGACAGCCTGCGCAAGGCGGCGGTCGAGGCGGTCGACGCCGGCGTGGGCGGGATCATCCTGTTCGGCATCCCCGCGGTCAAGGACGGCCGCGGCTCGGCCGCCGACGACCCGGCCGGTATCGTCCAGCTCGCCCTCCGCGACCTGGCGGCCGAGGTCGGCGACCGGACCGTGCTGCTGGCCGACCTGTGCCTGGACGAGTACACCGACCACGGCCACTGCGGCCTGCTCACCCCGGCCGGCGACGTCGACAACGACGCCACCCTCGAGCGTTACGCGGCGATCGCGGTCGCCCAGGCGGCGGCCGGCGTTCATCTGGTGGCGCCCAGCGGCATGATGGACGGCCAGGTCGGCGCGATCCGGTCCGCCCTCGACGGGGCGGGCTACCCCGACGTCGGCATCTGCGCCTACTCGGTCAAGTACGCGTCCGGCTTCTACGGGCCGTTCCGCGACGCGGCCGAGTGCGCGCCGCAGTTCGGCGACCGGGCCTCCTACCAGCAGGACCCGCCCGGCTCGGACGAGGCCCTGCGCGAAGTGCTGCTCGACATCGACGAGGGCGCCGACCTGGTCATGGTCAAGCCGGCCCTGCCCTACCTGGACATCGTGCGCCGGGTGGCCGATACCGTGCACGTGCCGGTGGCCGCCTACCAGGTCAGCGGCGAGTACGCGATGGTCGAGGCGGCCGCCGCCCATGGCTGGCTGGACCGGGACCGGATCATCATGGAGACGCTGACCGGGATCCGGCGGGCCGGCGCCAGCGTCATCCTCACCTACTGGGCGGCCGAAGTGGCCCGCCGCCTGAACGAGCGTTAGGTCACATCTCGGACAGCCTGCCCGAATGGCCCCGACGCGTCGTATGCGCTGATCTACGATGGGTGACACTCGATGAGGAGGGCCGGGTGCTGACCGGCCTCCGGGCAGGAGCTGGCCGATGGTCGACGTGGTGCGGCGCCGCAGCCGCCGGAAGGCGGACCGGGGCGACCGGAGTGATCCACTCGGCCAGGCGGCGGTCAACTACGCGACGCTGGGCTGGCCGGTGTGCGTGGGCGCTCATCTTTCCACCGACGGACTGCGGCCGGGCCGCGCCTGCTCCTGCGACCGGGTCGGCTGCCCGGCCCCCGGCGCGCACCCGGTCTCGCACACCTGGCAGATGCAGGCGACGGTGGACACCCCCACCATCCAGGGCTGGTGGGCGGCCCGTCCGCAGGCGTCGGTGATCCTCGTCACCGGCCGGGTCTTCGACGTCCTCGACGTCCCCACCACGGTCGGCGCGGCCGCGCTGGCGACCATGGCGGCCATCGGTATCGAGCCCGGCCCGGTGGCCGAGGCCGGTGGCCGGATGCTGTTCTTCGTCACCACCCGCGGCGCCCCGGTCGACGAGGACGAGTGGTGGTCCTGCCGCCTGGACAACGAGCCGGAGAACGTCACCAGCCGGGGCACGCTGCGCTGGCACTGCCGGGACAGCTACGTGCTGGCCCCGCCGTCGGCGGGCGGCCCCGGGGCGGACGGCCCCGGCGGGATGACCCGCTGGCTCCGCGACCCGGCCGGCCATCCGCTCCCGGATGCGCTTAGGCTGCTGGAGTTCCTGGTTGACGCCTGTGAGGAGGCTGGTCTGTCGTGAGCTCCGCCGCCGATCCGATCCCGGTACCCGGTGACCGTTCGGCGGAGTGGTTCGCGAGAGCCAGCGCGGTGACTCCCGGGGGCGTGAACTCCCCGGTCCGGGCGTTCGGCTCGGTCGGCGGCACCCCCCGGTTCATCGCGTCGGCGGCCGGGCCCTACCTGACCGACGTGGACGGGCGGGAGTACGTCGACCTGGTCTGCTCCTGGGGCCCGATGATCCTCGGGCACGCCTACCCGGCGGTGGTGTCGGCGCTGGAAAAGGCGGCCCAGGCCGGTACGTCGTTCGGGGCCGCGACCCCCGGTGAGGTCGAGCTGGCGGAAGAGATCGCCGCCCGCACCCCGGCCGAGAAGGTCCGGCTGGTCAACTCGGGCACCGAGGCCACCATGTCGGCGCTGCGGCTGGCCCGCGGGTTCACCGGGCGGCCGCTGGTGGTGAAGTTCGCCGGCTGCTACCACGGCCACGTGGACGCGCTGCTGGCCGCGGCCGGCTCCGGGGTGGCCACGTTCGCGCTGCCGGACTCGCCCGGGGTGACCGGCGCCTCCGCCAGCGACACGATCGTGCTGCCCTACAACAACAAAGATGCTGTAGCTGCCGCCTTCGCCGACCGCGGCGACCAGATCGCCTGCGTGATCACCGAGGCCTGCCCGGCCAACATGGGCGTCGTCCCGCCGGCCGCCGGATTCAATGAAATGCTGGCGGCGGTCTGCGCTGGGCACGGTGCGCTGCTGATCATGGACGAGGTGCTGACCGGTTTCCGGGTGACCCGGTCGGGCTGGTACGGGCGCGACGGCGTGGCCGGTGACCTGATGACGTTCGGCAAGGTGATGGGGGGCGGCCTGCCCGCCGCCGCCTTCGGCGGCCGGGCCGAGATCATGGACCGGCTGGCCCCCACCGGCCCGGTCTACCAGGCCGGCACCCTGTCCGGTAACCCGCTGGCGACCGCGGCCGGCCGGGCCACCCTGCAGGCCTGCACCCCCGAGGTCTACGCCCGCGTCGACGAGGCCGCGGGCCTGGTGGCCAAGCTGGCGACCGAGGCGCTGACCGCGGCCGGGGCCGAGCACCACCTGCAGACCGCCGGCAACCTGTTCTCGGTGTTCCTCGGCCGGGGTGCCCCGGTCCGCAACTTCGACGATGCCCGCACCCAGTCGGCCGCCGCCTACGCCGCGTTCTTCCACGCGATGCTGGACGGCGGCGTCTACCTCCCGCCGTCCCCGTTCGAGGCCTGGTTCCTGTCCGCCGCCCACGACGCCTCGGCCATCGCCCGCGTCGCCAGCGCTCTCCCGGCCGCCGCCCAGGCGGCCGCCCGGGTCCTCTCAGCCTGATCCCGGCCGGGGATGGCTTTCCCGTGACCGGCCAGCAACGGCCGTACTCCGGTTCCCGCTCCGGTGCCCGTCCCGCTCATCCCCACCCCCCGTCACCGGTGCCCGTCACCGCTGCCCGCCCCGGCCGCCCATGACGGCCGGCTGGGTCCCGGCACCGGGGCGGCCCATCGCCCGGGGCTGGCCGGGGCCGGTAAGCTGGCCGCGCCATGAGTGACCAGTCAACGAGTCCCGCCGCGCCGGACGCGCACGCCCATCAGGGCGCGGACACCACCGTCGTGCACCTGCTGCGGCACGGCGAGGTGGAGAACCCCAAAGGCGTGATCTACGGGCGGATCCCCGGCTTCGGGCTGTCCGAGGACGGCCGCATGATGGCCAAGGCCGCCGCCGACTTCCTGGCCGAGCGGGACGTGGTCGCCATCTTCACCTCGCCGCTGGAGCGGGCCCGGGAGACGGCCGAGCCGCTGTCCGAGCGGTTCAGCCTCGAGCCGGTCGTCGACGACCGGCTGATCGAGCCCTGGAACCACTTCGAGGGCATGGTCTTCGGGGTCGGCGACGGGTCGCTGAGGCGGTTCGAGCACTGGTGGTACCTGCGCAACCCGTTCTCGCCGTCCTGGGGCGAGCGCTACCGGCTGATCGCCGCCCGGATGCTGGCCGCCATGGGCGACGCCCGCGACGCCGCCCGCGGCCACGAAGCGGTCTGCGTGAGCCACCAGCTGCCGATCTGGGTCACCCGCCGCAGCGTCGAGGGCAAGCGGCTGTGGCACCACCCCAGCAACCGGGAGTGCGCGCTGGCCAGCGTGACCAGCTTCACCTTCACCGGTGACACCATCACCGACGTGAGCTACGCCGAGCCGGCCCGCCGTCAGGCCAGCCTCGGGGATGCGGCACAATAGGAGTCGTACTACGATCTGTAGGAGTTTCGGCTCCAGGAGATTTCACCTGTTTTCTTCGCTTGCCACCGTTCGCCGCGTCGCGGCTCTGACTGCGATCGCGTCCGTCGCCGTGCTCGGGGTGAGCGCCTGCGGCGGCCAGATCGCCGCCAACACCCCGGCCAGCAACGGCAACAACTTCGTGGCGGGTGACGGCACCAGCACCTACTACCAGGCCGGTCACCGGGCGGCGGCCCCCACCGTCTCCGGCACCACCCTGTCCGGTAGCCAGCTGAACCTCAGCGCCTACCGGGGCAAGGTGGTCGTGCTCAACTTCTGGGGCTCCTGGTGCGCGCCCTGCCGCAAGGAGGCCCCGACCCTGGCCGTGCTGTCCGAGCAGTACCACGCCAAGGATGTCCAGTTCGTCGGCGTCGATATCCGGGACCAAGCGTCGGCGGCCGACGCCTTCATGCAGAATTTCGGCATCACCTACCCGAGCTTCAACGATCAGTCCGACGAGATCGCGCTCGACTTCCGCGGCTCCGTGTCGCCGGCCGCGATCCCGAGCACGCTGGTGCTCGACCAGGACCACCGCATCGCCGGGCGGGTCATCGGCGCGACCAGCTACGGCACCTTGAACACCATGCTCACCAAACTCACCGCGGGAACCTGAGCCGATGACCGACGTCCACACCGATCCGGCCGGTCAGGCCGGCCCGCCGGTCCCGGCCCGCGACCGGGCCGGGACCGAGGCTGAGCCGGTGCTGGAGGCGGGCATCGGGGAGCGGGACGCGGCCGACGCGCCGGTCGCCCGCCCGCCGGCCGGTCACTTCGGGGTGGTGGCGTGGGCGCGCTGGGCCTGGCGGCAGCTCACCTCGATGCGGGTGGCGCTGGTGCTGCTGTTCCTGCTGGCGCTGGGCAGCGTGCCCGGCTCGCTGCTGCCCCAGGAAGGCATCGACCCGGCCGCGGTCCAGGAGTACTACACCGCGCACAAGACGCTGGCGCCGATCCTCGACCGGCTCGGCCTGTTCAACGTGTTCGCGGCGCCCTGGTTCGCCGCCATCTACCTGCTGCTGTTCATCTCGCTGGCGGGCTGCGTGCTGCCGCGCGCCTACCGGCTGGCCCGCTCGGCCCGGGCGGTGCCGCCGCGCGCCCCGCGCAACCTGGCCCGGCTGCCGAACTCGGTCCGGTTCCAGACCGGCCTGAGCGCCGATCAGGCGGCGGCGCTGGCGGCCACGTTCCTGAGCCGCCGCCACTTCCGGCTGAACCGGGGCGAGGGCTGGCTGTCGGCCGAGAAGGGGTACCGCCGCGAGGTCGGCAACCTGCTGTTCCACGTCGCGCTGATCGCCCTGCTGGTCTCGATCGGCCTCGGCGGCCTGTTCGGCTACAAGGCCGACCGGCTGCTGGTCGAGGGCAACAGCTTCGCCGACACCGTGACCGACGTGGACGCCTTCCATCCCGGGCACTTCGTCTCGGCCAACGACCTGGCCCCGTTCACGGTCACGCTGAACCGGTTCGACTCCAGCTACATCGAGTCCGGCCAGGACCGGGGCCAGCCGTCGGTGTTCGACGCCCACATCACCTACACGGCCCAGCCCGGCGGCACCCCCAGGCAGTACAGCCTGCAGGTCAACCACCCGCTCAACGTGGACTCGACCAAGCTGTACCTGATCGGCCACGGGTACGCGCCGGTGTTCAAGGTCACCGACGGCCAGGGCAAGGTCGTCTACGACCAGGCCACCCCGTTCCTGCCCGCCGATCAGGCCACCTACCTGTCCGAGGGCGTGGTCAAGGCGCCCGACGCCCAGCCCGACCAGCTCGGC